>Ga0326728_10027249_pt1 | contig 10016 bp, 8 predicted proteins | sample MB3enrmetagenome_FD_207602 | JGI IMG/M metagenome (GOLD analysis project Ga0326728, IMG submission 207602) | Lab enriched peat soil microbial communities from McLean, Ithaca, NY, United States - MB31MN | ecosystem: Environmental > Terrestrial > Soil > Wetlands > Peat | place: USA: New York... | reverse complement strand
GATCCATACGGCTTTCGCGGGAACGGCGCAAGCCTTCCAGGATTCGTTGAGCAATGAACCGCTGCTGATCGCGGCCGCGCTGGCGGCGGTGTACATCGTGCTGGGGATTCTCTACGAGAGCTACATTCACCCCATCACGATCATATCTACGCTGCCGTCGGCAGGCGTCGGCGCGCTATTGGCACTGATGATCTGCCACATGGATCTGAGCATCATAGCGATAATCGGCATCATCCTGCTGATCGGTATTGTTAAGAAGAATGCGATCATGATGATCGATTTCGCGCTGGCGGCCGAGCGCAATGAGCACAAGAGCTCGCGCGACGCCATTTACGAAGCGTGCCTGTTGCGCTTCCGTCCGATTCTGATGACCACGATGGCGGCGCTGCTGGGCGCGCTCCCGCTCGCGCTGGGAACGGGAGTTGGGTCAGAGCTTCGGCGGCCGCTGGGAATCACGATCATTGGAGGGTTGATTGTCAGCCAGTTGTTGACGCTTTATACGACGCCGGTGGTGTACCTGTTCCTGGACCGTTTGCAGGTGCGCTTGGTGCGATCGTCTCGCGCGGTGGAAAGCGGCGGAGTGGGCCCGGTGGGCTCGGAGGCGTAGGGGCGAGCGTCATGTTCACAGTCACGGTGCACCCCAATCCGACCGGCTCCCGGACGCTGGCGCTTGCTGGAAGCGTAAGCGCGGACGCTGTGCCGGAGATTGACCGGCTCATCAAGGACGTTAGGCAGGGGCGGAGCCAAGTGGTGCTCGATATGGGAGAAGTAACGTTGATGGACCGCGTGGCCGTGCGCTTCTTCGCCCGGCAGCAGAAACGCGGCGTGGCGTTAGTGAACTGCCCGGGATACATTGCACATTGGATTTCACAAGAGAAGACTACTCATGAATCACAGAAGTAACATTTTCGACGGACCTCGCACAGGCGCCACTCTAGCACTCGCCGGAATTCTGCTGTTGTCGGACGGGTGCATGGTTGGCCCGAAATATCAGCGGCCCGTCGTTCCCGCGCCGTCCACTTACAAAGAACCGCCGCCAGCGGGGTGGAAGGAGGCGCAGCCGAATGATGGAGTGCTTCGCGGCAAGTGGTGGGAGATATATGGCGACCCACAACTCAATGCCCTCGAGGAGCAGATCAGTATTTCCAACCAGAACGTGCTAATGGCCGAAGCACAGTATCGCGAGGCGAAAGACGCGGTGCGGATCGCGAGAAGCGGGTTGTATCCCACCGTCGGTGCTTCACCCTCCATCCTGGGCACGCGGACGCCGGCGAAACTGGGCGGAACCGCCTCGCCCCAGGGTCTTTATGATCTGCCCTTTGACTTGTCATACACGGCCGATCTCTGGGGAAGCATCCGGCGGAGCATCGCGGCGAGTGCGAATGCCGCACAGGTATCGGCAGCCGATCTGGAGAATGCCCGGCTGACCTATCAAGCGGACCTGGCATCGGACTATTTTCAGCTCCATGGCTTGGATGGTGACGCGAAACTGCTGGCGAGCACGGCTAAGTCATACGAGGAATTCCTGGTGCTGACAAGAAACCGCTACGCGGGAGGCGTCGCCTCGCTGGGTGACGTGGCGCAAGCGCAGACTCAGCTAGAGACCACGCGCGCGCAGTTGGTCGACGTCGGTGTGCAGCGGGCGCAGTTTGAGCATGCGATCGCGATCCTCACTGGCAAGCCACCGTCGGGCTTTTCCATTCCCCCGGCAATACTGAAAACGCCGCCACTCCCGGTTCCTCTCGGCGTTGCCAGCGCCCTGCTGGAGCGAAGGCCGGACATCGCTGGCGCCGAACGGCAGGTGGCCGCTGCGAATGAGCAAATCGGCATCGCGAAGGCTGCTTTTTATCCTACGCTCACGTTGAGCGCGTCGGCCGGTCTCGAAAGTACGAGCTTCCTGAATTGGCTGACCTGGCCGAGCCGCTTCTGGTCCGTGGGCCCGCAATTAGCGGAGACGTTGTTCGATGCGGGCAAGCGCCACGCGCAGGTGTCCCAGGCGGAAGCCGCGTATGATGCCACGGTAGCCAATTACCGCCAGACGGTGCTGACCGCTTTTCAGCAGGTGGAAGACAATCTATCGGCGCTGCGAATCCTGGCTGAAGAAGCTGAGGTGACGGACCGGGCTGTGAAGGCTGCCGAGGAGTCCTTGACGATATCTACCGACCAATACAAAGGCGGAATTGTGGCCTATTTGCAGGTAATCACGGCTCAGACCGCGGCGCTCACGGAGGAGAGGGCCGCCGTTGATGTTTTGACCCGCCGCATGACCGCGAGCGTGCTGCTGATCGAAGCCCTGGGCGGAGGTTGGGACGCTTCCAAGCTGCCGGCCGTGACTGACGTCATGGCGGCGAACAAGTAAAGGCTACGAGTCGAGGTGGAGAATGCCGCGACGGATAGCGATGGTCACGGCTTGGGTGCGGTCGGCGGCTTTGAGTTTGCCGAGGATGGTCTGGATCTGATTTTTCACGGTGCCGCTGGCCGTGCCCAGCCGGTCTGCGATTTCCTTGTTGCCCAGACCCTCGGCCACCCACGTCAATACCTCGGTTTCGCGGGGAGTCAGGGCGATTTGAGGGAAGTACTCGCTTAGGCGCTCCGAAACCTCGGGCGGGATGAGGCGCTTGCCGGCGTGGACCCGGCGGATGGCTCGTAGAACTTCGGTGTGCACCATCTCTTTCAATATATAGCCGCGCACGCCGGCTTCCAGCGCGCGATAGATCTCCTGATCTCCGTCATAACTGGTGAGGGCAATGATGCGGGCGTCGGGACATTCCTGGAGGATGATCTTGGTGGCGGAGACCCCGTCCAACTCCGGCATGCGGAGGTCTAAGAGAGTGACATCGGGACGGTGCAGGCGAAACTGTTCGACGGCTTCACGACCATTGGAAGCTTCGGCTACCAGGCGAGTATCAGCTTCGTTGGCCAGAATCGACGCGATTCCCTTGCGCACGAGAGGGTGATCGTCAGCACACAAGACGCGAATGATCGACGCTGACGGTTCGTCCGGCATCTAAGAATTCGTCTCCCCGGTGGTCTTGCCAGCCGGCAGCACAACTCGCACCGTGGTTCCCTCGCCCGGCGAGCTATCCAACTGGAGTTGCGCGCCGATTTGCGTAGCCCGTTCTCTCATTCCTGTGAGCCCGTAGTGGCCGGGCGCACTGCCAACGCGGTCCTCCGAGGGCAGGCCGGTGCCATCGTCCCTCACTAATAGACGCACCGCATCCGGTTCCGATTGTAAAGCTACTTCAATGGTGCGAGCACCGGAGTGCTTCACGGAGTTGGTGACGGCCTCCTGCGCGATACGGAGCAGGTTATATTCGGCTTCCGCGCCCAGATCCGAAGGCCCCTCATCCAGATTCAGCCGTAGGCGCACGTCACCGGTTTCCGTGATCTGCCGCGCAGCCTGGGCAATAGCGGATGAAAGCCCGGATTTAGGCCCGGTCGAATTGCGCAGGCCTGCCACTGACCGGCGCGCCTCGCGCAGGCAAGTGCCCGCATCCTGGATGATCTCCTCCAAAACCTTGCTCTCGCCGGCGCCGGGCCAACGCGCCGCCAGAGCCTGCATCTGCATAGTGACGCCGGAAAAGCCCTGGATCAGGGTATCGTGAAGCTCCCTCGCAATGCGATTCCTTTCCGCCAGAATGATGCGAAAATGCTTCTTCAGCGCCTGTATCCGGACCTGATAGACGAGCCACGCGGCGAGCGCAGCCGCCAGCGCCACCACCGGCCAAAACCAGATCCTCTGGTAATACTGAGGCGCGAGGGTGAAGGCCACCGTACCCCCTGCGTCATTGCAGGTGCCGTCTATATTGCACGCCGTAACGCGAAAGCGGTATTTGCCGGGCGGCAGATTGGCGTAATAAGCTTCCCGCCGGGTTCCTGCGTCGATCCAGTTTTTGTCGAACCCCTCCAGCTTGTGCCGAAATGTAATGCGGCCGGGCAGGCGGTAGGCGAGGCCGGTATAGCGAAACTCGAGGTTCTTTTGACCTGGGGGAAGCCGATCGATCTCAGCGGGGGGCTCGCTCTGGCCGTTTACACTGACCTCTTCGATCACGACTTCAGGGGGCTGCAACTTGCGCAGCAGGCTCTTGGGATCAATAACCAGCAGGCCGCGGATAGTTGAGAACCACAGACTGCCGTCCTGCATCCTCCACACGGCCGGTTGAACGCCCGGCTTACATTCAATAGTCCGCAAAACGTCGGTTGGGCTGTACGGGGTGCTTTGGAAATTGGGGATTTTGCCGGCAGCGAAGCGCAGCAGATCGGACCGATTGACGCCGAAAATACCTTTGCTGCATGCCATCCAGAGGCGGTCCTGCGCATCGGGGGCGATACCGTAGACTTCGTCATCGAAGAGTCCGTCTTTGATGCCGTAGCGGAACAGTTTTCCGCCTTCCCAGAGCAGCAATCCGCTTCCAAGTGTTCCCATCCACAACGAACCGTCGGGATCCTGGTAAAGCGCGTCCACATCGCGCACGGAGACTCCATCGGGCGCGAAGTCGCGCAATCGTCCATTTTCCAGCACGCGCAAGCCGCCGCCCTCGGTCGCTGCGAAAAGATGCCGTGCGCTGTCTTCGGCGAGGGCGAGAATGGAAAGGCCAATAGCGTCCCGGCCGCCAACGGATGCGATCAGCCGCCCGTTTTGCGATGTGACGAGACCGGCTGAAGTTCCAATCCAGAGCCGGTTTGCATGATCGCGGAAGAGGCATTGCACGCGGCCGGCGGGCAAGCCCTGCGCCGGCGTGAAGGTCTCAGCGACGCGGCCGTCACGAAGCCTGCTCAGGCCGCCTCCGGTCCCGACCCACAAGTCACCGGTGGCGTCTTCGGCGAGCGCATAGATGGAGTTCGAGACCAGGCCCTCCTTGGTAGTGAGGACCGTGAACCGGTGGCCGTCGAAGCGCCCCAGGCCGGCATCCAGCGTGCCGACCCAAACCGTCCCCTGATGGTCCTGAAAAACCGGTCCCGTCTCGTTGCTGGGCAGTCCTTCGCTTGCCGTGAACGGAATGGCGCGGCCGTCCATAAATTGGTTGAGGCCGTGTTTGGTGCCCACCCAAAGGTCGCCCTCCTGGTCCTCATACATCGCGAATACCGTGCTCTGCGACAGCCCCTGGTTCGCGCGGAAGCTTTGGATTTCGCCTTTGCGCATCCGGCTGAAACCGTTCTGAGTGCCGATCCAAAGGCTGCCATCCTGGCTCTGGGCGAGGGAAAAGACTCCGTTGTCCGCCAAGCCATCCTTGATCGTAAAGAGGCGCTCTTGGCCAGCCTGGATGCGGATGAGGCCATGTGTCGTGCCGACCCAGATTGCTCCGTCGCCGGAGGTGAGCAAGGCGCGAACGCTGCCGTATTCAGGCAAGGATTTCAGTGGATGATTCCGCAGTTGTTTTCCGTTCCAGACGCCCAGGCGCGACCGTTCGTCCACGACCCAAAGCGTTCCGTCACGGGTCTCAGCGGCGCACAGAATTGCATTGGTGGGAAGCCCCTGCGCTGGCCCATATGCGACAATTTTTTCGCCCGCGATTCGGGCCAAGCCTCGCGAGGTGCAAACCCAGAGATCGCCGGTTCGGCCTGGCGCCAGGCAGTGCACGCTATCGGAAGGCAACCCATCCGCTGAAGAAAAGCGCTTGACGGCGCCATCGCGCAGCCGAAACAGGCCGGCATCGTTGGTGCCGATCCAGAGATTGTGCTGTTGATCCTCGAGCAGATTCCCGACCCAGGCGTTCTTGAGCGTGGGTACGTTCGGGTTGTCGTATGAAGTGAAGCGCACGCCGTCGAAGCGAACGAGGCCAGTCTGCGTACCCAGCCACAGATAGCCCTCATGCGTCTGCCAGATGGAGTAAATGGCGGCTTGCGGCAGACCTTGCGTCACCTGCCAAATGCGGTGGATGTATTGGGTGAGGGCAAGAGAAGGATCGAGAGCATAGAGTGGCGCTAGGACAGCCAAAGCGCCAAACAACGAAACCAGCAACCGGAGGATCCGGCCTTGCACAGTGTACACTCACCTTCATTTTACGTCTCTCAACTAACGAAAGGGCTAATCGGCAGGCCGTGCCACGCGCGGCCTACTACAGGCTGATTTGACCCACTGATTGCGCTAAATGGCTCTTTGAGCGCCCATTGCGTTTGATCCGACTTTGTTAGCGCGTGGCACGCGAAGTGCATTCTATTGAATGGAGTGCCTCACATGCTGAACATTCGCCACATCTTGTTCCCCGTAGATTTGTCTGAACGCTGCACTGCTTCGGCTGGCCACGTGGCACGCATGGCCGCGCACTTCCACGCCAAGGTGACGATGCTGCACGCCGTGCAGTTCGCGCCAAAGTGGTACAGCGAAATTGCGGTGGAATCCTATGCCGCGGCAGTGGACACCAAGGATCTGATACAGGAGTGCCGGGCGGCGTTGGACGGTTACTTGCGGCAGCCGGATGAATTGTGCCATTCGCACCGGATACTCATCGAGGGGGATCCGGCGGAGGTGATCGAGGAGTTCGCGCGAAAAGAGAAGCCCGATCTCATCATGATGCCGACGCACGGGTGCGGCCCATTTCGCCGGTTTCTCCTGGGGTCCGTTACCGCCAAGGTTCTTCATGATGTGGAGTGCCCAGTCTGGACAGACGTCCACCGCGAACGCAGTTATGCGCCGCAGGGTTGCGGGATGGTGTTGTATGCGGTAGATGCGCGCCAGGAAAGTGTGGCACCTCTGCGATGGGCCGCTGAATACGCTGCCTCACTGGGCGCAAATTTGACGCTGGTGCACGTCATCCCGCCGACGGTCTCCAGTCCTGAACTGCCGGAGGAGGCCGCATTCCGGCGCTATCTCGTGGATTACGCCGGCACGCAGATTGAGGACCTGAAGCGCAGGGCCGGCGTGGACGGCAAGCTCATCATCGAAGTGGGAAAGATCTCCGCCACGGTGCGTGAGGTGGCGCTTCGAGAGGGCGCGGACTTGATCGTGATCGGTCCAGGACGTATTCACGAGCCCCTGGGCGGGCTGCGCACCCACGCGTATGCCATCATCCGCGAAGCTCCCTGCCCGGTGGTTCGGGTGTAGGCTGCGATCACCCAGGCCTCGACACCTGTAGTCGAAGTTCGGCTCCGTTAGGGTTGATTCACGCCGGACCGTGGTACATGTGGCCGTAATCATACGGCGATTCGGGGTTCACTTTGACCTCGATATCCTTGAACTGTTGGACCACTAGTTGGGCCGGGAATGCCCCCAAATGGCCATATCCGGGGTACCGGCCGCTGCCAATCTTGTCGCATGGACCGAGAGGCGAACGCCGCGTTCTAGTTCTGAGTTGGCCGACGGCGGTAACCCAGATCTCCAGGCGCTTGCCGTTCTTCGCTTCGAGCTCAACCGCCTGTTCCACCTTTTCCAGAGCGGCCCAGCTCGCCTCCGATCCTGAAGATCCGGCCAAATCTAGAAAGGACGGCCACGGTCCGGCAGCACATGTCTGCGGACAAGCCTGCCGCAGTCCCCAATAGTAGATTCCTCTAACAGAGACCACGCTATCGCGATATGCAGCGAAATCTTTCGAAAGATCACAGACAGTCAGAACTTCCGGACGGCGTTGCGGACGGCAGCCTGACGTGATCGAGACGGCCACCAGCAGACCGACAACTGACCGCGCCATAACTCATAAGATACCGCCATACCGCCTTTTGTTCCCGTGCGTGACCGCGACGACTTTGAGCGCTCCTGACGCTAGTGCGGAGATCTTCTCGATTGGCTCGGGATCACTGAGGATTCGTGCTCCGCGACTCCAACAGTTCCCGGACAAGCCGCGCTGCCACGGATGTCTGTGCCTCAGCTTCGGGCGTGATCTCAGCGGAGTGCGTGAAGTCTCGCGCGGGCAGGTGGCACAGCCAGGCTTCACCGTGGAATCCGTAAAGCTGAGTAGCCAACAAGACTAAAGCACCGGGGCTAGTCCAATGCGACAACGGGCTGGTGCTTTCCATTTGCCCATCGATTCTCTCCAGTGACGGGCACTCCACCGCCTGATCGGCGTCGAGGAACACCACCGTTTCGGCGTCCTGCATTTCGGAAGCGATTTCGGGCGCCAGTTGATGCAAGCGAAGAAACACCACGTCTCGCACGGGCTCGAGCAAGTCCGCGACGCGATGCCCCACGCCGTCATCGGCGCGCAGCCGGTTACCGACGGCGATCACCAAGGCGCGCACCGGTATTAGCTCCGTTTGAGAGTGAAGGAAGGGTTCTCAGCAGTAACCATCAGCATTCGTTAATCTCTATTATGCTTCCCCTCTGTACGCTGCATCACGAAATAGTCTGCTGAAGCCCCGGCGGTCGGGATACGCTGGAAGAATGTCAACGAACCCTGCCGCCGGACGCCCGGCCTCTCCGTCAGATCTTGTGAATGTTCCGCGCTTGGTGACTGCCTACTACGCGCTGCGCCCCAATCCAGGCATCCCGGAACAGCGAGTCTCTTTTGGCACATCGGGCCATCGCGGTTCCTCTTTTGACGGCGCCTTCAATGAGTGGCATATTCTGGCGATCACGCAGGCCATCTGTCTGTATCGCAAGCAAGAGGGAATCGACGGGCCGCTATTTCTGGGGGCCGATACGCACGCTCTCGCGGAACCGGCTTTTGCCAGCGCGCTGGAGGTTCTCGCGGCTAACGATATTCCCGTCATGGTGTCGAAGGGGCAGGAATACACGCCGACGCCGGCGGTTTCGCTCGCCATCCTGAACTACAACCGCGGACGAAAGACCGGACTTGCGGATGGAGTCGTCATCACTCCGTCACACAATCCGCCTCCAGATGGTGGGTTTAAGTACAACCCGCCGAATGGCGGACCTGCCAGCGGCCAGATCACGTCGTTCATTGAGTCGAAGGCCAACGAGTTTCTGGTGGCCGGACTTAGCGGAGTCAAGCGTGTCTTATTCGAGAAGGCTCTTCACGCTTCGGGAACGCACGAGCATGACTTTGTAGCGGAGTATGTGCAGGATCTTGGGAACGTGATCGATATGGGCGCAATCCGCAGTGCCGGCCTCAAACTCGGCGTGGACCCACTCGGAGGCGCGGGAGTGCACTATTGGGGTCCCATCGCCGAGCGCTACGGTTTGAACCTCGCTGTGGTGAACGATGCGGTTGATCCGACCTTCCGTTTCATGACGCTGGATTGGGATGGCAAAATCCGGATGGACCCCTCGTCTCCCTACGCCATGCGGCGGCTCATCGACCTGAGAGATAAGTTCGACATCGCGACGGGATGCGATACGGATCACGATCGTCACGGAATCGTGACAAAAAGTGCCGGGCTGCTTCCACCGAATCATTACCTTTCGGTGTGCATCCATTATCTATTCGGAAATCGGCCGAAGTGGCGGAAAGATTCGGCTGTGGGCAAGACCGTGGTGAGCAGCAGCATGATCGACCGCGTCGCGCAGAAACTGGGCCGCCGGCTGCATGAGGTGCCGGTTGGTTTCAAGTGGTTTGTCGATGGTCTGCTGGACGGCACATTGGGCTTCACGGGAGAAGAGAGCGCCGGCGCCTCCTTCCTGCGCTTGGATGGGACGGTGTGGACCACTGACAAAGACGGATTGATCGCAGCACTTCTGGCGGCGGAAATCACATCAATAGTGCAACGCGATCCGGGTGAGATCTACTGGGCGCTAACCCAGGAATTTGGCGAACCTGTTTACGACCGCATCGATGCACCTGCCACGGCGCAGCAGAAAGCCGTCTTGCAGAATCTCTCACCCGAGCACATTCGCGCATCGTCTCTCGCTGGCGAGAAAATCCAAAAGATCCTGACCAAGGCGCCGGGAGACGGCAACGCCATTGGCGGCGTCAAGGTGATCGCAGAGGGAGGCTGGTTTGCCGCGCGGCCCTCGGGAACCGAAGAGATCTACAAAATCTATGCCGAAAGCTTCCGCAACCGCGAGCATCTGGAGCGCATCGAAGCGGAAGCGCAAGCGATCATCGGCGAAGCCTTCGCTGCGGCTTCCAATGTTGCTTGAGGAGCAATCATGAGCGATTCTAATCTCACAAACAATCCTT
>Ga0326728_10027248_pt1 | contig 10016 bp, 8 predicted proteins | sample MB3enrmetagenome_FD_207602 | JGI IMG/M metagenome (GOLD analysis project Ga0326728, IMG submission 207602) | Lab enriched peat soil microbial communities from McLean, Ithaca, NY, United States - MB31MN | ecosystem: Environmental > Terrestrial > Soil > Wetlands > Peat | place: USA: New York... | reverse complement strand
AACGCGAAGGCCGACCCGCTGCCCGATTCTTTCAGTGCATCATTTTCGCTCGCGTCTGGCCGGCAGCAAGGATGCGGCCAGGGGGACCGCACGTTTTCGACGCGATAAAGAACTGTTTGTGTAGGAGTTCATTTTGGTGGGCCTGCAGGGATTCGAACCCCGAACCAAGGGATTATGAGTCCCCTGCTCTAACCGTTGAGCTACAGGCCCGAAAGGTGTCTCGGCGCTCTATCCTTCGTTGGAAAATGGCTGGAACTACTCCACCAAAAACGCTGTTGCGGGAGAAGAGTGCCACGGCCAAGTCAAATTGTACCGGATCTGTTCTCCCGCGAACCCGATGCGCGCTCGGGAAATGCACTCCGCTTCCGAATTTACCCTCGAAGCCGATCCGTGAAGGCCCTGCACGGTATTTCGAAATCCGCTAGCGAAAGGGACGGCCTTTTACAATTCCCTGTCCTTCGCGGATGGTGACGAGCTGGCCGGCGGCCAGGCCGGGATACTTTTCCACCAGGCCCAGCGGCCAATGGATCTCGACATCTGCCGTGGTTGCCGCGCCCAGGCCGAAGTGCAGGCGCGGATCGTTGGCAGAGATGAAGCTGGAACCGCTCAGCACCTCCTGCACCTGCACTTTGCCGGCGTAGCGCGCCAGCACCCGTGCGCCGATAGCGCTGCGATTGCTTTTTGTGCCTTCCAGGCGAATCTTGATCCACCGGTTACCGGGTGGAGCGTCGTTGCGCAGCAGGCTGGGCGGCTCATTCACGTTCATGATGAGCACATCCAAGTCGCCGTCGTTGTCGAAGTCGCCGAAGGCCGCTCCTCGCCCCATGTGGCAGTCTGTGATGCCCGGACCGGCTTCGGCGCCCATCTCAAAAAACGTGCCGTCGCCGCGATTGCGAAAGAGAATGCGCGGGCTGCGCGCCGGGTATTTGGGAGAGACGCGGGCGATCTCCGGATAGACGGAGCCGGTGCTGAGCAGAATGTCGGGATAGCCGTCGTTGTCGAAATCGAAGATGCCTGCGCCAAAGGTCACGAAGCGGGTCTCCTTGCCGAGTCCGGCCTCGATGGTCACATCGTCGAAATTGGCCTTGCCGTCGTTGCGATAGAGGCCGGCAGGCTGATTGTAGAAATGGGTTTTGACCAGGTCGGTATGGCCGTCGAGGTTGTAATCGCCCACGCCCACGCCCATGCCGCCCATCTTCCGTCCGTCGCCGCTCAGAGCCACACCGCGGAAGAGCGCTTCTTCACGGAAGGTGCCGTCGTGGTTGTTCATCAGCAGGAAGGAGGGGGTGGAATCGCAAGCTACGAAGATGTCCGGCCAACCGTCCTCGTCTGCATCGATGGCCACCACCGTCAATCCGTACGATCCGGTAAAGCCCGCCACGCCCGACTCCTTGGAGACGTCGGTGAAGGTGCCGTCGCCGTTGTTGCGGTAGAGATAATTCCGCGATTTGGGCAGGCCCTCGGGTCCGCACATGGTGGGCACGCCCTCGTAGTTGCAGTTGGGCACCGCCATGGTAGGCTTGGGAGCGTTCTCCATGTCGATCTCCAGATAATTGGAGACGAACAGGTCCAGATGCCCGCTGCGGTTGGTATCGACAAAGGCGCAGCCGGTGCTGTAGCGGGTTTTGGGATGGAGCAGGCCGGCCTGGGCGGTGACGTCGGTAAAGGTGCCGTCGCCGTTGTTGCGATAGAGCTTGTTCTGCCCGTAGTAGGTAACGAAGAGGTCTTCGAATCCGTCGTTGTTGTAATCGCCCACGCAGACGCCCTGCGCCCATCCGCGACCGGCCAGGCCGGCCTTGACGGTGACATCGGTAAAAGTGCCGTCGCGGTTGTTTTTGTAAAGACGATTGCCGGAGTTGGCAGGCGTGTCCTTGAGGCGGAGACCGCCGGGAATGAAGATATCCAGCCAGCCGTCGTTGTCGTAGTCGAAGAAAGCGCAGCCGGTGCCCATGGATTCGACGATGTAGGTAAAGCTGTCCTGTTCGCCATAGACCATGATGTCGGTCAGGCCGGCCTCGCGGGCCACGTCTACAAAGCGGGAGAACGGCGCCGCCGGTTTCGCCGCGGGCGCCGCCGCGCGGAGCTGGCCGGGCAGCAGCAGGGGAGCCAGCGCTGCGGGAACGGTTTGCAGCAGATGGCGGCGCGTCCAAAGGCCGTTCTTCTTGTCAATCATTGCAGTCTGCATCCTCCTGGACGCATCGGGGTCAAGGGCGGTTCTGCGCCAGATCCTTGCTGAGGTGGAGAGCGGCTGGGTTGTTCGGCTCCAGTTGTAACGCGTGGGCCACGGCCTCTTGCGCTTCCGCGATGCGGGACTGCCGGCCCAAAGTGGCTGCCAGCGAGATCCACGCCTGGGCGTTGCCGGGCGTGGCCTTGACTACCATGCGAAACTGCCGTTCGGCAGCCTCATTCTCATTGGCCTGAAATTCCATATATCCCAAGGCGTATTGCGCCAGAGCAAAGTTGGGATTGTTCTTGATCGCCTGCTCCAATGCGGCGCGCTCGCCTGCATGATCGCCCAGGTTTCCCAGCATGACGGCCAGCCCGTAGGCGAAACCAGCATTGTCCGGCTCGGCGGAGCAGGCCTCGCGATAAAGCCCGGCAGCCTTTTGAAAGTCCCCGCCTTTGGCAGCCTCTTCCGCCTGCGTCGATTTCAGCACCGCCAGCGACAGATCCGCTTCGGCCTTGGTTCCTTGTTGAAAAAGCCGCATCTGCTCCTGCGCCTGCGCCGTTTCGCCCAGCTTGCGCAGTGCCTTGGAGAGTTCGAAATGTACCTGCGGTTCAGTGGCGCCCAGCGCCAGGGCCTTTTCCAGCTGCTCCTTGGCTCCGGCCGCATCCTGAAGCTGCGCCAGCACCAGGCCAAGATTGACGCGGGAGTTCACGTCGTCGGGGTTCACCTGCACGGCTTCTTGAAGATGCTTGCGCGCCGCCCCATAGTCGCCCGCCTTGCGCTCCAGAAAGCCCTTCAGATTGAGAAGGTCGGCATCGTGGGGCGCCAGCGCCAGCAACTTGACGCCCAGGGGAGCGGCGTCGTCAAAGTTGCCGGTCACTACCAGGGTGCGCAGATAGATGCGCTGCGCCTCGAAGTCATTGGGCTTGAGGCGGGCCAGCTTTTCCGCCAGCGCCAGTGCTGCCTGAAATTGCGATCCGTGGGCGTAAAGCGAAACCAGAGCGCTGGTCAGGCCATCGGAGGCCGGATAGATCTTCAACCCCGCGGCCAGCAGCTGTTCACTCTCCTCGATCATTCCAGTCTTGCGATAAGCGATGGCCAAATCGAGGGTCAGATTCTCGTCGCGATCAGCAGCGCCCAGACGGTGAATCACCGCTTCGTAATCGCCGGCAGCGATCAGAGACTTGGCCAGCCCGTCGAGCACCTTCTTCGATGCGGGGTCGAGCTTGAGGGCAGCCTGAAAGGCGTCGACAGCGCAGTTCTCCTGGCGATTCTCACGGAACCAATTGCCCAATGCGGCGTAGGTGTCGGCGCTGGGATGGGCCTGGAGACGCGCCTGCAGGACAGCCGGTGCGGAACACTCTGCCGCCCCGGCCGCTGACCATGCGCCAACAAGCGCCGCCAGGATGATCCCGCTCTGCATGGGAAGCTTGAACATGTTTTCGATCGAACTCCCTGCGTCGGAAAGACTTCCCGTTCGTTGTCGAGTAGATTGGCGTTACTGCGGCCCCCAAATACGAAACTCGCCGCTCAGATGCAGCATGCTCATCAGGTACAGCATGCCATCGTAGTAGCGCTCCTGGCCGGAGGGGATGGGGGCGTTCCAAAGCGCGTCGGTAAAGCTCCGGGCTGTTGCTTTGTCGGTTGCGGCCAGGCTGGCGACCGCGTTGGTGGCTACCAACCCTACAGGGTGACGAGCTGGGGTGGGCTTTGCATCGAGGGAAAAGCTCTTGCCGTCCAGGGTATAGAGCGGTCCGTAACTATTGATGCCTTGAGCGGCGAAGAAGCGCTGGATGCGATCGCTCAACTCCTGCTCGGCCGGAGCCTTACGCCACCACGACCAATCGACAGACCAGTTGCTGGCTGTGCGCCATGCATCGTATCCGAAAACGCCGGAGAGGGGAAACTGGTTGATGTACGGCGTGCCGTCGAAGTTGGCGTAGCTGGGCGTGAGACCGGTATGCGGGTCAGTGGACTTCACAAAGAAGGCGCGGCTGCTCTGGGCTGCCCGCTGCCAGAAGACGCGATCTTCCGCCGGGCCCCAGCGCGCCCACAACTCGTAAAACGCCGGCAGATGGTAGGAAGGATCGGTGAAGGGCTGCGGCATCACCCCCGGCACAAAGAGGATCATAGCGTTTTTTTCGTCCACCTCGGGGCCGATGGTGCGCGGCCCGTACTTGGTGGGGCCGCTGATCACGGCGCGGTGGCGCATGGCGCCGAGCAGTTGCAGAGCTTCGGCATGGTAATCGTAGATGCCGTGGCCGCCCGGCCAGCGATTGCCGGCAAAGAGCAGCGCCATGGCGAAGTACTCCTCGCCATCGGGCGCGGGGGTCTCGTCGTTGGGCGAGCCATCGGTCTTGCACGACCAGGAAAAGTAACCGTAGGCAGGATGCTTGGGGTCGGCAATATACATGTACGTCTTGGCCCAGTTCCACAGCCCGTCGAAGTCGGCCTTCTTGTTCAGTTGCACGGCAATCATCATGCCGTAGGACATGCCCTCGGTGCGCACATCGCCGCTGCCCCAATCGGTCAGATACATCAGGGGGCCGTTGGCGTTGCTGCCGGTGGCAGAGACCACCGACTGGGTCTTGGGATCGCCATGGAAGAGCTGAGCGTAGGCGGCATCAATTTTGGCCTGAATTTCGCGCTGCGTGTGGCCGTCTTCGGCCAAAAGATTGCGATAGTGGCCAGTGGCGTAGGCGCCGCTTCCATCCTGGAGGGCCACAGTCGCGGGCGCTGGGGCTGCGCCGGGAACTGGAGGTTGGGCCGCCACGCCGCAGGTGCAGGCAAACATCAGGACAGCCGCGGCGAATTCAGGGCGGCGCTTCAGGTAAAAGAACGGGTTTGAATCGAACAAATCGGCCTCTTCGGGCGCATGCTTACAATCTTGCGCCTTGGCTGGAGTATCGCGCCCTCCCAGCCGTTTTGGCAAGCGTTAGTCCTCTGGCCGAGGGGGTTACCAAGGTGCACCGTGGCGCGCCACCTCGTATACTCATCCCAGCTTATGTCTACTCATCTCGACAGAATTCTCACCGCAACCCAGGCCACGGTGGCCGCGGCCAAAGCGCGTGTGCCGGCAGCCGAAGTGGAGCGGCAGGCGGCCTTGCATCAACCGCGCGGCTGGGCGTCGGCGCTGCGGCGGCGCTCCGCCGCTGGCCCCGCAGTCATTGCGGAAATTAAAAAAGCTTCTCCATCCAAAGGGTTGATTCGCACCGACTTCGACGTGGCCTGGCTGGCCGGGCGCTACTTGGCCGGGGGAGCGGCGGCGCTCTCCGTGCTGACCGATGAACCCTTCTTCCAGGGCAGCCTGCGCAATCTGGAGCTGGCCTCGGCCGCCGTGCCCTTGCCCTGTCTGCGCAAGGACTTCATGGTGGACGAATATCAGATCGCCGAGGCCCGCGCCCACGGCGGCGACGCCATCTTGCTCATCGCCGCCGCGTTGACCGGCGCTCAGATGCAACGCTTTGCCGGCAGGGCGCACGAATTCTCTCTCGACGTGCTGGTCGAGGTGCATACCGGTGAGGAGTTGGACCGGGTACTCGATGTGCTGGGCGAACACGGCGCCGACGCCATCGGCGTCAACAACCGCAACCTGAAATCCTTCGCGGTGCGGCTGGAGACCTCGCTGGAATTGGTCGAGCGCATTCCCTCCGCAGTCGTGCGGGTGGCCGAGAGCGGGATCGCCACACCGAAGGATTTGGCTCGGCTGCGCCTGGCCGGATTCGACGCCTTCCTGATCGGCGAGAGCCTGATGCGCCACACCGATCCTGGTGAAGCACTGCAGAGATTGCTGGCGGCGGAGGTTTGAAGCCTGTGAGCCTGTGGATCAAGATCTGCGCCAATACCTCGCTGGAGGACGCGCGCCTGGCCGTCGATGCCGGAGCCGATGCGGTGGGCTTTGTCTTTGCCCAGAGCCCGCGCCGGATGACGTCCGCCCAGGTTGCCGCCATTGCACCGCACCTGCCGGCAACGGTGGAAAAAATCGGCGTCTTCGTCCAGGCCGATCTGCAAGAGATCTACGCCACGGTGCGGGCCTGCAAGCTGACCGGGGTGCAACTGCACTCCGCGGCCGGCCCGGAGTTGACCGTACGACTGCGCGAACTTCTCGGGCCGGAATTGCGCATTCTGCGCGTGGTGCACTTTGGCCCGCAGGCCGCCGAGCAGGCCGCCGCCATCGTTCAGGATCCCAACGTGGATGCCGTGCTGGTGGACTCGCGCACCGCGACTGCCGTGGGTGGAACCGGCATTGCCTTCGATTGGAATCTAGCCCGCAAGACTCTCTTCCAAGACGCAACAGCACGCAAGTGCATCGCGGCGGGGGGGATCAATCCGGCCAACGTCGCCGAAGCCATCGCCACCTTGCGCCCCTGGGGCGTGGACGTGGCCAGCGGCGTCGAAGCCTCGCCCGGCCACAAAGATCCGCAAAAGGTCTGGGAGTTCGTCGCCCGCGCCCGCGCAGCGGCCATGGGCGGTCACCTGACCCTGATCGCCACCTTCCCCGACCAGGATCCGGTGGTGCTGGTCTCGTCGCAACTCGACGAAGAGGCTGCCCACCGCTCCGAGGGAGATTGATGCTGAGGCTCATGGTCCCGCATCTCAAAAACGAAATGTGGGCGCGCGGGAGCCGTTCGATCATTGCCGTCCTATCGAAAGACTAGCTCTGCTATATGCAAAATATTGTATACTGGCTTCGTGAACGCGAGGGAAAAGCCGATCGAGTTCTGCGTCGGTGCGCTTGCCGATTTGTGTAGTTTTCCCTCCACCGCTCGGCGAGAAGCTGGATTTCAGCTCTATCAGGTGCAGCAGGGGCTCGATCCCGACGATTGGAAGCCGATGAATCGCATCGGTGCTGGAGTGCGGGAGATCAGGATTCGCGATAGAGACGGAACCTTCCGTGTAGTGTACGCGGTCTGTTTTGAGGATGCGATTTATGTCCTCCACTGCTTTCAGAAGAAAACGCAAAAGACCGGCGCGGAAGACCTGGCACTTGCTTCCCGGCGCTACAAGGAACTGGTATGGAAACTGAAACGATGACCGCAAAGCGTTATGCCAGCGTATGGGACGCCATCGAGGAGACCCCGGCGCAGGCCGAGAGCCTGAAGCTGCGCTCGGCGCTGATGCTGGCCCTGAAACAGCACATCGAGAGCGAAGGCCTGAGTCAGACCAAGGCGGCCAAAGTCTTCGGCGTGACGCAACCGCGCATCTCCAACCTCATGCGCGGCAAGATCGACCTCTTCGGCCTGGATATGCTGGTCAATATGCTAGCCACCGCCGGGCTGCGCGTGACGTTGCAGGTCGAAAAGGCGTCGTGAGAGGAAGAGGCCTCTTCAAGTCAGCGAAGATTCCTCAAATGGAGAAGAAGAATGAAGGGAAAGATGGCCGCGCCAAAGCAGGCACTGACCATGCAAATCCACCCCGCAATCCGCAGGATGCTTAGATAAATCCTGCTCGATGGGGGCTTCCCCAAATTGCAGAAGAGCGCTGCATGGTCAGGATAATGCGACATATACCAACCGGCAATGCCCAGCGCGACCGTCGAACAAAGATTAAATAGAAGATTCAACACCGTATGCACCAGCTGATTATGGTGAATTGAGGCAGCCGGTTAGCCCGCCAGTGGATCTCAATCGTCCACCTTGTACACTGAAGTGTTCCCCCCTTTCACGGGCGAGTGCACAGAGGAGCCCCTATGGCATCGGTGATATTTCCCGCAGTTCCTTCGCAGTCGAGCGCCGGGCGCTTCGGCGTCTATGGCGGCCGCTACGTGCCGGAGACGTTGATGGCGGCGCTGGTCGAGCTGGAGCAGGAGTACGAGAAGGCCAAGGCCGATGCGGCCTTTCAGGCCGAGCTGACCGACTTGCTCAACAACTTCGCCGGCCGTCCCACGCCGCTCTACTATTGCAAGCGGCTGACCGAGCAGTTGGGCGGGGCCAAGATCTATCTCAAGCGCGAAGACTTGCTGCACACCGGCGCGCACAAGATCAACAACGCCCTGGGCCAGGCTCTGTTGGCCCGGCGCATGGGCAAGCAGCGCATCATCGCCGAGACCGGCGCCGGACAGCACGGCGTGGCCACGGCCACCGTCTGCGCCCTGCTGGGCATGGAGTGCGTGGTCTACATGGGCGAGGTCGATATGGCCCGCCAGGAGCTGAACGTGCAGCGCATGAGGCTGCTCGGGGCCGAAGTGCGTGGGGTCTCCTCCGGCTCCAAGACCCTCAAGGACGCCATCAGCGAGGCCATGCGCGACTGGGTCACCAACGTCCGGACGACCTATTATTTGCTGGGCAGCGCCCTGGGGGCGCATCCCTACCCCACCATGGTGCGCGACTTTCAACGCGTCATCGGCAAAGAGATGAAGCAGCAGATTCTGGAACGGGAGGGCCGCCTGCCCACCGCCATCATCGCCTGCGTGGGCGGCGGCTCCAACGCCATCGGGGCGTTTTACGATTTCCTGAGAGACCGCGAAGTGCGGTTGATCGGCGTCGAGGCTGGAGGACGCGGCAAGAAGCTGGGCGATCATGCCGCCCGCTTCGAGGGCGGCGAACCGGGCGTATTGCAAGGGACCTACTCCTATGTATTGCAGGACGAGAACGGGCAGATCGCGCTGACCCACTCCGTTTCGGCCGGTCTGGACTACGCTTCGGTCGGTCCCGAGCACGCCATGCTGCACGACTCCAAGCGCGCCGAGTACGTCTCCCAGGACGATGCGGCGGCTCTGGATGCGGTAGTCAGGCTCTCCCGCACCGAGGGGATTCTGCCCGCTCTGGAAAGCGCGCACGCCGTGGCTGAGGCTCTGCGCCTTGCTCCCACGCTTGGTCCGCGTGACATACTGGTGGTGAACCTCAGCGGACGCGGCGACAAGGATATGGGCATTTTGGCCCAGGAACTGAAGCTGTAGTACCGTGACCCGGTGATTCTGGTACCGTATTCCATTGAAATGGGTGCCCCCGGTCTCGCTTTTGAGACCGGGGAGGGCTGCACTGTACTACGCTGATCCCATAGTGTTTCACCGCGCCACCTACGGGGTGCGCGATTGTTTTTTGGCCTTATCCCAGGGTTTCGCTACGCTTCACCCTGGGCGATTATCCTTGCCTCCCTACGGGAGGCGCATTGCACCACCGATTGCATCTTAGCTTGCGGCAGCAAGTCAAGATGCTCTGGATGACAGGGTACGAATGGCGATACGTTTCGACAAAAAGCCGGGATTGGTGGTCTACCTGACCGCGGGCGATCCGTCGCTGCAGGCCACGCGCGCCATTGCCCTGGAAGCCATCGATGCCGGCGCCGATGTGATCGAGCTGGGTGTCCCCTTCAGCGATCCCCTGGCCGACGGCCCGGTGATTCAGCGCGCCATGGAGCGCGCCCTGGCACGCGGCGTCAGCCTGCGCGACGTGCTGCAGTTGGCCGGCGAGATTCGTGCCGCCCGGCCCGCCGCGGGAATCGTAATCTTCAGCTATCTGAATCCGATTCTGCGCTACGGGTTGAGCAGGTTTGCCGACGATGCGGCTGCCGCCGGCGTAGATGGCGTGCTGGCCACCGACATGATTGTCGAAGAGGCTCGCGCGTATTTGGCCGAATTGGACCGTGTAAATATTGCGCCGATCTTCCTGGCCGCGCCCACCAGCCCCGACGAGCGGCTCAAAGCCATTGCCGAGCATTCCCGCGGCTTCATCTACGCCATCTCCCGGGTAGGCATTACCGGCAAGCAGACTTCCATGACCTCCGACGCCGCGTCCCTGGTGGGCCGCATCCGGCGATGGTCTCAGCTGCCGGTAGCCGTGGGGTTCGGCATCAGTAACGCGGAGCACGTCGCCCAGGTGGCGGAGTTCGCGGATGCCGCGGTGATCGG
>Ga0326728_10027247_pt1 | contig 10016 bp, 9 predicted proteins | sample MB3enrmetagenome_FD_207602 | JGI IMG/M metagenome (GOLD analysis project Ga0326728, IMG submission 207602) | Lab enriched peat soil microbial communities from McLean, Ithaca, NY, United States - MB31MN | ecosystem: Environmental > Terrestrial > Soil > Wetlands > Peat | place: USA: New York... | reverse complement strand
ACTCCTTCCTCAATTCGGTGGCTGGTGCGACCCCTATGAGGGGCCGGGTCTTGCCGAGGCGCTCCCCATAGACATTCTTTTCGTCGGTCGCCTTCGGGGTAATCATAAGCACTTCGGGCTTGCCCTGTCTGGTAATCGTGAATTTCAAGGGCCTTAAGGCGGCATCGTCGGTCACGGCTTTTTGGAGCTCCGTCCACTGGCTCACCGGGCGGTCGTCGATACTCGCGACGATGTCCCCTTCCTTGAGGCCCGCAGAATAGGCCGGCTCCCCTTTTGGCACCTGCCCTATCCGGGTTCCGTTTGATGGAGCCTGAAACCCCGTAAGGAAGATGATGAAGAAGACGAAGGCGGCGAAGAGGACGTTGAAGAAGGGGCCGGCAAAGGCAATGACCATCTTTACGAGCGGCGGCTTGTTGGAAAACGCCCTTTCGGCTTCTTCCTCGGGCACCTCATCCTCGCTCGATTCGCCGAGCATCTTGACATATCCCCCCAATGGGACGGCAGATATGGCGTACTCGGTCTCTCCCCTCTTGAAGGTGAGGAGCTTCCTCCCAAACCCGAGGGAAAAGGTGAGGATCTTCACGCCGGTGAGGCGCGCAACGAGAAAATGGCCGAGCTCATGGACAAAAATGAGTATGGCCAGGACAATGACAAAGTAGATCAGGTTAAGCATCCATCCTCCTCAGAGCATCTTCGAGATACGTCTTGGCCCATCCGTGGATCTCCCAGATCGTCTCCACGTCATCTATTTCCTTCACTGCCGGGTGGCGACTGAGGGCCTCCTCCACGAGGCGCGGGATGTCGGTAAAAGAAATCCTCCCCTCCAAAAAGGCTGAGGAGGCGACCTCATTCGAGGCGTTGAGCGCTACGAGCGCGCCGTCTCCCTCATCGAGGGCCTGATAGGCGAGCCTAAGGGCGGGAAAGCGCTCGGTGTCCGGACGGAAAAAGGTCAGCTTCCCCGCCTCGGCAAGGTTCACCTTGCCAAAGGGCAGGCTCCGGCGCTCCCCTTCGTTGAGGGCAAAAGAGATGGGTATCCTCATATCCGGATAGGCCATATAGGCAAGAAGAGAGCCATCGATGACCTGGACGAGCCCGTGAACGATGCTTTCCGGATGGACCAATATGTCTATCCTCTCGTGGCCGATGTCAAAAAGCCAGCGCGCCTCGATTATCTCAAGGCCTTTGTTCATGAGCGTCGCGGAATCGATCGTTATCTTTCGCCCCATCCGCCATGTCGGATGGCGCAGGGCCTCCTCGGCCGTCACCTTACCCAGGTCCTCTCTGGAGTGGTTCCTGAACGGTCCTCCCGAAGCGGTGATGATGAGCCTCTCGATCTGTCGCCGTTCCATACCCTCCATCAACTGGTAGAGTGCCGAATGCTCGCTGTCCACGGGGATAAGCCTGCCGGGCTTCCTGCCCGCCAGCTTTGATACGAGCCTTCCCGCCATGACGAGGCTTTCCTTGTTTGCGAGGGCGAGGGTCCTGCCCTGCCGCAAGGCTTCAATGGTCGGCTCGAGTCCGGCGCTGCCGGGCAGCGCATTTACGACGAGCTCCGCCTCGACGCCAAGAAGCTCCTTCATGCCTGCGGGACCGATGAGTCTCCGGGCCCTTCCGAAATCCACACGTCCGGCCTGACGTCCGTCGAACAGACAGGCGTAACGCGGCCCAAACCTTCTAATCTGCTCACTGAAGAGCAGCGTGCTCTCCCTGCACGCGAGCCCTACCACATCGAATTCATCCTTCTGGTTTTCGATGGCCTCCAGGGTCGACACGCCGATCGAGCCCGTTGAGCCGAGGACGATGATCTTCTTCTTCATCTCAAGAACCCCGTGAGGTAGTAAGACAGGAATGGCGCCGTGAGAATGAAGCTGTCGATTCGGTCGAGGATGCCTCCATGGCCCGGAATGAGCGATGACGAATCTTTCACGCCGCAGACTCTTTTTCCGATTGATTCGATCATATCCCCCACCTGTCCCAGAAGACCTATCACTGCGCCGGCGCCTGCTGCCGAAAGGGGCGTCATCCCCATCCAGCGATGGAATAGGAGCGTGACAACCAGGGCCCCCGCGATCGCCCCGATAAGCCCCTCCACCGTCTTCTTCGGGCTGATCATTGGCGCGAGCTTATGGCGGCCCAGGCCTTTCCCCGAAAAGTAGGCCGCCGTATCGCTCGCCCATATGATAAGGAGAAGAATCGCGGGGGCGTACGGGTCGAACACCTTCAGGCGATAGAACGAGAAGAGGGAGATACAGAGAAATACCTGGGAGAGGAGGAGCACAACGAGGAATCTCCCGATGTTCTGATTGATCGAAGGGTCCTCGGCAATCGGCCTCACTATCATGACGAGCAGGTAAAGGGCCGCGGAAAAGAGCAGCCAGACCGGGTAAAGGGAAGGAAGATTCATGTAGAGAGGCACGAAGGCGGAAAGGGCGAGCACGATCAGCGTCACCTTATCGCGCACCTGTGTCATCGATGCCCATTCATGGGCCGCCAGGGCACACACCAGACCCATCAACAGAAGAAAGGGCACGGGCGGCAAAAAGAGAAACAGAAGGATCGTCACAGGCCCGCCTATAGCGGCGGACCCGACTCTTTTCCTAAGATCCCCCACCTAAGCTTCCTTCAGACTGCCGAATCTTCTCTTTCTCCCGCCATAGTCCGAGAGGGCCCGCTCATAGGCCTCTCGTCTGAAATCGGGCCATAGGGTGTCGGTCACGTAGATCTCCGTATACGCGAGCTGCCAGAGGAGAAAATTGGAGAGCCGCATCTCGCCGCTCGTCCTTATGAGCAGATCGGGGTCAGGCATTCCGGCCGTATAGAGGTACCTGCTGAAGACGCCCTCGTCGAGGTCCGTGATGCTGCCCCTACTCAGGTCTTCTGCGATCAGCCTCGTGGCACGCAGAATCTCCTCCCTTCCGCTGTATGACAGGGCGATATTGAGAAGCATGGACTTGTTCTTCTCCGTCTCTCTGCTCACGCCGTTGAGGTGCTCCTGCAGGTCAAGAGGAAGATCGCCGATATCCCCGATCGGCCTGAACCTGATGTCCTCTTTCATCATCAAAGGCAATTCCCTTTGAAGGTAAACGGCGAGGAGGGCCAGCAGGGCTTCGACCTCTTCCTTCGGCCGTGTCCAATTCTCTTTTGAAAAAGCATAAAGGGTCAGATAGGGGATGGCAAACTCCCTCGTGGCGGTGACGACATCCCTTACCGATTCGATCCCGGCGATGTGTCCTTCGGCCCTCGGAAGGGCACGGTTTCTGGCCCATCTCCCGTTGCCGTCCATTATGATAGCGACATGACGGGGCAGCTTCTTCCTGTTGACTCTCATGATCCCTGTCTATATCTCCAGGATCTCCTTTTCTTTGTCTCCGTAAATCGACTCGACTGCGCCGATGTACTTATCGGTCGTCTTCTGCACTTCCTCCTGGAGCTTGAAGGCGTCGTCCTTTGAGAGGGCCTTCTCTTTCTCCATTTTCTTCAGCCTTTCGTTGGTTTCTCGCCTCACATTTCGCATTGCTACTCGGGCGGTCTCGAGCATCTTTCCGCCCATTTTCGTCAGCTCTCTCCTTCTTTCCTCTGTCAGACGCGGGAAAACGATCCTGATGATCTTCCCGTCAGACATGGGATTCACGCCCAGATCAGATTTCTGGATGGCCTTTTCCAGTTCGCCGATGGACGAGGTGTCCCACGGCTGGATGGTTATCGTCCTGCTGTCGGGAGCCGAGATCGTCGCCACCTGGTTGAGGGGGGTCGGCTGACCGTAGTAGTTGACCCTGATGTCATCGAGGAGGGAGATGGAGGCCACCCCCGTTCTCAGCTTCGACAGGTCCTTTTTCAGAGAATTCATCGACTTTTTCAGCTTCTCTTCGAACTCCTCGATCACTTCCCTCGACATGGTCACCCCCTCACGATAGTGCCTACAGACTCACCAAGAGCAGCCCTTCTCATGCTGCCCTTCTCTCGCAGGTTAAAGACGACTATGGGCAGTCTGTTTTCCATACAGAGCGATATGGCGGTAGCGTCCATTACCTTGAGATTACGGGAAAGCACTTCCATGTAGCTGATCTCCGGGAAGAAAACGGCATCCCCATGTAGTTCCGGGTCTTTGTCATAGACCCCTTTCACCCGCGTTGCCTTGAATATGACGTCTGCGCCGATCTCCACGGCGCGAAGAGCTGCCGCCGTATCCGTGGTGAAGAAGGGATTCCCCGTCCCTCCCGCGAATATGACGATGCGCCCCTTCTCCAAGTGACTGAGTGCCTTTCGTCTGACGTAGGGCTCCGCTACAGCGGCCGCTTCCAGCGCACTCTGCACCCGGGTGGGCAGCCCCAGGCGCTCGAGATTCCCCTGCAGGGCCAGGCAGTTCATGACCGTCGCCATCATGCCCATGTAATCGCCGGTGGCCCTGTCTATTCCCTGCTGCTCGGCCCTCATTCCACGGAAGATATTGCCGCCGCCGACCACGATGGCTAAGGCGACGCCTGTCTGGCTCACGGCCTTGATCTCCTCCGCGACCTCGTGCATGGTACCGGGGTCGATGCCATACCCCTCCTTTCCCATCAGGGCTTCGCCGCTCAGTTTCAGGAGGATTCTCTTGTAGGCCATTCTAGCTTTCCGTGGTCTCGCCGAGCTGATAGCGGACAAACCTTCTGATCAATATGTTCTCGCCCATCTTCGAGATGAGGTCTTCGAGCAGCCCCTTGACCGTCACGTCCGGGTTCTTTATGAACGGCTGCTCAAGGAGGCAGACCTCCTGAAAGAACTTCTCGAGCTTGCCTTCCGCGATTTTGTCGAGGATCTTATCGGGCTTTCCGGACTCTTGTGCCTGCTTCCTGTAGATCCCTTTCTCCTTCTCCTTGACCTCTTCCGGCACGTCCTCTCTCTTAACATATGAGGGATTCGCGGCGGTAACCTGCATGGCTACATCCTTTGTGAAGGCCTGGAACTGGTCCGTTTTGGCCACAAAGTCGGTCTCGCAATTCACCTCCACCATGGTCGCGATCTTGCCGCCCATGTGGACGTATATTGCCACGGTCCCCTCGCTAGCTGCCCTGCCCACCCTTTTCTGGGCCTTTGCGAGGCCTTTCTCACGAAGATGGTCTATTGCCTTGTCCATGTCGCCGCCCGAGATTTTGAGGGCCTCTTTGCAATCCATGAGTCCGACCCCCGTCTTCTCTCTCAGTGTTTTCACCTGCTCCGCAGATATTTCCATTACAAACCCCCTTCTTCCTCAAAAACGCCTTCATACTTTTCCTCGAGCACGCTCTCGTCTATGAAGGGCTTGGGTCCTTCCTTCTCTTCCTCCTTGCCCTGGAACTCCTCCACGTACAGGGCCCTTCCTTCGAGGACCGCATCGGCGATTTTCGAAGTGATCAGCTTTATCGCCCGTATGGCATCATCGTTGCCGGGAATGATAAAGTCGATGTCGTCGGGATCGCAATTCGTGTCGACGATGCCCACGGTCGGAATCCCCAGCTTTCTCGCTTCGTTCACCGCGATGTACTCTTTTTTCGGATCCACTATGTATATTGCCCCGGGGAGCCTGTCCATGTCCTTTATGCCCCCCATGTGCTTCTGGAGCTTCTCTATTTCCTTGTCTATGCTCATTGCCTCTTTCTTGGGGAGCACTTTGAAGATGTCACTCCCTTTCAGCTCTTCATACTTGCGCAGCCTGTCGATACTCTTCTCGATGGTCTGATAATTCGTGAGCGTCCCCCCGAGCCACCTCACGTTCACATGGAATGCAGAGGCCCTCTTTGCTTCCTCGACGATCGCCTCCTGGGCCTGCTTCTTCGTGCCCACAAAGAGGACATACTCGTTCCTGGAGGCAACCTCCTTCACGAAATTGTAGGCCTCTTTGAACATCTTCAGGGTCTTCTGCAGGTCGATGATGTAGATGCCGTTTCTCGCCCCGAAGATATACGGCTTCATCTTGGGGTTCCACCGTTTCGTTTGATGTCCGAAATGGACACCGGCCTCGAGCAATTGTTTGATGGTTAGATTGGACATTGGTCCTCCTGGTTTTTCTTCCGCCTTTCGCGCTTTGGCCGGAAGACACGAGAGCCGTGCACCATCCGCCAATTGAAAGGCGTGCAGAGTAATGAACAGGCTCCAGTATACATTATTGGACAGCTTTTCTCAAGCCATACCGTTCGTATGGCTCCTGCTCTCTCTGTTGAAAACTCCGCCGGGGGCCGTCCCTCGGGAAAGACCGGAGCGCGGGAAAAGGGCGGGCTTCTGAGGCCCTGAATGGATGCGTCGGGAACTCACGGGGGCTGCTTTTCGGAGATCGGGGCGGGCTTCTTAAGGTGCGCTTTCGGGTTGCTTCAGCAGCTCGCCAGCCTTTTGAAGCTGGTCAAGGGCCTTGACAATGTCCGTGTCGCCTACGAATACCCTTTTCTGACCCTCCCTGATGACGATCAAGGTGGGCGTCGACCTGATGGCGTCCTCTGTTATCAGGGAAGAAAGGGCGGCAAGGGTCGGTCCGGGGTCGGTCCGGGTAAACGCGACGTCCTTCCCCTTGAGGAACTCTTCGAGCTGATCCGCGGTTTCTATCTTGCTCTTCGCCGCCTCGAAAAGAAGGGCCCTGCATTGAAGAACGCGGGCAAAGACCCGGTCGTTGTTGAGGATGTAAAGGAAATACTTGGCGTAGAGGGGCGTGAACCGGTGAATGGGCGTGTCCACGAAGGTCAGGGTAACGGTGTCCCTCTTTACGAGGTCGGCGAGCAGGGCCTCTATTTTCGGCTCCATGCGGCTGCAGGGACCACAGAAGTAATCCGTGTACAGACGGACCTCTACCTTGCCTTTTCCGAAGGACGGAAGGTCGGCCCTTGCCGCGTGTACCGGCGCGGCCGTCAGCAAGGAGAAAAAAATAAGGAAAATGGCCGCCGCGGATGCGAGGGGCTTGCGGTCTTCGAGTCGCGTCCTGAATACTGCTTTTCCCTTCCCTTTCGCCACATTGACCTCACGGGCCTTCATGGCCGCCCAAGCTAAAAGCGGAACCCAGGGGGGCTTAAGCCCCCTTATCCACATGTACGGGAAAGGCCGGGGTGGACTGCTTGCTCTGTTCTTTCTTCCTGGCTTTGCCGAGATTCGTCTTCTTTCTCTTTCTCCTCATCTCGGTTTTCTTTGTATTCGACGGCATCTCAATCCCTCCTCACGGTACAGCGCTCGCGCGTTGCATGGCTCGCTCGCCGCACCGGATGCGACAATCGTGCACGTGCAAGGAGAATAGGTTAGCACAAACCGCCCCCAACCATCAACACGGGGCGGGCCGTGAAGCTTTGCGGGTTCCCCGCACCTCTTAAGCATTGAGTGCGGTTTCTGCTCGATTTTCTGCCTGTCAAAATCTTTTTGACATTTCTCTTGCCTTGTGTGTAACATAGCGGCTATGCGTAACCTGCTGATTCTCCTGCTCGTTTGTCTGCTGGTTTCTTGCTCTATCCCCTTTGGCAAGAAAAAAACCCCGGAGACAACCGCAGACACTGAAAAGGGACAAAAGGTTGAGGACAACACGCCAAAGCCCGGCGACATAAAGATGGTCGACGGCGTGGAGTACATCTACGCGAAGAACCGCAGGTTCGCCCAGGCGCCATACGAACCTGAGTATGTATGGGTCAGAAAAGATCAATACTCTCCGGGGCTTTTCGACACTCTCACGGGGAAGGCCGACTCGTCGGGCATGAACAAGCAGGAGCGCAATGCGATGGAGAATCGCATGGCCAAGCTGGAGGAGGATCTCAAGAAGAAGAACGCCGAGCCCCAGGGAGGCCAGGTAGTCTACGCAACCGTTCCCGGGGGCCTGCCCGCCGTCCCGTACGGCGGATCCCTGGTACCCACTTTCGCCTTTCCTTCCTCGAAGATGAGGAGAAGGATCCTCATCCTGCCCCTGTCCGATCAAACGAATTATAAGGATGAGCACCTCGACGATGTCGCGACCCAGAGGCTCGTGAAGCGTCTCGAGAGCACGGGCACGATCATCTGCATCGACCCTCACACGATCGATCTGAAGGGGGACTTCTCTTCTGCCGAGGCCATGAAGGTACTCAACAGGACGTACGGCGTTCAGGCAGTGATCAAGGGGACGGTTTCCGACGTGTATGTCAGTAGCTCCAGGGTGGAGGGGAAGGGCGATCGGGAAATTTCGACCGCCATGTCAAAAATCACCCTCGACGTCTACAACACGGAGACGGGCAGGATTTTGCGGCAGTTGAGCGGCCGCAATCCGGTCGCCCTCACGAGGGACCAGGGGGAGATGAGCGCGGAGACTGTCAAGGTAAAGGCCATCGACCTCGCCATAGAGCTCATCTCGGAGGATCTACTCCGGGCGCTCCTCAGTATTGACTGGCATGCCCGTGTTGCCGCCATAGACCACGACAAGATTTTTGTCGATGCCGGCAGGCTTTCCGGCCTCGAAAAGGGCGACATCCTCGAAGTTTACGCCCCGGGGGAGGAAATCATCGACAAAGGCACAAACCAGCCCATAGGTAGGACCAAGGGAAATTACAAAGGAGAATTGGAAGTTTCCGAGGTCTTCGGGATCGATGCTTCGTGGGCCACTGCCAAAAAGGCAGCCGATTTTACCCCAACTGATCTCGTCTATTTGAAAAAATGACGGAGACGACATCTTCATTTCTCTTATTCGGCAGTGTTCTATGCTACGTGGCGCACCACACATAGGATAGGTGACGATGCCCTCTCGATCCCTTGAGAAGGGAGATCGAGCGTGGGCAAAATGCCGACTCGGATGTGAAACATAGAATCCGGATAGGGTAGGGCGGCCCTCCAGTACGGGAGGATCCGCAAAAAAGATAGGGCGTGCGCCGGTTCACCCGGGCTTTTTCGGCAGACCAGGGGTATTTGGAAGGTCGATGGCAAGGGGGCATTGAAAAAGAGACTCTTTTATTGTAGAATAACAGTATTCCTTTCCGCTGGAAGTCAAAAGTTTTCCACAAATGTTGAAAACATGTTGAAATCAAACTCTTGAGATGGATACCATCTGCTCACAAATAAAGCCACGCCTTGCCACATTGGTGAGCGAGGATAACTTCAGGACGTGGATAGATCCCATCAGATTCCTCGACTGCAGCGATGGGGTTTGCTCCGTCGTCATTCCCAACACCTTTTTTCGCGACTGGATCGTAGACAACTTTGAGCCCCTTTTAAAGACCTTGCTCAAAGAGCTTACCAGCGGAGACGTCAAGATCGAGTACCTCCTGAAGAAGGAAGAGACGAAGATCGAGAAGAAGAACGTGGCCTTGAAGAAACCGGTAATTTCGGACCTCTTTAAGCCGAAATATACCTTCGAGAATTTTGTGGTGGGTTCGAGCAATCAGTTCGCCAATGCCGCGTGTCTCGCCGTTGCCAACAATCCCGGGAAGGTGTACAATCCCCTCTTTGTCTACGGAGGGGTGGGGCTGGGGAAAACACACCTTCTCAATGCCATTGGGAATTTCCTCCTCTCTCACCGGGCAATGAACGGAAACCGGATCTGTTACATAACGGCCGAGGAATTTACGAACGAGCTGGTCAATTCCCTGCGCTTCGAAAAAATGGATGATTTTCGAAATCGGTTCCGGAAAATGGATGTGCTTCTCATAGATGACATTCAGTTCATTGCCGGCAAAGAGCGGACCCAGGCTGAATTTTTTCACACCTTCAACGCCCTCTACGACAATACCAAACAGATAGTTGTTACGAGTGACAAATTTCCCGGAGAGGTCCCCAATTTCGAGGAGCGCCTCCGCTCGCGGTTTGAGTGGGGCTTGATCGCCGACATTCAGCCCCCTGACCTGGAAACGAAGGTGGCTATCCTTAACAAAAAAGCGGAATTTGAAAATGTGACGTTGCCCCAGGACGTAGCCTTCTACCTGGCCTCGAACATCGAGCATAATATCCGCGTCCTCGAAGGCTCCCTCATTCGGCTCAGCGCTTTTGCCTCCCTTCACAATGTCCCCGTGAGTATGGACCTTGCCAAAGAGGTAATGGGGCACATCATTAAAGATAAAAAGAAGGAA
>Ga0326728_10027246_pt1 | contig 10016 bp, 8 predicted proteins | sample MB3enrmetagenome_FD_207602 | JGI IMG/M metagenome (GOLD analysis project Ga0326728, IMG submission 207602) | Lab enriched peat soil microbial communities from McLean, Ithaca, NY, United States - MB31MN | ecosystem: Environmental > Terrestrial > Soil > Wetlands > Peat | place: USA: New York... | reverse complement strand
CCCGCAAAGGAAAGAGCAGTTTTTCTGCCAGGGGAAGAGGAGGCAAAAGAAAGCAGGGAAAGCACTTAGACGGGATTAGGAAGAACCAATGTGCAAGCGAGAAACAAAACGGCGCGCCAGTGGTTCAAAGTGAAGCAGAGCGCGGAAGGAATTCGGCGCGGCTCAGAAAAAGATGCGGAACGCCGCATATTGCACGATGGGGAAAATACGCCGGAAGATGACCAGTCCCACGAGCAGACCAGCCATGGCGAAACTGTTGCCGCGCAGCCAATCGAGATAGCGCTGGGCACGATCCTCGGACATGAAGACCATGATGCCGGTGCTCCCATCAAGCGGCGGAACAGGAAGAAGATTGAAGGTGCCGAGGAGAAGATTCAGAGAAAAGAAAATGAAAAGGATTTGGAAGGCAAAGCCAGGATTGCCGGTGAGCGGATCGAACGAGAAAAAATGGTAGAAACGGCCGATGCGGATGGCCAGAGCGGCAATGATCATGAGCGAGAAATTGGCGGCGGGGCCGGCCAGGGCCATCCAGGCAGAGCGGTGAGGATGACGGCGTTCCCAGAGCGGATCGTAAGGCGCACTGGCCCAACCGATCATGCCGCCGGAGAAAAGAAAGCTGAGGATAGGGATAACGATCATGCCGAAGGGCGCCCGGCGGATGTGAGGGATGGGATTGAGGGAGACCTGGCCTCCGAGGGCAGCCGTGGTGTCTCCTCCGAGTTTGGCGACGAAGGCGTGCGCCGCTTCGTGGCAGGTGGTGGAGAAAAGAAAAGCAACATACCAGATAAAGCCGAGCGCAAGTGTTTCGGAAGAGAGATCCGGCATAAAGAGCTAGGTTAGAGTTTCAGGCAGCCGAATGCAAGGAAGGAAGGGCCCGACAGGGAAGAAGCGCAGCAGGAGAGAGCAGCTTTAGGCCAGACTGGGACGGGAAGGATTGCGCCTCCACGACGAAAGGCAGGGCCAATGGCGATGAGAACATTCGGAATTGCAGGGTGAGGAGGGAACGAGGCTGGGGGCTATGCACGGACGGAAGTTTGCGGTATGTTTGGGGCAATAAGTGTGTTGGCCGCCTAATTCTGGTGTGCTGAGGAAAAACAGGTTGAGGCTTCACAATGAAGGCGTGTTTCCTTAGCACACCGGCGGCAGTTGAGACAAATCCCCTACAATACGGAGAATTTGCAAAGCCGGAACCGGCGGCGGGCGAGGTGCTCGTGCGGGTACAGGTGTGCGGCGTGTGCCGCACGGACTTGCACGTCATCGAGGGGGAGCTGCCTCCCAAGAGGTCACCGGTGATTCCGGGGCACCAAGTGGTGGGGCGGATTGCCGCGAAGGGCGCGGGGGCGGAGAGGTTCCCGGCGGGGACGCGCGTGGGAATCGCGTGGCTGCACAAGACGGACGGCACCTGCGAATACTGCCGGCGCGGTGAAGAGAATTTGTGCGATGCGCCGCTCTTCACCGGATACAGCGTGAATGGCGGGTATGCGGAATACATTGTGGCGCCGGAAGATTTCGTCTATGCGATCCCGGAAGAATTTCCGGACGAGCAGGCGGCGCCGCTTTTGTGCGCGGGAATCATTGGTTACCGTTGCCTGAAATTGAGCGGGATTCAGGGCGGGGAGCGGCTGGGATTCTACGGATTTGGTGCGGCCGCGCACGTGGCGATTCAGGTGGCGCGACACTGGGGAGTCGAGGCGTACGCAGCGACGCGTGATGCGCGGCACCAGGCGCTGGCGCGGGAGTTGGGAGCGAAGTGGGCGGGAGGAACGCTGGAGCAGCCGCCGGTGAAGCTGGATGCGGCGATCGTGTTTGCGCCGGCGGGCGAGATTGTACCGGCGGCATTGCAGGCCCTGCGGAAGGGCGGGCGGTTAATCCTGGGCGGCATTCATATGAGCGCGATTCCCTCGATTGCGTATGAACTGCTGTACCAGGAGCGGATGATTCGCAGTGTGGCGAACAACACGCGGAAGGACGGCGAAGATTTCTTGCGGCTGGCAGCGGAGATCCCAGTGCGAACACATGTCCAAGTGTTTCCGCTGAGCGAAGCGAACCGGGCGCTGAACGCGCTGAAGAACGATGCGATACCGGGGGCGGCGGTGCTGCGGGTGAGCGCGTAGGTCCCCATCCCGAGCATTGGCGAAGCTGTTTTGCCAGAGTGGAGCGTGACAGAGTTGGAAGAAGTTCCTGCCTGTGGTTAGCTTGGAAGATCCATTTAACATTTAAGTCGTAGAAGGGATTCGCCGGAGTGATTGGCCGGGATGTCCACCACCGAACCGGAAGGGGCAAAGATGGGAAAGTGAACAGGCAAAAACCTGAGCCGAGTGGGAGCGGCGTTGGGAGGGGAGGATCAGTTCCAAGTGGAGGAAATCCAGGGGTTTATGGTGACTGCTTAATTGTTCAACAGTCGCCTGTGTGATTTCGCATCACTAAATGGGGGAAAACACCCAAGAGAGAGCCCCAAGCCCATCTTTGATCGTCTGAGGAGAGTGATTAAGTAATGGCAATTGAATGGTTTAGGTCCAGTATATCGTTTTGAGTCAGTTCGGCACAGGGGGTGCACATAAGGACACCGGATTTGGGGTCGATGAATGAGCGCTTCCCTCGTTCAGGCTTTCTTGATGCAGCTGGGGCATCCGCAGAGTAGAGTTCTTCCCACTCGCTCCACAAGCTTTCAAGAGAAAAGACAAGGGCCATTCCTGGGGGGCGAGGATTGGATGATATTTGTTGATCCCTGTGGTGATTGACAGGGAGAAGAGCATGACGGTGACAATGACAAATCGCTCCCACCGCGTTGCGTGCATGGTGCTGCTGTTGTTGGTGGCCGTGGCCTTGACCTCGGCACTGGTTCTGGCAGGAGAGCGGAGCTGGGGCAGCGAAAAGAAGCAAGTTTCCGAGCGGATTCCTGCAAGCACACAAATCACAGATGTGAGGGCGGAGTTGACGGGATGGCCATGCGTCTAGCCACGACCGTGGCCCACCTGGCGATGACGCTGGGGAGCACGGTTGTGTTTTTGCTGTTGGGGGTCGCACCGGCGAGGGCGGACATCCACCCGGTACCGCTGGAGAAGAACACGGATTCGGCGAAGTGCCTGGAATGTCACGCGGAGAAAGCGAAAGGGAAGGCGGTGCACACGGCGATCTCGATGGGGTGCACCACGTGTCACGAAATTCGAGTGAACAAGGATGTAACGCGGGTGAAACTGACCACCACGACGCCGCAAGCGCTGTGCTTCACCTGCCACGCGGACAAGAACGCGGCGGAGATCAAGGGATTGGTGCACAAGCCAGCGGTGCGCGATTGCCTGAAGTGCCACGACCCACACAGTTCGGACAACAAGTTCCAATTGCTGAAGCCGACGTCGGGCGGGATAAAAGAAAACCTCTGCCTGAGCTGCCACACGACAGGCTTGAATGTGCCGGAGAAGGGCAGCCGGCACGCGGCGCTGGATATGGGGTGCGAGACGTGCCATGTGACGCACAAGACTGGCGCGGACCCGACGCCCGAAAATCTGTACCACCTTACAAAATCGGCGCCGGCGCTTTGCGTGGATTGCCACGATCCGAAGGACGCCAACTTGCAGAAGGCGCACCAGAACCAGCCGTTTGGCACCGCGGATTGCCTGCAGTGCCACGATCCGCACCAGTCGGCGGCGCCGAAGTTGATGGCGAAGTTTATGCACCCGCCGTTTGCCGACAAACAGTGCGAGGTATGCCACGCGCCGGCAATGGACGGGAAAGTGATGTTGACGCAGGCGGACGCGAAATCATTGTGCGTGACGTGCCACGCCGAGCAGGCCAAGCAAATCGAAACGGCGAAGGTGCAGCATCCAGGAGCAGCGGGTGACTGCACCGATTGCCATTCACCGCATGCGAGCAAGACGCCCGGGCTGCCGAAGACAAATGGCGTGGAGATTTGCCTGACCTGCCATACGGAGCAGGCGGAAATGCTGAAGACCAAAAAGATTTTGCACCGTCCGGCATTCCGAGATGGTTGCGGGACCTGCCATGACGCGCATGGCAACGACAACGAGCATTTGCTGCGAGTGAAGGACGTCAACACGCTTTGCCTGGAATGCCACGGGCCGGACACCGTGCCGGAGAGGCTGGAGAGCCAGCATTTGATCGCGATTTTCGACGGAAAGGTGAAGCTGCCGGAGAAGTACCACGTGCCGATCCTGACGTTGAAGTACGACGCAGGACACCCGGTGGAGTTCCATCCGATCGCAGGGCCGGTCGATGCAAAGAATCCGGCGGCCGGGCAGATGAACTGCCTGACCTGCCACCAGGCGCACGCCGGCAATCAGATGGGGATGTTGGTGAAGGATCAGAAGCCGGGGATGGACTTCTGCAACACCTGCCATAAGGGCAGGCTGAATTAGGAACGGGAGAGACGCAGGTATGTTCGCTCATCGCTCAAATAGGACTCGCGGCTCGAAAGTCATGGCAGGCTTGGCTGGATTGTTGGCGCTTGCGTTGACCTTCCCCGGCGTTGCGAGTGCGGCCCAGAAAAAGAAGAAGGCTGCGGCGGACCCGAACGCGAACCTTCCGAAGCGAGTGAACTTTGATATCAGCAAGATCGTGTGGCCGAGCCCGCCAGAGATCGCGCGGGTCAAGTTTGTGGAACAGCTCACCGGCGAAAAGATCGATTTCAACAGGCCAATCAACAAACCTCAAAAGCCCAAGCAGAGCTGGATGGACCGGCTGGCAGGCACGAAGCCGCAGGTAGACACGGTGCAAGATCTACCCTTCCAACTGGTTCGGACGTACGGGCTGGCTTTTGATTCGAAGGGGAATATCTACGCGGCGGACCAGGCGGTGGGAGCGATCTTTATCTTCAACCCGGACGCTGACAAGAAATTCGACGTGAAGTTGATCCGCAACGGCAGGGAAGCGCATTTTGGGTTGATCAATGGGCTGGCGATCGACGACACCGACCGGCTTTTCGTAAGTGACGACCAGCACCACAAGGTGATTGTCATCAACCCGCAGCACCAGGAGGAAGCCGCCTTTGGCTCGGACGTGCTGGTGCGTCCCGGCGGCATGGCTATCGATGAAGAGAACCGCTTCCTGTATGTGGTGGACACGGGCAGCGACGTTGTGGATGTGTTCGATGCGGACAGTTACAAGCTGCTGCGGAAGATCGGGACACCGGGGAAGAAACACCTGTTGAGCGACGTGGGCAATTTTTCGCTGCCCACGAACGTGGCTGTGGACAAAGAGGGCAACGTGTATGTGACGGACACGCTGAACAATCGCGTGGAGATCTTCGATGCGGACGGAAAATTTATCAGCGCGTTCGGGAAGAGCGGCGACGGCCCCGGGCACTTCGCGCGGCCCAAAGGAATTGCCATTGATAGGGACGGGCACATTTGGGTGGTGGACGCGGTGCAGCAGCGCGTGCAGGTTTTTGATACCGAGGGACAACTGCTGATTTACTTCGGTCAGCCGGGGAACTGGCCGGGGCAGTTCTCGGCGCCGTATGACATCGCGATCGATCCCAAAAGCAATCTGGTGGTGACTTCGGAGCAATTCCCGGGGCGCGTGCAAGTGTTCCGCTATGTGACCGACGCGGAGGCAGCGTCAGAGAGGGCTAGCCACGAAGCGCAGCCGGATAGCACAACAACGAAGCCGGCAGAGACGCCGGCACAAAAGTCGCCAGAAGCCGCGCCACCGAAGAGTGACGCGTCAGCAAAGGCGCAAGGATTGGTGACTCCATGAGGCGCCCAGAGCTCTGGCTGTCTCCGGACAACCAAAACGGGGAGGGGCGGGTCCGGCCGGCTTGTCCCTTTTCGATTCGGAAAAGAAATCGTTCGAACGAAGTAGCGGTGGAGTGTTGCAACACAAATCAGGAGGTTCTTTCAATTATGAAGAGAATCATGTTGTTTCTCATAGGGGTTCTGGCGGCGGCGACGTTTGCTTCCGCCCAGGTGAACTCGAATTGGTCGTCGCCGACGGACGTGTTGGGAGCGCACCTCGTTTATGGCCGAGGCTGTGTAGCCTGCCACGCACCGCACAGCGGCGCACGGGGCAATGGCATCGCGACAACGGATCCCACCAGCGGCGATGCCGCGTTGTGGGGTGCGAATGTTATGCCGTACTACAGCCAGACGTTTGCGTTTGGTGATGCAGGCGCTTACCCAGTCACGACCCCGGCGAACATGGCTGCTGGCATACATGACCCGACGGTCGGAATCATGCTCTGCCTAAGCTGCCATGACGGCAATATAGCCAAGAACGGAATGATGACGGGCCAGACCGTCGAAGTGATCCCGAATGCGATCGGCGGTCACGCTCCAACGTGGCTCGGCAACGATGGGGGAACCCCAGGCGACTACAAGAACGATCACCCAGTGGGACCGTTAGCCACGATCGGCTGCGGCGGACAGTACAACTGGGATTGCACGATTGCGGGCGGCAAGCTGGTGGCCCCGGCAGGCAGCCACTTCGCGCAGTTCCAACTCGACTATGGCTTCACCGTGAGCACCGTATCCTTTGACGGCGTCAACCCCGCGGTGAACTGCACCACCTGCCACGACCAGCACAGCATGACGGCCTATGCCGGAACGATCGGCAACGTCAAGGGCGTATTTCAGACGATGTTCTTCGTCCGCGGCTACTACAACCCGAAGAGCGCGACCAGCAACTCAGTGGCGCAGTTCTGCCGTCAGTGCCATGGCGGCGAATCGAACGAAATGCACAACACGAACCTCCCGACGACCTAAGCCGGGTTGTTCATGAATTGGGGGGAGGAAGTTTCTCCCCCCACTTTTCGCGTGGGCGGGAAGACAGAAGTAAAGAAGCAACGAAGCAAAGAAGAAGAGAAGCGAAGAAGCACAGGGAACAGTGGGGAGTATGAAGAATGCGTTGATAGCGACGATGCTGGTGGTGCTGGCGGGCATGGGGTCATCTGCGAATGGGCAGATGGCGGTTTCTCACGAGCCGACGGCCACTCCGGCAGCGCCAAGTGCAGACGCAACGACGTTTCCCCCCGAGAAGCCGGTGGCCCGAGTGAACGGAACGGTGCTGACGGACCGCGATTTGCTGCGCGAGATGCTCACGATTTTTCCCTATGCGCGGCAACACAACGGCGGATTTCCCAAAGCGATGGAAGAGGACATTCGCAAGGGCGCGCTGCAAATGATTGTGTTTGAGGAGTTGGTGTACCAGGAAGCCGAGCGGCGGGGGATGACGGTGACGCCGGCGAAACTGGATCGCGCCGTGGCGGAGTTCCGGAAGCAATTCAAGAGTCCCGACGACTACAAAGGGTTTATGACCTGGGAATGCCATGGCTCGGAGCAAGTGCTGCGGCAGAAAGTCCGGCGTTCGCTGCTGATTGACCAACTGCTGACCGTCGAAGTGAAAGACAAGTCCGGCGTTTCCCTGGCCGAAACGAAGGCTTACTACGACAAGAATGCCGCGACGTTCCGGTTGCCGGAATCTTTTTCCTTCCAGACGATTTCGTTTTTGCCCCCGGAAAAAGCCACGGCCGAGCAATTGAAAGATGCCCGCAAACGCGCGGAGGATGCGCTGAGGCAGGCCAAGGCCACCAGGAATTACGAGGAGTTCGGTTTGCTGGCGGAAAAGATTTCGGAAGATGACTACCGCGTGATGATGGGCGAGCACAAGTCCGTGGATCGCGACAAATTGCCACAGCAGGTGGTGACCGCGGCGCTGGCCCTGCAACCCGGGCAGGTGAGCGACTTGATCCAGGTGGATCAGGCCTTGACGATCGTGCGTCTCGTCGCTCACAACCCGGCCGGCATGCAGAAATTCGAGGACGTAAGAGATTCGCTGAGCAACCAATTGCAGAACTTGAAGACCGAGCAACTGCGGTCTGGGCTGGACAAGAAACTCCGGGCGACGGCGAAAGTGGAAGTGCTGTAGGAGAAAGGGCGGCGGGGGCGTGAAGTGGCGCGCAACGTGGATCGGATGCTTCATCGTGCTGGCGGCGGCAGCGCGCCTGCCGGCGCAGGTTACGGTCGGAAACGATGTGAGCATGAATATGAACGGGCAGATTTCCGCCGGATATACGGGGGACTACGGAAACCAAACTGCCTCGGATCATGGCTTCACGGCCGGGGGAAACGCCACGCTGAACGGATCTTTTTACAGCCCCAATTTTCTATCGTTTCAGGTAAGTCCTTATTTCAACCAATCGCGAGACAATTCGACGTCATCGTCCATTTCCGATAGCAGCGGAGTGCTCGCAAATGTATCGCTTTTCGGCGGGAGCAATTACCCCGGCTCGATAAGTTACTCGAGAACCTATGATAGCTTGGGCACGTTTGACGTCCCTGGCTTGCCGAATTACACGACCCACGGAAACTCGAATGGGTTTAACGTGGGCTGGGGAGTGAATGTACCGGATTTGCCGCATCTTTCGCTGAACTATGCGCAAGGCACGAATGATTATTCGATCTACGGGACCGATACGAATGGGTCGTCCGACTATCATAACTTTAATGCCCATGTAATGTATCAGGTAGACGGATTCATCCTGAACGGCGGATATGTCTACAATCAGACGCATGCGCAATATCCACTGATCCTGCAAACGCAACAACTAGAGGATCTGGACAACAATGGGAATTCGTATTCATTCGGGGCGAGCCACGATTTGCCATTGCACGGAAGTTTTAGCGCGAACTTCAACCGTTCGGATTTCACCTCCGATTTTTCGGATGGCCGCTACAGCGGCACGGTGGACACGGTTAATTCGAGTGTGAATTTCCATCCTGAAGCGCAATGGACGCTCGGCGCCGATTTCAACTACACGGACAATTTGCTCGGGACGCTGTACCAAAACATCATTGCGGCGGGAGGCATCCTGCAGCAGAGCACGCCGGGTCAATCGTCCAATTCGTGGGATGCGAGTGGGTTGGCGAGTTACAACCTGACAAAACATTGGATCCTCTATGGGACCTTTGAGCACCGCGATCAGAGCTATTTCGGAAACGCCTATGGGTCGAATGCGCTGACGGGCTCGGTGAACTATTGGAACCGGCTGCTGGGCGGGTCGTTCAGCACGGTGTTGAGCGTCACGCGCACAACGGAGGACACTTCCAACCTGAGCACGGTGGGATTGCTTTCCGTGGTGAATTACGCCCGCAAGATAGAACTTTGGGACGTGAGCGCTTCGGGGAATTACTTTCAGAATACGCAGACGTTGTTGGTGGGGTATACGACTTCGGGATGGGGCTACTCCGGGCAGTTAGGCCGAAAAATTGGGCCGGTGCACTGGAATGCCAACGCCGGCGAATCACGAAGCTTATTGAATGTGTCACCGGGGTATGGCTACAATGCCCAGAATTACGGCACAGGATTTAACGTGAGGTGGTTTGGATTAACCGGCACGTACACGAAGTCCAGCGGGACAGGGCTGCTTGGGGTGAATGGAGTGGTCACGTCACCGCTGCTGGGCGGAACACCGCTGGCGGGTGGGACGTCGCCTCTGCCCACAGACCTGATCCTCTACGGAGGCCACGCGTACGGGGGAGGAATCGGAATCAACCCTTATAAGCGGCTGACGATAACGTTCAGCTACGCCAGGGCGTTCAGCGATACGGTGAGCAACAGCGTCGGATCGCAGAACAATTCCGAAAATGTGTTCGGCCGCGTACAATATCAGTTCCGGCAGATGTTCTTCACGGGGGGATACAGCAGGTTCATTCAGGGATTCAGCGCTTCCGGTACTACTCCTGCTCAGCTAAACTCGTTTTACGTTGGTGTGCAACGATGGTTCAACTTCTTCTAGATCGGGCATCAGAGAAAAGACGTTGCCCGATTCTGGAAGTGGCTGTGGCTATTCTGCTTTTGGTCTCACCGGCCTGGGCCGCGCAGAAAAACAAGAAAGCAGACAAGAAGACGTCAGAACAGGTGAGCGTTCCAGATTTGCTGCTGGAGGGCGGGCGCAAGCTTGTGTACGAGAGGAACTTCGGCTGGGAACGGGACGTGAGGCCGAAGAAAGGATTCTGGGCGCGGGTGGTGGACGTGGTGGCGGGGCCGCCGGAGTACCACTC
>Ga0326728_10027244_pt1 | contig 10017 bp, 7 predicted proteins | sample MB3enrmetagenome_FD_207602 | JGI IMG/M metagenome (GOLD analysis project Ga0326728, IMG submission 207602) | Lab enriched peat soil microbial communities from McLean, Ithaca, NY, United States - MB31MN | ecosystem: Environmental > Terrestrial > Soil > Wetlands > Peat | place: USA: New York... | reverse complement strand
GGCTTCAGCCCTGCCTGGGTGACGCAGGCTCTGCAAGGTATAATGGTGCCTTACTATGTTCTCTTGGTCAAGCACGAGAAACGGCTTCAGGCGGCGCTGACCTTTATCGAGTTCATGAACAGCCATCTCGTCCCTCTGCTGATGGCCAAGGATCCTCATGAATGGCGTATGGCCCACGAGACCAGAAACATGGTGCTTAACGCCGAAATGCAGCTCAGAGCGTCTCTCTTTAGAACGGAGACTAGAGGCAGTCACCTGAGGGAAGACTACCCAAGGCGAGATGATCCTGCATGGCTCGCCTGGGTGAAGCTGAAGGATGTGGGAGGTGAAATGCAGGCTTCTAAAGAGCCGATTCCGGAGAGACTGTGGCCGGACCTCTCGAAACCTTACGAGGAGAGATATCCAGCCGCGCTTCGGCTAGAGTGACTACCGGTTTCTAATGTGCATTTGAATGAAATCAAGAATCAGACTTTTTCATTACGAGGAAGGTGACAAGGATTTCAATCTTTGGATTGACCTAGAAACGTGTAACAGCGGTCTGCAGGAAGCCTGTATTTGGTCCGTTGTCAAAATCGGGGGAAGCAGAGGCGAAAGCAGATGGCGCCTGTTGACAAGCTGGTCAGTAAGGTTGCCCCGGAGTGTAAAGGGAGGCGCATGGAATGAGCGAGGACAGGAGCGAGAAAAAGCTTATCACGGATATTTTGGTCATCGGTGGCGGAATGGCGGGCCTCTTCGCCGCGATCAAGGCAAGAGAACAGGGACTGGATGTCATCCTCACGGATAAGGCTCACGCGGGTAGATCCGGCGGCACCCATTACGCCGAAGGAGACATCCAATTCTTCAGACCAAAAGAAAGGGGCCACAAGCTAAAAGAATGGGTGGATATCATAAGTACAAGGACCGAGTACATGAACGATCCGGAGTGGAACGAGATTGTGCTGAGAGAGGTTGAGGACCGGTACAATGATCTCGTCTCGTGGGGTATCAAGTTCTACGAGGAAGACGGTGCGTTTGTGGTTGGTGGCCCACACATGTTTTCTGACGCCCCGGCGGCGTACGAAATCATCAGCATGAGGAACAGAGAGTATGCACCGACTCTCAGGCGGAAGGCGCAGGAGAGCGGAGTGAGGATCTTCGATAGAATCATGTCGTGCGAGCTCCTGAAACAGGACGGGAAGATAGTAGGAATGGTCGGATTCCACACCACGAGCGGGCACGTGCATATTTTTAAAGCGAAAGCGACCGTAATGGCAGTGGGCGGAGGCAGCGACTATAAGGCGTCAGCCATCAACACCGACTACTGGACGGGGGACGGCGAGGGGATGGCATACCGGGCCGGTGCCGAAATAGCCGGTAAAGAATTCGGTGGTGGAGGGACGGTGCGGCTAACCACCAGGGCCATGATAAGGGAACGCGAGCGAATCTACACGGGTAAGGGGATCTCAGGCAAGATCCTCGACGTAACCGAACAATTCCCTTATGTAACCATACAGAGCGGCTGGCTCTGGCCGATACTGACGTCGGACGGTATGCCGGTGACTAATCCAGCCTGGGAGGTTCATCGTGGCAAAGCCCCCCTTTACTATGACTGTGATGCCATGTCCCCGAGACTTGAGAAGTGGCTCCGGAGTTACTTTAGAAGGGTGGGGTCCGCAGAGCCGGACAAGATCGGCCTCGAGTTTTTTGAAGGAGGCAAGATTCGGTACTCTGCGGCGAGGGGGGCGCTTGCATCAGCTCATGGTGGCTCGGGCATCTGGCCCGTTAACAAGTATTGCGCGTCCGCTCTGCCGGGTCTTTACGCCGCCGGTGGGAGCTGCGCCACGATGGTGTCGGGTGCTACGTATGGCGGAATGGGAACGGGGCTGAGCCACGCCATGGTGACGGGCACCAGGGCAGCGCGAGCTGCCGTTGAGTATGCGTCAAACTCGAAAGAGGTGACGATTGACGATGCAGAGTTGGCGAGGGTCAGAGACATCGTCTACGCACCAATTGAGCGGAAGGGCGGCTTCAGCCCCGCTTGGCTCACCCAGGCCCTCCAAGGCACAATAGTGCCCTATTACGTTTTTGCAGTCAAGCATGAGAAGAGGCTTCAGGCGGCACTGACTTTTGTCGAGTTCATGAAGAGCCATCTCGTTCCCCTGCTCATAGCCAAGGATCCTCACGAGTGGCGCATGGCTCACGAGACCAGAAACATGGTGCTTAACGCCGAGATGCAGCTCAGGGCCTCGCTGTTCAGGACGGAGAGCAGAGGCCTCCACTTCAGGGAAGACTATCCCCGACGAGATGATCCTGCATGGCTGGCGTGGGTGAAGCTCAGGGATGTGAGCGGCGAAATGCAGGTTTCCAGAGAACCGATTCCGGAGAGGTTCTGGCCTGACCTTTCAAAACCGTACGAGGAGAGGTATCCGGCTCCGGTTCCGTCTTCTCTGGAATGAATGGAACTTTTTAACATATGTCATTAAGAAACGTACTTTTTTATTATGAGGGAGGTCGCCAAGATGTCAATTTCTCGGATTGATTCAAACTTGTGTAATGGGTGCGGACTGTGTGTCGATTCATGTCCTGAAGATGTTATCAGACTCGACAGCCTGCCGGCAGGCAGGGAAGAAGTTCCGACCTGCACCATAGCCTGCCCTGCGGGCGTGAACATGCGAAGGTACATGCACATGATCGAAGTGGATATGATCGATGAAGCAGCCGCAATACTAAGAGAGGCCTTACCCCTTCCAGCGGTAACAGGACGCGTGTGCCCCCACCCTTGCGAATCGCAGTGCGCCCGCCGGGAAGTGGATGAGGCAGTAAACATCAACGGTGTCGAGAGATTTCTGGGCGATTACTGGCTCCAGGAAAAAGCTCAACCAGTGAGGACAATCTATGCGGGAAAAACGGCCGTGATCGGCTCCGGCCCGGCCGGACTGGCGTGCGCCTATTTCCTGTGCCGCATGGGTTATCCGGTGACCGTCTTTGAAAGCATGCCGGTCCTTGGAGGTATGTTGAGGATAGGCATACCCGAATATCGATTGCCAAGGCGTGTGCTTGGTGCCCAAATAGACTACATCAGAGACATGGGGGTGCAGTTCAGGACAGGCGTTCGGATTGGCTCTGATGTGACCATCGAGGAGCTCAGGAATCAATACCAGTCAATATTCATTGCTGTTGGAAACCAATTGAGCAAGCGGCTCGAGCTCGAGGGAAGCGGGCTCGACGGCGTCTTCCTAGGCCTCGATTTCCTCCGGGATGTCAATGCCAAGCTCGAGGCCATGGCAAGGAAAAAGGTGGTGGTGGTCGGTGGAGGAAATGTCGCAGTGAATGTCGCCTTGACTGCACTCCGGCTGGGGGCAAAAGAAGTCCAAATGGCGTGTCTCGAATGCGCGGAAGAAATGCCTGCATACGAAGAGGAGATACGCCAGGCCGTGGAGGAGGGGGTCGTTATTCACGCATCGTCGGCGCCCAGACGGATTCTCGGTGAGAACGGCAGGGTCGTCGGCATCGATTTTGTTCATTGCATCCAGGTCTTCGACAAGGATGGCGCATTCAACCCGCTATGTGACGAGCAGAAGGTTACATCGCTTGAGGCCGATTCGATTATCTTGGCAGTCGGGCAGAAGTCTGACCTGTCGCTATTACCTGACGGCATAGCAATGACCGACAGAGGCACCGTCAAGGTTGACCCAGTTACGCTGGAGACAGCCATACCCGGGATATTTGCGGGTGGGGACGTGGTGTCATCCGAAAGCTCTTCGGTTGTTGAGGCTATTGCCGCCGGGAAAAGCGCATCGGTTTCGATCGATCGCTACCTCAAAGGAGAGGACCTCAGGTCAGGCAGATACGCAAAGCCTGCCAAGGTGAAAATACCTCCAAAAGAAGGTGCTGCGCCCTGGGCTAGACAGACGCTCCCTTGCTTGCCAGTGAGTGAGAGAGCGGCCAATTTCCGGGAAGTGAAGATAGGCTTTTCTGAAGACACGGCACGCATGGAAGCACTGCGTTGCATGACGTGTGGAAGCAGGGCCGTCATCACTTACCCAGAAGACTGTATGCTGTGCCTCTACTGTGAGCGCGACTGCCCAGTCCATGCCATATACGTTTCACCTGAGAAAACAGCACGCCCGATCGTAGCGTGGGACTAATCCGAACAAAGAGGAGGTACCTAAGATGAGCTGTTCGAAGGGAAGGATGACGGCATTGGTTGGGGTTGCTTTGCTGGTATTAGCTCTGTCACTGATTCCGGGAACTGGGATGGCCGAGACTAAAACGCTTAAGGTAGGCGCATTGATCAATGAGAGTAATCCGACCGGTGTAGATTTCAGAAGGTATCTGGAAGCCATCGTACCTTTCTTCAACGAGTCTGGTGGTCTCGTGATCGGCGGCGAGCCTTACAACATCGAGATGATACGCTACGATACGAAGGGAAACACTGAAACAGCGCGTGCCGCGGTAGAGAGACTGATTTCGCGAGATCAGATCAAGTTTATTCTCAGCGACGAAACTATTGACGCTTGGGTACCTCTGACGGAAGCCAATAAGGTAGTAGTGATTGTCCAGAAGCCAAGCACGTCGATCTACGATCCAAGGTTGAAATATGTTTTTGAGGGGAGCGGCATGCAAACCCAGACGGCTCCGGCATGGGGATGGCTCTCTGACAACTTCAAGGACTTGAAAACGTTTGCTTTTGCTTTCCCCGACAACATAATGGGTCACGGCGAGCACGACAAGTCTGAGAAGATGGCCGCGGCCTTCAGTTTGAAGGTCGTCACAGATATGTACTACCCGCCGGACATCAACGATTTCACTTCCATGGCCGCCAGAATAAAGAAAGCAAATGCGGACTGTTTCGTTACCGGGGGCGGCGGTCCAACAGACATCCGTCTGTACAAAGGACTCAACGAAGCCGGCTGGAAAGGCCGCATCTTTGCCTATCTTGGAGCGAGTGCCATAAGGTATGGCAGGGTGATCCCGCTCAGTATCGTAGAAGGGTTGTTAGGCTCGACTCTGGATCCTTTCGAGTTTGGCGACGACTCCCTTTCACCTATGGCCAAGAAGGCGAAGGATGCCTGGACGGCGAAGCACGGGAAATTCGAGAATCCGTACACGACGTACTGGCTTGAATGGGATGAACTGATAGCCGGGCTGAGAAAAGCAAACAGCCTCGACACCGATAAGGTAGCGGCCGCGATTGGCGGGGGTATGGAGTTCGATGCCGTATTCGGCAAAGCGAGGATGGTGGCTCGTCCCGATTGCAAGAATTCAAGAACGGTTTCCGCAATCGTTCCCGTATCCATGCTCAAAATAGCGCAGGAGAAGTCGCAGCTTATCAAAAAAATGAACCTGGACGAGGTTTACAAGTACAACAAACAGTTCTACAAGTGGTGACCACTCATCTCAAGTAACAAGGCTCCCATTATCGAGTGGTATGAGCCACCGGGTGATAGGTGGGAGGCGCATTAGGGTCTGAGTTAACCGGGAAGATGGCGCTGGATCGTTCTGTCGACAGCTCAAAAAGCCTAACGGTTGCGTGACGTTCTCTCGAGATAGGGGGGTGTATGCTGCTTGAGATTGTGCAGTTGCTTCTGAACGGGCTGGGAATGGGTCTGGTCTTCGTGTTATTGGCGGTGGGGTTCAACTTGATCCTCTCTGTTCCCAGGATACTGTTCATTGCCTACGGCGAGTTCTACATGCTCGGCGCCTATGTTTTTTGGGCCATGCTTTATTTGTGGCGAGTGCCCTTCCTGCTCTGTCTGCTTGCCGCTGCCCTCGTGCCTTCTGCCCTTGGCGCGATTGGCTACTGGGCTGTTTTTCAGCGTATTCAGGGTAGGGGACGACGGTTCCTGACCAATGTGGTAGCCGCCATAGGAATGATGATGGTATTGAGGCAGGCGGCGGTGTTGCTTTTCGGAACAGAAGACCGTGGTCTTCCATCTGTCTTTGCGGGGATCATCAGCTTTGCCGGTCTAACGATTTCAACCGCGAAGGCGGTGCTGATTGTACTGTCTTTGGTAGTAGCTTTCGGTGTGTACGTTATTCTCCAGAAGACGAACATCGGTCGGGGGATGCGGGCTGTTTCGCTGAGCGCCGACGTCGCCTCCCTGCAGGGAATCAACGCCAATAGGATGTACCTGGCGACCATGGCGTTGGGTTGCGCGATCTGTGGCTTCGCGGGAGGGGTTATGACGCCAGTGTTTCACATTTCCCCCTGGATGGGGACGATCATGCTGTCGGTACTGTTCATAGTGACCCTTGGGGGGGTCGGCAGCATGGTGGGGTCTGTCATAGGTGGTTTGATATTTGGTATAGCTACGTCCCTAGGAGACTACTACATCAGTTCCGGCGTAGCCCAGATACTACTCTACGCTGTCATCGGAATCATCATATTTTTCAAGCCGGGAGGGTTGTTCGGTCACGAAGAAGAAATGGGGCTCTAGGGAGAACCAACATGGCACATAGGAAATCAGTAAGCCTCTTGATCCTGTTCGCGGTAGTTGCTGCTTTGCCGTTGATTGTACGAAGTCCGTATTTTCTTCATCTCATGATCATGGTCGGCATGAACAGCGTACTCGCTATGGCATTTGTTATGCTCCTGAGAGCGGGACTAATAAGTCTCGGTGTCGCCGCCTTTTGGGGTGTTGGTGCCTACGCCTCAGCCCTCCTCGTGACAAGACTAGGGCTTTCGGTCTGGCTGGCCTTGCCCGCATCAGTGGCGGTAACGGCAATCGTGGCTTTTCTGCTGGGTATCATTCTTATCAGAAGCGGGGGTTTCGGCTTCATCATGCTCTCAGCGATCGTCGGGATGGTAACGGTGTTAGTCTTTGGCACCTTCGACGTTTTTGGAGGGCATGTGGGGCTTCTCAACCTTCCGCCTCCAGAGCCTGTCCAAGTGCCGTTTCTCGGCACAATAGATTTTGTCTCCAAGGGACCGTACTATTATCTCATGTTATGCCTGCTTATCGTAGTGGTCGTTGTCTTCTCGGCCTTTTATGCTGCCTGGACTGGCAGAGGCTGGAGGGCTATCGACTTGAGCCCTCTTCTGGCGAAGTCCCTCGGTATAGATATCTTCCGATACAGGTTGCTGGCGTTCGTCGTCTCCTCTGCAGCAGCGGGATTGATGGGATGGTTCTATGTCAGCTATTTCGGTTCAGTGATCCCGGACACCTTTGATATGTTCAAGACGTTCAATATTCAAATCTATGCAATTCTGGGCGGTTTAGCTTCTGCTTTCTTGGGACCGGTCATCGGGACGTTTATCATGACAGCTATCCCGGAATTTCTTCGTATAGCAAAGGAGATTGAGCCTGTATACACCGGATGTCTACTGATAGCGTTAGTACTTTTCTTCCCCGATGGGCTGATGGGCCTCGCCTTCTTTAGACGAAGTTTCAAAAACAGGCCCTCTGGTTCCGCGAGAATAGGCGAACGGATAAAAGGGTCGCTAAAGATGGGGAAGGAACCATGAAAGGAGAATCAATACTTCACGTTGAGAAGTTAAGCAGGTATTTTGGTGGTGTAGCCGCATTTCATGCGCTGGACGTCGATGTTGTCGAGTCGGAGATACTCGGGCTGATAGGTCCCAACGGCGCCGGGAAGACGACATTCTTCAACGTGATCAGTGGTTTCTTACCGGCAAATAGTGGAAGGGTGGTATTCAATGATCGAGACATAACCGGGCTCGAGGCCCACAAGATAGCACGTCTGGGTATGAGCCGGATCTTTCAGGCTTCGGTCTTGTTCATGGAGATTTCGGCTCTTGAAAATGTGTTCACTGGTTGTCATATGAGCTATGAAACCAGTGCGTGGAAAAGGCTGCTCCGCACTCATTCCGCTTTGGACGAGGAGAAAGCGTTGAGACAAAGGTCTCTGGAAATCCTCGAGTTCATCGGTCTAAAAGATATGAAGGACGAGATGGCAGGAAATCTTTCTCACGGACATCAAAGGGCTCTTGCGATCTCCCTGGCTTTGGCGACCGATCCAAAGATGTTACTGCTCGATGAGCCTGTTACAGGGATGAACGACGTGGAGACGGAAACCATGATAGGCATCATCAAACGTATACGTGATCGGGGTATTACCGTGATCCTGGTCGAACACGACATGAAGGCGGTAATGAGTCTGTGTGACAGGATCGTGGTCCTGAACTATGGGGAGAAGATCGCTGAGGGCCTGCCCAAGGACATAATGACCAATCCCGAGGTCATTGAAGCCTATCTCGGGAAAGAGGGAGGACAAGCCTTTGTTGTTTGAGATCAAGGATCTGAGGGTCCATTATGGAAGGGCAGAAGTGCTCAAAGGCATCTCCATGCACATCGATGAAGGCTCGATCGTAACTCTCGTGGGCGCCAACGGTGCAGGCAAGACTACGACCCTGAAGACCATATCTGGCCTCAAGGGGCTGACGTCAGGAGAAATATGGTTCCAGGACACCAGAATTGACAAGATGCCCTCACACCGAATCGTACAGATAGGAATTGCTCATGTCCCCGAAGGGCGCATGGTCTTCGGCCCCATGACAGTGTTGGACAACCTGAAAACAGGCGCATATCTGCGTAAGGACAGACGCAATGTGGCCAGAGACATAGATGTGATGTTTTCGCATTTTCCCGTGTTGGAGCGGAGGCGCCAGCAGAAAGCGGGTAGTCTGAGCGGTGGCGAGCAGCAGATGCTTGCCATAGCTCGCGCTCTGATGGCACGTCCTAAACTGGTTTTGATGGACGAGCCCAGTATGGGTCTGTCGCCCCTCATGGTGGCAGAGGTTGGGAGGATCATCCAAGACATCGATCGAAGCAGCACAAGCGTCATGTTGGTCGAACAAAACGCGCGCATGGCCCTCGCGCTTGCCGATAGGGCGTATATCTTGGAAGTCGGAAGGGTGGTCATGGAAGGGCCCGCCCAAGAAATGGCGCGGAATGACGTTGTCAGGAAGGCTTATCTCGGTAGCTCTCCCAATCCGGCTTTTATGAAGTGAGTATGACAGTCAACTTGAACTTCGTAACATGGATTGCCAGAAAGCCCGGGGCCCTTGATTTTGCCGATGACACTGTTGCAGCTCATCCCTTGCTCGGATTTTAGATTCCGGATCAAGGCCATTCGGCGCCATCGGCCCATTGGGCGCTCGTCGGCTTTTCAAACAGACGATATTGGAGTATCGATAGAGGAGTGAAGCGATAGTGCTCGAGAGAAGATTCCAGGTAGGTCTAGGAGGGCACATTAATGAAGATCAGGAGTAGAGAGAGGCTCTTGACTACCGATGTCCTGGTTGTCGGTGCCGGCATGGCAGGCTCTTTTGCCGCGATCAAGGCCAAGGAGCAAGGGGTGGATGTTACCCTCGTCGATAAAGCCTATGCGGGAAAGTCAGGCAGCACACACTTCTCGGAGGGCGATGTTGTGTTTTTCAGGCCTGAGCGAGGTCACAAGATTGAGGAGTGGCTGGAGGTAATCAGTACAAATTGCGAGTACCTTAACAATCGGGAATGGAATGAGATCTGTCTAATGGAATCCAAGGACAGATTTGAAGATCTCGTTTCCTGGGGCATCCCATTTCACAAGAAGGATGGTGAGTTATACATATTCAGTGGGATCGGGGTCGGCCTCCGGACCGCGTATGAGGACGTTTCCATGGTGAACAGGACCTACGCTCCGCTGCTGAGAAAAAAGGCCCTTGAAAGCGGAGTGAGGGTTCTGGACAACGTGATGATAGGCGAGTTGCTGAAGCAAGACGGAAAAGCAGCCGGCGCCATCGGCTTCCATGTCAGGAGTGGTAACCTCTATGTGATCAAAGCCGGGGCGATCGTCCTGGCCACCGGGAGCCTTAACCTAAAATCGGGTAGCTACCCGGTTCAGTTCTGGTCGGGCGACGGGGAAGCCATGGCATACCGGGCCGGAGCTGAAGTCTCAGGAGCGGAGTTTACGTTCGTGGTCACTCCCAAACGGGAAGAGGTGAAACGAGCCCGCCAACGGGAGGCTGGGGGAACATCCGGCATTTCTGGGGAAATACGCGAGGAGTCTTATCTTTTTCCCTTCGCTATCGGC
>Ga0326728_10027243_pt1 | contig 10017 bp, 6 predicted proteins | sample MB3enrmetagenome_FD_207602 | JGI IMG/M metagenome (GOLD analysis project Ga0326728, IMG submission 207602) | Lab enriched peat soil microbial communities from McLean, Ithaca, NY, United States - MB31MN | ecosystem: Environmental > Terrestrial > Soil > Wetlands > Peat | place: USA: New York... | reverse complement strand
GAGCGGCAAATTCTGCCTTTGTAGGCGGCGAAAGCAGCCCCCCACGCAACCCAAACAGGATTGGGCCTGATAAACGCCCTTCCCACGCCGGAAACCCGCCAAGCGCCGGGATAGTCGATGGGAAGGCGACTTGCAGGCCGAATCCCTTACGGTGCTGCAACCATCTGAGTGGCCGCGACTTGCACTGAGACGACGGAACAAATCAGTGTGACCATACATCCGCTGAGCAGATTAGCAAACGAAGCGCCGCTCATCGCACGTAGTCACCCATAGCAGTTTGTTCTGCCGCAATCCTACGCGGGCATATGTATCGCGCCGGGCATAGCCCATCCGGTCGGCGCTCATAGAGCGCCGCCACAATCGACGTGCCTTTGTATATCATGACTTTCGTCCTGGACAAGGCGCCGACGTGCCCCCTCCAGATTGACGACGTGCGGTTGCCGGTGGGATATCAGGCAGGAGAAAAGCCGTCGGTTAGAACTACACTAACCGCTACTCGGGTCAGGGGGCTTGGCGAAACCAGAACGTGCAGGGGGCCTCGGAGGAAGCCCCCATACAGGGAGTGCTCACGCTTTGGTGGTATGCCCCTTGCCCGCCAACACTTAAATTAAAGGTGGCAACGGGAAAGGGTGCGACGGTGGCCAAAGTGGAAGAACGGTAAGACCCATCGAGCGCACAAGGCCCTCTTTCCCGGTTTCGCGGAATTTCCCTGTCGCCGGGACTGCGGGAGGCGGTGCAGGTTGCTCCGCGACCGGGAGCGCCGGTGGAGGAATTGGAAGAAGGATAGCACCCGGAGAGGCCAGCACGGGCTCTGTCCCGGTTCCCGGCACGGTCGCCGGCGGCGGGACGGTGGGAGCCTTTGGAGGTCTTAGCGGGACTGGGTGCGACGGGGGCCGTGGAAGAACGATAGGACCCGGCCAGTGCACAGCGGGCACGATCGACGTCAACATCGTCGAGCCGCACACGGCGCCCGCGCACCCGCTCACCGTCGCGGTGCCCGCGGCCAGGGCATAGGCCGCACCGCGATTGCTGGCATCGTCGGTGATGCTGACGACTGCGCTGTTGGATGAACTCCAAGTTGCCGAGGCAAGCTGCTGGGTGCTGCTGTCACTGAAAGTGCCGGTCGCGGTGAAACGCAGCGCGTTGTCGACAGCCACCGTGGGGTTGCTCGGGCTGAGCGAGATGGAGACGAGGTTCGGCGGCGTCAACGTGGCCGGTTCGTAAAGCTCCGCAATGGCTAAGGAACTGCTCGGGTTAAGGCCCGCTGCCATCAGCACCAAGCCGTTCTTCAGCAGCGTCGCCGTGTTAAGGCGGCGCGCGGTGTTGAGGCTGCCCGTAAGGGCGAAGGTCTCAGTGGCGGGACTGTACAGCTCCGCACTGGCTAGGGCACCGCTGGAGCTCAGTCCGCCCGCGATCAGCACCATGCCGTTGTTCAGCAGCGTCCCCGTGTGCTCGTAACGCGCGGTGTTCAGGCTGCCGGTGGTGTACGAGAAGGTCCCGCCAGCGGGATTGTACAGCTCGGCAGTGGCTAAGTAAGCGCCATTGTAGCCTCCCGCCATCAGCACCATGCCGTTGTTCAGCAGCGTCGCGGTGTGAAAGTAACGCGCGGTTTTCAGGGTGCCGGTAGTGGAGGAAAAGGTCCCGGCGGCGGGATTGTATAGCTCCGCACTGGATAAGTAACCGCTGGAGCCCACGCCGCCCGCCATCAGCACCGTGCCGTCGTCCAGCAGCGTCGCCGTGTGCAACTCGCGCGCGGTGTTCAGGCTGCCGGTGGTGTTTGCGAAGGTCCCGGTGGCGGGATTGTACAGCTCGGCACTGGCCAAATAACCGTAAGTGGTGCTGCTGAGGGGGCCATAGCCGCCCGCCATCAGCACCATGCCGTTGTTCAGCAGCGTCGCGGTGTGCAATTCGCGCGCGGTGTTCAGGCTCCCGGTGGTGTACGAGAAGCTTCCGGTGGCGGGATTGTACAGCTCGGCACTGGTTAAATAATTGCCGTTGTAACCGCCCGCGATCAGCACCATGCCGTTGTTCAGCAGCGTCGCCGTGTGCAAGCGGCGCGCGGTGTTCAGGCTGCCGGTGGGGGTGAAGGTCCCGGTGGTGGGATCGTACAACTCGGCGCTGGTTAAGTTGATGTCGCCGTTAGAGCCTCCCGCGATCAGCATCATGCCGTTGTTCAGCAACGTCGCCGTGTGCTCGTAGCGCGCGGTGTTCAGGCTGCCGGTCAAAAGAAAGCCTGGGGTGACGGTCAACGTCGTCGAGCCATTGATCGCGCCTGAGGCCGCGATAATCGTCGTCGCTCCTAGACCGGTGGTCGTGGCGAATCCCTGCGAGACCGTTGCCACGCCGGGCGTCGATGATGTCCAGGTTGCCCAGTTCGTGAGATTCAGCATGCTGCCGTCCATGTAAGTTGCCGTCGCCGTGAACTGCTGCGTGCTGCCCAAGGGAAGGGAAGGATTCGCTGGCGTCACCGCCATCGATACCAGCGCGAGCGTGCCGATGCCGGAGAGATCCACCGACTGTGTGCTGCCCGCCACCCCATTGCTGTTGTCGGTAATCGTCAGGGTGCCGGTGAGCGGGCCGGTGACCGTGGGTTTGAAGGTCACGTTGATCGTGCAAGAGCCACTGGGCGCGACACTGCCGGCGCAATTGTCGGTCTCGCCGAAGTTGGCGCTGGGAGTGATTCCCGTGATGATAAGCGTACTAGCGTTCATGTTGGTGAGGGTGATGGCCTGCGAGGCGCTCGTCGTCCCTACCTGTTGCGGCGCAAACGTCAGGGGTGACGGAGCGAGCGTCACCAAACCGAAGTACTTCGCAATGAAAGCATCGGCGTAGCCAGTCATAGAAGGCTGCACCGCGCCGGTGGTGGTTGGAAAGTTATCCGAAAGGGTGGATCCCGCCACGTATATGCCACCCAAAGCATCTTAGGGCGACACCAAAGGCCACATCTCCGCTTGCGCCGCCGAGATAAGTTGAGAAGAGTCGCGTGGATCCCGTGGGGTTGATCTCCGTCAGGAAAGCGTTAGGGCAGTTAAGGCTGAAGCCTGGATAAGAGTTGGTGCCTTGAGAAGTGGCTATTCCATAACTAGGAGAGAGTGGATTGGTGTTATAAAAAAGGAGAGAGTTAAAAACAACTATCTTCCCTATTGAGCAACCGCCACCGGCAAAGTTGCCGGTGTTATCGTCCGTGGGAAAGTTGAGCGAGTCCGTACCGCCCACCACGTAAGCATTTCCGGCAGCGTCCACAGCGATGGCCATTCCGAAGTCGAAACTGTCGCCCCCGAGATAAGTGGAATAATCAACCTTGGTGCCTAAGGGAGCCAGCTTGACCACGAAGGCGTCAGGGCATTCAAAGGGGTAGGAGGAATTGCCGCAACTGCCTCCGCCAAAGGTCGTCTGCGCGACGCCGGTGGTGGTGGGAAAATTAGTTGAATTAGTGGCCCCCGTCACATAGGCGGCTCCGGTGCTGTCTACGGCTATACCCAATCCGGCATCGTCCCCATTCCCTGCCAAGTAGGTGCAATAGTTGAGGGCCGAGCCCGCAGAATTTAGCTCGCTCACGAAGGCGTGGAAGCAAGCCTTTGGATTTCCCCCCTTCGTAGTGCCGCACGTCGTCGTGCCAAATGAGTACAGAGCGTTTTTCGTGGGGAAGTCCGTCGAAAGGGTCACACCGGTGGCGTAAGCGTTCCCAGCGGAGTCCACCGCCAAGCCCAGCACACTGTCATCGTTACTGCCCCCTAAGTATGTGCTGTAGACAAGAGCGGAGCCCGCGGCATTCAGTTTGGCAACGAAGCCATCAGGACAAGGCACGGGTGACGGAGTCTGGATTGCGACTGGATTCCTTTGACCAAGTCCAATGCATGCAGCGCCGGCGAGCGCCGTTTGAAAGGCCCCGCTGGTGGTAGGGAAGTTCGGCGACGTAGTGGCCCCGGCCACATACAGATTGTCGTTGGAGTCGAGTGCCGAGGCCGTGCTGATGTCATTACCACTTCCGGCTAGGTACGTCGAGTAAATAAGAGCCGAACCGGTAGCATTGAGCTCCGTCGCAAAGGCATGGGCTTGTCTACCCGCAGCCGTGGTGGTCTGGAAAGCCCCCGCGGTGGTGGGGAAGTCCGTCGAGCCCGTGGTGCCGGTGACGTACGCGTTGCCTGAGCTATCCACGGAAATACCCGTGGCTCCGTCGGCTTGGCTTCCCCCCAGGTAAGTGGAATAGACCAAGGCGGTGCCCGTGGGATTCAGTTTGGTCACGAACGCATCAGGGCAAGAGAAATGCAGATTGCTAGGAATACCATATGCTGCTTGGAAAAAACCCCGCTGGCTCGCGCAAGTGCCTTGATCTAGTGTGGAACTATTGGTCGTTGGGAAGTCACTGGAATTCGTAGCACCTGTCAGGTAAGCATTGCCGGAGGCATCGACGGCGACGCGAACCCCGAAGGTAAGCTTCCCGCCGCCTAAGTAAGTGGAGTAGATCAGGACCGGGTCGATGATCAGTGGAGTACGGTGATCGTAGGCGGCTACTTGGAAGCCAATCTGATTCCTTCCCGTGAGGACGAACCGGGCGTCAATGAATTTTCGATTTTGGATTTTCGATTTTGGATTGTCCGTCGTATTTCGCTTTTCATCTTCGACGGTCAACTGTGAACTGTCGACTGTAAACTGCTCTTGATACGCCACCGGCTTGCGAAAGCGGAGTTCGCTGCCATCCAGGGCCAAGACCAGATCCCCCGTACTTTTATCAATTCGAGTTTTCCCAGTGCCCTGGAAGCCCAAGCCGATGGAATGCACGTCGGCGCCGGGCGCGACGACAAAGTCATATTCCAATTGCCCGCCTTCGGTACCGTAATAAACCAAATCCACGCCGGGATAGATGCTCTGGTATCTCACCTGGGCGTAATTCGGCACGTTGGTGCGCCACTTCGTGGGATCGTTGCCAAGGAAGTAGTTGCTCTTGCCGGACAGTTCCTCCGTGCCCGTCACTGTGACACTGGCGTTGGCGCCGATCAGTTTCATGCGCAGAACGCTCTCCGTGGCCTCTGGCCCGTGGTCGGTTGCGGGCTTATCAACCGATGTCGTAGCGCCGAACTTTAGTCCGGCAGGCGCCGACCTTAAGGTTGGAGCTACACCTGCTGGCTTCTGCAACGCGAGCACCGCCTCGTCGCCGGTGAGGAAGAGCGTGTAGCCCAGGCCGCGGGAGAGAAACTTGGCGGCGCCACGCAGCGGATCAAGCGAGTATTCGGCGCATCGGCCGACCAGGGGCTGTCCGCTGCTCACCTTGGCCCCGGCGACGCCGAAGTGGCCGAAGAACAGACGAAAAGAACCGGGCCGCAGTGCAAATCGTTCGTTGAACTCTTGAAGCTGCCCGAGGAAGGCCTCGGAAAGTTTGTTTTCCCCCGAGGTCCCAGCAAACTCTGCCTTGCGCGGATAAGGAAATACTGCAATCGCAACATCGTCAAGCTCGATAAATTCCGGTTTCGTGCATAGAAAAATGGGGTGAATGCCCTTGGCCTTCGCCAGGACATAAAGATCGTCCTCAAGCTCGGCTCCATGATTCCCAGCCACAAGCAGAACGGGCGCATGGTTGGCCATGCGGATCAACATGTCTACCCAGACGTTGCGTTCCTTGATGGTTGCCTTATAGGTCGTCAGATCTCCGTTCACGACGAACAGGTTGGTATGCGACTGCACCGCGTCCGCCACAAACCACTCCAGACACTGAGCGGTATCGGCAAAGTAGTGATCTTCCTCCAAATGTATGTCGCCCAGATGTGCGCAGACCAGATTCATGACGAATATGCTCCTTTCCCGCGCTGTGCGACTTGAACTGTATCTTCGGCATGGGTACGGTTTATTTTAGATTTTCGATGTTTCCAACGTTAACGATCGGGAGGGGTGCCCTACAATGTTGTCGCGGATGGCGGCGAAAGTATGTTCCTCAGCGTCGAGAGCCTTCCCTTGCAGTCTCTTCGCCGCCTGGTCCAGCGCACCGCTACCAAGCGCCCCTGGCTAATCGGCTGCCCGCATTCTTCGCAGATGTCGAAATTCTCCTGCCGAATCCAAATTAAGGCATCCTCAATGGTGCGCAAGAGCTTGCTGCCCTTATGCTGCAACTGGATTTGCGTGGCAGCGTTTGTTTCGTTGGCGGCTATAACCGATTATAGCGGCAGAGAAAAGCTGCGCCTGTGATGCGGCGATCGTGTCAATGTTCGCTCGGCAGATAGATCACGTTGTTTGCGAAGTAGAGGGTGATTTCGTCGAGCGGGAAGTCGGTGAACTCAACGTGTTGCCTATATACGATGTTGTCGTTGCCGTCGGAGCAGACTAGTGTCGCGGTCCGGTCGGAATGCACCCTGAGCGTCCAGACCTGGAAGGGTTCGGCGGCAACGCACTTTTCATAACGCTGCGCCATGGTGATCGCGTCCAGAAGCCAGTGGGCGCCACCTTGGTCGGCGACGTATTTCGCGCCGTCGGTGAACAGGACGGCACGGTTGATGGGATGCCGGTACCAGTTCTCGGAGCCAGTGAACTGCCTCAGATCGGCTTCGGTGAGTCTCGCGGTCTTGGTCATGATTTGCCTCTTTTGTATGAGTGACCCCCACAGTGGGGACGAAAGATGGGACGGCGTGTCGCTGCAACTGAGCGCGGCTGTCAAAGCTTTTTGGGGGGGCCGTGGGGGAATCGTTGGTGGGATCAATGCCGGGGGCTGTCGCGAGACGGCGACAACGAGCGAGCCGCCGCCAGTGAGGCCGACCCAGCATTCAGATTATTCAAAACAGGCCCAGTTGACTCGACGGCGTGGTAGCAACCGTCGTGCGCTGTGAAGCTTTGCGTTTGGGTGGGCTTTCGAATGAACTGCCGAACATCAGGAGTTGGGTCACAACTTCCGAGATCGGTGCTGGCGGTGGAATAATGAGTTCCGGCGCATCCTCAGTCGAAGGTTCTGCTTCAACTGCCGGTGGGAAAGGTTCGACAGGACGGACTCCGAATACTTCCGCCTGCTGCTTCTGCAATTGTTTCCAGACAGCATCGGCACTCTCCCCGATCCCTTTTTCCGTCACCAGTTCACGGGCCATCGCCATCAGGATGTCATCGCCTTCGTCGGTCGCTTGCAGGCCCTCGCTTGCGAACTTGCCTTCCATCGCTAATGAAACCAGCAGCTTTTTCCCCATCAACCTCACGCACGCCTCTTGCATGGTACCGGCGTAATAGAAGAATTTGACATTGACGTTGTTGCGCTGACCAATCCTCCACGACCTTCGGCTCGCCTGTCGCAAGGTGTAAATGGAATAACCGGTCTCGTAAAAATAAATATCTGGAAAGGACCATAAGTCTAGCCCAGTTTGCGTGAGGCGGGGATGCCCCACGACCACCCGAACGCCGGAGCGTAACTGGCGTTCGTACCAGGCTTCGCGTTCCTCCGGCGCCACCTGTGTCGTGAGCACTGCTACCCGTATCCCTTCCTTCGCCAGGATACTTTCCAGCCGGCGTGTGACATCTCGCTTCTGGGTGTATACTGCGTACACTTGTACATTTCTTCCGAGGTTGAGCGAAGCTCGAATTTCTTCCAATAGACGACGTTCCTTGGCGTATACGACGCTCTCATTCAGGTCTCGGGTCGCCGAGATCAGGAACGATTCGCGCCGTCCGGTTTCGGGGTTGAACTCACGCCCCATCAAGTCACCGAATCCGTAGGGTCGATCAGGGTATGCCAGAAGCGCATTCAACGCGACGCTGATGATTGACTGGTTGCCGCGGTGCTCGCGCATCGCCTCCTTAATATCCTGTTCCAACTTCTCGTACGCTTCCTTTAGCGGCTGATCCATTTCGACTTCGACGACATCTTCGTGATAGGGCGGGAGAGCGTCGGAAATGTCCTCAAGCGATACGAAAGCGCCGAGACTCATCAGGTGACGGCCGAAAAGCAAGGGTGACGCACCCGGCCGGTGGCGGACACGCGTGGTAACCCGCGCATCCGAACACGCGTTGTCGGCGGGCTCGATCACGGTAATCTTCTCGAGCAAACCGTAAGTGTCGGTAAACGCCCGAACACCAGCCTCACTGTGCTCAAAACCCTCTTCCAACATCCGGGAAGGTCCCAGGCGAAACAGGATATTGAACAAATCCGACGCGTAGCCGCCCAACAGTGTGCCCGTGAGCACGGCGATGCGCCCAGCACAGTTGGCGAGTGTCCCTAGCGCGTTGCCCTGAGCCGTGTCTCCTCCCTTCAACTCGTGGACCTCGTCGCCTATGGCGTAGTCAAAGAATTCCGGCATGTGCCGCCCAATGAATTCGATGGATGCGAAGCGTCGAGTCTTCGTACCATCCGCCTGCCAGAGGGGGCTGTACAGCGGCCGGCGCGCGTGGTCGGCTCCTTCTCCGCGGCCCAGCACCTCGCTGAGCTTCGCCTTTTTGAAGTCGATTGCCAGCAAACGCTCGCCATCTTCACCCAGGAAGACAGGTTCGCCGCTGTCGGGATTCACGAGACTGCCTTGATAGCGGCCGCTGCGAGCAATCTGGTAGGCGTGACGCCAGAAGAACCCGAGCTTCGCCCGGTCTCGCCCGATCACGAATACCGATGGACAGGAGCAGATCGACGCCCAACGCTTGCGCGCGGAGGGAAAGTTCTTACGCAGGCGCAATTCGGTCAAACTTGTGTGCAAGCCGTCACGAACGATCCGGCCGTTGCGCAGTTTCACTTCGTTCACGCCATGACGGCTCACGCCGTTCGTAGCGTTACGCAGGGAATCGATCATGAACACGCGCACGCGAGGAAGCGTCAACAGCGCTTCTCTGCACCACTTCTCAGTAACGTGTCCCGGCGCCATCACCAAGGCCGTGTATGGCCGGCCTTCGGAGTGCGTGTGCACAGCGCCAAGCGAAATAAGGGTTTTCCCCGTGCCGCATTCCGCAATCACGGCACCAGCACGCGCCTGCTGCCAAACCCGGGTCAATCCCATTATGGCCAAAGTCTGTGCGAGGAAAGGTTTGCGAAGCAGCTTGCTGATGAGGGGGGATGGCGGGTCGTCAACAGCGTGCAGGGGCGGAAAAGACTGTAGGATTCTATTCCCAAGTTCCGTGGCATACATTCTGAGGTAGTCCGAGATGCTGTCTGGTACGGGCATTGGTCTCCTCCGTTTCGAGTTAAGTCAAATGAAGGATTGCGGGGGTGGGTGTGTTATAGGCAGGTGAGGACGAGGGGGTAATGGAGAAACGTCGGACGAAAGTGATTAACGCGCTGGCGCTGCCGCCGTTTCGAGCATGGTGATCGGAATTTCTGCCGTTGCGACGCGAAGGCTGGCATGTCTCGGGATTGCCGTGAACGCTATGGAACCTTCGCGAACGACCATTTGCTCGCACTCCACCACCGCGTATTGACTGCGTGTTACGTGGAAATTCTCGGGGACACTGACTACTCCGTTATCTTCGATTTTGAGCTCGTCGAGCATGTCCCCCACCGCGGAACTCGTACCTTCGCCTTCTTTTACGTCCTCCGCCGACTCAGCCCATGGGTCGAAGTAGCAATCCACAAAATAGGCCCAATAGTAGGTTTCGTCGAGATCGGGATCCAGATTCTTCTGTTCATTCAGCACAGCGATCCGTCGCATTGCCAAAGTCGCAAGCTCCGGAGTCAAGTCCAAGAGAGCATATTCACACCCTCCGTTGTAATTTTCGTTGCTGCTCGTTACCTTCAATACGACTCGCACGGTTGCTCCTCCCCCGCCGCGATGGCGGAACTGTCCACAGTATCGTCGTGCGGACTCAGCACTTCAAATTCTGTCTTACCAACAGGAAAGAAACTCGTGGTTTGCGTCCAGCGAACGGGGCCATTTTCTTCCGGGAATTGGATGTCCTTCCGTCGTAGTGCCCTTCCAATCCATTTCAGAAAGATCTTCTTTGTGCCGGAGACCAGGACTGGGGTGCATCCCAGTCCGATCAACGGTCTGATTGCCCCTCGCCGGCGGAGTTCCGCATGGAACCAGTCGGCCCATTCCGGCACCACTGGCAGCCCGAACCGTTGCGCAA
>Ga0326728_10027242_pt1 | contig 10017 bp, 4 predicted proteins | sample MB3enrmetagenome_FD_207602 | JGI IMG/M metagenome (GOLD analysis project Ga0326728, IMG submission 207602) | Lab enriched peat soil microbial communities from McLean, Ithaca, NY, United States - MB31MN | ecosystem: Environmental > Terrestrial > Soil > Wetlands > Peat | place: USA: New York... | reverse complement strand
AGCGTCATATAATTCGATCTTAATGTAACTGTTCTCCGGCCAAGGTTCGTCGCCGAACTGATGTTTAGAAAACACGTTCCCATGAATGACTGGCCCAGGTTGTAAATAGCCATCAAAATGGAGCGACTGCCCTTTGAGGATCGTCACGTTAGACTCTATGACGGATTGTGGATAACCCGCGGCTTCTGCATAAACCGTGTAGATTCCGGAGGCAACACCTTCGACCTCATAGTGTCCTTGAGCCGTATTATTCCAGTACCCAATCGCATCCGTGCAACCCGCGACTAGGGATTGGCCTGGAGAAGATTCGGCGGGACATGTGGTTATTGTTGATCCAGTGTATGGATCTAGTTTAGTTTCCATTTTAGCCCAAACCCGACCAGCTTCACCAATCGGTTCTCCATATAGTGATGAGTTGTAGCCACCGTATCGGATTGTTCCGGTTATAATGCTCGGATCAACCTCCCCTTTCACAAGCAGCACAGGCCAGTTTTGTGGGGGAACCCACATGTCTGGTAGTTCGCCTAGTTCCTGTGGAGAGATTGGTGACGTGCCGGGTAGAGTTGGTCCGACACCGTAAGTGTCTGAACCGCCGTAGAGGAACATTTTGAAGAAGTATCTTCCCGCCGTTGTTGGAGCGGTCACACCGTTGACTCGAGCGTAATACCACTCACCAGCCCGTGTGAAGTTGATGAATTGATGGTTGTATCCAGGATTAATCGCCGCGTCTACTCTTATCGATATCATTGTCCAACCTGGCGCGTATCGATCGTACGGTGACAGAGTCGTCACGAATATGTTCGCGTAATTGTTTGTGAGAGTTGAAATGATTTGAGACGGATCGGTTGAAACTTGGAATCCTGGAGGAATCAGGATCATCCAAGTATCCCAACCACATGGTCGAGCTACGCTACTAGCGGTTGTACAGATGTTGTTCGTCCCAGTATCAGGAGTACCACTGCACGCGCCACTACTACCGACTTGGCTAATATCACATTGAGTGAAGCCTGCAGTAGCATTCAGAGCGAAAATTAAATCGCCAGTAGAACCAGCGAGCACAGCACCGAATGGTGCATACGCGCTGCCTTGCAACTGATACCAAGACGAAGAAGGCGCATCAACTGGGTTACATTGATCACCTGGCACTTGACCCGAATCTTCGCCGCTAAGTCGACACGGATATGGAGTTTCGTAGCCCGGGGATAACGTGGCCGAGGCTAAGTTAGGAAAACCATTGTACGCATTTTGACCTCCACCTGGCCAAACGTAACCTATCGGCCCAGAAATGTGCGGATCAAAATCGTACCTATGAAATCGATACGTACCCGTTAGATTTCCGATCGTGAATGACGCTTGAACTGGAGAGACGATCGCAAACGTAGATATCACGAAAATTACGATCGTGAATGCTGCGACGATTTTTGCATCCAAACGTTAGATTCTCCAGTTAGAAGGCTCTCAGTGATTGACGTAATTCGCGTCGACAAGCCTCTTTGTGGTGAAATGAGATCCAGCGAATTCAGACATGCCGCTTCAACTTAGAAACGATTCATGGATGCTTTATTCATTCGAGGCGAATGAGCGCTTAAGGACCCATAGGGGGCACGAAAGAGATTGACAATTCTCTGCCAATCCGATTACACCAACCACACTTACCAATTACATAGCTGATAGTACGCCATTCGAGAGGGATACTAATTCTCGTAGAATTCAGATCTAAGGAGTATACGATATGTAAGGAAATGATCAAGCGTTCTCTCACAAATTGTGTTAGCGACCATGGCCGGGAACATCGTCTTTAAAGTCCTATCGGCATGAGTGGTCAAGTGTATTCGAAAAGACGACGGTCGATTTAATTGAATCGTATCTGGAGCTCGGTTGAGTGGAGCAAGTTTAGACGGTTCAGTTATCCTCTGATCATGTCTGGAGCAATCCGCCTCATCGGAGCCGTTTGGCTCTTTGAAATATTCAGTCAAGGTGGAAAGTTTCACACCGGCTGGATGGATGCTAATCCGAATCTTATTCCGTTAGGGACAAGTTGGTTGTGGTTGTTTAATGCGTGGGATAGTTTACAATTTCCACTGATCGCGATATTTGGTTACGATCATCCTAACTATGTGCGTCTTCCGGCTTATCCGTTGTTCATTCGTGTTGCAGGTTTGTTAACAGGGAATTATTGGTTCGGCGCATTTCTTGTAACGCAAATATTTGCTCTTGCAAGCATCGTCGTATTCCAACTGCTCGCTGAGGACTACATGAAACCAAACGAAGCGTTGAATGCGACTCTGTTGATGTCTGCTTTTCCGTTCATTTTCGTTTTCATGACTCTAAGCTATTCGGAATCTCTTTTCTTTTTCTCGATAATTTGCTCATGGTACTTTTACAAGAAGGAGCAATTATTTGTTTCATCGTTGTTTGCGGGGCTTGCTAGCGTTACGAAGATTTACGGAATTTTGATTGTTCTGCCGATCATTTTTGATCTTGTGAGTTTGAAGCGCTATGCGCGGTTGATTTACCAGGTGATCCCGGTATCATTCCTTCTGTCGTGGGTGGTTTTTTGTTATCGTTCGTCTGGTGATTTCTTAGCGTCGTGGGATGATGAAAAATTTTGGACGCATGGTGCGAATGGGGATGGAGTGAGGTTGGTTCAAGCAATTTTGCATCATGGTCTTCAGGGGGTTGTTGCTTGTTGTAGTGGTCTTGATCCGACAATTTTTTGGTCTGTGGCATTATTCGTGATTGTAGTTGCGAGGATTTGGCAGGTTGATCGTTGTCTTTGGGTTTACGCGGTGAGTCTTTCGGGTTTGCTTATTTTTACAGCGCCGTTTTACATTTCGTTGTTGAGATTTCTAGTATTCATATTTCCTATTTGGTTAACGGTTAGGGTTAGAAATCGTTGGGTCGCAGCAGTCTCGGTTGTAGTCTTGGTCCCGTTGAGTTTGATAGTGTGGTTGTTTGCTCTTCAAGTAACCTTCATCGGATAAGCTCGTTCATATCGGGATTAGATTCTTCAGTCTTCATTTGGTTAAGATGGTTGCACTAATTTGTAAGTGTCCGGTATGGATTGCTGTACGTATTGTAGTGTTGTATACTGGATCGGCTCCATCTGGGCGAACGTTGATGCTGTTCCTGAATAAAACGTCGAATAATCCGTCACTGTGCTCACGGTGCAGGTGAGTGTGAAGGTTGAAACTTGCGTGATTAGGGTGATGTAGAAGGGTACGAAACGATAATCGCTGTTGGCTGGAAGAACAACCTGGAGGCCAGTATTCAGATCATAAGGACCACTATAGCTGGTTGCGACTTCAGCGTTTACGGCGTTCAGAGTTATGATGACGGAAATGTCGGATTGGCCTACGTTTTGGACTTTAACCTCAACAAGATCGATTGTTCCGGGGGTAGTAGTGCTAGTCGCATCTAGACGATATGAGGATCTTAGGTCGCTGGCTGCTCCAAAAGTGTATTGGACGATGGGCCGGGTTACGTAACCATAACCGCCGTAGCCGAGTAGCAGGGGAGTTAGAATTATGAAGAATATCATTACGGTTCGTTTTGGAAAAACGCGTTTTCGTGCTATCGGTGTTGGTGGCGCATGTGACACTTGCTGTGGTGTTTGCGATGCTTGCTGTTGCGCATGTGGTGCTCGAGGCGCTTTTGGCTTTCGTCGCCTGGCCGACTTTTTCTTCTTAGGCAAAGAATGGCCTCGCTATATATCCACTCGTCCTAGTCTGGAATATAGTTTGCTTACTCAAACATGCTCGGAAAGTATGGAAGAATGATTTGGGAGCTGAACCAAAACTTGTCTAGGGAATGGAGTTAATGGATTCGCTCTACGGATCGAGATATGACGAAACCGTTTCCGTCATACCTACGACGTGACTTGCAAAGGGGTGTTTAAGTTAGAGTTGTTCCGGTTACGTAGATGCTGTATGGTCCGTTGCCTTCCCAGAATAGGCCACCGGCGTTATTTGCGTTGGCGAAGGTAGTTGGAAAACCGTAGTAATAGTTTGCTTGGAAGAACGCGGTTGCGTATCCATAGTTATAGTCGTATGCACCATAATTGCTCGAGTAATGGTAGACTTGCCCAAAATAGTAGTTAGATAGTGTAGCAAGCCAGAATCCGCCTGTCCCGTTAATAGTCAAGTAATCTGATGGGAGCAGGTTGAATGTTTGCCAGGCAGGTCCCCAACTTGCTGAAGGACGCAAACAGTATCCGTTTTGAGTAGCGGCGACCAGGGGTTGGCCTGCTACCGATCCTGTTCCACTATCTCTGTAGACTCCGAACTTTATGCAGGTCGTGCCGTCTGAACCAGAATATTGCATGAACATCGTGACGGATTTGATGACGATCGGTTGGGGTATGGTGAACCAGAGGTAAGCTTGTACAAGGTTACCACCGATTGTGCTGGACCATTGTTCAATATTCTGATCGCCATAGGTGACCGTTGAAGTGGCGAAAGCTTGCGATCCTACGGATAACGCGAAAACTACAATAATCATTAACCCGTAAATTACGATACGGTTTTTGTTGAACGCGGCCATGTCAACCACGTTCTATTTTCTCTCTGTATTCGTATTTTAACCTATTAGGTCCGGGTCTGATATGTTTCGGAATTCGGATCAGTGTTAGCGAGTTAACCAAGAAAAAAATGGTTTAGAGACGTGATTTTGTTAGGCGTTTGAATGCTAGCACTTGGTTGGTCACGTTGATCAGCGGTACTTGAGCGTATGTTAGAGCTTTGGTTCCGAGTAGGCTTCCTAGGGTTAGAGCTGAGAGAACCATGCTTGATATTGCGACCGTCAGTAGCTGGCTGGATCCTGTTACGTATGCTGCGATGCAGATGGGGATGCTTGCAACGAGCCACGCGACAGAGGCGGTAGTTAGTTGTTTCGTAACGTGGAAGCGACTGTATCGTCTGATTATTCTTGTAGTGATGAAGGTGATTGGTGTCAGATACACTATACCCATTAGAGAGGCGGTCACGAGTCCTGCAACAATCGCCGCAGCTTCGGTGCTAATCGGTGCGACGGCTGAGTATGCGTCGTATGATGCGTACCCTATGCCGATCAACGGGTATACTTCTGCTTGCACCGTCTTGAAGACCCATGGGTTAGTGGTTGCTGCATAGGTCAAGGACGGCGCCCAACTATAGTACCATGAATTGAATGCTATGAGGAAGCTGCGACCTACAGTGGTGTTTGAGATTTCGTTATCACGGAAGGTGCGGAGAAAGTCAGCGTATGGTTGTAGTTTGTTTCCGTTTGTTACTAGGCCGGCGGGGCAGGCTGGGCCGACTGGGATTCCTGTTACCGTATTGGTAATTGAGTATGTGGTGCTAGTTGTCAATGTTGTTGGGTACGTTGACCACAGCGTGTTTGTGGTTGATTCGGTGCCGGATATAGATGTCACAGTTAGGCTTGAGGTGACTGAAGTGGACATAGTGCTTGTGTAACTCCATGACGTCGAGATTGTGGTTACGGTTGTGGTGGTTGTTGAACTCGAAATGGAAGTGGAGATTGTTGTGCTGGTTGATGTGATGCTGTAGATGCTGGTTTGTGTGTACGAGTAGGTTGTTGAAGAGCTCAGGGGCGGTGTGGAAACGCATCCTGAAATTCCGCAAGAGGCAGGAGCGGTAGCGTTCGCTGAAGTTGTAGCCGCTATCGCGCCTACAACAGCCAGCAATACTACGAGTGCTAAAGCTAACTCGCGTCGTTTCGGATTAGTACTCATCATGTGAATAGCCTCCTGAGCAGGATCGGTACGATCAACAGTAACACCGCCAACATTCCAACACTATCTGAGAATGGTCCCAAGATAGATTGCCATCCATTTATCGACTGTCCTGCATTTAATTGTGGCTGTATCGCCCATGGGCATGGTAGCGGACCACAGCCTGTGGTCTGTACGGTTGTGGTACTCACGGTTACTGAGGTCCATGATTGGGTTGTGGTTGTTGTTATGCCGAAGGTTGACGTGGTGCTAGCGAATACTGTCGTTGAGGTTCCATGCCAGTATGTTGTGTAGAGTATGCCGGTGGTGCTTGCGGTTGAGCTGGAGTATGAGTAACTTGTCGCCATTGATGTGGTGGTGAATGTTTGCGATGTTGTTGATGTCGATGTGGAGGTTGTGGAGCTGAACGTGGTCACCGTGGTGGCCAGAGTTACTCCTAGGAAGTTCTGAGCGAAATCGCCGCCTCCTAATCCAGCACATGTGTTTCCGCTGACTCCGTTAACGGTGGGGCATGGAGTGGTTGGTGGTTGAGCGTATCCTGTAACGGTGACTAAGTAGTAACCACCAGTGGCTGAATCACTTATGCCGAAGGCACCCGACGCGTATCCGCCTGAGATGGAGCAGGTTGGGGTAATTCCGTTCGGACCTACCCATGGTGGGTTGGCGCCTGCAGTAACTGCGCAGTATGTATCATTCGGGTTCAGGCCTGTGGCTGCGAAGCCTACTGACTGGCCTTGTCCTTGGCTTGCCGGATTCAATACTAACTGGGCGGTGGGTGTTCCGACGGTGAAGACGCCTGTGGCGGATGATCCGGTGTTATCGGTGATCTGAATGCCATACGTTCCTGGGAATGCGCCTCTCGGTACGATGACTGAGCCGGACACTTGTCCAATTCCTGGGGAGAAGTAGCATCCCAGCGTTGGTGCGTTGGGGAATGGTGGAATTAGAACTGCTTTGCAGGATGTTGCGGTGGATTCGAATCCTGTTCCGGTGTATGTGAATACTGAGTTTATGCTTCCTGAGTTGGGTGTAACGGTAACGCTTGCGGTCACGTTGAATACTGCTAATTGGGAAACATCTTGAGCCGGAGCGCCTCTGATCTGGATGGACCAGTTCTTATCTTCTGTAGCGTATGGGCCGACGACGAAGGTTCCCGTCGCGACAGTGGTAGGCCCAATCGCGCATGTCGGTGCTGTGAGTACCACCGAGTTTTGACTGAAGACGTGATTCTCGTCTACTCCTGATTGTACCGTGCAGCTGGTGTCTGAGGTTGATAGTCCGGTGGCTTGGAAGTTGACGGTTGCTCCAACTGTCGCATTGGTTGGGTAGAGCGTTAAGATGGATGGTGAGTGTAGCACGTTGAGCACTGCTTGTGCCGAGTCGCCGCTGCTGCCTGTGATTTGGATTACGTATTGGCCTGGTGGAACACCGGCAACTATGAGGCTGGCGTTCGCGAATCCTGTTCCGGCAGTTATGGCGCATCCTCCGCTGCTTGGTGTGATCGGGTTGTTGGTGTTGCTTGCTCCGCTGACGAGGGTGCATGAAGTGTCGGTTGGTAAGAATCCTGTACCGTTAACGAGGACGAGTCCTCCGATAGTTTGAGTTCCTGGGTTGAGTGAGATTGATGGGCCTCCGACGACGTTGAGAACTGCTTGCGCGAAGTCTCCTTGGTTACCGCTGATTTGAATTAAGTATTGACCGGGGACGACGTTTCCTATTATGAAACTAGAGTTCGTTAGACCACTGCCGAGCACTATGGCGCAGGCTGCTGATCCGGCGAGGACGGCGCCTGTGCCTGGACTTGTTAGTGAGCATGAGGAGTCGGTTGGTAAGAATCCTGTACCGTTAACGGCTATGTGGGCTCCTGGGCGGCCGGTTCCTGGGCTTAGGGTAATTATTGATCCGCCGAGTACTTTGAAGATTATTTGTCCGAAGTCACCTTGGTTTCCGCTCGCCTGGATCACATATTGTCCTGGCAGGACGTTGCCGACGATGAAGCTGCCTGCCATTACGCCGTTGACTATGGTACATGCGCCTCCCGTGATTATCGCGCCGGTTGGACTTGATAGCGAGCAACTTGTATCCGTACGGAGGAAGTTCGTACCATTAACGTCGACATCCGTACCTAGTCTGCCGCTTCCCGGACTTATCGTGAGGACAGGTCCGCTTGTGACGTTGAAGAGTGCCTGCGCGAAGTCTCCTTGGTTACCAGAGATCTGAACTACATATTGGCCTGGGGGAACGTTGCCGACGGTGAAACTGGCAGTTACGTTCTGGAATCCGTTACCTGCGGTGAAGAGCGTACAACCAGAACCCGCGGAGATGAAGTTTCCAGATGTTCCGCCGCCTACTCCGATTGTGCAGGTGGTGTCTGTGGAGACGAAATCGGAACCCTCGATGCTGACGTGGCTTCCGGTAGGACCGCTGGCTGGTTGGCCGACGCTTGCAAATCCGTTCGGTGGTCCTGAGGATAATTGGATGAATGGACCTGAGGTTACGTTAACGAGAGCCTGGGCGAAGTCTCCTTGGTTACCGCTGACCTGAATTAAGTATTGGCCGGGTTGAACGTTGCCTACTCTGAAGCTGGCGGTAACGTTCGTGGCGCCGTTAGTGGTGAAAACGGCGCAGGCCGCTGTGCCGCCTCCGATGAAGTTTCCAGACGATCCTCCACCTACTCCGATTGTGCATGAAGTGTCTGTGGTTAGGAAGTTTGAGCCTTCAACGCTGATATGGCTGCCTACTTGTGCTTTCGCTGGTTGACCGACGTTTTCGAATCCGCTTGGTGGGCCGCTGGATACTTGGAGGAATGGGCCACCGGTTACTTCGAATACTGCTTGCGCGAAGTCTCCTTGGTTACCGCTGATTTGGATTGCGTATTCGCCTGGTTGAACGTTTCCTATAGTGAAGCTGGCGGTAACGTTGGTGGCTCCCTTGAAGATTCCTGATTGGGCGGTGAATGTGGAGCAAGCTGATGTGCCGCCTGCGATGAAGTTTCCAGACGATCCGCTGGCTACTCCGACGGTGCATGACGTGTCTGTGGTTAGGAATGCGGAACCTTCAACGTGCACAACCGAGCCTGTTGGACCTTTCGCTACTTGACCAACGTTGGCGAATCCGCCGGACGCGCCCGACAATTGGATGAATGGTCCTGATGTCACCGTGAATAATGCTTGGGCGAATTCTCCCTGGCTGCCGCTTATCTGGATCACGTAGTCCCCCGGTTGAACATTGCCGACAGTGAAACTGGCAGTAACATTCCTGAAACCATTAGCAGCGGTGAAAGTTGAGCAAGCAGCAGTACCACCGGCGATGAAGTTTCCAGACGATTGGCCGGCTACTCCAATCGTACATGTTGTGCTGCCGGGCTGGAAGTTTGAGCCTTCAACGCTCACATGGGAACCAACTGTGCCGGAGGTTGGGAATAGTTGAATGAACGCGCCACTAGTGACGTTAAGAATAGCTTGCGCTGAATCACCCTGGCTGCCACTTATCTGGATTGCATACTGACCTGGAGTGGCAGTACCGACGATGAAGCTTCCTGTGACGTTGACGAATCCGTTGGGAGTCTTAAAGAACGAACAGGCAGCGGTACCACCTGCAATTGCGTTACCGCCGGAAATGGCACCGATCGAACATGTCCCACTGTTAACATCACCTGGTTGGAACTGGGAACCTGAAACCTTTATGCTCGAACCTGAAGGACCGCTGGCCGCTTTACCGACGCTAGCAAATCCGCTCGCACCAGGACCAGCCAACTGGATGAACGCCCCCGCGGTAACATTGAACACGGCTTGCGCGAATGTTCCACTCCCACTCGAGCTGACTTGAACCACGTACTGGCCTTCCTGAACATTACCAACAACGAAACTACCTGTAACATTGTTGTATCCGGCAAACGGACCGGATCCTGCAAATTCTGAACAAGCTCCATTAACGATGAAGTTACCACTGCCACTACCTGAACCTTGCGAGATTGTGCAGGTTGTGTCAGAGAGCGGGAAAAATGAACCTTCAATGCTGACGTGGGTTCCCGTTGTTCCACTAATTACCTCACCTATCGCGGCGGGGTCTGAGAGCTGAATGAATGGACCTTGCACAATGAACACAGCGTATAACACACAGTTAGTCGATGTGAGTGGACTATTGCAGCTCACGCTACTGCCCGAAGAGGGAGTCACAGATACGGTGATTGTGTACGGCCCGGCCTGAACATTAGTGCTCACAACGAAATGGCCGCTGATAACATTACTCGTATTGACGGCGCACGCAAATGAACTGACAGGTGT
>Ga0326728_10027241_pt1 | contig 10017 bp, 3 predicted proteins | sample MB3enrmetagenome_FD_207602 | JGI IMG/M metagenome (GOLD analysis project Ga0326728, IMG submission 207602) | Lab enriched peat soil microbial communities from McLean, Ithaca, NY, United States - MB31MN | ecosystem: Environmental > Terrestrial > Soil > Wetlands > Peat | place: USA: New York... | reverse complement strand
TTCACGGCCCATTAATTGTCAGACAATATCCTGATCCTGGCTTGTTTTCCGATTTTTCCACCGTTGTTTCAGGGTCTATGATCAGACCTTCAAATCACCACCGAGCAGCCGCGCAGGGCTCGCTGTCTGGCGCGGCCGCGGTTTGCAATTCCTTGGAGCCGTCATGTCCTCATTCACCGTTGGCGCAGTTCGTTCCGTCCGCATCCCTCCCTGTGCGATTCTCGTCGCTGCTTTTTCTCTTCTGTCCCCCAGTGTCCTGTCGGCGACGACGGCTGCTCCACAACCGTTGCCCTATACCGTGACCATCGTGGCCGGCGGCGGGACCCATGGCACGACGGGCACCTCCGCATCGCCCTTCACGGTGGGCCAGGCTTGCGCCACCGGCAGCGCGCTGACGGCTACGGACACGGTTGGCGACGGCTGTCTGGCGACCCAGGTGCTGCTGTCTGCGCCGACTTCCACTGCCGTCGATAGCGAGGGCAATCTGTTCGTCCTCGACTCCAACAACCACAGCATTCGCCGCATCGATGCGCATACCGGGATCATCACGACCATTGCGGGATCCACCGCGACTGCGACCAATCCGACACACGGCGCCGCCTGCGCCACGGGGTCCTCCTTGACGTCGACCGATGCCTATGGCGACGGTTGTCCGGCGATTGACGTTTACATCCTGGATTCCGAGGCCATTGCCGTGGATGCCGCGGGCAATGTCTGGTTCACAGACTATGCGCTGGGTGCGGTCCGCGAGGTCGTCAAGAGCACCGGTATTATCCAGACCATCGTCAACACAGCGTTCACGCCGGGATACAAGGCGGGCAATGTCAGCACCACCATCGACCCCGGCAATGCGACGGTCCTGGCGGCCAACGGCTGGCTCTTTCGTCCGTACGGACTGACCTTCGACAAGCAGGGTAATCTCTATATCGCGGACGAGGGAAACAATACAGTCGAGGTGGTGAACCTGGGCAGCACGGCAACCACCATCGCGGGCAATACCATTGCCGCGGGCGCAATCTTCACCATCGCGGGCTCCGGCTGTGCCTACGTCTCAGCGGCGGAACCGGGAGCGACCGCCTCGTCGTGCTATAGCTTCACCGGCTACAGCAATGGCACCAGCCCCTATCCCTCGACGGGCGCTACGCTCGAGGACCCCTACCAGGTTGCGGTGGACAGCTCGGGCAACATCTATATCACCGACGAATATAACTACAACGTCCGGTGGATCAATACCGCCGGAGACATCTCCTACTTCGCCGGAGTTGGCACGGGCGGCGGAGTGAAGATGTCCAAGACCACCGGCTTGGTCCGCGGTCCCGCCAATACAACCGACCTTGCGGCAATCTACGGCGTCGCCACCGACCCGCTGGGGAACGTCTATGTCGATGTCTACAGCTCCAGCAGCCCCTACGCCAACTATATCGATCGCGTGGACATCGCCACCGACGGGATCTATCCCATTGCCGGACAGACCCTTGAGTCGAACACGACAGCGCCTGCCGCCGATACGGCACAGGTTGGCGCCACCTACTGCACGGCCAAGACCGATGCCATTGGGGACGGATGCCCCGGCCTGCTGGCGACCTTCTGGAAGCCATACTTTCCGGTCGTCGATGCGGCCGGCAACGTCTATGTGACAGACTACGGAGACAATCTGGTCCGCAAGATCTCCACCGGGACCCAGTTCCCCGCCACGGCCATTGGCACGCCGGTTACCCAGAACGTCGAGGTCCACTTCGGCGCGGGAGACAGCCCGGCCTCATCCTCCCCGTACACACTCCCCGCCGGATTCACGGAGTTCACGGCCGCCCTCTCTTCCACCGGCTGCACCACGAACTCGGACACCACCACGGATTGTGTTCTGAATGTGACCTTTACTCCCGCAGCCGCGGGCGTCCGCACGGCGCCGCTCACAGTGACCAGCGCCTCCGGACTTGTCTCCAGGCTGTCGCTCACCGGAACCGGCCTGGCGCCTGTTCTGGCGCTCGACCCCGGTACCAAGAGCACCCTGGCCTCTACCGGCCTGACTGCCGTCACCGCCATCGCCCTCGACGATGCCGGCAACGCCTACGCCGCTGTTCCCGGCGCCAGCGCCATCGTCAAGGTCACCTCCGCCGGGGTGGAATCGAACGTGGGAACCAGCCTTTCGAGGGCCAATGCGGTTGCGGTTGACGCCTCCGGCAACGTCTATGCCGCACTCGCCAACGGCAGCATTGTGGAAATGCCCGGGAACGGCGGAAGCCAGATCACCCTGAACAGCGGCTTCACCAACCCCGCCGGCATTGCCGTCGATTCGTTCGGCAATGCCTATGTCGCGGATGCAGCCGCGAACAGCGTCAGCGAAGTCCTGGCCACGAACGCCGCGCAGATTGTGCTGGCCAACCAGACCACCGTGCCCTCCCTCAGCGGCCCGACCGGCGTGGCCGTCGACTCCTACGGCAACGTCTTCGTCGCCAATACGATCGGCAATTCCGTCATCGAACTGCCCTTCAACGGCAGCGCCGCGGTGACCCTCGGCTCCGGCCTCTCTTCGCCAACCGGCCTGGCCGTCGATCCGGCCGGCAGTCTCTACATCGCCGATGGGCGGAACAGCCGCATCGTCTTCATCCCCAATGAGAATGGAACTCTCAATACGGCCGACCAGATCGCCATAATCACGGGGCTCGGTTCGCCCTCGGGGGTTGCGGTGGCGGGCAACGGCACGGTTTATGTCGCGGACAGTTACGCCAACGCCATCTACACGTTTGCCCGCAGCGGGGCAACCATCAACCTGGGCAACGCGTTGACCGCGATCGGCGTCCAACCCGCCGCCACCAACTCCGCCGCGGCCGACATCATCAGCATGGGCACCCAGCCGGTCACCTTCGGATCCAGCTTTGCGGCCGAGAGCGGCACCAACACTGCGGACTTCGCCCTCCTGCCCACCTCGATTCCCGTCACCTCCTCCTTCCCCGCCGCGGGATACGGTGTCTCGCTAACGGCCAAATTCACTCCTGGGGCACTGGGGAGCCGGAGCGCTGCGTTCACCTTCGACTCCACCAATGTTACCCAGCCCACGCTTGCGCTCAGCGGCACCGGCATCCAGCCTCATGACACAACCACCACAACCGTTACCACGACCCCGCCCACCGGCCAGACAAACTGGATCTACGGGCAGACGGTTGTGGTGAACATCACTGTATCGGTCAACTCGGGTCTGCCGGCGCCGACGGGAAGTGTTTCCGTCTACGTTGACGGCAGCTCCACGGCAGCCGGCAGCCCATCGCTGACCGCCGGAACAGCGTCGTCGACGGTAGCCTTCTCCATCCCGGCCCTCAGCGCGGGGCCGCACACCATCTCCGTCAGCTATGGCGGTGACACGGAGTCCTCGGCCAGCACCGGTTCCCTGAATCTGACCCTCGCGAAGGCGACGCTTACCGTGACGGCAAACAACCTGAGCAAGCCATTCGACGCGCCGGTTCCAACACTTACGGGAGTTTTGACCGGGGTTGTCAACGGCGACCAGATTGGCGTCAACTACAGCACCTCGGCAACCGCATCTTCGCCGGCCGGTTCGTATCCCATCTCGGCGTCGGTGACCGGGACCGCCGTCAGCAACTACACGGTCAACATTGTCGCCGGAACACTGACCGTCGCCCAGGACAGCACCGTGACCATGCTGGGCACATCGGCAACCAGCGTCAACAGCACGACCCAGGTCACCCTGACTGCGACCGTGAGCAACCAGACGTCCTATGCGATCGTTACCGTCCCAACCGGCAGCGTCACTTTCTACAACGGCTCCACGGTGATCGGCTCCGCCCAGCTCAATAGCAGCGGCGTTGCTACCTACGTGACGAGCTTTGCCGTTGTTGGGCAGACGACCAACAACCCGGTGACCGCCGTCTACTCGGGAGACCCCGATTTCCTGACCTCGACCTCGACCGTGCTCACCATCGTGTCGGGGACCCCCACGTTTACGCTTGCCCCGATGGCGAACGCTTCCTTGACGGTTGCCCCGGGCCAGAGCGGTCTGATGACGTTTACCCTGGTCCCGGCTTTTGGCTACAACGGAACCATCAGCTTCTCCTGCAACGCGCCGGCATCGGTCAGTTGCATCTTTGCGCCTGCACAAATTATCTCCAACGGTTCCAGCACCCCTAACCTGATCGCCATCACGTTCAACACGCAGCAGGCAGCCAATTCGCTGACCACGTCTCGCCGTCTGGCGGGGATCGCCGGTTCAGGCACGCTTCCATTCAGCCTCGCCGCAATCCCCGGCCTTGCGCTTCTGTTCGGTTTCAGCCGCCGTCGCCGGAGGCTCTTGCGCGGCTCTCGCTTCTTGCTGCTCGCGGTTCTCTGCCTGCTCGGCCTTGGTCTCTCCGGTTGCGGCGGAAGTGCTGTCTCCATCGCCCCAACCCCGGCAGGAAACGATTCCATCACCGTGGTCGCCTCGGGAACTGGCGGCTCCTTTGCCAGTGTTAAGCAACAATTCACCGTTACGCTGATTGTGCAATAGCCGGCGTCGGCGTTCCCCGCATCGAGGGGAGGGGGAACGGATGAGAACGTTGCCGGCCCGCTTCCCTCATCTGGATCGAAGTCGTAAGCGTGTTTGTTTGTACTTTGGCATTTGGCCCCTTAGGAGAACCAACTTGATCGCCAACCGTCGTCTCTTCTCTCGTCCGCTTTGGTTTGCACTTTTGCCGGTGTGCCTGTTCTTCTTCTCGCTGCTCTCCGCTCATGCGCAGTCGGCGACCACGGGCGCCATCGGTGGCACGGTCACCGACAATAGCGGGGCGCTTCTGCCCGGCGCCACGGTCACCGTGAAATCGGCCGACACAGGCGTCACTCGCACCGTCAAGAGTAATGCCTCCGGCGAGTACACCGTGTCAGAGCTGGATCCCGGGACCTACAGCGCAACCTTTACGGCGGACGGATTCGAGAGCTATCGCGAAGACGCCATCGTTGTCACTGTCGGCAGCCTTGCCGCGGTCTCGCCTGTGCTGAAGCCCGGTTCGGTGACCAGCAGCGTGGAGGTTACCGACCAGATGCCGATGATGCACACCGAATCCAGCGACATCTCCACCACTCTGGACCAGGCGGCCATCGACAACCTGCCGCTCAATGGCCGCCGCTGGTCGGACTTCACGCTCCTCACGCCCGGCGTGGTCTCCAACTCAGACGGCTACGGCCTGCTCAGCTTCCGCGGCATCAGCTTCCTGCTCAACAACAACACCGTGGACGGCGCGGACGACAACCAGGCCTACTTCTCCGAGGCGCGTGGCCGCACCCGCGCCTCCTACTCCATTACCCAGGTTGCCGTTCAGGAGTTTCAGGTCAACACCTCCAACTACTCCGCGCAGTACGGCCGCTCGGCTGGCGGCGTCATCAACACCGTGACCAAGAGCGGCTCCAATCAACTGCACGGCGAGCTGTTCTTCTACGACCGCGACAACGACCTGGGCGGCGCCGTCAACCCCTACACCCTGCTAAACGTTCCCAACGGAAGCGGAGGCTACAACAGCGTTCCGTATAAGCCAACCGACTGGCGCAAGCAGTGGGGCTTCGGCGTGGGCGGCCCGCTTGTCCACGACAAGCTTTTCTGGTTCTATGCCTACGACCAGTCCAGGCGCAACTTTCCCGGCACAGCCCGCCCCACCGACCCGAGCGACGTCTTTGCTCCTTCCAATGCGGTCCTTCCCGCAGGCGAGACCTGCTCTGCAAACGTATTCACCGCGACTTCGCTCACCATCTCGACTGAAGGCGACTACAACGCCTGCGCGCTCTCTGCGCTCTACGGCCTGAACTCGTTTCAAGCTGGCTCCGCCTACTATACCCAGGGGCTGGGCATCATCAACTCATTCATCGGGGCGGTCCCGCGCACCGGCGATCAGGTGATCAACCTGCCCAAGCTCGACTACCAGATCAACGATCGCGAGCGCCTCTCGCTGATGTACAACCGCATGCGCTACTCGGCCCCCAACGGGCTGTATCAGCCGAGCACCGAAACCGAGGGCCGATCCGGGTGGGGAAGCGACTTCATCAAGGAGGATTTCGGCATCGCGCGGCTCGTTTCCATGCTCTCGACCTCGATCGTCAACGATGCGCTGGTGCAGTACGGCCGGGACTTCGAGTACACCTACCAGAACCCTCCTCTGCCCAACGAGATTCCTATGTCCCACAACGCCTACGGCGCGTCTGCGGGCACGCAGATCGGCTACAACTTCAGCGGAGGGTTCTATGCGGGCAGCAATCCCGATCTTACCCGCCTGGCGGACCCTGATGAACGCCGGTTGCAACTGCTGGATGGAGTGACCTGGAGCCATGGGAAGCATGTCGCGAAGGCTGGACTCGAGTTCAACAAGGTCTACGATTACGTCAACAACCTGTATAACGGCAACGGCAGCTACAGCTACGACTACTCCTACACATTCATCGCCGATTACCTGAACGCCGTCACGGGCATCGGCGGGCCGGTACCCACCGTTGCTGGCGGATGCTCCGGTGGCACCGGTACATGCTACAACCAGCTCTACTACAGCTTCGATCAGGGCTTCGGCAACCCTGCCGGAGAGATTGCGACGCGCGAGTACGCAGGATACGCGACCGACGACTGGCGCATCACGCCGGACCTCACTCTGACCCTCGGCCTGCGCTACGAGTATGAATTTGTCCCGCCAAACCCCTTCCCGAATACTGGAAATCCTGCTCTGGTGGCAGCCTATGCATCCACCAGTCTGGCTACGTCGATCACCCCTGCCAACGTCGCCCTGCCACAGACGGTCGATCAGCCGGACGATCGCAACAACATCGCTCCCCGGTTTGGCTTCAACTGGAACGTCTACGGCGATGGCAACACCATCCTGCGCGGCGGCTACGGCATGTACTTCGGGCGCATCATCAACTCAAATATCCTTCAGACCTACCTGGAATCCGGAGCGCCAAATGCCCAGATCAGTCTCACCAACTCCTTCTATCCGGCCAATTGCGGCCCGGTCTTCCCGGCCCTGGCAACCTCGATTACGCAGGTCTATCAGTGCCTCGCGGACAATCAGTCGACCGGATTGAGTTCACTTGCGCTCAATACGATCAAGGCGCCGAGTTCCACCGTCGCGTACCTCGATCCCCACATGCAGAACCCCCAAGTGCATGAGACTGACCTCGCGCTCGAACAGAATCTGGGGCGCAGCACAACGCTTGAGATCACCTATATGGGATCGTTCGCCCGCGAGCTTCCCAGGGCAGTCGATACCAACTTCAGTAACCTGGCTACCTACAATTACACCTTCACCACCGCCAGTCCAACCACCACCACCTCGACTGCCACCTCGTATCCCATCAGTTCCACGTCGGAAGCGACCTTCAGCAGCTATCCGCAACCCCCGGTGAGCGGGTACGTCACTCTGCCCCATGGCGGCGCCAAGTCCCCGCTCCCGCTGGGACAGACATACACCGCGAAGGTCTTCCTGCAACCTGCAGGCGTCGCTGCTTCGACCCGGCCGAACCCGGCCTATGGCGAGATTCTCGATGTAAGAAGCGATGTCAATTCGTCCTACAACGCCCTGGCGGTCCAGCTGAACCATCGCTATCAGAATGGGTTTTCGCTGATGGCGAACTACACCTGGTCGCACGCGCTGGACGACAATCCCTATCTCTCCACGGTGGTCCCCTCCTACAGCGCATTGGACCCGACCGACCTGCAACTGGAGCACGGCAACAGTTCGCTGGACATTCGCGAGCGTTTCGTCTTTGCCGCGGTCTATCAGCCGCAGACGCACTTCCACGGCATTGCGAACTACGCCCTCGGCGGCTGGCGGATCGCTCCAATCGTTCAAATACAAACTGGGCTGCCCTATACGCCGTACGTCTCGGGCTCGGTCTCAGGCCTCACCGTCCCCAACGGAACCGATGGTTGTACTGCGGCGGCGGGGTGTTCGGTCAACCCGGCATATAAGGGCCTGAACGGCTCCGGATCAAGCGCCGACCGCCTGCCCTGGATTGAGCGCGACACCTACAACTATCCCAAGACCGCGGTCGTCGACGTGCGCCTGGGCAAGAATTTCAACTTCGATGCCCCGCATCTCGAGCACGCTCGGCTTGAGGTGTTCGCCGAAATGTTCAACCTGATGAACCACCAGAACGTCACCGGCGTCACCGATGAGGCCTACACCCTGAGCGGAACGACCCTTACGCAGTACGCCAGCTTCGGCAACTACACCAACTCCAACAGCAACTACACCTATAGCCCTCGTCAGGTGGAGCTGGCTGCGCGGTTGCATTTCTAAACGGGTACAGTTCAGCAGGAGCACGGGGCGACCGCCATGGCCTCCCCGCGTGCCTGCCCGAATGGCTATGGACGCGGTTGCTGCGGTGAAGCGGCCGGAGCAACTTCAGCCGGCGTCGCATCGGGCGTTCCAAGGATCCGGTTCAGCGCTCGCGCCAGCCGCAGACCGCCCAGCGCCAGTTGCGCATCCACAATCTTCGACTCCTCCGCAACGTACTCATGGGTGATCAACGCGCCGTTCGGAACCAGCGCATCCAGCGCATAGTGGTGCGAGATGTTGGCCCACGTGGTCGGCTCCCCGCCGGCCAGCCGCTCCCACTGGTTGTCCTTGATCTCCTGCAGCAGCCGTTCCGTATATTTCTTCTCGTTCAGCCCCTGCTCCTCGATGATCATGTCGTCCCATACCCCGTGAAGATTGCAGTTGTATGCGCCGCACACGCTGGAACCAAGGAAATGCACCGTAATATCGTTGCCGCCGCGGTAGTCGCCCAGGGCATGAAAGGGCTGATGGATGTCGCCGATCAGGTGGACCAGGAACTTCAGCGCGAACGCGCGCTCCTCCGTGCTCAACGATGGATCGCCCAATCGCCCCTCAAAATACAGAATGCGGTCGGTAACGCAGTCGCGCCACGGCGATTTCGGGTCCGCCTTGGAAACGGGACAGTCCCGGTTCCGGTCAAACTTCGTCTCCGCCCTGGGAATATCGACGTAGTGCCACGCGCCCGTCTCCGGATGGTCCACGCGATAATCGTCGGCCCAGGGCGCAACGTCGGCCAGGGTCTGGTTGCGCAGCAGCTTGACGATCTGCGCCTTGGTCTCCGGTGTCAGATACTGTTCCGCCACCAGCGCGGTCAACCGATGGCCTTCGCGGCCCCACGCCCAACTCTGCGGGACCGAAAAGCACAGCAGCAGCATACTGACCGCCGTGGCGCGCAGCGCGCGTTTGCTCCGCTCAGTCCACCCGGGTCTTCTTTCGTTCATTGGCGCCCTTCCTTAATTAGAATTAACTATGCTCAAATCCTACGCGCTTGCGACGGAGCAAAAGAAACACTGGGCAACTTGTGCTGTACGTCTTGCCTTTGTAGTCCTGATCGCTGCCACGCTGCCTGCCGCCAGTACGCCGCTCCTCTGTGCGCAATCATCCTCCAGGCCCCCGGCCCAGACGCCCAGCGCACCGTCGACGCCTGCTCCGCGATCTTCCGGACTCACCGTCAATGTGCGCCTGGTCGTACTCGACGTGGTTGTCACCGACAAGGCAGGCAAGCCGGTGGACGGACTCACCGCCAAGGACTTCCAGGTATTCGAAGACAACCATCTGCAACGCATTCGTTCCCTCGAACCACCCTCGGCCCACACGCTTCCTCCCGCCTCGGCGGCCGCCGGCCTCTCCGCCGTCTTCGACCCCGCGCAGCCGGCTAGCTTTGGCCACTCTCCGGCGAACATCCTCGTGCTCGACCAACTGAATACTCACTTTGCCGACAATTCATTTGCTCGCCGCAGCTTGCATGACTACCTCGCCGGCCAGCCCGCGCTTCTGCCCCAGCCCGCCACGCTGCTCACCGTCTCTGACGACCACTTCAAGCAGTTGCAGGCCTTCACCCGCGACCGCGACGCTCTTCTGCGCTCGCTCGCCGCCGCTCCCGCCGCATACCCCTGGAAGCTGGAGATTAATGGCAAAACATCGTATGGCGCCATCCAGCGCCTCGACCAGTCCCTGCGCGCGCTGGAGCAGATCGCCCAAAGCTATGCCCGAA
>Ga0326728_10027239_pt1 | contig 10018 bp, 5 predicted proteins | sample MB3enrmetagenome_FD_207602 | JGI IMG/M metagenome (GOLD analysis project Ga0326728, IMG submission 207602) | Lab enriched peat soil microbial communities from McLean, Ithaca, NY, United States - MB31MN | ecosystem: Environmental > Terrestrial > Soil > Wetlands > Peat | place: USA: New York... | reverse complement strand
AGCGGATCCAGTCCAAAGGAGTTCTTGTAAATCCTACCATCTTCAAGCGTGAGGGCAGAGGGCTTGCCATCGGTGATCATTACGATCTGGCGCATGTCCTTCTTCTGGCGGGAGAGAATCCTTTGCGCAAGGCGCAACCCTTCGCGCGTGTTTGTGTAGTACGGGCCGACGCGGATGCGAGCCAGGTCGGAGAGCGGTACTTCTTCTGCCGAGTCATGAAACAGTACCAGATGCAAGGTGTCGCCCGGGTACTGGGTTCGAATCAGGTGAGTAAGCGCAAGCGCTACTTTCTTGGCCGGAGTGAAACGGTCCTCGCCGTACAGGATCATGCTGTGGCTGCAATCGAGCATGAGGACTGTGGCGCAGGAACTCTGGTATTCGCATTGGCGGACCTGAAGGTCCTGATAATGCAGCTCGAGGGGGATTTTGAGCCCGTTTCGCTGAATGGCGGAAAGCAGCGTGGCATTGACATCTAAATTCAACGTATCCCCGAACTCGTAGCGCCGGCTGGAACCGTCCGACTCCACCCCGGTGGCCAGTTCGCGCGTGTCGTGCCGCCCGAAGCTTGATTTGCCCAGCGAGCCCAAGAGATCCTTCAAGGTCTTGAATCCGAGGAAATCCAAGGCCTTGTCGGTGACTTCGACCCTGGCTTTCCCATCGCCGTCCATCATTTGGCCCTGGCCTGGCTGCTTAGATTCGCGCCGTTCGGGATTGGGCTGCTCGATCGTGATGTAGCCTTCCTCTGCGAGCTGTTGCAACAACTGGTTGATGCGTTCCGCCAATTCGGTTTTCTGGTAATCCTCCCAATTCTCCAACATCTGCCGCATTAGGTCGTCAGAAATTCTTCCCTGTTGCTGAAGAGCCTCGAGCAGTGCCTGGTGTAGTTGTTCCATGGTGCGCTCGGGATCCATTTCGGAGAAGTTGGAGTACTGGTTGTAGAAGCCGCTGTCGAGAAGGAAGTCCTGAAGGAGTTGCAGCAGGTCTTCAGCGCTCAGGTCGTCGAAGGGATTGGGAACGTACTTGCCATACTTGACGAATTTCATTGCGAACCCCAGTTGTCAGTCGTCAGTTATCAGTAATCAGTTCGAAAACTACGCCGCCCTTCCGCGCTGGATTGTTATTTCCCTCCAGGCCTCTGGACTGGAAACAACTGACAACTGACCACTGACGACTGCTTCAATTCAACGACCGGCGGCGATGTGCCGACGCAGGACTCGGCTCCTCGTTTTGGCTTTCGGCATGCTGCCTTTCAGCGTGATAACCGAGTTCCTCATTTCGGCTGATCCTCTTGAGCGCAGCGAGCCCCTCGAGAATGAACTCCGCGCCCGCGGCCAAAAGGCCCGGGTCATCTTTCGCCTTAATGCCAAGATGTTGCGTCTGATCCAGCAAACCCTGGATCTTCTTGAACTGCCCATGCAGTTCCTCAGCGGAAGCATTCGGGGAGTACTTCAACGTTCCTCCCAGTTCGAACCATTGAACGACGGAATGGAGCGGAACTCCGTCGAAGTACTTCTTGAAGACGCGAGCGGTAGCCTGGCGGATGATGTCGCGCACCACACTGTCCGCTCCGCGCATTTCTCCCTCATATTCCAATTCCACCTTGCCGGTCAGCGAGGGCATGGCCGCGTAAATATCCGAAGGGCGGGGGATGGTCTTGTCTTCGTGGTTTTTCACCGCGCGGTACTCCGCGCTGCTGACCATGTTTTCCAGGCAGGTAATAGGCAGGCGCTGGCTTACCCCACTGCGTTTGTCAACTCTTTTTTCCTGGCGCGCCACGAAGGCCACGCTCTCTACAATTTCCCGTAAGAACTCGGGGATCACCAGCTTGGTGCGGCCGTTGCGATTGGTCCAGGCTTCCTGGGCTGTGATCGCCATAGCATGCTCGAGGGAAGCGGGATAATGCGTGCGGATCTCGGAACCGATGCGGTCCTTCAGCGGGGTAATGATCTTGCCGCGCGCCGTGTAGTCTTCCGGATTGGCGGTAAAGACGAGCGCCACGTCGAGAGGAAGACGCACAGGGTATCCCTTGATCTGCACATCGCCCTCCTGCATGATGTTAAACAGGCCGACCTGAATCTTTCCGGCTAGGTCAGGCAGTTCATTGATGGCAAAAATGCCGCGGTTTGCGCGAGGCAACAGGCCGTAATGAATGGTCAGTTCACTGGATAAAGCGTGCCCGCCCCGGGCGGCCTTGATGGGATCAAGATCGCCAATGATGTCAGCCATGGTCACATCCGGGGTGGCCAGCTTTTCAACATAACGATCTTCCGCATGCAGGTAGTCGATCGGGGTTTCGTCGCCCATCTCCGCCAAGCGCTCGTGGCAAGCCCGGCAGAGGGGTTTCAGGGGGTCGTCATTGATCTCGCAGCCGGCAAGGAAGGCGATGGAATCGTCGAGAAGCGTTACCAGGGAGCGCAGAATGCGGCTTTTGGCTTGGCCACGCAGACCCAGCAGGATAAAGTTGTGCCGGGAAAGGATGGCATTGGCGATTTGAGGGATCACCGAATCGTCAAAGCCGATGATGCCTGGGAAGAGCGTCTCGCCACACGCCAACTTGCGCAGCAGGTTGGCGCGCATCTCATCCCTGACGCTCACACTCTTGTAGAGAGACTTCTTCAGCTCGCCTAGCGTTTTTGCTTTTTGCATATGCCCTTAGCCCCTAAACTGATTATAAGCCCATCCCGGCATTAACTCAACGAAGAGTCTGCGCCTCTGTCGGTGCGAGCGTGTTTGGTGCTAGTATGCTCCTCTAGTGTTCGTTCACGGAGTGGCCCTATGATTCACAAAGTCAAAGACCTCTCTCCGGACCAGCGGCTGACCCTCGAAGGGCTGCTCGGATGCGCAATCGGCGAGCACGAGCATATCAGCATCCGCTCCATTGCCTCGCCTTGCGCACCGGACTGGCTGAAGAAGTCCTGGGAGACTGCCCAGGAGGAGGGTTTGGACCGCCTCTCCGAAGAAGAGATCGAGGCAGAAACCGCCGCCGCCCGCAACTCGCGCCGTGAACGCCGACCCCCAGAGAAATGATCCGGGTTGTCATCGACACCAACATTCTCATTTCTGCATTGCTCCAGCCTCGTGGTTTTCCAGCGCAGGTACTCCTCGTCGCCCTTGAGGGCACGACCGCCCAGCTTTGTGTGAGCGCTCCTGAGTGCACTGGCAGAGATACAGGAGGGGCAAGCAGGGTAGCGCAGACCCCCGGTTTTGGGGTCTGCGGCTCTGCCTCGCGGTCCGGACAAATTCAGGAGCACGGCAGCCCAGGCCTCCGCTTATGAGGCCTACTACCTTGACCCGGAAAAACCGCCGCCCTCGAAGAGGGAGGTCCGCGCTACACCCTTTTCGCGGTAGTGATCGGCGTCTCGACAGGTGCAGGCCAGTTGGGTTTATAATCTGTCCGCCCGTTAGAAAAAGCAAACCACGGAAAGGGGTGCTGACGTGTACTCTACCAACCATGAAAATCCGCAGACCTTGGGAAGCAGGTCTGCGCTGCTCCCTCCACACTTGATCCGCAAAATGAGATTCCTGGCGTTGCTCCTTATACCTTTGGGAGTACCCGTGGCGCGCGGACAGAGCGAGCCGGAAGAGCTGAGCGCGATCCTCAAAGATGAAATTCTGCCCCAGGCCGTGGCCGAATTTCAGGTTCGACAATATATACTCGAGCGAATCGCGCCGCCTCCCCGGGTTCCCTCGAGCCCCCAGGAATGGACCTCGGAGGCGGCACGGCTCCGGCATCACTTGCTTGACGAAGTGGCCTTTCACGGCTGGCCGAAAGAATGGGTGGCGGCGGAGCCGAAGTTCGACGAAGTGGGCGTTATCGAAACCGGCTCCGGCTACCGCATACGGAAACTGCGCTACGAGATTGTCCCCGGTTTCTATTCCGCCGCATTGCTTTACGAGCCTGAACACCTGAGCGGCAAGATTCCGGCTATCCTAAATGTGAACGGGCACGTTGGCCCTCCTGGAAAGTCAGTCGAATACAAACAAAAGCGGTGTATCAATTATGCCCAGCACGGCATGCTGGCTTTGAACCTGGAGTGGTTTTACTTCGGAGAGCTGAACAAGAAAGGCAACGAGCACTGGTTTGGCGCGCACTTGGACCTGGTGGGCGCGAACGCACTCGGACTCTTCATCCTCGAGATGCGCAAAGGGCTCGATTTCCTTTACAACCACCCCAACGTAGACCGCAACCGCATTGGCATGACCGGCCTGTCCGGAGGCGGATGGCAAACCATCTCGTTGAGCGCGCTGGATGAGCGGGTGAAGGCGAGCAATCCGGTGGCCGGCTTTTCTTCCCTTCGCGCGCGCGTCGAAGCCAAGCGCTACGGGGATTTGGGTGACCTCGAGCAATCGGCGACCGATACCCTGATGATCTCGGACTTCTCGCATTATGTGGCCCTGATGACGCCACGCCCGACGCTTCTGACTTACAACGCCGAAGATAATTGCTGCTTCCGGGCTGGCCTTGTAAAGCCCCTGGTCTACGATGCGATCCAACCTTTCTTCAAAATCTACGGAAAACCGGATGGCCTCGAATGGCACGAGAACCGCGATCCCGCCACCCACAACTACCAACTCGATAACCGTCTCGCGGATTACCGCTTTTTCAGTCAACACTTCGGCCTCCCTCTGATCGACAACGAGGGTCATGTGGCTTCGGAAATCAGGAGTTACGACGAACTGCTGGTCGGCTTGCCGGAAGATAATCTGACAATCTTGGGTCTGGCGCAGAAGCTGGGCCGCGGAATTGTCAGGCCGCCTATCCCTGCAGACCCTTCCGCGGACGCCGCCTGGAGCAGCGCAGAGAAGACGAAATTGAAGGAGGTGGTCCGCTACAAGCCAGTACAGATCGGACACCTGTGGTCAGTGGCGACCACCAAGAGCAAAGATGTGCAGACCACCTCATACCTGTTCCAGATGAGTAACGGGTTAAGCGCCAGCGGCGTGTGGATCAGATCGATCCTGCAAAGCTCCGATTCGGCCCCGGTCACCCTTGTGCTCGACGACAGCGGCAGGGAAGCCGCAGCCGAGGCAGTCTCCGACCGCGTGAATCGCGGCGAGCAGGTACTTGCCTTGGACTTGATGTTTACAGGAAGTTCCTGGAAGGACCCGATGCCTTACGATTTCACACAACTTCTGCACGGCCTTGGCGACCGTCCCCTCGGCATGGAGGCGGCACAACTTATCACGATCGCCCGGTGGGCCAGGGAGCGCGCCGGGGTCTCGAGCGTGCGACTCGAACCGGGAGGCATTCGGACCCAGGTAATAAGTCTGGTGGCAACCGCGCTCGAACCGACGCTTTTCTCTGCGCTCGTGGTCCGAAACGGAATGCACAGCCTGAGCTATGTGCTCGACCTGCCCGTGCGTTTCGAGCAGGCCCCGGAACTTTTCTGCCTGGACCTTTATAAGGACTTCGACGTCGACAGCTTGCAGGCGCTCGCCGCGCCCGTGAAGGTGAGCGTGACCAAGTACCTGGAGATCCCAGGTAAGTAGGTTATTAAGTAGCACAGGCACTCTTGCCTGTGCCGCTTGCGGATACGCTGGGCTCTCGTAGCACAGGCACTCTTGCCTGTGGCGTCGCCTACCGAGTTCTCAAAGCACAGGCAGGAGTGCCTGTGCTACCCAAGGTTACACTCGTACGGAGGAACACGTGAAAACCCAAGGCGAACGGCGACGGTGCCTCGCGCTGTTGCCGTGGATCTTCAGTTTAGCATTGGCAGCCGTTGACGCGAGCGCGAAATCGGCGCCGAAGACCGTAGCCCTGGTGTTGCCGGAGAAGCCGGCGCCCGCCGTGAAACTCGGAGCGGAAGTCCTTCGCCAGGCGCTGGAAGCCACGGGACTCGAAGTGCGAGATACGCCTCGACCATCGTCTCGTGAGGTTGAAGTCATAGTAGCTGAGAAAGGCGATCCGAATCTTAGCAAGGCCGCGCAGAACCGCATAGAAGTCCCCGCCAGGGCCGAGTCGTTTGCTCTGTCCGTCGCTTTCGACAAGCGCACGGTGGTTGTCGAGGGAAGTGACGCCACAGGTGTCATGTACGGTGAATATGAATTGGCGGAGCAGGTCGGCGCGCAGCCCTCGAGCGACTTCGTGCCGAACCTCAAGCCCGCCAGCCAATCGCCCTTCCTGGAAATTCGGGGCATCAACATGTTCCTGACCGTCCAGGATATCGACGAGCCCCAGGGCGCCTTCTGGTCGGATGACTACTGGAAAACCTACCTGGACATCATGGCTCGCGACCGCTACAACTTTCTCGACATTCATGGCCCTTGCGACGCCGTCACTCTTACCTTTCCCAACGGTTTCTCCTATTTTGTGAGTCTCCCTGATTTTCCCAGCGTGGGCGTGGGCGTCGAGCGGGCCGCAAAAAACCTGGAGCGTTTCCGCCAGGTGATCCGCATGGCCGCCGAGCGCGGCATCAAGGTCGGCTACATGAATTATGAAGCGCCTCCTCCCATCGGCCCGTGGAAGACGCGCCGCTTCGGCGTAGACGAACGCTGGGCGCACGTCCCCCAGGAATTCCTCCAGGGGCCGCAACTCGAACAATACACTCGGGAGGCCGTGCAGAGTTTTTTGAGGCAACTTCCCGAGCTCTGGATGTTCGGCTTTCGAATTGGTGAGTCCGGCCAGCCCGAGGATTTTTATAAGAAGACCTACCTTGCCGCTCTCGCTGTGTTGCCGCCCAGCCTGAAGGTCTACCTCCGCACCTGGATTGCCGACCCGCAAAGCGTCCGCGAGCTCGCGGCTTCGACCAGGCATCCGGTTTACATCGAGCCCAAGTACAACGGCGAACACCTTGGTCTTCCTTATCAGGCTGCTTTAGGCGGGCGTCGCTATCCGCCCAGCGGCTCTTATGAGAACTACACCGACAATCCCAAAAACTACTCCATCATCTGGCAAATTCGCACGCACGGAACTCATCGTGTCTTTTACTGGGGATCCCCCGAGTTTGCCCGGCGCACGGTCCGCAGTTGCAAGCTCGGCGAGGGCACAGGCTTTTCTATGGAGCCCATGGAGGCGTATTTACCGGCCGCCGATTACCTCCACAACAATCCCAAGACCAACCATAGTTTCTACAAATGGATGGTGGAGCGCGAATGGGTGTGGCATCTCATCTGGGGGCGCACCGCCTACGATCCTGACGTCACGGACGACGTGTTTGTGAATGAGTTCATCCGCCACTTCGGCCCCCAGGCGGGGCCGCTGGTATTCCATGCGCTCGAGGAGAGCAGCAAGATCGTGCCGTTTATTTATGCCTACCACAACGTTGGCTTGGACCATCAGGACTTTGCACCCGAATTCGAGACCGGCGACCACGCCCTGGGCGCGCGCTCGAGGCTCTGGCAGGGCACGCGCCTTGTCCCCTACGGCGGCAACGACGACAGTTTTCTGAGCGTCGACGCGCTCGATCGGACGGCGATGGCGGCTCCGGCAACTTACGCTGATGCGCGCCTCGAAGGCCTTGCCAGCGGCAAAATGAGCCCCTTCGAGGCGGCAGACTATTTGGAAGACGCGGCCAAGACAAGCGAGCTCCAGATCGCGCAGGCGGCCCGCCTCAATCCCAGATCACCCCGGAATTTTGACTGCATCCGCCTCGACATCGAGGCCGTCGCGTGCCTCGCGCGCTATTATCGCGACCGCATTCTCTCAGCTACCCATCTCGCGCTTTACGAGCGCACCTCCCATCACCCCGAGCTGACGCAGGCTTATGAGTATCTGCGCCGGGCTGTCGCCGATTGGGATCAACTCTCGGACGTCACGGAAGAGCATTTCGGCTTTGTCCCGGAGTACATCCGGATGGGAGTGAAGGATTTTCGCTGGCGAGATGAAGGGCGGAGTTTGGGTGTTGATTTGGATCAGATCGATAACTTCGAAGCTGCTTTCAGGCAGCATCTGTCCCAGGGCCGCTCGAGCGTGACAATCGGCCACGTTCCGCCTGCAAAGGTCGCGCCAGGGCAAGCACTCGAGCTTTTTGCCACCTTCGCCACAGATCTCCAAAATTCGCATGTCTATCTTTTCTACAAAAACTCCACGGAGCCTGGTTATACCAAAGTCGAGTTGGAGAGTGACGATGAATTCAAGCACACCTGGAGCGTAGAAATCCCTGCGAGCAAGGTTGTCCCGGGTTTTCTCGATTACTACTTCGAGGCGAACAACGGAAAGGGCGGGCCCTACGGCGCAACAATCGAGCATCGGTCGCCCTATCACGTTCTGGTTAACGATAACAATTCCCAGCCGGTTATTTCCCACACGGTGCCGGCGGGGCCCATCCGAGGCAACTCCGTCAGTTTGCGCGCCGAGGTGAAGGCGAGATCCGGGGTCAAGAGCGTTCGCGTGTATTACAAGCGGCTGCCTTCTTACTACGAGTGGTTGAGGATGGAAATGCAGCCTGAGGGGCAAGGCTACTTCAGAGCGACGGTGCCGTTAACGCCCGAGGGCATTCTCTACTACTTGGAAGCGGTTGACGACGACGGCAATGCGGTCAACTACCCCGACTTTCTCGAGCGCACTCCATATCTCATCATCGATAGCTGGGCGCCGTAGCGCGGGCGTGGCGTGCGCTAAGGCGCATCGGGCTGACGTCGGATGTCCCCGTTTCCGCCAGCCTTTTTGCGCGCTTCCAGAACAACTTCGAGTTGGTGGAGCAGTTGGCGCATCGAGTGGGCCACAAGTTCGAGCCGCTCCGGCTCATTCCGCAGCGAAAGCAGATTCTGCTTGAATTCCAGCGCCAGAGGAAGCGAGGCAGCGAGGCGGAAGGATAGGTAGCGGTGGGACTGGGGCAGGTGGATGGGCATTTGGGAGACTTGGCGCAACCCTTGCATCACTCTCTGAAAAAGCTGGATGGCATTTTCAGATTCTGCCTTTCCCGGTGTGTCGGAACCGTCGTCGTCGAAGAACTCGACCGAGGCGCGCAGATAGGATTTCTCCTCGTTGGTGAGCAAGATCTCGAACCGGCGCTTCCCGATGGTCAGGATATCCATGCGCCCGTCCTCATATTTCCGGGTGACACTCACGATCTGTGCGCTGCAGCCTATATTTGAAATCTCTTGCTCCTTGGCCAAAACTATACCGAAATCCTGCCTCCCGGAGCCGGCCGCCTTTGCCCTCAGGCACTCGCCGATCATCTCACGGTAGCGATCCTCAAAAATATGGAGGGGCAAAGTTTCCTCAGGCAGGAGCACTAATTCGAGAGGGAATAGTGGCAGGAGCATCTCTTCCATGGGAGGTCTTCCCGTTCTTCAGCAGTTTCTACCGCACCGGCTCGAACTGGTTGCCAATCCAGGGGCACGCCTTGGTGACTTTTACAGATTCAATGGGTTTGTCTTGTCCTGGCCCGAAGAACTCCACTGTGGCTTTCCAGACGGCCATGTATGTCTTCCCGTGCGGTTGGAATTCCACCTCACCTTTGGTCACGGTGCCGGGAGCGCCGGCGTTCCTCTCTGGCGGCTGGAATATTTGCATCTCGCTAGGGAAAAAGCCGAGATTCTGCCACTCAAGGGGAGCCTTCCAAAGCAATGAGAACTTACCGCGCTCGAGGCGGCGTATCACGATGTTCATCCCAAAGGTCGCAGGGCCTTCCCGGAAGGGCTCGTGTGTGATGAGGCACTCGTGCCCGTCACGGAGAAGGTCGCGTACCTCCCCATACACGATTCCCGGCTTCATGTCGGAAAACGGGAATTCCAGCCAGGCGCCGTGCACGTACTTGCCCTCCTCAGGCAGGAAAGCTATCAGTCGCGAAATCGGCTGGCCAAACGCCGCTGCGAAGCAAAGCAGCGCCGGTCCGGAGTCCCCTTGCTTGACCAGCCAGCGTGCCACCCCCCCACTCCTGCCTGTTGAACCATTTGGAGGTTCGATGCTCACTTGACGCATGACCTCCGCGTCGCTGGGGAAGCGCTCGAATGGAATAATCTCTGCCTGGCTGGAATCCACCCAGCCCTCGACTGGGTTGAGCGTTTCGAGGTCCGTTAGGCGAAGCATGGCCCGCATCCTGCCAGCCTTCGATTCCGTTTTCAGCACCGGCGC
>Ga0326728_10027236_pt1 | contig 10018 bp, 3 predicted proteins | sample MB3enrmetagenome_FD_207602 | JGI IMG/M metagenome (GOLD analysis project Ga0326728, IMG submission 207602) | Lab enriched peat soil microbial communities from McLean, Ithaca, NY, United States - MB31MN | ecosystem: Environmental > Terrestrial > Soil > Wetlands > Peat | place: USA: New York... | reverse complement strand
TCCGACAGCGCCACCATAATGTCAGCATCCCCAGTGCCGATGGGAGCTGAGTTGCTGTAAACAAGATTCACGCCGCTGTACGGCAATCCGATGTTATCAATGATGCTGGTCACTTCCCGGGGAGGAATCTCTTCCCGAATGGAACTCTCCACGTAATCGCAAAGCCGCGCGGTCTCCTCGATGCGGGTGCCGGTAGGAGCGCGCAGGTGCAGGGTGAACTGGCCGCTGTCCACCTTGGGGAAAAAGTCCTGGCCAATCCAGGGAACCAGCAAAAACGAAGCCGCGGCGGCGCCCAGGACCCCCACCGCCAGCCAGGCGCGATGGCGCAGGCAGATCCTCAGCCCACGCTTATACCTCCCCCGCAGCCGTTCGAAGCCGTGCTCAAATCTGAGTTGCAGGCGTGCCAAAAAGTGGCGCTGGGCCTGCGCCGCCAGACTCGCCGCATCCGCATCATGCTCGTGGCCGCGGAGCAAGTACCGCGCCATGGTCGGCACCAAGGTCCGTGAGAGCAGGTAGGACGCCAGCATGGCGAAACTTACCGCCTCCGCCAGGGGGATAAACAGGTGCCGGGCAACCCCGGTCAGGAAAAACATGGGGACGAAAACAATGCAGATGGCGAGGGTGGAGACAAAGGCCGGGACGGCAATCTGCGACGCGCCATCCAAAATCGCCACCAGGATTTCTTTATTCATGGCGATGTTGCGGTTGATGTTTTCCACTTCCACCGTGGCGTCGTCCACCAGAATCCCCACCGCTAATGCAAATCCCCCTAACGTCATGATGTTGATGGTTTCCCCGAGCGCGCTGAGCACCACCAGGGAGGTTAGAATGGAAAGCGGGATGGAGACCGCAATAATGAAGGTGCTCCGCCAGCTCCCCAAGAACAGGAGAATCATCGCCGCGGTAAGCAGAGCGGCAATAAGAGCTTCCCTTACTACACCTTTAATAGCGGCCCTCACGAAAATGGACTGGTCATTTAAATAGTGGATTTGCAATTGCGGCGGCAAACCCTTCTGAATGGCCGGCAGCTCTGCTTTGATTCGGGAGATGATATCCAGAGTCGAGGCATTCCCGGTTTTCATCGCCGTCATCAATGCCGCCCGTTGGCCGTTGACGCGCACGATGTTGGTTTGGGGCGGGAAACCATCGCGCACATTGGCGACGTCGCGAACATAAATGACCGTGTTACCGGAAGTTTTTACCGGCAAATCGTTGAGTTCGGCCGTAGTTCGGGGGCTGCCGTTGGTTTCCACGTCATACTCATACGGGCCGATTTTGGAAGTCCCGGAAGGAAGAATCAGATTTTGAGTGCTGATGGCGTTGACCACGTCCGCCGGAGAGAGTCCCTTGGCCTGCAAGGCGGCAGTATTAAGGTCCACCTGCACTTGGCGTGGCTTTCCCCCATAGGGCCACGGTATGGCGGCGCCTTCCACGTCGGCCAGTTGGACGCGGATGAAGTTCGCACCCAAGTCAAACAATCGCTGCTCAGAAAGCCCTTCCCCGGAAAGTCCCAATTGCAGGATGGGTACCGTGGAGGCGCTGTACTGCATAATAAACGGAGGGGTGCTGCCGGGCGGGAATTGCCGAAGCTGGGTCTGCGACATTGCCGTCACCTGGCTCATCGCCATGGCGATGTTGGCGCCCGGCTGGAAAAAAATCTTGATGATGGCGATGCCATTCAACGATTCGGACTCGATATGCTCAATGTCATTTACGGTCAGGGTGAGGGCTCGTTGATTGATGACCGCGATTCGGTACGCTATTTGGTCAGCAGAGAGGCCCGTGTAGCTCCACAGGACGGTTACAACCGGGATGTTGATGTTGGGGAAAATGTCTTTGGGGGTGCGAATGATCGACAGGTCACCCAAAATCATAATGACTATGGCCATCACTATGAAAGTGTATGGCCGTCGTAAGGCTAAACGGACAATCCACATTATTCAGACTCCAAAATGCCTTCACTCCGATGGAGCGCGGGCGTCTCGCCCGCCTGCCCCGGGCATCCCTTCGCTCCGCTCAGGGCAGGCTCTGTCCGCGCCGTCATGGGGTTTCTTTCAGATCGTGAATAAGCTCGGGGAGATCGCGGTGCAGGCAGATGGATTCCCACACCTCGCGTAGGGCCTGTGCCGAAGATGCAACCGGTTCCAGCGCTGATCCCGCCGACGATGACGCACGGTCCGCCATAATTCTTTGATTGCAGAGAATATCATAAGGTGTGCGCTTCCGGGGATTGTTTCAGCTTGCCGCAAAGGAAGCTATCCGCCCTCGCCGGGACGCCCTAGCCGGGGCTTGCGGCGGTTCTCGCTTCGCGCGATACCGAAAAGGGGCGGATTCTTGGCCGCTTTCTGGCTTTGTTTGGCCCTTATTTGCACCGAAAAACCAGTTCGTTTTGAGGCTGCTAAAACGCTAAGCCCTTTGTTTTCAACATATTTTTAGGTTCGTTCCCACTATTTAGTATCTTTTTTCTCTTTTCTACGCATTTTCCCCGCCCGCGCACCCTTCTCGAATCCCCTTCCCGCGCTGTCTCGCCAGCTCTCTCATGCGACCACTGATATAGGCTACCACAACTTGGTTCTGGTGTCAAGGACAAAGTGCAGGCGTGGTCCTTATCTGGAATCCGCAGTCCGTGATCTCCAATCTCCGCTGCGCGGCCGTCTGGCTCCTGAATCCCGCGTTCTTCCCCGCTCGTCACCGGTCGTGGCGGGTCACACGGCGCCGCGCCTGGAAGCGGTCCGCAGGGAAATACTGACATGTTGTCCCTAGACATTTAGTTCAAATGAATTAACGCATTATGTAATTATTCTTGTTTACAAGTCCTTGTAGGGTGGCTTACAGTTGCGGCAATTGATGGTTAGGTAACGATCCCGTGTGCATCCTAACGCGGCCGACACGCTCGCTTCCCTCTGGTCCGTCAATCCCCCTCCAGGAGATAACGCCATGTGGAAACTTACTCGTCCGTCGCTCGTGTCCGTGCTCTGGCAAGCGCTCCTTTTCGTGTCCGCTTCGGTGCTGCTGTTTTGGTCGCTCGGCGCGAGTCGAGGATTAGCCGCCCCGCAGACCGTTGCGCGCGACCCGCAGGCGCTGGCTCTGATTGCCTCGTCGCTCAAGGCCCTAACGGGCGGAACGGCGGTCAATGACGTCATCGTGCAAACCACTGCGGCCTACGTCGCCGGTTCCGACGAGGAAACCGGCACGGCCACGCTCACCGCCAGCGGCAACCAACTGAGCTTGGTCCAGCTCAATTTGAGCGGCGGGCCGCGCCAGGAGATTCGCAACGGACCTGCCGGGGCCTGGAGCGGGCCGGACGGCACGGCCCACTCCACGGCTACCCACAACTGCTGGACCGACGCGAGCTGGTTCTTCCCGGTTTTGACGCTGGAGGCTGTGGCCGATGACCCGCAGACATCCGTTTCTTATCTTGGCACTGACACCAGCAAGGGCAGGCCGCTGCTGCATCTGCGAGTAACACGCGCTCCGGCGGGCCAAGCAGCGAATGTCACAGCGCTGATCCTTGGTCTGAGCGCCATGGACATTTATTTTGACCCCCAATCGTTTCTTGCCGTGGTCCTGGACTTTAATGCCCACCCCGACGCGGACGCCGGCACGAATCTTCCCGTTGAAATCCAATTCGGAGATTTCCAAAGCATGAGCGGCGTGCTCGTCCCCCTCCAAATTCAGAAGTATCTCCAGAGCAGCCTGCTGCTCAACCTGGTCGTCAGCAAGGTTTCCATTAACTCCGGCGTGCCCTCGAGCGTCTTCACGCTCCCGCCCGTCTCCTCAGGAGGTGGACAATGAAAGGCAGACAACAAACCAGAAGTCGGGAGTCAGAGGTCATAAGCGACAATCGAAAGTCGAAATTCGAAAATCGAAATCCGAAACTTGAAAACCCCCCAATGGGTCATTCCCTCGCAAGTGCGAATGCACTGCGGCTCGCATTCCTGTTCGTGGCCATCCTGCTCGCGGCTCAGGCAGCCTCCGGCCAAGTCGCCACCGGCACGCCGCCCTTCGGCAGCTTCTCGGGCGGCCCCGACATCGTCAACAATGCCAACCTGAACGCCCACCTCCAGGTCCCTGTCCTTGCCAAAGCCGGGCGCGGGCTGCCCTTCCACTACACGCTGAGCTACGACAGCTCGGTTTGGTACCCCAGCAGCGCCAGCGGTACGAACACCTGGACGCCGCTATCCAACTGGGGGTGGATGTACATTACCTCGGCCGCCCTGGGCGAGGTCACGTATAAATGGTCTCAGGGGTCGTGCTTCGACAAGCTTGGTAATATCTATTACTACGACATCTACTCCAACTGGGTCTACTACGACCCATTAAGCGCTCCGCATCCGCTCGCGGGGAGCTGGGAGGTGTCAGACAAGACCGTTGTCGCGCCCAAATGCACTACAGGGGGGCCTCCCTACAGCACGCAAGCGACCGTCAGCGACGGCTCCGGCTACACGCTGGCGGTAAGCGCCGCCCCCGCCGCCACCGCATACTCCCGCTCGGGGCATATCGTCAGCGCCCCGCTCCAGTCGAATTCCGGTTCGGGAAGCCACACGGACACGAATGGAAACTACTTCAACGGGACCAGTTCCGGCTTTACGGACACACTCGACACCTCGGCGGTGAGCATTTCCGGGTCGGGCACTCCCTCGAGCCCCATTACCTACACCTATACCGCCGCCTCCGGCAACCAGGCGAGCGTGACCGTCGACTACACGAGCTACACCGTTCAGACCAACTTTGGCTGTAGCGGAATCACGGAATACGCGGCGACCGCACAGAACCTGGTGAGCAGCATCACCTTGCCCGATGGCACTTCCTACAGCTTCACCTACGAAGTCACCCCCGGTGACTCGCACAACCCACACTACGTCACGGGCCGCCCCGCATCCGTGACGCTGCCCACGGGCGGCACGATCTCCTACGGGTATTCGGGCGGCTCGAACGGAATCACTTGCGCCGATGGCAGCGCCGCCACGCTCGCCCGCACGACACCGGATGGCACTTGGACCTACGCCCACTCCGAGAGCGGCTCGGCCTGGGCGACCACGCTCACCGACCCTCAAAGCAACGTCACCACCTTCAATTTCCAGGCCGTCGCCGTGGCAAGTGTCGAGTACGGCTACGAGACAGAGCGCCAAGTGGCGAGCCTCGAGACGGTCTACACCTGCTATCAGGGGGCATCTTTCCCGTGCAACAGCACCGCCGTCGCCCTGCCGCTGAGCCAGCGGACGGTCACGACTTCGATTGGCGGCCTCGAATCCCAGGTGAACACAGACTACAACTCCTACGGCCTGCCGACCGAGGTGGACGAGTACGGCTATGGGAGCGGGGCGGTGGGCTCGCTGGTGCGCAAGACGACCACCGCCTACAACACTTCGCTTACCAACAACATCTATGATCGCCCCGCGACCATCTCGGTTTACAATAGCTCGGGAACCTTGCTCCGCCAAGCTTCGTACTCTTATGACGGCAGCTCGCTCACGTCAACTTCCGGAACTCCCCAGCACTCGAACCCCAGCGGTTCGCGCGGCAACCTCACCGGCCTCGCGCTCTCCGGCTCGGGCTTCAACAACATCTCGAAGTCCACCACCTTCTACGACACGGGCGGCGCCTACGTCCTCACCGATTTTAATGGCGCGCAGACCACCCACAATTCGGGGACGGGCGCTTGTGGCAACTCCTTCGACACCACGATCAGTTTCCCCTTGTCCCTGTCCGAATCGCTGGCCTGGAACTGCAACGGCGCGGTCAAGACTTCGGTCACGGACCTGAACAGCAACGCCACAAGCTTCTCGTACGACAACATGAACCGCCTGATCGAAACGAGCTACCCGGACGGCGGACTCTCGAAGATCCAGTACACCAGCGCCACAGTGGACGATTTTTGCTCGCTCATTTCCGGCTCCGTGACGAGTTTCTGCACGCCCGGGTCGGGGTCGCTCGCCCGCCACGACGAGACGCTGCTCGACGGCTTGGGGCGCACCATCCACCAAGACCTGGTTTCCGACCCCTCGGGCGAGACCTACGTCGATACCACGTACGATTCTCTTGGCAGGCTTTACACGCGGAGCAACCCCTATCGAAGCACTTCAGACCCCACTTACGGGAAGGACACCTACTCCTACGACGCCCTGAACAGGGTTACGAAAATCACTCATGCCGACAGCAGCTACAGCCAAATCTCCTATGGCAGTGGCACGCAGGCCTGCTCGGCCTCGACCTACGGCTACGGCTATTCCGCGCTTTACACGGACGAGTCGGGCAACCAGCGCCAGACCTTTACGGACGGGCTGGGGCGCGTCATCGAGGTGGACGAGCCGAATCCCGGCAGCGGCAATAGCTTGACTTGGAACACTTGCCACGCTTACGACGCGCAAGGAGACTTGACCAGCGTTGTCCAGGGCAGCGAAACGCGGTCGTACAGCTACGACGGGCTCTCGCGCCTCACGCAGCAGACCACGCCCGAAGGCGCGACCACGTATTACTACTACACGACCTCGGGTGCCGCGCTCTGCGCCAACAACCAGAAGCTCGTTTGCCGCAAAACTGACGCGCGCAGCATCACCACCTCGTACACCTACGACGCCATGGATCGAGTCACCGGCAGGAGTTACTCGAACGGGGACGCGTCGCTGACCTATTATTACGACCAAACCAGCTACAATGGGCTTACAATAACCAATGGCAAGGGCCGGCGCACGGGGATGAGCGACGGCTCGGGCCAAACCGCCTGGAGCTTCGACAAAATGGGGCGAATCGTTGCCGAGGAGCGGACCATCTCGAGCATCACCAAGACGATGTCCTACGGCTATAACGTCGATGGCTCGCTCGCTTCGATTACCTACCCCAGCGGTCGCGTGGTGAACTACACCTACGGCAACGACGCGAGGCCGGTCTCCGCTGTGGATTCGGCCAATAGTATCAACTATGCCACGAGCGCAACCTATGCGCCGCCAGGCGAGTTCGCGAGCATGGTGAATGGGGAAGTCTCGGGCGGCTTTGCCGGAATCACCAGAGACGCCAGTTACAACAACCGCCTCTTCCCCACCGCCCTCAGCGCCTCCTCGAGCAATGGAACGGCGCTGAGCCTGTCCTATACTTACTTCGCCAACGGCAACGTGAACGTGGAGACGAACGGGCGGGATAACGGGCGCACCGCCACCTACACGTACGACGCGCTGAACCGAGTGATCAGCGGCAGCAGCCAAGCCACCAGCGGCAGTGACTGTTGGGGTCAGAGCTTCGCTTACGATAGATACGCGAACCTCACGACCACTAGCTCGACGCAGTGCACCGCGCCCATCCTGAACCTGAGCGTCAATACCAACAACCAGATCACCAGCAGCGGCTTCAGCTACGATGCCTCGGGTGATCTGACCGGCGACGGGGTGAACTCCTACAGTTGGAATGCCGAGGCGCACCTGAAATCGGCGGCGAGCGTGACCTACACCTACGACGGCGATCTGCGGCGGGTCGAGAAGTCCAATGGCACGCTCTACTGGTACTGCGCTTCTTGCGGCAAAGTTCTGGCTGAGAGCGACCTGAGCGGCAACATCATCAGTGAGTACACCTTCTTCAACGACCGCCGCATCGCCCGCCGGGACGTTTCCTCGGGGAACGTCTATTACATCTTCACCGACCGCCTGGGTTCTTACCGCACGCTGACAGATTCAAGCGGCAACGTCAAGGGCGAGTCGGACTACTATCCCTTCGGGGCGGAGCGCGTGATATCGAGCACGGTGACCGACAATTTCCGCTTCACCGGAATGGAGTGGGACTCGGAAGACGGGCTGAACCACACGCTCTACCGGCAGTATACATCTGCGCAGGGGCGCTGGGAAACACCTGATCCCAAGCGCTGCTGCGTCATGTTCCCGCAGGGGCAGAACCTCTATGCGTACGTCAAGGACGACCCGACGAATCTCATCGATTTGCTCGGGGACGACCCCATCAGCGGCGCGTGCGGTGGCACCGCATGGGAGAGCAACGCGGCATGCAGTGGGCCGGGCGGTTACGGCGGCGGGGGCGATGGTGGTGGCGGCGGAGGCGGCGGAGTCCCCGACTGCCCCCAGTCCTGCTGCGACATTTTCACTTTCTCATCAGCCGAATGCACGAACTGCGCGCCGAATTGCCTCGGCGACGGTGGCGGCGGCGGGGGTAACGGTGGAGGCGGAGGCCCGCCGCAGAATCCCCCTCAGATGCCCCCCGTCGTTGGCATCAGTCAATGTGAGGGGTGCCTCGGCAAGTGCCTGAGCCACTACGCCTCCTTCCAGTTGGAACCGTGCCTTAAGTTCTGTGTACTCCTGGGGGTGCCACAGGCGGTGAAGGTGTGCGTAGAGGGTTGCCTGGTGACCTACGCTGGGGAGGCTGCGCTATGCGGCGCAGCATACGCGATCTGCTATACGAGTGTGCTATCCAGTGGCAGCCCCGTATGGCCATCAAGGGTTCCGCCTGGGCACTGTCCGTAATAGGAGGGCGATGGTGCACGCGAAACGGCCTGGAAACGGCGTGATATTGTGCTGGGGCCTGGGGATCGCCTTTTTCGTTGCACTCGCCGGCGCTATGAGCTCCCCAGTGTCTGGCCGCGACAAGGGCACAAAGGCAGCGGCTACACACCCGTGGTATTGGATTTGGATCCCGCAGGAATTGGCCATTTCCCCCGACGGGAAGTCGGTTGCCGCGTGCGTGTCTGGGCCCCTCGGCCGCCTCACGTGGGGTGCGGTGTGGATGTCAAACGTCGCGGGCGGGGGCACCAGGCTCATCTTGCCCGGCCCACTGTACAAGGGCGGGGCCAATTGCGTGGCCTTCTCGGGGGACTCGAAGCTACTCGGGCTGTGCAGGGCTGCAGGGGTCAACCCGTTCCGAGCACTGGAACCGATGGGGCCCTCCTTCATGATGGCGGACTATGCGGTGCAGTTGGTTGACAGTCCAACAGGGGACGCGGCGGGAGGTTTTATGCGGCAGGGTTCGGTCGATCGGATCGCGTTCTCCCCGGACGGCAGGTGGATCGCCGCTGCGAGAGCTTTCGGGGCCTTTCCCCCATTCCCTCCCCCCCTCGGCGAGCCGGGCAACCTCCTTCACCTGTGGGAGCGGCAAAGCGGGGAGGCGGCGAAGCTTTCCACATCGTACCATTTTGATGTCGGTGGCTTGGCGTTCTCGCCTGACAGCACGGAACTGGCCGTCGCCAATAAGAAACACATCTCCCTCCTCGATGTCCGCGAACGACAAGAGGTTCACCGGTTTGACTGCCATTCTCCGTGCTACCGAGCAGCCTTCTCGCCGGACGGCAAATTCATCGCCGCCGCCGATAGCCACGGGCTTATTTATGCCTGGGAGGTCAGCACAGGCAAGAAGCTTGCCGTGAAGGCGGGACGCACCTGGTGTCGCCACTCCGTGATCTTCTCCCCTGCTGGTGAGGAGCTGGTGGCCGCGAGCGAGGACAACGCCACCACCATACGCTTCTGGGACGTTTCTTCCGGCGAGGAGGTCAAAAGCCTCTCGTTCCCGGAAGGAGCGCCCTGCCCATTCTTCTTCACCCCTGATGGGAAGGCCATCGTAGGAGGTGGCGCGGAGGCGAGTCCAGTCATCCACGTGTGGGACGTGAACACGGGCAAAGAGCTTCAACGCTGGGACCTCACCCCGGTCCAGGAGCGAGGGGGGCGGTAGGGGAGGCCCCTCAGGAAAACGGTGTCAGGTAGTGCGCCGGGATAAACCGGCATGCAGTAGAGAATGAAAGAGTCTCACAGGAAAGGAGTAGCGAACCGCCTGGCCTCGAGTCTTGCGGAGGCAGTCGCGAGGCTGCCGTCGAAGCGTAGACAGAGGTATCAGTGGGCAGGGTATCGAGCTGCGAGAACCGTCAATCGGGATGCCGACCCCGTTACCTGAGGGGGAAGGCCACACACGCGCCGACGGTAGGGCGAGCCGGCGGGTGGTCCCGCGTAGTCGTAGACCCCAGGCACGCTGAGAAACTGCATGCACGAGAACCGGGAGACCTCTTCGGTGTTCCCAGATGGGGACCGGTCCG
>Ga0326728_10027234_pt1 | contig 10019 bp, 8 predicted proteins | sample MB3enrmetagenome_FD_207602 | JGI IMG/M metagenome (GOLD analysis project Ga0326728, IMG submission 207602) | Lab enriched peat soil microbial communities from McLean, Ithaca, NY, United States - MB31MN | ecosystem: Environmental > Terrestrial > Soil > Wetlands > Peat | place: USA: New York... | reverse complement strand
TAGGTCTTCGGGGGAGGCGTTCAGAAGAATCGAAGGCTGACGAAAGAGCTTGTCATCCACACAGGAGACCCGCGGCCTGAAGGCTTTGATCCTGACAAGGACATCTTGGTTCGCCTCGAACCGGAGCTCTGGGATGCCGTCAGCGACAGTCCCCCCAGCGAATGCTTTGTAGTATCGCATAGTGCTATGATCTCGCTGGTCAGGGGACAAAATGAATAAACTCCTTCTGTTGAGCGTGGCGATTTTGATCTTCTCGGGTTGTCCGTCGAATACGTCTTCCACAAGCTATTCAATCGGGAATGTTGTCGTCTCTTGGAATGCACTCACGCCCCCTGGCGCCTTCGTGCTGGTCGGGTTGGGCGCTCCGAACATGCCGGGCAATCCGCAGACGATTCCGTGGCCGTCTCCGCAACCCGGGCAGAATTGGCTCGTCAGTGATCCTGGCTACTCGGATGACGGGTATATCTATCAGTGGAACGGCACCTGGGTGCAACAAGGCCGCGCGCTCGACGAAATAGCGACGATAGGCGGAACCGACTATGTATATACGTCGACGGGATGGATCATCTCCCCGGTCTATTACGCAATTACTCAGACGCCGGGTTATTATGGTCAGGCCTCGGCGATTACAGGATCAACAGGCACGAGTCAAACCTTGGACCTCGCCGCCGGGACATACTCATTTACCGTGAGCGCCTATACTTACGTCGATGGAACTCTGTTAGCTACAGCGCTCGCCCTTCCTTCTTCGGTGACTGTTTCCGTCGGGCAGACGTCGTACGCAACGGCGCCCCTGCCCTAAAAATAGTCAACTGGCCTTGCGGGCTCGCGGTAGCTACGAGCAGAAAACGGTGCACGGATTCTCTTGGCGCTCCCTTCGCCGCGTACGTACATTTCCATCATCATGAAACTGACAGAGTTGTTCATCGCCCAGCTTGAGCGCGAGACGGCCATCTCTCGCCGAATGCTCGCGCGCGTTCCCGAAAGGCAACCGGACTGGAAGCCGCACGAGAAGTCGATGCCGCTGGGATACCTGGCTACGCTTGTGGCCACCATGCCGGGCTGGATCGCCATGACCGTCCTTCAAGACTCGCTGGACCTGAACCCCGCCGGCGGAGTCACCTACCGCCCTCCCGAGTGGAAGACCAGGGCCGATCTGACGCAGAACCTTGAACAGGCGGCGGCCCAGGCGCGCGAGGCTCTGGCAGGCACCACGGACGAACACCTGCAGACCACGTGGCGCCTTATGACAGCCGGCCGCATCCTCAACGAGAGCCCGCGGCACGTAGTCATCTCAGACACCTTCACTCACATCGGGCATCATCGCGGTCAACTCACCGTGTACCTGCGGCTCAACAATGTCGCCGTGCCGTCCGTCTACGGACCGACCGCCGACGAACCGGGATTCTGACGCCGACGCGGAATCTCCAAAACCCTACGCTCGCCCTGCCCCGTGGTGCGCTCCGCCGGAGGCCTGCCGTACCATTTTACTGGGGGAAAAGGTGTTTCCGGGTCGATGGCAACTGAATTGTGGTTATGCATTTTGGCTCCCCACCGCTGACGGTACGCGTGCCGCGATCTCCCGCTTTTTTTTCTATGGCACCAATCGCAGAGCCATGAGACGTCTAGTGGTTTTTGCATAGTCGTAGTGATGCCCGGTCAAAGGGTCTGAGCTCCCGCAGCGCGATAGCCACATAACTGACATTGAGATGATATGAGAGCCCCGGCTGCTTGGTCTCCGCGGCCGAGGCGGGTCCGGTGAGTTCCTCCCGCAGTAGCGGCAGACCTAAAGAGACGGGCGAGCCGCCAACGGCGCGCGTCATTTTGCAACCAAAAGGACCCGGTTTTGGACCCCGGACCGGGTCTTCTCACGTGCTTCTGCTGGCATTCGCGACAGTAGCCTTTTACATTCAGACAGATAATCTTGCTTGCCGCAACCTTTGCACGTCCCGCTCACTCCCAGGTAACCAGTCAAAGGACCCGTCGGACAAGTTCTTGACGCAAGTTATGCACCGTGTAGTCTCGCATAGGGGTGCCTTTCCTTTCAGGCTGTAGGTCGCTACTGCGAGCATGGCACCGGAGTGCGTGGCGAGTGGTCTTCCGAACGTGCTATAGTAACCGCGATGGCACCAACCCCGAGCCGAGCGCCCGCTGTCATCTGGAACATGCTCTCGCGGCTAGTGGGTGTCAGGCCAGCCTTGGTCGGGCTGGCGTTCGCCCTCGGCGTGTGCTTGGCGGCCTGCGGGGCTTGGAAGAACCCGTCACCTGGGACCAGCCTGCCACGAAAAATCCAAGTCATGTCTTCAGATGGCTGGATCTACGACGTCGTGGGAGAAAATGCGAAGCTGTTCGAGAAGGAGACCGGCATCAAGGTCTCTTTTACGATCTACGCCCCGCACGTGTACTTCCGAGCGCTCCAGACGATGCTCGCATCGGGGGAAGCCGCCGATATCTTTCTCATGCAGTCCACCCGTTGGTACCTGGGCAGCGAGATCGACCCGGGGAAGTCGTGCATCGACCTGACCTCGGAAGAATGGGCGAAACGCCTGAAGCCTGAGTGGCTCCCCGCCGTCTCGTACAAGGGCCGGGTCTACGGGCTGATCGTGTGGGACGACACTCTGGGATGGGTCTACACGTACAACGACAGGATATTCCGGCGGCTGGGCCTTTCGGCGCCGCGGACATACGAGGAGTTCGTGGCGGTCTGCGAGCGGATCAAACAGGCTGGCATCGTACCCATCTACGAGCCCGGGGCTAGCCGCTGGCATACGTCCCTTACCTTCTTCGAGATGGGTGCCACCTTCGAGGAGCGGGACCCCGGACTCTACCAGCGGCTCAATACCAACCGGCTGAAGTTCACCGATTACGAGCCGTTCCGCCGGGCGCTTGGCCAGATTCTTTTCGCGGCTAACCGCGGCTTTTTCGGCAGCGACTTCATGGCCAACACGATTGAGGGATCGAAGACGGCGCTGATCTCGGGGGCTGCCGCCATGACGCTGAACAAGATCGGTTTCGCCAGAAGCGTGCTGAAAACCAACCCCGACTGCGGCGCGCAGATGTGGGGGATGTTCCCCATCCCCTGGCTCGACAACCGGACGGTGAGCATCGAGCGCTCCGCCCCCACCTGGTTCGGTAACGCGAAAAGTCGGGACCGCACTGCGGTGCTCGAGTTCTTCCGATTCCTGACCCGGGACGACAACCTCTACCGCTACGCGGTCGGCCAGCCCGAGGGCACGAGCTTGTCCTTCCCCACGCAAGCCGTTCCCCTTCTTCCCAACGAGCAGTCGTTCCTCGCCACGGCGCGGCTCGGGGGAGAGCCGTTCCAGGGTGGGGTCAAATACATCATGGCGCAATGGATGGAAATCGAGGCCGATTTCGAGTCGATGCTGGCCGGCGCTCTGAGCCCGCAGCGGTTTCTTGCCGGGATCGACGCGCGACGGACCAACATCGCCACGGCGGCACAGGACCCCGCATGGCGGCGCTCTACGGCCGAGTCATCGAGTCCCTAAACGCGGAAGGATTCTTTCCCGTTTCTTTCTTGAACAGGCGGGAGAAATACAGCGCATCATCGTAGCCCACCGCGGCCGCGACCTGCTTGATCTCCATCTGCAGATGTCCCACCAGAAGCCGCTTGGCCTTCTCGACGCGGAGGCGGATCAGGTCCTGAGTGGGAGTGCACCCCTTGATTCGACGGTACAACCTCAGGAGGTAGGCAGCTTTGCAGCCGAACGAGGCGGCAAGACGCTCGAGGGAATATGGCTGTCGATAGTTCTCCTTGATATACAGCTCCACGGCGTTCGCCAGGTCCGCCTCCCGGGATCCTATCCGATCCAGTCCGAACTCCGCGTCGATCGATCCTGCCAGCGCTTCCAGGCGGATGCGGATCCGGCGTAGCGTTTCCTGCAGAGCTCCCACATCGATAGGCTTTAGCAAATAGTCGTCAACACCGAGCTCGATCGCTCTTTTGGCGTATTCGAACTCGCTGTATCCGGAAACGATCAGAATACGCAGGTCGGGGTTTGTACGACGCAGGCGCTGCACAAGCTCCAGCCCCCCGAAGACCGGCATCTTGATGTCGGTGATCAGCAGGTCGGGCAGATAACGCTCCACCATCTCCAAAGCCTCTTCCCCATCGGCCGCCGTGCCGGCACACTCTAGCGCCGGGTCCAACTCGGTGGTCTTGCGGGCCAGGTACTCCCGCATCCGCTCCTCGTCCTCGGCAACGACGAACGTGAGCTTCCTTTCAGCCACGGAGTGCGGCTCCAATCGCTATACGCGCGCCGCCATCAGGACGGTTCGTAATCTCAAAAGCGGCTGCCTCGCCGAAGGCGAGCTTCAGCCGTTCGTAGGAATTGACGATTCCCATGCCCGAAATCGACATCGGAGACAGGCCGCTGCCCGCCTGGCGGCGAGCGGCCACGCGCTCGGAGATACGCGCCAGGGTTGTCGCCGCGAACCCGGGGCCGTTGTCGAGGATCTCGATGGACCACCGGCCGTCCGAGCAGGCTCCCCGCAGTTCGATGCGCCAGGGAGGACGCGCGGTGGTTCCGTATTTGAAACAGTTCTCGATGAACGGCTGGAGAATCAGGCGGGGAACGACGATCTGCCTCATCTCAGGGCTGAGGTCGACCACGTACTCGAGGCTGTCTCCGAATCTCGCCCTCATGCCAGCGAGGTAGCTCTCCGCGTACTCGATCTCCGTTCCCAGCGTCGCTGTCGTCGCCCCCGTCGACGAGACGTATCGGAGCATCCGGGCGAGGTTCATGATCAGCTCCTGGATGGCTGCCGAGGATCCCTCCTCCGCCATGATGCCGATGGTCTGCAGCATGTTGTAGATGAAGTGAGGGTTCAGCTGCGACTGCAGCGCCACCAACTGAGCCTCCTTCTCGTGCGCCCGTAGTGACACAGCCTCCTGGATGGATTCGTTGAGCTTCCGCCGCATGTCGCGGAAGGCCAGGCGCAGCTCGTCGATCTCCCCGAGGTCGGGCTTGTGCGTTCCGGCGCCGATCTCGTCGAGGTTCCCCAGGTCCAGCGCCTCGATCTCCGTGTGCAGCGCCTTGAGGGGCACCGTCAAGCGGCGGGCGATGAAGTAGGAGGCCGCCAGAGAGCAGGTGATGGCGATCAGAGCCAGGAGCGCGATCCGCACGGCGTACTGCAGGACGCTCGCTGCGAGGCCTCCAGCGGGCTCCCCTATGAGGAGGACCCACCCTGTCTCCCTCGAAGCAGCAACGGCGAAGATCTGGGGCTCGCGCTTGCCCGGGAGGACACCGGTCACGATCGGACTCGCGGCCGCCTGCGCGGCGAGGTGGCGGCACAGGGCGGAGTCGGCGGCGCTCCCGTCGTACGGATAAAGCTGGTTCCAGGCCCCATCGAACAGAAAAAGCGATGCGGATGCGCCATTCAGCAAGTCCAGTTCGCCGAACAACGCGTCGCAATACTGCTTGACCTCGACGATCCCCTGCGTAGACAGCAGCGCATCCTGGAACGTCCTCACCAGGGACACGTAGCGCTTGTCCTTGACGATGATCGACGTCTGCTCCAGCAATGGGTCCATGTGCGGGGGAAGGATTACGCGGTCTCCTCCCGCCCTCATCACCGCCGCGTACCAAAGTTCGCTGCGAACGTCCCTTTCGATGAGGCGGCTGTAATAGCCGGCGCCGATCATCTCCCCCCGAAGATCGAACACGTTGGCTTGCGGCGCGGAACGGTTGGGGCCCAGGATCGTTTCGCTGATCTCGATCAGCGCTTCCGTGTTCTCCAGCTTGGCGATCCGCTGCTCCGCCGTGACCGGACTGCGGGGAAGGGCGAGATGGCGCGCGAACAGACCCTGGAAGACCTGGGAGTAGATGAGCGTCAGGCTCAACCGGTCCATCTCGGCCACCTGGGCGTCCAGGTTCGTCATGACAGACCGGGAAAGCGTATCGAGTGCTTCAGCGAAGCGCTCCCGCGCTACCCCCGAGGCGTAGTCGTATACCACCAGAGAAAAGGCAAGGAGTACGCACACTAGGAGCAGCGAGACGGCGAGAAAGACGGATCCGCGGACCGTGCGGCGACGCGACACGGGGGTATGATACCACGGAATTTATTCCATTATCCCGCGCAATCCAGTCCATTTACCGCCCCCGGGCGCTGCCAGATACTACCGGTGACTCATACCCTCGAAGGAGGACTTCATGATCAAACGATTGATTCTCTGTCTAATTCTCGCGGCCGCCTGTGCGACGATTGCCTTTGCAAGTGGCACCGGCGAGACCTCTGCCCAGTCGCCAGTGACGCTGACTGTCTGGGATTTCAAGTACGGGCCAAACGACGCCCAGACGCCCATGCAGCAGATCGACGCGCTGTTCCAACAGAAGAACCCCGGCGTCACGATTAACCATGTCGCACAGCCCGGTGAACCCCAGTACTACCAGATCATCCAGGCGGCTGCCAGCGCCAACCAGGGACCAGACGTGGCAATGTTCCACCCCGGAGCCCGGGAGTACGGGTTTGGCGACATCCTCGTTGATCTGACTCCGTACATCCAGGATATCAAGAACCAGTTCACGGCCGCGAGCATCGCGATGGTCTCCATGGACGGCAAGGTCGGCGCGCCGATCAAGGTCATTCCGATGACCATGCAGGGCTTCGGCATCTACTACAACAAGGACTACTTCCGCAAAGCGGGCCTGGATCCCGAGCAAGCACCCAAGACCTCGGCGCAGTTTCTGGCGGCGTGTGAAAAGCTGAAAGCGGCCGGAATCGTTCCCATCACCGTCGGCCAGACTTATACGATCGACTTCCTCCTCCGCTGCCTCGTAGCGAACGACTTCGGGCCGAACGTTGCGGGTCTCAAGGATGGATCCGTGAAGTACACAGACCCGCTGTTCCGTGAGAGCGTTGAGTTCGTCAAGACGCTTGTGGACAAGGGGTATCTAGAGAAGGATGGCTTCTCTCGGCCCTATTTCATGGACGGGATAAACAAGTTCGCCGCCGGAAGCGGCGGCATGTTCGTGGGGCTCTTGTCTGACGTCGGCAACTGGAAGGCATTCTCCGACAAGCTTGGGGCAAGCAATGTCGGGTATTTCCCGACGATTAACTTCCCCGACAGCAAGTACACCGACCAGCAGGTGGCCCAGGGGGCAGGGATCGGCTATGGCGTCATGAAGTGGTCGAAGAATCAGAAGCTGGCGGCCGCCTATGCCAAGTTCTACGCGACCGGTGATGGGGCGCGCATCTACGCCGGCGCTACCGGGGCGCTTTCGCCCAATACGGCCGTGAGTGGCTTCGAGGCCAACTATCCTGCGCTCAAGACCGTGCAGCAGTACCTCAAGGGAAGCCTAGCCCTGGACTACCTCCCGATGTTCTACAACGGGTACGAGGACGACGCGAACCGGCTCTGCGACCGGATGTTCGTCACCGGTGAGCTCACGACAGACCAGTTCATCACCGAGTACCAGAAGCTCATCACGAAGTAGAGTTGCCTTCAAAGGACGGGGCGTTGCTCCGTCCTTTCTACTCTACCCCACGGAGCATCCACCATGCGTCATCGAGGGCTGGAACGAGACGGAATCGCCCCCTACCTTTTCCTTTCGCCGCTGCTGATACTCCTTGCCGCGTTCATCCTCTATCCCGTCATCATGAACTTCGTCGCGAGCTTCACGGAGTGGAAAGGCTACGGGGCGATGAAATGGATCGGCCTATCCAACTACCACGTTATGGTGAGTGACCAGGCGTTCTGGACGTCGATCTCGAACACAGCAATCCTGGTCTGCTACATCCCGGTGAGCACGATCGTGACCGTGTTTGTCGCCGCCCTCCTGCGGGAAGGTCTCCGGGGCTGGCAGGCCTACCGCGCCATCTTTTACATCCCGAATCTGCTGGGTCCCGTCATCATTGGCGTGGTCTTCTCGATCTACCTCCGTGATGACGGGTCGCTCAACCTCCTGATCAAGTGGGCCGGAGGGTCGACCGTGCGCTTTCTCACCTCCCCCTCCATTGCCATCAACTCGATTGGCATGGTCCAGGTGGTCTGGGTCCATCTCGGGTTTGGTCTCATCTACTTCCTGGCCGCCATGAACGGAATCGACCAGGGAGTCTACGAGGCCGCGCTCATCGACGGCGCTGGCTTCTTCCAGACGTTATGGCGCGTCACGGTGCCGAGCATACGTTTCGCTATCGAGTTCTGGGTGGTATTCAATTTTATCGAAGTGTTCGCCCGCATGTTCAGCTACATCTACACGCTTACCCGCGGCGGGCCTGGATACGGCACGTTCACGCTGGAATATGGGATATTCGTCCAGGGGTTCGAGAAGTTCCGGGTGGGGTACTCCAGCGCATGGTCCGCGGTCCTGTTCATCTTCTGCGCCGTCATTTCGGTGATGCAGATCCGCCTCATGCGGACGAGGAACTCATGAAGAAGGCCTCTGCGATCAACGCAGGCACCCGGCTGCTCGTCCAGCTGTTCCTGCTGGCACTGGTCATCGTCTCGATCTTTCCCCTGTACAACGTCATCGTCGCCAGCCTCAAGTCCGGAGACGAGTTCGCGGTGAACCCCTTCTTCCCGCCGAAGTCCCCCATCAGCGCGAACTTCGTGTACGCCGCCGTCAACGGGCGTCTCCTGAAGTACGCGGTCAACAGCCTCATTCTCGTTCCCAGCGGCCTGGTGCTGTACCTTGCCGTGTGCGTCTCTGCGGGCTATGCGTTCGGGAAGATGCGGTTCCGCCTGAAGCGGCCCTTGTTTCTCCTGGTGCTCTTCCTGACGATCTTCCCGCAGCTTCTCCTGGCAACCCAGGTCTTCAAGCTGATCTCCCTGTTACACCTCACAAATACGGGCGTGGGCGTCATCGTGACCTGGGTGGCGTACTTCTCGCCGTTCGGGACCTACATCATGACCACCTATTTCACCGACATGCCCTATGAGCTCGTGGAGGCTGCCAGAATGGACGGCGCTACCCCGTTACGGATCCTTGTGCAGGTGATGACACCCCTCGCTATGCCGATGATAGCGACCATCGCGATCATTGGTTTCCAGTCCATGTGGAACGAATTGCCGTTCTCGCTGTTGATCCTTCAAAATCCGGCGGCACGGACCCTCACGCTCGGCATCGCTATGATGAGGGGAGAGTACGGCATTGGCGTGCCAACACTGAGCGCGGCCCTCGTCATTGCCATGGCAGTGCCCCTGGTCATGTTCCTTGTTTTCCAGCGCCGCGTCACACTCGGTGCCACCGCCGGCGCGATCAAGGGGTGATTCGATGAAACAGCACAACCGCTTCCGAGAGGATATGCTCGACTTAGAGGACCCTGCGGCAGCCGAGGACGTCGTTTATGTCGCCGCCCCGGCCACCTCGGCATGGGTAGAAGCCGACACGGCCATCCTCACCCTTCCGCTGGTCGCACGGAAGCCTTCATCATTCGAGGCGGACTCGTTGGTCGCGCCGCTGATCGCCGAACTCCGCCTGCAGAGCTTCGGCGGATGCATGGTGAGGGCATCCTTGATAGTTGGCACCTCGGAGTCAGCCGCGCCGCCGGAAGATCTCGACTCCAGCCCGATGATCGAACGCGATTCCCGCCTAAAGCCCGAGCAGCTCTTCGTCCTTCAGGGCAAGGAGGTCGGGGAGTATCTGGTCAAGGATCTTCTCGGCCGGGTGGTGCTGCGGACGCTTCCGCACCGGCCCCCTTCCCACCCCTGGAGCCGGCTGCTCCCGGATCCAGATCCGGTTTTCGATGCGATCTTTTGCCCCGATGGGACGGTGGAAGTTCCGTTGATGGCGCACGATACCTTTTTCCCCGCTCACTGTGAATCGATCGGCCTCGGGTGCGTCTTGCGCGGCGGCGGACCCCGTCTCTCCCTGTTCTCCCTCCATGCCCGACCCGGAGAGCGTTTCCTGGGGACCGGCGAGCGATTCTCGCGGTTCGGTCTCGCAGGCTCGACGATCTTGCTGGAAAATACCGACGCGCTTGGGGTGTCTTCGCGGCGCGCGTACAAGAACGTTCCGTTCTACGTGTCCAGCGCCGGCTACGGGCTGTTCATCCAC
>Ga0326728_10027233_pt1 | contig 10020 bp, 3 predicted proteins | sample MB3enrmetagenome_FD_207602 | JGI IMG/M metagenome (GOLD analysis project Ga0326728, IMG submission 207602) | Lab enriched peat soil microbial communities from McLean, Ithaca, NY, United States - MB31MN | ecosystem: Environmental > Terrestrial > Soil > Wetlands > Peat | place: USA: New York... | reverse complement strand
TTCTTGGAAGTCGCGGTCCCGTCAGGCCTGCCGGCTGAGCATCTGCCGCGCCAGCGCCGCGTACTGCGCGGCGCGCGGGTCGTGCAGCGGGCCCGCCTTCAGCAGATAGCCGAGCGCCTCGCTGTAGGCGCCCAGGTTGCACAGCAGCCCGCCGATCTCCAGGTAGGGCGGCAGGTAGGCAGGGTCGATCTCGATGGCCTGCTTGAAATCCGCGAGCGCCTCATTCGTCCATTCCAGCTTCTGATACGTCCGCCCGCGGTTGAAATAGGCCGGCGCCGCCCTCGGCTGCAGGCACAGGGCCGTCGTAAAATCGGCCAAAGCCTCCTCGTAGCGGCCCAAAGTATGATAGATGCCGCCGCGCAGGCTCTGCGCCTCGTAATCCTGGGGGTTGATCTCGATGGCCCGGCTGAAATCGGCCAGCGCTTTGTCATAACGGTGAAGGGCGAAGTAAATCACGCCCCGGTTGTAGCGCGCCTCGGCGTAGCCAGGATCGAGCTGGATGGCCATCGTGTAGTCGTTCAGGGCCTCGTCGAACCGCCCTAAGCTGTGGTAGGTGATGGCGCGGTTGTTGTGCGCCTGCGCGTTGCCGGGCTCCAGGTCGATGGCCGAGCCGTAGTCCACCACCGCTTCGTCGAAATGCCCCAGCGCCTGCTGGGCGTTGCCACGGTGATAGTAAATGGTCCCCCGGTTCGGGTCGAGGAGGGCCGCCTGGTTGAAGTTGGCCACCGCTTCGCCGTAGCGCCCAAGCAAATGGCATACCTGGCCGCAGAGGAAATGGCCGTCGGGCAGTTCGGGAGCCAGCAGCACCACCCGCACGAAGACGGCCAGCGCTTCGTCGTAGCGTTGCATGGCCTGCAACGTGCGCCCGCGCAGCTCGAAGGCCTGCACATCCCGGGGCGCCAGCGCGACGGCCTGGGTCAGGTCCGCCAGCGCTACATCATAAGCGCCCGTCGCGTAGTAGACCTTGCCGCGCTGCAAGTAACTGGCGGCCGGCGTGTAGCCCAGCTGGATCGCCCGCGTGAAGTCTTCCAGAGCCGGCCCGGCCGCACCGCTGCCGGCGTTGATCATCCCGCGCTCGAAGTGGGCCTCGCCCAGCTCGGGCGCCAGCTCGATGGCCCGCCCGAAATCCTCCAGCGCCTCGGGCGCCTGGGCCAGCGCGGCGCGGGTCTTCCCACGTTCCAGGTAGGCATCCGCCTTGCCCGGTTGCAGGCGGGCAGCCTGGTCGAAATCGGCCAGGGCTGCTCCCAGCCTGCCGGTCGCGCGGTAAATGGTCCCGCGGCAATAGTGCGCCTCCGCCAGAGCTGGCGCCGCATCCAGGGCGCAGGTGTAGTCGACCAGGGCGGTCTCCGTCTGGCCGAGCGCCTGCCGCGCCTTGCCTCTGGCCAGCCAGGCTTCCGCCGTGGGCTTCAGCTCGATGGCCCGGCTCAGGTCCGCCGCGGCGGCTTCGTGCAGCCCGGCGGCGGCGGCCAGCACGCCCCGTTCGTAGTAGGCCTGTGCGCAGCGCGGGTCGAGCGCGATCGCCTGGTCCAGGTCGGCCTGCGCGTTGGCCTTCTGGCCGAGCTTGTCGTAAACGCCGCTGCGCTGCACGTAGACCCAGCTCGCCTCCGGCAGCATCTCGGCCAGGCGATCGAAGTCGGTCAAGGCCTCGAGGTACGAGCCGATCCGCACGTACGCCGCGGCGCGCCGCGCGTAGGCATCGGCCAGGTCGAACGAGAGGAGCGCCCGCGGCGCCGGCCCTGCCGGGAGGCCGGTGGCCGGATCGGCCCGGCGCGTGGCCACAGGCAGCGCGGCGGCCACTTCGGCGCTCAAGAGCGGCCGGCGGGGCCCGGCCTTCCCGTTGCCCCGCGCCGCCGTCTCCTCGCCCGCCGAGGGCACCGCGGCCGTCCCTTCCGGCGTCTCCTCGCCCGGCTGGGCAGGCGCTTCGCCGCCCGCAGGCGCCAAATCTTCGCCGGTCCGGCATCCTGGTGCCAGGACGATGGCCCGTGTCAGGTCGCTGATGGCCGCCAGGTGGTTGTCGCGGGCGGCCTGGAGGAGCCCCCGCTGGTAGTAGGCGGCGGCGAACCCCGGCTCGAGCTGCGTGGCCGCGGCGAAGTCGGCCAGGGCTGCCTGGCTTTCGTCCTGGCCGGCATGCAGGAGCCCAAGCGTGTAGTGTGCCACGGCGCCCTCCGCGGGCGCCAGAGTGATCGCCTGCGCCGCGTCGGCCAGGCCCTCCGCGGCCCGGCCCAGCCGTTGGTTGGCCAGGCCCCGCCCGGTATACGCCGAGGCCAACGCAGGATCGAGCCGGATCGCCTGAGTGAACTCGGCGGCCGCCGGCTCGGGGCGCCCCAGCGCGCACAGCACGAAGCCGCGCCGGCAATAGGCTTCGGCGATGCCGGGGGCCAGATTCACGGCCCGTCCCAGGTCGCGCAGCGCCTGGTTGTGCATGCCTCGCTGGGCATACAGCGCGCCCCTGCGCGCCCAGAGCCGCGCCAGCTGCGCCTCATTGCTATCGCGCAGGGCCGGGGTTTCCCCGCCGGCCTGTCGCTGGGATGGCGCCGCCGGGGCGGGCGCAGGCATCGCATCCCTCCGCGCTCCGGGCGCCTCTGCGGCCCCCGCTTCGTCCTTTTCGGATGTGCCGGCGTCCGCGTGGGAGCCGGCGCTGCGGAGCGCGGCCTTGGCGTCGCCCAACGCCTCGTCGTACCGCTCCAGCTCCACGAAGACCTGGCTGCGGGCCTCGTAGGCGCCGGCAAGCGTCGCGCGTTCGGGCCACACGCCGGCCCGTTCCGGCCAGGTTGCAGGATACAGGTCAATGGCACTGTTCAGATCGGCCAGCGCGGCCCCGCGGTTTCCGGCAGCGTAGTGGATCAGGCCACGCTTGAAGTAGCTCCCGGCATCGTCGGGTTCCAGCTCCAGCGCCGCGTCGAGCTCCTTCAGCGCCGCATCGCGGCGCCCGGCCTGCTCCTCCAGCGCGGCGCGCGCCACGTGGGCCTCTGCCAGCGTCGGATCGAGCGCCAGGGCGCGGGCCAGGTCCGCCCGCGCTTCGTCGATATGGCCCAGCCTGGCATGGAGGCCGCCGCGTTCGCCGTACGCGGCGGCCAGGGCCGGGTCCTGGTCCAGCGCCGCTGCGTAGTCCAGCAGCGCCTGGTCCGTGCGCCCGAGGGCCTGGTTTACCCGCCCGCGGGCTGCGAACGGCAGCGCCTGGGCCGGGTCCAGCGCGATGGCCCGGCTCAGGTCGGCGGCGGCGTCGGCCAGGGCGCCCCTCGCCTCGTGCGCCAGGCCCCGTCGATAGTAGAGCGGGGCATCGCCCGCCAGGGCGACGGCGCGGTCGTAGTCGGCCAGGGCCGCGGCGAGATCGCCGCGCTCCTGGCAGAGCAGGCCGCGCTGGTAGAGCGCCGCCGCGCGGGTGGCGTCGTCGCCGGCCTGGGCCAGCGCCTGGCTCAGATCGGCCAGCGCCGCGTCCCCTGAACCCAGCGCCTTCAGCACCAGCGCGCGCTGGAAGTGGGCCGGCGCCAGGTTCGCGTCCAATGCCACCGCAGCGTCCAGGTCGGCGAGCGCGGCTTCCAGGCGATGCTGGCTGGCGTAGATCATGCCCCGCTGCACGAGCGGTTCGGCCGAGCCCGGGCAGAGCTTCACGGCGCGGTTCAGGTCGGCCAGCGCCTGCTCGCCGGGCGCCCAGCCGCTGTTCTCCTGGCCCTGTTCCCGGCCCCGCGTCGCCTCCCGGCCGGCCTGCCCGCCCCCGATGGCGCCGCCGGAGCGCAGCAGGGCACGCTGGTAGAACGCCATGCCAAAGTCAGGCCGGCGCGCGATGGCGGTCGTCAGGTCTGCCAGCGCTTCCTCGGTCAACTGGCGGCGTGCGAAAAGCAGGGCGCGGTCGTAGTAAGCCCCTGCCAGGTCCGGCGCGATCTCCAGGGCCTGGTTCAGGTCGGCCAGGCTTTGGGCGTCCTGCCCCAGGTCACGGTGCGCCTGGCTGCGTAGATGGTACACTGCACCATCGGCCGGGTCGGCTGCCAGCGCCTGGTCGAAATCTGCCAGCGCTTCGCCGGGCTGCTTGCAGCCCAAAAGGACCTGGCCGCGTGCCACGCGCACCTGGCGCAGGCCGGGTTCCAGCACCAGCGCCCGGCTAAAGTCGGCCAAAGCCTCCGCAGGGCGCCCTGCTTCCTGGTACAGCACACCACGGTGGAAGCACGAAAGCGGCACGTCAGGGGCCAGCACGAGGGAGCGCGAGATGTCGGACAGCGCCTGTCCGGCATGACCCAGGTCATGGTGCGCGCGGCTGCGGGCTGCCAGCGCTGCCGCGTGATCCGGGCTGAGCTCCAGGGCGCGATCCAGGTCGGCGAGGCTTGCGTCGAGGCGGCCCAGCGTATAGCGCAACGCGCCGCGCCGGTAATGCGCCTCGGTGAGGTCGGGCTGGCATTCCAGGGCGGCGCCATAGTCGGCCAGCGCTTCCGGATAAGCCTCCTGGGAGTCGTGGATCGTGCCGCGCAGCAGGTAAGCCCCGGCGTGGCGTGGGTCCAGGGCGATCGCCCGGTTCAGGTCGGCCAACGCCTGCTCGTGGCGGCCTAGCCGTTCGGCGATCTCCGCCCGCGCGAAAGGCGGGCCCGCCCGACCGGGCGCCGCGCGCATGGCGTGGCCCAGGTCCGCCAGCGCGGCCTCCAGGCGCCCCTCGGAGGCAGCCGCCAGGCCGCGTTGATAGTACGCCGGAGCCAGTCGCCGATCACGCGTGAGCGCCTGCGTAAAGGCGGCGATCGCGGCTCCCGTCGCGCTGCCTCTCTGGTAGATCAGGCCGCGTTGGTAGTGGGCTGCTGCCGACCGGCGGCGGTCGCCGGCAAAGGCGGCGCCGGCCTGTTCCAGGTCGGCCAGGGCCTCCCGGTCGCGGCCCACCGCGTACAGCGCGCTACCCCGCCAGAACCGGACCTCGCCGTTGCCGGGGTCGAGTGCTACCGCCCGCTCGAGGTCGGCCAGCGCCTCGGCCGGCCGGCCCAGCCGCGCCGCGGTGGCGCCCCGCCCGCGATAGCCGGCCGGCTCCGCAGGCGCCAGCTCTACGGCATGGCCGAAGTCGTCGAGGGCCAGCTCCTCGTGGCCCAGGGCCGCCTGCACGCTGGCCCGCGCCAGGTAGGCTCTCGCCGGGCCAGGCTCCCAGCCTGGCCCGGCCGCGATGGCCTGGTCCAGGTCGGCCAGCGCGTCGTCAAGCTGGCCCAGCCAGGCCCGCACGCGCCCGAGCTGGTAGTGCGCGGCCGCATCCTCCGCGGGTGCACCCGGTCCGGCCACCGCGGCCAGGCTGGCACGGTAATCCCACAACAGCCGGGCGGGGCCGCGGGCCGCCGGAGGCACTTCCCCCTCCCCTGTGGGGGCATCGCCCTCGGCCCGGTACCATGACTCGGGCAGGCCGCCCGGCGGCGCCACGAGCTCCAGGGCGGCCGCGAAATCCTGCAGCGCCGCGCTGGCGCTGCCGAGCTGCCGGTAAGCGCTGCCGCGATGGCACAGCTCTGCGGCCGCCATCTCCTGCCCGGCCGGCGCCGGTCGCGCAGCGCGCCCGAACTGGCGTCTGTAGAGCTCGTCGAGTGCCGCGCAGAGGGCGCCGGCGTTCTCGAAGCGCTTTTCCGGGCACTTGGCCAGGCACTTGCCGATGACCGCCGCCACGCCCGGCAGCATGCCGCCATCCGCATGGGGGATCGCCGCGTCGAGATGCTGGCGCCGCAACCCCCACAGCGTCGTTGCCGTGAAAGGCGGCCGGCCGGACAGCATCTCGTAGACCATGCAGCCCAGGGCGTACACGTCCGCGGCTGCGCTCGGCGGCGCCCCACGCCAGCGCTCGGGCGCCAGGTAGAGCGGCGCGCCGGCGAGCCGCCCCGTCGCCACGAAGTCGGTCCGGTCAGTGGCCGCGAAAGGGGGCGTCCTGGCCTGGTCCAGCGCCAGCCCGGCGGCCGGCGCCGGGGCCGGCCCGGCGTCCTGAAAAGCCTGTGCCACCCCGAAGCCGCCCACCCTCGCCGCGCCTTCCGGCGTGAGCCAGATATTCTCCGGCCTGAGGTCGCCGTGGGCCATCGGGCAACACGCCCCCGCGCCGCCGGCCTGGCCGCTCGGGTGCGTCGCCCCGGGCTCCTGAAGCCCCGCAAGGCCCCGGCAGATATCGATGGAAACGCGCAGCGCCAGCTCGAGGGCCAGCCGGCCGCGCGCCAGCCGCGCCCGCAGGCTCTCGCCTGCCAGCCATGGCAGCGCCACGAAGGGCAGTCCGTCTAACATCTCGGCGCTCTGGCAGGCCAGGATGTGCGGCCATGGGCCCAGGCCGATCCAGGCGCCCGCTTCGAGGTACAGCGCATCGCCCAGCGCCGGCAGGTGGCGCAGATAGGGCGCGCGCAGCGTCTTCAGCACCGCGGGTCGCTGGCGCTCCAGGTCAAAGCAACTGTACACTTCCGACACGTTGTCGGCGCGCGCATCATGGACGAGGTAGCGCCCCCCGATCTTCTGGCCGGGGGCGTAACGAGGTGTGGGCCGCATGCTGTCGTCTCCCGGGGGTGCCGCGTGGCAAGGAACTCACGCCAAATAATATACCATTCCTTGTCGTTAAATGCAACAGCCCCAAAAGGGTTGCACCCTGTGCGACGCCCGCAGTATAGCATACGCCCGCGGCCTGCGCCAGGGGCGCAAAGGCGCGGGCCAGGTCTCGGCAATCGCCGCCTCCTTGTGACAGGGGCTACATTCCACGCGGGAAACTTATGATAGAAATGAGGCGAACCTTCGTAGGCAGTCGGTCGGCAGCATTCCTCGGAAGTTCGATTCCGTGTGATGTTCAAAACATGAATCAGTGAGGCCTGTATGCGTTTTCTCGACAGGCAGCCAGCTGTGCTGCGATCAATCGCCGTGATTCTCTTGCTGATCGTTTCATCCGGCCTTGCCGCGCCCCTGTCCGGCCTCGCCGCGCCGGCCGGCAGGGGCTCGCCGGCTTCGACACAGGCCGTGCTCAGCGCGTCTGATCAAGCGTCCGTGGCTCTCGAGACGTCCCCGCATCCGGCCACGCAAGCGGCCCCAGGCCGCCCGTTGCCTTTCCGCCTGGGGCCGCCCCGGCCGCGCCAGGCCCCACCGCCACGCCCGGCCACCCATACGCCACTGCAAGTTGCCGGCGGCCTGGCCATCAACGAATTTCCTCTGCCTACCACTCCAATCACCAACCCGCCCAACGGGCCTGAAGGCATCGCGGCAGGCCCCGACGGGGATCTCTGGTTCAACATCTCCTTCTCGGGCCAGATCGGCCGTGCCACGCCGGCCGGTGCGGTCACCGTGTTCAACTTACCCAATGTAAACGCCGGCCCGATCGATATCGCCCGCGGGCCCGACAGCAACCTGTGGTTTGCCGAGTATGGCAATGGTAACGATGTGTTCGATCAGTTCCTGGGGCGCATCTCGCCGACCGCCCCATATACCATCACTCAGTACCCGGCGCCGCTGCTGGGCGCTGAGAATGCGGTGACTACGTCGATCTACTTGCAGTTATGGGGCGTTGCTGCCGGGCCCGACGGCAACGTGTGGTTCACCGAGTACAACAATCACGCCATCGGCCGGATGAAAACCGATGGCACCGGCGGAGTGGCCTTCTCGACGCCTCTGGGCCTCACGAACCCGACGGATAGCCCATCCTTCCAGGGCAGCTACCCATCCGAGATCACGGTCGGGCCAGACGGCAACCTGTGGTACGCCGACGAGGGCGGCGACCGCATCGGCATGGTGCCCATTAACGTGACAAACAGCAGCCAGATCCAGGAGTTCGTTCTCAACTCGGGGGCTGGCCCCTGCGGTATCACGGCCGGCCCCGACGGCAACGTCTGGTTCGCCGAGCAGGATGGCGATTACATCGGGAAGATCTCGCTGCAGCCCGCCACCTATGGCAGCATCACCTACTACGCGACGCCGATGGCGGACACGAACGAGATGACCAGCGCGCTCGGCGTCCTCTGGGTCACCGAGGCAGTCCCCAACCGGATCGCCAAGGTCACGGTGGACGGCTCGTTCACCGAATACAACATCCCCACAGCAGGCGCCGATCCGTACGGCATCCACCTCGGCCCGGACGGCAACGTGTGGTTCACCGAGAACTTCGGCAACCGCATCGGCCAGATCGTGGTCGCCGGCACGAACGTCGACCTCAACGACCTGTACCTGCCGGTCATCGAGCACTGACCCGCCGGGAGCCGGCCATTCCGGCCGCAACATAAGACCGCACGCGAGGGAGAGGGCTTCCGCCAGAAGCCCTCTCCCCGCGCGCGGGGGGCGAAGTCACGTTGCGGGGCCACGCTGGGCCCGCAGCCTGAGTTGCCTCTACCGGGCCTGGCTGCGCCGCGTCCGAGCGCGCCGACCCGTGAAGGATGGACAGAAAGGCCCCCGCATGGGGATGGGTGCTCTTCTGGGCTTGATCCTGTCCATCCGGTGTAATCCTGTCCATCCTTTTTACACATATCCCCCGGAAATGTGCATTTGCGCTTCCCCCACCCCAGGAAGCGGGGTGGAGCGGGGGGCTGTGATGGCGGCCGACCCCGACGGCGCGCACTGTCTCTATTGGGGTTGCCACGCTGGGGGACGGCAGCGACATGGAATGACCTTGCCTCCGCACAAGCTCACGTTGTAACAGCCAGGGTGCAGTGGCCGAGCCTCCCCGGCCACCGCACCCTGCGACCTGCCGCCTCAGTAAAGGCCGAACTTGCCGTCCGTCATGCTGATCATGATATCCTTGGTCTGGGTATAGTGCTCCATCGTCATCTTGTGCGCTTCACGGCCGATCCCGGATTTCTTGTAGCCGCCGAAGGGGGCATGGGCCGGGCACGCACCGAAGTTGTTCACCCACAGGCTGCCGGCCTGGACGCCTCTGGCAACCCGCAGGGCCCGATTGATGTCACGCGTCCAGACGGCTCCCGCCAGGCCGTACTCGCTGTCGTTGGCCATGCGGATGACTTCCTCTTCCGTCTTGAACTTGATGTAGCACGCCACGGGGCCGAAGATCTCCTCCTGGGCCACCCGCATCCGGTTGTCGACCTCGGCCAGGATCGTCGGCGCCATGTAGCAGCCCTTGTCCAGGCCGTCGCGGGTCAGACGGTAGCCGCCAGTGGCCACCCTGGCTCCCTCTTGCTTGCCGATCTCGACGTAGGTGAGGCTCTTCTGGACCTGCGCCTCGTTGATCTGCGGCCCGAGCGTGGTCTCTTCTTCCCAGGGCATGCCAACCTTCAGGGCTTCGAAGGCCGCGATCGAGGCGTCGAGGAACCGGTCGTAGATATCTTCATGCACGAAGACCCGCGAGCCCGAGGAGCACACCTGGCCGGCGCAGAATACGATGCCGATCTGCATGCCTTCCAGGGCTTTGTCCCACGGGATATCGGGGAAATAGATGTTCGCCGACTTGCCGCCCAGCTCGAGGGTCGAGGGGATCAGCCACCTGGCCGCGGCATGGGCGACCTCATACCCCACCTCGGTCGAACCGGTGAAGGAGAGCTTGCGGAAACCGGGATGCTCCAACATGTGCTTGCCGGTGCTCCCGCCCTGGCCCGTGATCACGTTCACCACGCCGGGGGGCAGCACCCCCTGCAACAGCTTGGCCAGCTCCAGCAGGCTTAGCGATGTCGCCGACGAGGGCTTGATCACGATCGTATTGCCCGCGGCCAGCGCCGGCGCCAGCTTCCAGGAGGCCATCGATAGCGGGTAGTTCCAGGGCACGATCTGGCCGACCACGCCGAGCGGCTCACGCAGGATGAGGTTGAGCGTGTCCTTGTCGATCATGCTTGCCTGGCCTTCGTCCGTGCGGATGGCGCTGGCGAAATAGCGGAAATGGTCGGAGCTGTCGGACATATCGATGCGGCTCTCGCGGATCGGTTTGCCGTTGTCCATCGCCTCGATCATGGCCAGCTTCTCGGCGTTGGCATCGATCAGGTCAGCGATCTGCAGCATCATCCGCGACCGGGCCGTCGGGCTGATGTCTTTCCAGCAGCCGAAGGCGCGCCAGGCGGCGTCGGCCGCGCGGTCGACATCCTAGTTGCCTGCCTCGACACAAATGGCGAGGAA
>Ga0326728_10027232_pt1 | contig 10020 bp, 7 predicted proteins | sample MB3enrmetagenome_FD_207602 | JGI IMG/M metagenome (GOLD analysis project Ga0326728, IMG submission 207602) | Lab enriched peat soil microbial communities from McLean, Ithaca, NY, United States - MB31MN | ecosystem: Environmental > Terrestrial > Soil > Wetlands > Peat | place: USA: New York... | reverse complement strand
CCTCATTAGGAGCCCGCTCGGATGTAAGCGGAAGGGGAAATCCATGCGATCTGGCAAGCGCATTCTGCAATTCGCCCTGGTTTGCCTGGGGCTGGGCCAACTCCAAACCGCAGGTCAAGTAATCGAGGGGCAGCGCTACCCGGCGCAGGGCCGGATTCTTGTACGTCAGGAGTCGGTGCCAAGCACGAACGATTCGGGTAATGCAACTCCGGGGATGCAAACGCCGGTCCTGGGCTTCGTCAGTGGCGCGGACCTAGGTGAACTGAGGTCGCTGCTCGGCGTTCCTGGCGCCTCGGCTCTTGGCGAGCCGCTGGCAGTTCCCGCCGGTGTCAGGAGCGTTTACTTCGCACCGGGTCAGAGTTATGCCCTCCTCGCGCCAAAGGCGGGCCAGTTCCTTGGCCTGATGGAATTTCAGGGAGCAGATGAGGGAGCAGTAGTCTCCGTCTGTGCGGCAATTCCGCAACCCGACATCGTCGCATTCAGTCCCGGCGCTTCGACCGCAGCTCTCTATTCAAAGGCGGAGGGGCGGCTTCAAGTGGTTACAGGACTTCCTGATTCGCCGCAATTGGCGCGTGTTATCCCTAAAAACGATTTGCCGGATGAAGTGAGGTTCCTGGCGGTGGCCGATGACGGAGTCACGCTGCTGGAAGGGACGGTCCATGGTGCAATTTACCTGCTCCCGCAACTTGGCTCACCGCGATTGCTTTACACCGCGGAAGACTTGCAGGGCATGGCCTTCGCCCCTCGCACCAACGACCTCGTGGCCTTCGATCGCGCCGCAAGCACAGCTTTCCTCTTACAGGATGTCGACGGCGGAAGCTCTTACCTCTTGCTTGCAGATGGCATGACAGGCCTGAATGGAACTGTGTTTCTGCAAACCAGCCGCGCCGGCGCCGTCATCGCCAGCACCAATAGCAGTACTCTATGGGAAATCAACCTGCAATCGCGGCAGGTCCAGGATATCAATTTACCGGGCACGCCCCAGATGCTGCAACCTTTGCGCACGTCTGGAGATTATCTGCTCTTCTACCGAACCGGTTTCCCTGCCTGGATTCTGGACTCGAATGGCGCTGCGGGGGTCGTGTCGCTGGTACCTGCCAGCGCCGTGGCGCGCAGACATCCCAAGCCATTTCCTTTCTGGACAATTCCTGGCTTGAGGGCCGATGAAAGCGAGCAGCCGGACTTGGTTAGCCAACCCGGCTTCGGGGCCGGCTGCACTGAGACGCGAGAACCAACTCCGGCGCCGAAACCTCCGCCCCGGGTAACGTACTGAGCTCGGGTTCACTTGTTGGGCCACTTATGTTTAAACGAACTAAGAGAAGTAGCGGCGAAAACGCAGATAGATCCGGGAAACGCCGGGAGTCGGCCAACTTGCGGAATCAGTTCATGATCGCGGCAGTGTTCATCGTGGTAGCAGCGCTTTTGGCTGCCCCGACAAATTCAGCCGGGCAAACACCATCCATAAGCTCGATCAACCCGGCCTCGGCGATAGCGGGCGGGCCACAGTTCACCCTAACCGTCAACGGCTCGGGATTTGACTCCCTCGCGGTGGTGGGTTGGAACGGCGCGCCGCTGGCCACGAACCCCGTGAGCGGCACAGCGTTGACAGCCACAGTCACGGCCGACCTCATTGCCACCGCGGGCACGGCGGCGGTAACGGTCTCTGACAACGGGGTGACTTCGAATAGCGTCACCTTCACCATCATCGCACAACCGTCGATCACGTCACTGAGTCCGAGTTCAGCAATAGCCGGTGGAGCTACCTTCACGCTGACCGTCAATGGCTCGGGATTTGACTCCCTCGCGGCGGTGGATTGGAACAGCACGGCACTGAATACAACCTTCGTGAGCGCCGGGCAGTTGACGGCTACAGTAACCGCCGATCTGATCGCCACCGCGGGTTCTGCGACGGTTACAGTAACCGACAACGGACTGACTTCGAACGGCGCCGCTTTCAGCATCATCGCGCCCCCAGTAATTTCTTCGCTGAGTCCCAGTGGGGCGGTAGCGGGCGGGCCGGTTTTCACGCTCAGTGTCGGTGGCACAGGGTTTGACTCCAACGCGCAGGTGCTATGGAGTGGCTCGCCGCTTCCCACGACCTTCGGAAGCGCCACGCAGTTGACCGCCCAGGTAGCAGCCATTCTGATCGCATCACCAGGCACGGTTCTGGTGACCGTGTTGGACAACGGGGTAACATCTAATAGCGCCAACTTCACCATTGCACCCGCACCGGCGATTGGCTCGCTGAGTCCCAGTTCCGCGACCGCGGGCGGATCCGACTTCACGCTGACCGTCAACGGCTCGGGGTTTGCCGCTGGCGCAGTAGTGCAGTGGAACGGCACGGGGCTGACCACCGCCTTCGTGAGTTCCACGCAGTTGACGGCCACGGTGGCCGCCGCCCTGATTGCCACGGCGGGAGGCGCTGCCGTTACCGTGGTGGAAGGCGGGGTGACCTCAAATAGCGCTGCCTTCACCATTCTCCCACCCCCGGTGATCACTTCTCTAAGTCCCAATACGGCGACGGCGGGTGGGCCGGCCTTCACACTCACCGTCAACGGCACGGGCTTTGTCTCCGGCGCAGCAGTGCAGTGGAAGGGAACGGCCCTCAGCACGACTTTTGTGAGCGCTAACCAGTTGACAGCGCCGGTGTCGGCCACGCTCATTGCTACCGCGGGCTCGGCCACCGTCACCGTAACCGAGAATGGGGTGACCTCAACTGGCGCTACCTTCACCATTGCGCCAGGGCCAGCGATCACCTCGCTCAGTCCCAATACCGCCACGGCGGGCCAGGCCGGCTTCACGCTCACCGTCAACGGCTCGGGCTTTGTCTCCGGAGCAGTGGTGCAATGGAACTCCACGGCGCTCACCACGACGTTTGTCAGCTCCACGCAACTGACCGCCTCGGTTGCCGCCAGCCTTGTCGCCACCGCGGGCTCGGCGACCGTCACCGTGAGCGAGAACGGCGTGACCTCCGCCGGCGCCACTTTCACTATCGCGTCGCCGCCGGTGATTACTTCGCTCAGTCCCAATACCGCGACCGCAGGCCAAGCCGGCTTCACCCTGACCGTCAACGGCTCAGGCTTTGTCTCCGGCGCGGTGGTGCAATGGAACTCCACGGCGCTCACCACGACGTTTGTCGGCTCCACGCAACTGACCGCCTCGGTTGCCGCCAGCCTTGTCGCCACTGCGGGCTCGGTGACCGTCACCGTCACTGAGAACGGCGTGACCTCGACTGGCGCCACCTTCACCATCGCTGAAGGGCCGGCGATCACCTCGCTCAGTCCCAACACCGCGGCGGCGGGCGGTGCAGCCTTCACCTTGACTGTGAACGGCACGGGCTTCATTTCCGGAGCCATCGTGCAATGGAACGAAACAGCGCTGAGCACGACCTTCGTGAGCGCCACCCAGTTGACCGCCATGGTGGCGGCCAGTCTCATCGCAACCCCTGGCGCCGCGTCCGTGACGGTGGTCGAGAACGGGGTGACTTCCGCCGCAGCTAAATTCACCGTCGCCGCCCAACCGGTGATCAACTCCCTCAGTCCCAACGCGGCAACGGCGGGCGGGGCTGCTTTCACTCTCACCGTGAACGGTACGGGCTTTCTCTCCGGCGCGGTGGTCCATTGGAACAGCACTGCACTGACGACAACCTTTGTGAACTCCACGCAGTTGACGGCCCAGGTATCGGCGAATCTCATCGCCAGCCCCGGCAACGCATCTGTGACGGTGGTTGAAGACGGGGTGACATCCGCCGCGGCTACATTTACCGTCGCCGCGGGGCCGGTAATTAACTCTCTCAGTCCTGACACGGCGACAGCGGGAGGAGCGGCTTTTACACTGACCGTCAATGGCGCCGGCTTTGCCTCAGGAGCCATGGTGCAATGGAATAGTACTGCGTTGCCCACCACGTTCGTGAGCGCCGCACAATTGACTGCCCAGGTGGCGGCCAGTCTCATCGCGACGCCCGGCACCGCTATTGTGACGGTGGTAGTGAGCGGCGTGACATCCACAAGCGCTACATTTACTATCGCCTCAGGGCCGGTGATAACCTCCCTCAGTCCAAGTTCCGCAACAGCCGGCGGTCCCTCCTTCATGCTGACTGTGAACGGTTCGGGCTTCGTCTCCGGCGCAGTGGTCCACTGGAACACCACCTCACTGGCCACGACTTTCGTGAGCGCCACACAGTTAACTGCGCAGGTGACCGCCAGCTTCATCGCCACCGCCGGCACGGCAATGGTGACCGTGGTCGAAAATGGGGCGACTTCCGCCAGCGCCACGTTCGCGATCAGCGCGGGACCGGTGATTAGCTCGCTCAGTCCGGACGCTGAAACAGCGGGCGGGCCTGCCTTCACGCTGACCGTCAATGGCACGGGCTTTGTTTCCGGTGCGGTCGTCCAGTGGAATGCTAGCGCGCTCACTACGACCTTCGTGAGCGGCACGCAGTTGACCGCCCAGGCGCCGGCCAGCCTCATTGGCGCCGCGGGCACTGCGAGCGTAACCGTGGTTGAGAACGGAGTGACATCCGCGGGCGCCGCCTTCACCATTGCCGCCGGACAAGTGATTACCTCGCTCAACCCGGATTCGGCGACTGCGGGCGGCCCTGCCTTCACGCTGACTGTGAACGGCACCGGCTTTGCCTCCGGAGCCGTCGTGCAGTGGAACAGTACGGCGTTGGCCACGACCTTCGTGAGCGTCACTCAGTTAAAAGCAGCGGTTCCGCCGAGTTTGATCGCTACCCCAGGAATCGCCAGTATCACAGTGGAAATTTCAGGAATAACGTCTCCTGCTGAGCCTTTTGGGATCGTTGCAGGACTGAGCCTTAGCGCTGGTTCCACCACCTCACCGACCCAGAACGCGAATGTCAGCGTGACGCTGAATGCAGCCGTCACGACACAGCTAACTGGAACTCTCGCGCTCTCCTTCGAGGCCGATCCCAGCGATGCCAACACACCTTCAGGTTATCAGGACCCGAATATGGTATTTGTTTCAACCGGCGCCACTACGATTCCTTTCACCATACCGGCGAACTCCACGACGGCGACGCTGGGGAGCAATGGGGCCATACAGCAAGGCACGGTCGCCGGCACCATTACGGTCACTGTGACGAGCCTGCTTGCCGGTACTGCGGATGTCCTTCCCCAACCCGCCCCGACCATCTCGATACCTGTGCCTCGGCTCGCCCCCGTAATCGTGGCAGGCTCAGTAAAGATCGCCAACCTCACCTCGACGGGCTTCGACGTGGAACTGAATGCTTTTTCCACCTCTCGAGACCTACAGGAAGCCACCTTCGCGTTCACGGGAGCGTCCGGAGGAGTGTTGAACGGACAAACCTCGTTCCAGGTTTCGTTTGACACTGCGGCTGCCAGCTATTTTGCGGGGAGCACAGGCTTGAAGAACGGAGGCAACTTCGGCCTGACGGTGCATTTCACATATAGCGGTGATACCAGCGTGATCAGTGGGGGCAGCGTTGCCGTTACGCTGTCCAACTCGGTGGGAACTTCGAACGAGGTAACCGGAGGGAGTGAGTAAGCGCTGTGCAGTTTGCGGTGGCCAGTGCCGCTAACTGCACCAGGAAAGAGAAGTCGTGCGATCCGAGACTACACGTTTTCAGGGATCACCCAAGGCTCGCGGTAAGTCCGCCTCAGGTAGTGGTTAGCTTCGTTGTCACCGCCAAACGTTTCGTTGGCGCTGTCGAACACCAACTTCCGATCTCCCACTCGGTAGGAGATGTTGGCCATGTGACAGAGCGCCGCTGAAATGTGACCGTCCTCTACATCGGCGCTGGGGCGTTTGCGGCTGCGGATGCAACTAATGAAATTGTCCAGATGGGCCACCTGCATTGCGGCGAAAGTCTGCTTGTCGCTGGCAACCTTGCGGCCTTTCCGGTCGAATTGTTGCCATCCCCCTCCATCGCGACCCAGAATCATCATGCCCTCGCTGCCATAGATTTCAGTTCGGGTTCCGGCGAAGGGATACCAGTCCGGGAACTTCGTCGTACTTTCTCTCACATTGTCGGGTAACTTCGACATATAAGGCGTCCACCACGCCTGCTGGAAAATCAACGTAAGGTCGTCGTAAGTGTACGTGACCAATGAGGTGTCAGGTATTTCCGCGCTATCTTTAAAGAAGAATTTCCCGCCCGCGTGATGAACGGACTTTGGATAGGAAGCGCCCATGACCCAGCGAGCCAGGTCCAACTGATGAACCCCTTCTTCGGTAATGTTCCCGCCGCTAAAGTCCCAGTAGACCCTCTGGAAATACTTGGGGTTGTACGGTCGTGTTGCCGCGGGACCAAGCCACATCGCCCAATCGAACCCTGCCGGCGGCAAGGAATCTGGGGCATTCTCCAGCGGCCCCCGGGTCATCATATTGTAAATCGACACGAGATGAATCGTCCCCAGTCTGCCGGACTGGATCAGCTGGCGCGCCGTGGCAGAATAGGAACTGCTCCTGTCTTGCATGCCCACTTGCACCACTCGGTTGTACTTTCGCGCGGCTTCGACCATCTTTCGGCCTTCCCAGATATTGTGCGAAGCTGGGCTCTCCACGTAAACGTCTTTGCCCACCTGGCAGGCCAATACTGTGGCTAGGGAATGCCAATGGTCCGGAGTGGCGCAAACTAATGCATCGACGTCGCTGTCTTCCAGGATATGCTCGAAACTGCCTACCGCCGCCGGCGCCTTTCCTTTCTTTTCCTGGACGGCCTTCGCCGCTAGCTCCGCTTTCTTATCATCAACATCACAAACGTAGGCAATTTCAACGTCCGGTCTCTGCGCGAACAGTTGTGTTAAGAAAGCCCCTCGGATTCCCACTCCCATGATTCCCACAACCACCTTGTCGCTCGGCGCAACCGCCTTCAATGGAGTCCGCATTGTGGCCACCTCCAGGGCGGCGCCTAATCCACCCTTGATACTCCGATCGAGAAACCCTCTCCTACCAATGGCCATCCCGCACCTCGTCCTCAATAACTCCAGGTCCTCCCGAGACAGATGCCATAATGACCGACCTCGTGCCGCTGAAACCGTTTCTGGGCAATCTATTGATACCTCAGCGAAACCGCGTCCGTCAACCACGCGTTTCTCGATGAATCCTAAAGATGCCATGACAATCGGCGGACAGAGGTCCTGTTCCTGAAAGCGCTGAAGGTTCTCGACGCCATTCAGGCCGCCCTTTCAAACTGCCTCATCACGTTCTTCGGTTCATCACCGGTTTATTCAATCGACTGGCGGAATTCCATTAGGCTCAGGTGGCGAGGCGGTAATCACTCCGAAGGAGGCTTGAGCTGGGGGTCCAACCTCTGTGCTGACTGAAAGGCTTCTTCCGCTGATTTCAGTTTGCCCTGTTCCTTCAAGACAAGCCCCAGTCCGTAGTAGGCAGCGGCATAGTCCTGCTTCAAACACGTCGCTGCTTGAAATTGGCCGGCAGAGGCATCCAGTTGCCCCCGTTCGGCCAGGAGGATGCCTAGATTGTAATGGCTCGAGGCCCGGCTGGGATCAAGTGCGAGATTTGATTCAAACTCCCGCCTGGCAGCTTCCCAATCCCCAGCTTTAAGCAATGCAATACCTAAGTTGTCACGTGCGTCGAAATAATCCGGGTTTGCCCTCAGGGCCCACCGGAATTGAGCAACGGCTCCATCAAGGTCGCCCTTGTCCTGCATTACCAAACCCAAAACGTAGTGGCCTTCGGGTGAATCCGGAGTGAGCGCCAGCGCTGCCTCGCATTCTTTCGTTGCCCCATTGAGGTCGCCTTTCTTTCGGAGCTCCAGGCCTCGATTTAGGTGAGCCATAGTTGTATTGGTTCGCGCAGCCTCCTGAAGTGACCGGAAGCTCTTGAATTCGGCGGCGGATCCGGCAGTATCCCCCTTCTTGGCCAACGCTTTTCCCAAGTTAAAGTGAGGCTGGGGATTGTTAGGCTTTAGACGGATGGCTTCCCGAAACTCCGCGATGGCTGCATCAAGGTGGTCCGCCTGTTGCAGCGCCACGCCTAGATCGTAATGAGTCCCGGCGTTTTCAGGCTGGCAGCGAGCAGCTTTACGAAACTGCTCAACCGCCTCAACCAATTTGCCTTGCTCCTGCTGAAGCGCGAGTCCGAGATTGTTATAGGCTTGGCAAAGATGTCCGTCGATTTGCAGGGCGCTGTGAAACTCGTTGATTGCCTCACTCCGCTTGCCTGCTCTTGCCAGGGCAATACCCAGGTTGTTGTGATACTGAGCTGAGCGCGGAGCGATTTCCACGGCCCTTCGCAATTCCAGGATGCCTCCATCAAGGTCGCGCTTTTCTTGAAGCAGAATTCCCACGCCGTTATGGGCTTCTGCATTATCAGGTTGCAGGGCTAGAGCCTTCTGATACTCGACCGAGGCGCTCATCAGGGCACCCTCTTGGCTAAACGCAGTTCCGAGCTTCACGTGAGGCATGGCCTCCCTCGGATCGAGTTTCACTGCCGTCTAAAACTCCTCCACGGCTTTGTCCAGCGCCTTCATGTCGAGGAAGACCTGTCCTAGGTTCAGGTGGGCTTCTGTATAGGTTGGTCTTAGGCGAATTGCGGCCCGGAATTTCTCGGCTGCCCTTTGAAGATTCCCCTGGCGAAGCAACAAGACTCCTTCACGATTGAGGAGCTCCGGCTGGGCGGTTTCCTGTTCCGTCGCAAGAGCACTCAGGGCAGCGGAAATAAGCACCACCCCGAACATCGCGACCGCCACATGACCTACAGTTGGTCGCCGGATTGCAAGCGATCCTCTGGCTCCTAAAGCGTGCACACAATCCGTAGCGTTACTCCGGAAAGCCGTCAATTCCTGTCGTTTATGCGGCGTCAGTATTGCGTCCAAGAAGCCAAGGCTATCGGGTGAGCCAAACAAGATTATAAACTCTCCTAAGCAGTCAGACGGCTCGAGTAAGCTAAGACTCCAATCGCCAGCGTGAGCAGACAGACACCTAGGACCATGACCCTCTTCGCGGCGCCGGAAGCGGCTCTCCATTCACCGGTCAGGACGCCCAATGCGTTGCCGGTGAGGATCGAGCAGATCAACATCATGGGGTAGCCGAGAAATGCTCCGAAGCGTCCGATGCGGGTCGCACCCATTCCGTAAACGACAATGCCCACAGCCCAAAGGACCCCCATAGCTACCGCGCCCAACCAGGACAGACCTGTTCTTGCCGCCAGGAACGTGGAATCAAGAGTGATCGCCTGGTTAAAATGCGCGAGCGCCTTGCCGCGTTCACTACCGCAAGCGCGCCAATTACGACTTCTCCAAGACGGAGGCTGGCCGTCCCCAGGCCGCCTTTCATCCCCGGCAGACCCTCCGAGCGCAGCATCCTCCCGACGGTTGCTCCCGCGCCAGCGCCGACATTCCCTTCCGCGACCGGCCCGGCGGAGGCGGCTTGGCAGGCTTTATATCCCGCCTCGGCGTCGGGGCGTATTCTCCCGTCTCCGACGGCTAGATCATCAATCACGGCCCCCACCACGATGGGAACACGAAGGTTCGGAACACCCCAGTCGTAGCCGATGTGGCGTTCATCCAGGTATTTCACCACGCCCGGCACGGCCGCGAGCCCCATGGGGCCTCCCCCGGCCAGCAGGATGCCGTGGATACTCTCCAGGGGGCTTACGGGTTGGAGCATGACGGCCTGCTGTTCACTTGGCGCGGAGCCATCGTAGTTGACCCCTGCGCACACCTCGTCGTCGAAAGGACGGCCGTGCAGCCTGTGGGCCGGCGTGTATCGGTGTAATGCCCGACCCGGACCCCCTCCACGTCAGTGATCCATCCCCGGCTCGGCTCGCCCCCACGCTCGTTTTGAGGCCTTGCGTCCGCGCCGGTGCCAAGCATGCCGATTCCTCCCGATGCCGCCAGGGCCTTACTGAACTGCCGCCGATTGAGCTTCGACATATTTCACCTCTAGTGTGGTGTCCCACGTAATTCTTGACAACAACGTACGCTGTGAAGGGTGGCGCAGACATTGAAGTCAATGTCTGCGCCACCCTTGGCAATTGGAAAATCTTAGCTGGGACAGGACATTAGCTATCCTG
>Ga0326728_10027231_pt1 | contig 10020 bp, 9 predicted proteins | sample MB3enrmetagenome_FD_207602 | JGI IMG/M metagenome (GOLD analysis project Ga0326728, IMG submission 207602) | Lab enriched peat soil microbial communities from McLean, Ithaca, NY, United States - MB31MN | ecosystem: Environmental > Terrestrial > Soil > Wetlands > Peat | place: USA: New York... | reverse complement strand
TACCTCCCGTGAGCGAGAGATGTTGAGCGAGCTTGAGAATGCCGATCCCGTTATCCTCAATTGTGGCGGAGCGCAGCTCACTTGGCGGCGCCCCCGAAGTGCCGGTACATGGTGCGCGCGGCGATACCGAGCATCCGGGCAGCCTGCAATTTGTTGCCGCCGCAACCTTCGATCGTCGCCTCCACCAGCCGCCGCGTGGCCTCGTCCACCGTGGTCCCGATGGGAATCGTAATCCCGGCGCCAATGCCGGCCCCCGAGGTTGTGGACAGGGCGCGGGCTGCGGGAGCAAACGCGAAGGCCGTGATGGTGTCGGCCGTAGTCACGGCGACCGCCCGTTGAATGGCGTGCTCGAGTTCGCGCACGTTTCCAGGCCAGGGGTGGACCAACAATTGCTCCATGGCCCCCGGCGCGATGGCCCGAACCTCTCGCTGCATCTCGGCGGAAAACCTCGCCAGGAATCGCGCCGCCAGCAGCGGGATGTCCTCCGGCCGCTCCCGCAGGGGCGGCAGCGAAATCTGGACCGTGTTGATCCGATAATACAAGTCGTGCCGAAACTCGTGCTGGGTGATCCTCTCGGCGAGGTCCGCGTGCGTCGCCGCCAGCAGCCGCACGTCGGCCTGCTGGTTGCGCGTCCCGCCGAGCCGTTGAAATTGTCCATCCTGCAGCACCCGCAGCAATTTGGCCTGCAATTGCGGCGTCATCTCCGCAATCTCGTCCAGCAGCAGCGTCCCCCCGTCGGCCAGCTCGAATTTGCCCGGCTTGGCGGCGGCGGCGCCAGTGAAGGCGCCGCGCTCATGGCCGAAGATTTCGCTTTCCAACAGCGTCTCGGGAATGGCCGCGCAACTGATCTTGAGGAGCGGTCTCTCGCTGCGCTCGCTGAGGTCGTGAATGGCATCCGCGACGATCTCCTTGCCCGTCCCGCTCTCGCCTTGGATGAGCACCGTTACGTTAGTCGGGGCCACCTGGCGGATGAGCCTTTTGACTGCCTCGATGCCCGGGCTCTCGCCCACCAGGGCGTCCACGCTGCGGCCTTGCCGGAGTTGGCGGCGCAGTTGGCGGTTCTCGCTGCTCAGCCGCTGCTTCTCCAGCGCCTTGGCCACCGCCTTCAATAACACGGCGCTGTCGATCGGCTTCTCGAGAAAGTCGTAGGCCCCCAACCGCATCGCCTCGACCGCCTTCTCCACACTGCCGTGCCCGGTAATCATCACCACCTCCACCTCGGGCTGAAGCTCGCGCGCCGCTTTCAAGAGCGCGATGCCATCCATCTCGGGCAACAGCAAGTCCGAGATGACCAAGGCCACCGGGTGCGTCTTGAGCAGGCTCAGCGCCTCGGGGCCTGAGCTGGCGCAAATCGCCTCGTGGCCGTCGGCGCTCAGCACCTTGAAGACCGCCGTCCGCAGTCGTTCGTCGTCGTCCACCAGCAGGATGTTCGGCCGGGCCGCCATCTCAGGTTTGACCTCCCAGGGGGAAAAAGATGGTGAAGGTGGTCCCCTTGCCCAGCGTGCTGGCGCACTCGATCTGCGCGCCGTGTTCGGTGAGAATCTTCTGCGTGAGCGGCAGCCCCAGGCCCGTGCCGTGCGGTTTGGTCGTGAGGAACGGCACGAACAACTCCCGCTGTTGCTCCGCGGTCATCCCTTTGCCGCTGTCGCTCACCTGCAACCGCGCCTGCCCGTTCTCCTGCCGGGTGCTGACGGCCAGGACGCCGCCATTGGGCATCGCCTCGAGGCTGTTTTGCAGCAGGTTCAGAATCGCCTGCCATAATTGCTCGGCGTCGGCCTCGACCGTCATCTGGCTGGCCTCAAAATCGGTCCGCAGTTCCACCCGCGCGTTCTCGAAGGCCGAGCCCATGAACGCCAGCTTTTGGTCCAGGAAATCGTTGAGCTTCAGCGGCTTCCGTTCCGGCTTCGGCAGCTTGGCGAACCGTAGATAGTCGTCGATCACGCTCCGAATGCGATGCACCTCCTCGCGCATTCCGTTCACCAATACGCGCCCCTCCTCCCCGGAATGGGGTGTGGCGCCAGAGAGCTTCTCAATCTCCTTGGCAATGAGGTCCAGGTTCAACGTAATCGAGCCCAGGGGATTGCGCACCTCGTGGGCCACCTGCGCGGCCATCACGCCGACCGTCGCCAGACGTTCCGCGCGGAGGTTCGCCTCCTCGAGACTCTTGCGCCGGACTATTTCCGCTTCCAATGCCGCCGCGCGTTGTTGAAAGGCTGAAAGGAGCCAAACGACCACCGCAAAGGAGGTCATCAGCACCATGGCATTCCAATACGGAATCGCAGGGTGATTGTAGGGGTGCCCCGACAGGTTGTCCGCAATCAGCCAAATCGCCGCGCACATCGCGGCGACCAACAGGCCCGCCACCCGCCCCGCCGCCCTGGTCGACCAGCAAATAGGGACCAGGTAAGCGGCCGTCACATGGAAATCGTACCCCGTGGCGTAATCAAAAAATCCGATCAAACCCGCCAAGGCCGTGGCGAGCAACACGTTCCCATATTTCCGCGAGCGCCTCTCAAGGGCGGCGCGGCTTGTCTGCCGGCGATCACCCGCGTGGCTCTCGACCTCGCGCTTTGGAAGCGTGTTCAAATGCTCTCCCTTTCGTCCGGCGGCTGCCGTCCGGAAAGCCTGGAGGTTGACTTCACCGGAGTGGCGGCCCCACGAGCTGGCGAATCACCGTTGTGGCTGGCGGCCTGCAGTCCGGCCGCAGCCACCAGACGCCGGCCGTGTCCTCTGGCAACCACCGCCGCACCCCTGAATCCCTTTGAGACAACAACTTCAAGGTCGTCCACGCGCGGCAGCATAGCACGACCCCTGGAACTTGCTATTCCCGTCTTTTGAGGACCCCGGCGGAGCGCCTGCTTGGCCCCGCCGATCCGCCGCCGCACCTACGAGTTCCCCCTCATCCCCGGCAACCCTGCGATGCGGGCTCAAGGAACTTCGCAGGTGCGGCGCCCCTACGGGCGGCCTTGGCGGCGGAGCGACGATATCGTGCCGCCGTCGGCAGACAGCACATCCGAGAAACCCCACAGGCTCTCCGAGGGACAGTTCTCGTCCGAGTACCGGCCGAAGAAAGGCGAGCCCTCGACGTCCATGAGGCAAAATCGGGGCGGGCGAGTGGTGACCTGCCCCTGGCTTGGGGAGACGCCGCCCGCGGGGCCATGGCCTTGGCGCTTCCCGCGGGCTGGCGCCCGAACCAGCACGGCCATCACTGCGGCCAGGATCACGAGCGTGGTCACGGACTCGACGAGCGCAGACGCCCAGTTCTGCTTTCGTCGACGGTCCATAACCCGGCGCAGCTTAGTCCCTTCCATCATCGGGTTTCTTCATGTTCACCGGTACAATTCAACCACATCCATCCACACCCCATACCATCGTCCCCGTGACCAGCGACATTCTCCCTGCAAGTTATATGCCAGCAGAGGGGGTTTGGGTCAAGTCATTGGCAGCCAATCGGTTGGGCAGGGCGATGCTCAGCCGGCACGGCGGCTCCTATGCCATAATGGCAGTGCTATGTGCCATTTTGGCAGTCAAGAAGCTGCGCATTCGCTTTTTGGCGGCTCTTGCGTAGTGCGCGCTTGGCAATGCCCCCGCTTGTGCCGCGCAACTGCCTTGCGGATCACCTCGAGCAGTTTTGCCGTGGGCAGCGGCTCTTCCATGCATGCTGGCGCACCCTTGGGCGGGCATCCAGACCTGACCTCCGGCTCCTCTGACCGGGCCCAGGGCGAGGCATCCGCTTTTCCCCGCGTCAACGCGCCCTCGATCGCCGCGAGCAGTTGGGGGGTGTCCACGGGCTTTTCCAGAAACGCCGCCGCCCCCTTGCGCAGACACTCGGCCCTTACCTTCGGGTCGCCGAAAGCGGTGACGACTATAACCGGGACCTGGGGCAGGCCAACCGATACCGCGCCCAGGATGCTCTGTCCGCCCAGAATCGGCATCCGAAGGTCCGTGATGACGAGGTCAAAACGCTCGGACTTGTCCGTTAGATGCTCCATGGCGTCCCCGCCCCAGCTTGCGCTCGTCACGAGCGCACCTTCGGCGCTCAGGACTTTCTTCAGCGCCCCAAGCATGGCGACGTCATCATCGATAATTAGGATTGATTTGCGGTAGATACTCATTGCTCACTCGTCGGTCATTTCAGCAGTCTCGATGCCAAACCGAGGGCTCCGACAAGGGCCATTGTACAGCAAGCAGTTGTGAAGACAGCTTGCGGGGCGGGTCCAGCGCATCAAGCCACGGTGGCAGCTTCCGCTGCCATTCTGGCGCAGGGCTTTAATTCCCGGCGCCTCCGGGGTGCGCCCGGATCCCATTTGGGGGGGAGGCCCCGTCTGCGGCCCCACCCCGAAAGGGCCCGCTCGGTTTAATCCTCCTTGTCCGAGTGAATGACAGGCCGCCCTTCCCAGAGCCAGACACCCTTGGTTTTGACCAGCACCCGGTCGGCGCTGCCTGGGGCGGGCGGGGCCGGGGACTTGGGGAGCCACTGCGCAAGCGCCGCGCGCACGGCACAGAACTTCGGGACCGCAATGAGGTTAGTCCACTCGTTCGGGTCGTTGCGGTGGTCGTAAAGCTCGCCGGAACCGTCGGCGTAGCGGATGAGGCGCCAATGCTCCGTGCGCACGGAGTCGTTGCCCTGATTCGCCGTGGTGATGGCCGGCCAGGGGCGGGGTGCCTGCGGGCTTTTCAACTGCGGCACAAGACTGTGGCCTTCAAGGCCCTTCTTGGGCGGCAAATCGGCGAGTTCAAGGAGAGTCGGATAGATGTCGAGCAACTCCACCGGTTTGGAGCAGCAGGTCCCCCGGCCCGCCCCGGGTCCGGCGAAGGTCAGCGGCACGTGGGTGGAGCGCTCCCAAAGCGAGTTCTTGCCCGTGATGTCCTTTTCGCCCAAGTGCCAGCCCTGGTCGGACCAGAGCACCACGATGGTGTTCTCCCGCAGACCGCAGGCCTCGAGCGCGTCGAGCACCCGGCCGATCTGGCTGTCCATGAAGGTGGTGCTCGCCAGGTAGGCCCGCACGAGGGAACGCCATTGGCAGCTTCTCCTGAGCCAGGAGAGGCGCGGGTCGGGCACCTTCCAATGGAGATACCAGGCGAACTCGGGCACGTCATCGCGGTCCCCATCCTTCACCGGAGGGAGGATGATTCCATTCTCGGGCGGAAAGCGGTCGAACCACCTTTGCGAGGCATAGCAGGGCACGTGCGGCAGGCGGAACCCGACGGCCAGGAAGAAGGGCCGGCCCGGCGGCAACGACTTCATCTGCTTGATGGCAGCGCTGGCGATTCTCCAATCCGCCTGGGTGTGGTCGTCCTCGGGAAACACGCCCCAGTCCATGGCCCGCACGAAGGACGGGGTGTGAACGAACTTCTCCCTGGGCAGCGGCATGGGGGGAGCAGGTCCCCAGACGTCGAACTCGTTTTGGTGGAGCACCGCCGGGATGGACAGATCATGAAATATCTTGCCAAAGGCGGCGGTGAAATAACCGTGCCGGGCGAAATACTGCGGGAGCGTGACGCAATTACGGGTGCGGGCGACGTCACGAATGCCCGGCACCAGGCCGTAAATGCCGGTGGTGGAAGGCCGCAGCCCCGTCAACAAGCTCGCGCGCGAGGGATTGCAGAGTGGCGCCTGGCAATGCGCGTTCTGGAACAGCGTGCCGCCTGCCGCCAAGCGATCCAGGTTCGGCGTCTGCGCTTGGGGATGGCCGCCGAGGCAGCCGACCCAGTCGTTCAGGTCGTCAATGCCGATAAACAGAATGTTGGGCCTCCGCACTGCTGGAGCAGCGCAGATGACGTTCGATGGCCAGAGCGCCAGCACGAGGCTGGCAGCCAGCAGGCCGCGGACCAGCATCTGCGTCTTAGTGGTCATGAGCACAAATGCGGCGACGCAGGCCGCGAGGGATTCCCTGCGTGGAGGAGGCGCGAGCGAGGCGCACGCCCGCAGTGATACGCGACGAGCGAGCAACGAAGTCTGCGCGGAATCTCCAGCGCCCGAAGCATGGCGGCCTCACCGTCGATGATCAGAGCGGATTTGCGGCAGATACTCATTAGTCAGCCGCCGCTCATTTCAGCAGTCACGATGCCAGCCCGAGGACTCCCACAAAAGCCATTGTAGGGCAATCACTTATGAAAGGCGGCCGGTGGCCGGGCCCAGCGGACCGTGCCACGATGGCAGCTTCGGCTGCCATTCTGGCGCAGAGCCTCACTTCCCGGCGCCTCCAAATGTCCGTGCCGAAGCCGTCGCGGAGCGATGGGGTGACGGTAGCCGTGCGGCTTCAGCCCACGGACCGGGCCTCGGAATCGATGTTGCGTCGCGGCGCGACGCCTGACCAACCGCTCCCGTGCGCGAGATTGAGCCGCGACGGACCTCTCGGCTCGGGCAGGCGGCCGCAGGGTGGCAGGCGTCGCTGACGCGACGCGATCGCCATGCCTCGGGGATTCCGTGGACTGAAGCCGCACGGCTACCGTCGGAACACCGCTGCGTGGTGTGCAGCGGCGTGCGGAATCGACGCGCCAGGCTAAGCTTGACGCCCGTGCGACGCATCGGGACCGCTCTTCGACCCTCTCACGTCGGCTAACCTGTGAACCGAGGCTTATGGGCGGCCTTCCTTCACCCGGCATCCGATTCGATAGCCGACGCGAGGAGTTTGAGCGTGGTCCGGTACGGCTCCCGGCCGCCCCACTGGGTCCGCTTTTCCAGCCGGCGCCTGAGCTTTTCCTTTCGCTTGAAAGCGTCGCCGGAGCCCGCGACGATGGCCTGGAGGAATTCCCGCTCCAGCGTGTTCCCATCCAGACTCAGCTCATCCGCGTAATCGCGCAGCAACTCCTCCGCCTGGCGGGCGCTCTCCCGTCGCGCGCCCTGGACCGCCGGCTGCACCGATGGCACCGCGGGTGCTGGCGCCCCCTCGCCGGGCCTCGGCGCGAAGAGTTCGCGGAGCAAGCCCTGAAACTCCTCCTGCCCGGGCGTTCCTTGGATGAGCCCAATCACGCGCTGCGACAGCGTCGCCGCCTCGTCTCTTGCTCCCTGGTCGAGCTTTTGTTCTATGGCTGCGAGCCAAGCCCCTGAGAGTTGGCCAAACAATGGACCCAGGGCCCGCACTTGTCCTTCACTCAAGGCGGGGCGCAGGGACAAGGCCTGGTCCAGCGCCTCCGCCGCCCTTCCTTGCTCCGCCAGGGAACGCAACTCAATCAACTCGGCCAGCCGTTGCGTTCCTGGGAGCAGACCGGGGCCTGGCGCCGGTTTGTGCAGCGACCTAACCCAGCGGCACAGGGCGGCAAGGCTTTCCTCGAACGAAGTGATGCTCTCGAGGCGGATGCGAGGCGGCGGCTGTTCCGCCGCATGGCCCTCCGGCGTCGGCAGGGTCGCCAGGATTTCGCGCATCTGCCCGGAGACCCGCGCGCCGAGAGGTTCCCGCACCAAGTCCAGCATCCTTCCTTCCGCTTCCTCGAGCTTCCTTCGCGTGTCCTGCAACCGCGTTCCGGACCCGGCGAACGCGGATGGCCACAGACTCGGCCGCGCCGGGAGCGTCACCGCGAGCTGTTTTTCATAGTGACCGCGCAGTGCCGCCAGCGCCGGTTGAAGGTTAGCCATGCGCCTTGGGTTATTGTGCGCGCCTGCCAGGCCAATCAGGATGCCCGCGGCGCCTTGGAACAAAAAAATGCCTTTGGTCCGTGGGTCCTCGAAAGAGTCGGCGCAACGCAGGAGTGCCGCGGCGCCTTCCTCGAGGACCTTGGCCGCCTCTCCGCTCAAACTCCGGGCCGAGGCGTGAAGGTCGATGGCGTCCACCAGCCAGCCTCGTTGCGCGTCCGCGGCCAGGAAAACGGACATCACCGGCGCGTAGGCCCTGGTGTTCAGGAGCCGGAGAAAGCAGGCCGAGCCCCTGGCTTGTAGCGTCTCCTGGCGAAGCCGGGCGCCCGGGACTTCCGCCGCCTCGGGCTGGCCGGCCTTGAGAAAAAAGGACACCGTCTCTTGCCACTGCCCAAATTGTTTCAAGGCCTTCTTCACGTGGTCGGGGTCAAGGGCTGGCGGCTCGCCGGCCGCGCTGTCCAGCCAGGGCTCGTTTCCGTGGCCGTTCCTGAAACCCAGCGCGAAAAAACGCTCGATGACAAATCGTTCGGCTTCCGTCCGGCCTAACATCGCGCCCAGGCGCGCCGCGGCAGCCGCGCCCGCCCGGTGCGGACCACAGACCAGCAACCGGTCTTTGACCGCCAAATCGAAGAGCCGCTTGGTCTTGGCGCATTTGACCTCGCCGGGCTCGGACGCCTCGAAAGCGAGGGCCTCGAGGGCCGGCCCGGAATACTCGAAATACGAGCTCAGCCCATCGGCGGAGCCATTCCCTTCCGACGGCGATGGCGCCTCATGAAGGAGAACCAGATGGAAAGTGGCGATGCTCCGGGCCGGGCTCGGCACGCGCAAAGGCCTCCGAAAGGACACGCGCAAAAGCGGTGGATTTCCGGCCGTCACCGGAGGACAAAACTCACATCGATGGAGGCCGTTCTCCATCAGCGCGCACGCGAAATGGGGAAAGGAACGTAACCACGGTCTCAGGCCCGCCGCCGTGTATTCGAGAACGGAAAAGCGAGGGTCGTAATCGAACACTGAGCCCAGGAACGAGGCTGCCCGGTTCGCGTCGATCAGGTGGTTGCGAAAGGCAAAAAGGTCCGGCCGCAGGCCCTGGGGCAGCGCCAGGTCCGCCTGCCGCCCGGCGACCACGCGGCCGATCATGGCCGCCATGAGCAAGAGGATTTTCTTGGGTTGCCAGGCGATGTCCCGGTGCGCGCCCTCCCGCAAGCCGTCGTGTCTGAATGAGTCCACGCCATCCCGGAAGTCCTGGAAGGTCATGGGCACGACCCGGCTCATCCGGTTGCAAACGGCAACCAGGTTCGTGTTGAACACCTCCGCCGCAACGGCCCAGGCACTCCTTTCCGCCTCGTCCGCGCCCCCCTCCGGAGCGAAGAAATCAAAAAAGGACTTGTAGAGACCACGCCACTCTTTGACGGGCCGCGCGGGCAGGGCCAGCGGGTCGAGGATTTCCCGGATCATCCCTTGGAGGCGGGATAGGGGGACTCTGACCGCGCCGGCATCAGGGGGGTTGGGCGGGGGGGAGGCGTGCCCGCTGGCCTGGGCGCGCGCGACCTCGGCGGCCGGCAAGACCTCGGCTGTCAGGCTCTCGGCGGGCTCTTCAGCGCCCCCCGTCAGGACGGCGCCAAGCCCGATTACCAGCGGTTTTCCCGCGAGACTCAAACGGTTCATGCGGTGACTTAGACGCACCGATGAGCCGCCTTGTTCTATCCTTTCGGGGTTTTTCAAAAATTGGTGTGAGTAATTTCGCAAGCGGCGTCCGCGGTCAGGAGAGCCCTGGCTTGCGTCTGTCCTCGGTTCCTGTAACCTGCCGTCAGATTAATACCTTTTATGTGCGATCCCATTCCTGAAAACGAGATGCGGCAGAATCGGCGGCATTTCCTGCACGTGGCCGGCGCCCTCACGGTCGGGACGACTTGCGGGCCGGGCCTTCTGGCCGGTGCCGAGCCCGGCCAGCCTGGCACGGGCGCGGCCCCCCTAATCCAGATCGGCATTTTGCTGGGGACTTTCGCCCAGCCCACGCTCGAGGGCAGGTTGGACGCGGTCAAGGCCTGCGGGCTGGACTGCGTGCAGTTGAGCCTGGATTGCGCCGGGTTGCCGGCGATGCCCGAGGAAATCCCATCGGAACTGGCCGGCCGGATTCGCCGGGAGGCGGCGGCCCGCGGGATTACCATCGCCTCCGCGCAGGGCACCTTCAACATGAGCCACCCCGACCCGGAGCACCGCCGGACCGGGCTGCGGCGGCTCCGCGTCCTGGCTGAGGCCTGTCCTTCGTTGGGCACCTCGAGGATTCACCTGTGCACCGGCACGCGCGACCGCGACAACATGTGGCGGCGCCACCCCGATAACGCCACCGTGGCGGCCTGGCGGGACATGACCGCCTGCGTGCGCCAGGCGGCCGACATCGCCCGGCAGGCCGGCCTGGTGCTGGGCTTTGAACCGGAGGTGAA
>Ga0326728_10027230_pt1 | contig 10020 bp, 9 predicted proteins | sample MB3enrmetagenome_FD_207602 | JGI IMG/M metagenome (GOLD analysis project Ga0326728, IMG submission 207602) | Lab enriched peat soil microbial communities from McLean, Ithaca, NY, United States - MB31MN | ecosystem: Environmental > Terrestrial > Soil > Wetlands > Peat | place: USA: New York... | reverse complement strand
GCCACTTCGAGTTGGCGGGCTGCCTTGATCAATACGCGCAGGGCTTGGTTTACGGACTCGGAGTCGCGGAACACCTCAGCCACGTCAGAATCAAGCAGCACGACGTTCGTACCCTCCCTGTACCGCTGGTAATACTTGCCGCGAACCCCACCACGGAGATCGTACTCCGGCCTCATCTCGTCTGCCTCGATTCGATCATTCTAATTGCACCCTACCAGCCTACCACGCTGGCGGAACAGATTCGAGGGGATTGCGCACTCGGTTCTGCCCGCAAATCAGCCCCTGAGCGGGTGGGCCGCCATAGGGACAAGCCGTCTAGTTTTATTAAATGGCCTAGTAGTGTTCATTTTGTGCTTGACAACTGTCGGCCATATGTGCTAGCCTTCACATGTGTACGCCCTTACCTTCCGAGGAAACGCCTTTCCTCGATTATCCCCTAATATCAAGGAGCACCTATGTCTTTACGGAAATCACCGGAACTTACTCCGGAACTCGTCGAAGCCGCCCGCCGCAACGCCCAGCATGCCACCGGACCGCGCAGCGAGGCAGGAAAGGAGAAAGTGAAGATGAACGCCGTCAAGCACGGCTTTTATTCCGCCCCTGAGAACCATCAGCTTACCATGCTGGCCCTGGGCGAAGATCCGCAGGAGTTCGAAGCCATGGTCAAGCAAATGATGGCCACCTACGGTCCCGGAGACACGCTTTGGAGGAATCAGATCGAAGACTTGGCCAAGCTGTACTGGCGGCGCTCGAGGCTCGAGCGCATGCAGACGGGGCTCATGCGCCGCTACTTGCTCGGGGTCGAGGAATGGCAGCACCGCCGGAAGCTCGAGATGGCCAACGCCACCTTCGATGCCTCACAGCCGGAAATGCTCGGTATCAGCGTGCCGGAATCGGCCGACCTGGGCGTGCGGCTGAGAAGGCTTCTCTCCACCCTGGGACTTATTCGAGCCCTGGTAGCGCGGACCTCCGTCTCTGAGGTCTGCGGCTCTTCTTCGGGTTCGGAGTCGAGCCTACCCTGGGAGGATCGCCTCGCTCGAGATATAGACTTACCCGTCGACACTCGGCAATGGACACTGGAAGACTGGGGGGCTAGCCTGCCGAACCAACTAGAAACCCTTTCCCGGGGCAGGATGGGCTGGCGGATGGCTCGAATTTGCGGGTTGCTCCGCCTGTTCTCGGAGGTGAGTAGAGCCCGGGAGCCACAGCCCGGCGCAACTCCGGAAGCGATCGAGGCTGACCTCCAGGAACTTCTCCGCCTGCTGGACGAGGAAATCGCCGCCCTTGAGCCGGAATTCGAATACGCCGAGAAGCTGAACACGCAGAAAGCCTCGATCGAGCGCGATGCCTGCCTGGCTCCGGAGGGCGAGACCTGGCGCCTGATGCTGCGCCGGGAAAGCGCTCTCGACCGTTCGATTGATCGCAAGGTGAAAATAATCCTGGGCATGCGCAAAAATCATATCGACGACACGCTTAACGATCTGATGGCCGAAGCCGGTTTGAAAGGGGACAAAAACTCCGAAATGGACGCCGAACCGGCAGACATCGAACCAACGCTAGGGTACGACAGCCCATCCGAGGAGCCGGAGGCGGCCGAGCCGCCAAAACATCAAAATTCGCGGAACAAACCGGGAATGTTTATGAAAACAAAGGGAGGCGAGCCAGACGCGGAGCTAGGGAATAGGGGACAGGGGACAGGGAACAGGCAGTGCACGGTAGGCAGCGGTGAGGTTGGCGGGCTCGACCGCCGTTTGTGATCTGTCAGCATGGTCCTCCGGCCCGCGCAAGCTCACGAAAAACGGTCAAAATGTCATGCTGTGGCGGAATAGGGAACAGGGGACCAGTAGCACAGCCACTCTTGGCTGTGCTGCGAGGCGGCCGAACCGGGAATAGGGAGCAGGGAACCGGGGATAGCGAGTGGCTATGCCCTTCTCCCATCCTCAAGCAAGCCAAGGCGGAGGTAGTGTCTCAGTTTGAAGTGGCATGGCCATCTTGGCCATGAAGTTTCACGGGCAGGATGCCCGTGCCACGTCAAACTGAGACAGTACCCGGTTTCTCGGCAGTGGGTCAATTCGCTGTAGCGGCGCTCTCCGAGCGCCGGAACTCCCTGAGAATTCGAGACCGGCGGTCGGAGACCGCCGCTACAGAAATCAAACTGAGACACTACCGGTTTCTCTAACTCCTTGCCGGGTATCGCGGGGCTGTGATAATTTCAGAAGGTTTGCGGACTGATTACGATTCGAGTGGGTGGGTTATCGATGATTGAAGATTTGGGAATGACCGAACCGCGCATTGGGGACACGGCATTTGTGGCCCCTAGCGCTGACATCATTGGGGACGTGGAAATTGGCGAAAATTCGAGCATCTGGTTTCTGGTGCGATAAACCATGAGAGTCGAACCCATTCGCTCCGTTAAAGGAACGCGCGACCTGCTTCCGCCCGACACGAACCTGTGGCAGCGGGTCGAGGCTGAAGCCCATAAACTGTTCGCCGCTTACCATTACGGCGAAATCCGCACCCCCATTTTGGAAGAGACAGGGCTCTTCTCGCGCAGCGTAGGTGCCGATACAGATATCGTGATGAAGGAGATGTATACGTTTCAGGATCGCGACGAGGAGTCATTGACGTTGCGGCCGGAGGCGACGGCGTCCGTGGTGCGCGCCTACATCGAGCACAGCCTGTATAACCAGGGCGGGATTCACAAGCTGTATTACATCGGCCCCATGTTCCGGCGGGAGCGCCCGCAGAAAGGGCGCTACCGCCAGTTCTACCAGATCGGCGCGGAAGTGCTGGGCTCCGAAAGCCCCCTGGTGGATGCAGAAGTTCTGGAGATGCTCGTGCTGTTCCTGGAGCGGGTCGGCATTCGGCAGTATCAGCTTCTTCTGAACTCCGTGGGCTGCCCGGCGTGCCGCGCCCAGTATCTGACTGTTCTGCGCGAGGCCCTGGGGAGCGTGAAGGGCTCGATGTGCGCGGATTGCCAACGGCGCGCGGACTCGAACCCCTTGCGCGTCCTGGACTGCAAAGTGGAGGCGGACCAGCCCATCATCGAGAAGCTGCCCAAAATCATCGATCACCTCGACCCCGAGTGCCGCAAGCATTTCGACCGCGTGATGAGTGAACTTGAGGCGCGCCGCATTTCTTACGAGGTTACACCCCGTCTGGTGCGAGGGCTCGACTATTACACGCGGACCACCTTCGAGATTACCAGCGGCGCGCTGGGCGCGCAGAACGCCGTGCTGGGCGGCGGCCGCTACGACGGACTTTCCGAAATGCTGGGTGGCCCGCCCACGCCCGGCATCGGTTTTTCAATTGGCCAGGACCGCTTGATTCTGGCCGTGCAGGCGGCGGCAGTGCTTAAGTCCGAAGCTCCCCTGGCAGCCTGCGTCGTCTGGATGGGCGAGGCCGCCCTGCCGGCGGCCGCGGGCCTGGCGCGCGAACTGCGGGCGCAAGGTTTGAGTGTCGAGATCGATTATGACCCGATGAAAATCAAGAAGGCGATGGGCCTGGCAAGCAAGCTCCAGGCACGATTTGCCATCATTATCGGCGACGGCGAACTTGCCAAGGGGCGCTATCAAGTCAAAGACATGGGAAGCGGCGAGCAGCAGGAAGTGGAGCCTGGAAATATCGCGGCGCACTTAAAAGAAATTATGAATAGTAAATAGTGAATAGTAAATTGAGAATTATGGAAGGTGAGCTCAAGTTGCGCTGTCATTCTGAGCGAAGCGAAGAATCTCCGCAGTTCCTCGCAGGCTGTTGAAGCCAAGCTACTGCTGAGATCCTTCGCTTCGCTCAGGATGACAGCGCGCAGCTTCGCTCTGCGCAAGCCGCCGATCGAGGTTATGTTCAGAATTTATAATTTATCATTTACAATTCACTATTTACTATTCGCTATTTACTATTGATTTTTGGGTGGTGAACTTGAAACTGGACCTTTTAGGAGATCGACAACGGACGCATTACTGCGGCGAACTTGGAAAGGCGCACGCAGGCCAGACGGTGTTTCTGGCCGGCTGGGTTGATGGCCGCCGCGACTTGGGAAACATCATCTTTCTGGACGTACGCGACCATACGGGCTTGGCACAAGTCGTCTGCAACCCCGCCATCAGCGCCCAAGCGCACGACCGGGCCGATGAAGTGCGTCCCGAGTACGTGGTGGGCGTGGAAGGCGAAGTGGTGCTGCGCTCCGCGGAGACAGTGAATCCTCAGATAGCCACGGGCATGGTGGAAGTCAAAGCGGCAAAGCTCCTCGTCCTGAACGAGTCCAAAACTCCGCCTTTTCCCATCGACGACGAGACGAAGACGAGTGAGGAGACTCGGCTTCGCTATCGCTACCTGGATTTGAGGCGGGGCCGGATGCAGCGCAACTTGCGGCTGCGGCACCGGGCGAGCCAGGTGGTTCGCCAGCATCTCTCCGAGCATGGATTCAGTGAAATCGAAACGCCGTTCATGACGCGTTCGACGCCCGAAGGCGCGCGCGATTACTTGGTCCCCAGCCGCCTGCATCACGGCCAGTTTTACGCCCTGCCCCAGTCTCCGCAACTCTTCAAGCAGATTCTGATGATCGGGGGCTTTGACCGCTACTTCCAGATTGTCAGGTGTTTTCGCGACGAGGATCTGCGCGCCGACCGCCAGCCCGAGTTTACGCAAATCGATATCGAGATGGCGTTCCCACAGCGGGACACGCTTTTCGATCTCGTCGAGCGGCTGATGGAGAAGCTCTGCGCGCTGGTCCAAGTGGAGGTCAAGCGCCCGTTCCAGCGCCTGAGCTATGAGTCGGCGATGGAGCGCTACGGCTCTGATAAGCCGCACCTGGGATTCGACCTGGCGTGGAAGCGAATCGACGTGACTGGAAGTCCCCTCGTCAATGTTCGAGGGTTCAAGGCGGTGAAAGCGCTGCGAATTCCTGGCGGGGCGGGCAAAATCTCACGCAGTCAGATGGACAAATACCAAGTGCCACTAAAGACTCTGGGAGCGGGGAATTTCGCCATCCTGGAGTTGAAGGATTCCGAGATTCAGTCGCGGCTCTCGAAGACGGTTGGCGAGGAGTGCTTACGGGGCATCACAAGCGCTACGGGAGCCGCTGCCGGCGATCTCATCGTTCTCCTGGGTTGCGAGGAAACCTCGCGCCTCAGGCTTCATCAACTCGACGAAGCCTCCGGCTGGTTCAGGACGGAGTTGGCAGAACGGCTTGGCTTGCTCAGGCCCGGCGTCTGGAGCTTCCTCTGGGTGATTGACTTCCCTATGTTCGAGTACGACGAGCGAGAGAAGCGCTACACCGCCATGCATCATCCTTTCACTTCGCCACGAGAGGAGGACCTCGATGCGCTCGAGTCCGATCCGGGCTCGGTGAAGGCGCTCGGATACGACTTAGTGCTCAATGGGTCGGAGATAGGCGGCGGGTCAATCCGTATCCACCGCACGGATATCCAGCGGCGCGTCTTCAGCGTCCTGGGCTTGACGGAGGAGAAAGCCCGCGAGCGCTTCGGCTTCTTCCTCGACGCGCTGGAATACGGCACACCACCGCACGGCGGCATTGCTTTGGGCCACGATCGCATTGTTGCGTTTCTGGCCGGCGAGTCGAACATTCGCGAGGTGATCGCCTTCCCCAAGACCGCCAGCGCGGTGGATTTGATGTGTGAGTCACCCGCCGGGGTCGAACCTGAGCAACTCGAAGAGCTGGGGCTGGAGGTTAAGAAAGAAGGGTAAAGGGTAAAGGGTAAAGGATAAAGGGTGAAAGGCTAAGAACACTTGTCATTCCGAGGAGTCCCGCGTCCGCGGGACGACGAGGAATCCCGCACTGCCCCGAAAATACTCAGAGCGAGATTCCTCGCTTCGCTCGGAATGACACTTTAAGGGTCGGAGGCTTCGACTTTCAACTCCTTGACTTCTCGACTCCTTGACTCCTCGACTCCTCGACTTCTTATGTCCGTCATCCGCATCTTACCGGAAACCGTCGTCAATAAAATCGCCGCCGGCGAAGTCGTGGAGCGGCCCGCTTCCGTGGTGAAGGAGTTGGTGGAGAACTCCGTGGACGCCACTGCGGGCCGCATCCAAGTCTCCGTGGAAGCAGGCGGAAAACGCCTGATTCGAGTGGTGGATGACGGATGTGGCATGAGCCACGACGATGCGTTGCTGGCCTTTGAGCGGCACGCCACCAGCAAAATCCGTTCCGCCGAAGACATATTTGAAATTGCGACTCTGGGCTTTCGCGGTGAAGCGCTGCCCTCGGTGGCTGCCGTCTCGCGCCTGGTGATCGAGACCCGGCACGCCTCGGAGAGTTCGGGCACGCGCCTCGAGATCGCGGGAGGCAGGCTGCGCGATGTCAAGGAAGTGGCGTGGGAGGCGGGCACGCGCGTGGAAGTAAGAGACTTGTTTTACAACACTCCGGCGCGGCGCAAGTTTCTCAAGTCGGAGTCAACCGAACTCGGTCATATTGCAAGTCTGGTGACGCATTATGCGCTTGCTCACCCGGAAAAGAGCTTTCGGTTGACGTCACTGAGCAATGAGATCTTGAGTGTCTCGCCGGTCTCGACCCTGCGCGAGCGAGTTTACCAGGTGATGGGCGCCCAAACTCTCGAACAATTGGTGGAGATGGCTCCCGTGGAGCGGCGCATGACGTTTGCGGCGCCGTTGGACACAGTGGAGGAAGGGGAAGTCCCGAACGAAGCTCCGTTAGTGCGCGTTTTTGGGTTCACCTCCCGGCCCGAGGTACACAAGCTCAACCGCAACAACATCTATTTTTTCGTCAATCGACGGCTGGTCCGGGATCGCCTGATCCTGCACGCCATCACGGAAGCGTACCGCAACATTCTTCCCGCGAGCGTGTTCCCGGTGGCCTTGATCTTTGTCGAGTTGCCGGCGGCCGAGGTGGATGTGAATGTCCACCCGTCGAAAGTTGAGGTGCGGTTCCACCATTCCGGGTTTATCCACGACTTGGTGAGGGATTCCCTTCGCCAAGCCTTGCTGGCCACCCGGCCGGTCGCTGCCTTTCCGATGGCCAGGCCGTCGCGGGGCATGCCGGTGGACACAGACGCGGCGGAAGTGGCGGAGAAGATCGAGGAGGAGCCCGCAACGGGACAGGCCGCTCAAGAGCTCCTTACGGGCGCGCCGTCGCCGACCGCAGCTACGCCGCCGCAGGCCCGTACGGGCAGGGCGTGGCGTGCCCATGCTCCGCCGTTCAAATTATCTCCACTCCCCCCGGAGCCGCTTACGGGCCGGCTTCCACTCGAGGCCGCGCTGTCGCCTTACGCTCCCTCCCTATCGAGGCCGGAAGCTGACACGGCCATGCGTCCGGCGTCCCCCTCCGCCATCGCGGCGCCGGGCGAATTGCCGGGTGACCTTCAACCTCTGGGCCAGGTTCAGGAGAGTTTCATCGTGGCCACCGATTCCAGCGGACTGTGGATCGTGGACCAACACGCCGCACACGAGCGTGTTCTGTTTGACCGGCACGTCCGCATGCGGCAGGAGCAGAAGGTTTCGGTGCAAAGGTTGTTAGTGCCCATCATTCTGGAATTAAGAGCCGAGCAGCAGGTAACCTATCAGGAGATCGCGGAGGAGTTGGCGGCCAACGGGTTCGAAGTCGAGCCCTTTGGCCAGCGAACGCTTGCCATCAAGGCCGCGCCCGCTGAAACGCGCACGGATGATGTGGGGGACTTGATGCGCGAAATTCTGGACAACGCCCGGCAAGAGGGGCGGACGGTGTCCTTGGACATATTGCGAAACAAAATTGCCGCCTCGGTCTCCTGCCACGCGGCGATCAGGGTGAACATGCCGCTGGACAAGAGCAAGATGGATTGGTTGCTTCAGGCGCTCGCTAAGACGGAGTGCCCCATGACTTGCCCTCACGGTCGGCCCACTGTCCTGCGCTATGGGATGAAGGATTTGCAGAAGGCGTTCAAGAGAATTTAGTTATCAGTTTTCAGTCATCAGTTACCAGTCCGGGCCCCGTGTCATTCCGAGCGTAGCGAGGAATCTCGCTCTGGATTGCGGTGGAAGGAATCAGAGCGAGATTTCTCGCCATGAAAATACATGTGCCGAAGGCGCCTTGGAGTGCGGTAGCAACAGCTACCGCCCTGCATACGTGCCGCATGAACCGAAGGCGGTAGCTGCTGCTACCGCACTCCAAGGCGCTTCGCGCATTTTCATGCAACGTGGTGAGCGGAAGCATCATGGAATCTACGCTCGGAATGACACCGGTTTTACTGAGAACTGAGAACTGAAAACTGACGACTCGTATGTCCAATCTATGTCAACGCCCCTAGTGATTGCCATTGACGGCCCAGCCGGCGCAGGTAAGAGCACTGTAGCCCAGAAAGTGGCGGCGCGCCTTGGACTGAACTACGTTGACAGCGGCGCCACATACCGGGCCACTGCCTTGAAGGTACTTCAATCCGGCATCGCACCCGACGATGAGCAAGCGGTGGCAAGACTTATTGCGCAGACGGAGATCCGCATCACCACGGATGGGCTGCAATTCCGAGTCTTGGTTGACGGTCAGGACGTGACGGAAAAGATTCGCACTCCCGAAGTGACGTTGGCTTCAGCCAGGATATCGCGCTTGCCCGAAGTGCGCGCCAAACTCTTGCCGGTGCAGAGGAGCTGCGCCACGGGGGGTGGGGTGGTAATGGAAGGGCGCGACATTGGCACCGTCGTCTTTCCCAACGCTGCCTTGAAGGTCTTTCTCCGGGCTGATCCGGCGGAGCGGGCGCGCCGGAGGCTCAAACAAGACAGTAAGAAAGGCCGTTCGGCCACCCTCGAACAAACTGCCGGCGAAATCGCACTGCGCGACCAACTCGATGCGGAGAGGAAGATTTCCCCGTTGGTCGCCGCGGCGGACGCCGTGGAGATTGACTCCACGGACCTCGCCGCCGAACAGGTGGTGGAGCGGATACTCGCACTTGCCAATGAGCGCAAGTTGATAGGAAATGAACCAAAGAGGGCAACCTGAAACTCGCGCGAAACAGGATCAGAGGCGAGATACACAACTGGGGTCAGCAGGAGAAGGAAATGGCCCACGAGTTTGACGGCGAGAGATACGGGCAGGCGTCAGCGCACCAGAAGGAATGGGGACGACGCTCATCGCAGAACTGGGCCTGCAAGGGACAGAGCGTGTTCTCGATCTGGGATGTGGCGATGGCGCGCTCACTGCCCGGATTGCAGCCCTTGTCCCGCGTGGGCAAGTCACAGGCATAGATGCCTCGCGGGGCATGATTGCGGCAGCCCTGCCCAAGGCGTGCGGGAACCTGCGTTTTGTTCGGATGGATATCAACGATCTGAGCTTCTCCGGGGAATTCGACGTGGCATTCTCGAATGCCACGCTGCACTGGGTGAAAGACCATCAGCGTCTTTACAAGAATGTCAACCGCGCACTCCGTCCCGGCGGCCGGATTCGCTTCAACTTTGCCTCGCAAGGGAATTGTTCCCACTTCTTCCGGGTTGCTCGGGAGGCCATGTCGCAAACGGAGTTTTCCGCCTATTTCGCGGATTTCGAGTGGCCCTGGTACATGCCTAAAGTGGATGAATACGCGGCTCTCGTCAAGTCAAGTGGACTCAGCAACGTCCGGGTGTGGGGCGAGAATGCGGACCGGTTCTTTGCGGATTCCGACGCGATGATTCGGTGGATCGATCAACCAAGCATCGTTCCCTTTCTCGCCTGCGTTAGGGAAGAGCACAAGAGGGAATTCCGGGACTACGTCGTGAGTCGAATGCTCGACGAGACCAGGCAAAGTGACGGGCGTTGTTTTGAGACCTTCCGTCGGGTCAACGTCTCCGCGCGGAAGCAAGCGCACGAATAGCCCCTCATCGGCAGTGGCGAGTGAAAAGGAAGATTTGGAGGCAAGGACCGCGAGAGGCCGGATTGGGCGGGGAAGGGCCTAATGGACCTCCGGACTTACCTTCCTCCGTTGCTCATGGAGGCGAGGAATTCAGCATTGCTCTTCGTCTTCGAGAGCTTGTCGATGATCAACTCCATGCTCTCCACCGGGGACAGTGGGTTCAGCACTTTGCGCAACACCCAGATCC
>Ga0326728_10027228_pt1 | contig 10021 bp, 8 predicted proteins | sample MB3enrmetagenome_FD_207602 | JGI IMG/M metagenome (GOLD analysis project Ga0326728, IMG submission 207602) | Lab enriched peat soil microbial communities from McLean, Ithaca, NY, United States - MB31MN | ecosystem: Environmental > Terrestrial > Soil > Wetlands > Peat | place: USA: New York... | reverse complement strand
CTGCGCACTAGTTCCACTGCCTTCTGAAAGTGCTCGCCGGAGCGCTGCTGCGTCCCAACCTGCACAACTCGCTTGTACTGCGCAGCGGCCTCCACCATCTTGCGGCCTTCGAACACCGTGTGCGAGAGGGGCTTTTCCTGGTACACATCTTTCCCCGCTTCACAGGCGGCGATCATGGGAATGGCGTGCCAATGATCGGGCGTGGCAATGATAACCGCGTCGATGTCCTTGTGCTCGAGCACGCGGCGAAAATCCTTGTAGGTTTTCGCCTTGCCCAGCGTCATCTCAGCCGCGTCGTCGAGGTGGGGTTCATAGGGATCAGCAATCGCCACGCAGTCAACTTGGCCCGTGCGCAGGAAATCGCGCAAGTTCGCCTGGCCCATGCCGCCGGCGCCGATAAGGCCAATGCCCACACGGTCGTTGGCTCCCAGAACATTGCGTACTGCGGGCCCCGCCGACAGCGCCAGGCTGGCCGCTGCCATCGCCGCGGTCTTATTAAAATCTCTACGGGAAATCTTTGATCTCTCCATAATACCTCCTTGATAATGACGGCCTTTGTGCTGCCGCTTTTCCGCACAGAGTTGCCCCACGAGGGCTTAGAGCAATCGCCGGCGAAGGCGAGAACACCCGAGTGCATCACCTAGGGCAGCGATGCAGACTGCCGCCCCATGCGTTCCGGGCCGGAACTATACTACAAGGCGAGAGCGTGAAGAAAGGGGAACACACTACGCCCGATCCAGAGCCTCGAGCAATTCCTCCACGTTGGTTTCGTCAACCACAAGATTGAGGCTCTCTTCCCGAAGGTTCTCAAGCTCATCGAAGGCGCGGAAAAGCCTCATCTTCGCCGCGGCGTATTGCTCGCTGGAGTCGAGTTGCCGGCTGTGGGCGGCACGCCAGGCAGCGATCGCCCTTTGTGAAACGAAAACGCGCAAGGCGAAGGGCGGCCCTTGGTCCGCTGTCGTCACAAAGATGTAGTCGCTGCCCGGCCCAAGTCCGGCGGGTCGGACGATGCTTCGCCGCGCCTCAAAGAAATACCGGTACGCGATCCCCGTTTCAGCCGCATACGATTTGTAGCGACGAGGCATTGTAAATTCAGTGACGAGTGACAAGTGACGAGTGACGAGCAGGAGTCAGGAGTCAGAAGTCAGTGGTCCGTTGTCCGTTGCTGCGGGCCCGCGGCGCGCTCCGCCCTGGCACCTGAAACCTGGCACCTGAAACCTGCTTTTCGGCTCGTCACTTGTCACTCGTCACTTGTCACTTGAACGTCATTCCCTGGCCCGTGAGACCTCCGTATGAGAGATCGGCGCCAGCTTGTCCAGCGACCCGGAAAAATCAAGTTCGCGCGATGATGCCTCGGTATCAACCTCATCGACCCGGGTTAGCCATCGGCGTCGAAGACGTCGCAGGTCAGCGGCGACGTGCAAATTCGCCGGCCCCTCGAAGGCCTGGGCGCCGGAGAGGCTTAATCTGGCGCCCGAGAATTCCAATGTGGTTTTCTTCAAGACTGCGCGGCGGTCGTGAACCTGAAGATTCAGCGTTACCGAACGAAGCCCAACCGGACCTCGAAGCGGCTCCAGAGTCCCCTCGCCGGCAAGGCGTACAAATGCTCCGACAGGGTCAAAACCAACCAAGGAGAGATCACTGGCGACGACCGTCACGCGTCCCTCCAGGTTCTCGCTCATTTCTTCCTGACTCAACCCCATCGTCTCGAAGTGCCCGCTCATGGACATTGACCCATGCGCTCCGCGAAGCACGGAAGGCAGATGAGTCACAATGGTCTGAATTCCAACGCCTGACAACGAAAGATCCGCGGCGAGGTGAGCTGGGCTAGCCGTTAGGTCCATCCGGCCGTTTAAACGACCCTGTCCACCCCCAACTCGGAAAACCGCGTTGGGGAGTCGAACCACCCGCCCAACGACCTCCGCATTGGTTTGGAGGTTGTCCAGCGTGATTCCCCGATAGGTGACCTTGGAAGCCGAGAATCGCCCGCGGGCGTTCAAGGAAGCAAATAATTTGGCGGCTGCCTCACGCTCAGCGGCAAATGAACCGAGACCGGGTAATCGCTGGAATAGCGGTATGGGTTTGCGGCGTCCGAGCGCAACAAACCACGAGGCCCCCTGCCCAAGGTCAAGACTGTCGCCATGCAGGTCGAAAGTCCAGGGGCTATGCCAGTCGCCTTGGTGTTCGAGCCGCCCGGAAAAGACACTGGTCCCAAGGACGGCCTGCAGGCGGTCAACCACGATTTCATCGCCACTAACCTGGACGCTCGCCCGAGGGACATTAATGGGCTCAGTGAAACCGGGAATCACCAAGCGGGCAGCCCGCAGCTCGGCTCGACCTTTCAGGACGGGCCGATAGGGCGAGCGGAGTGAACCCATTAGACGGAACGAGGCGGTACCTGAACCCACGGCGTCCCATCCCTGGAGGGCCGGCATACCGAGCGCGCGGCCGAAGTTCACGACATCTCGGAGCGGCACGGCTTTGCTGGAAAGAGTCAATTCGTAACGGAGAGGCCCCGTCCCTCGCTCGAGTGAACCTTCGGCCTCAAGGGCCACACGTGGCGCAAGAGTAATACGTACAGGGGCGAGCCGTGCCCCGCGGTTATCGATTCGTACCGCGACTTCGGAAACCGGAAAACTTGCCGAGCGGGTGCTGAGCACGACATCGCGCGCCCCCACAAACCCTCCGTAGCGCCGCTCTGCCCACGGTCCTTGGATGGCCAGCATTCCGTCGACGCGTCCTCTGATTCCAAAGCCTCCTTTGAGTGTCCAAAGCCTCCCGGCCAGAGCCGCCAGGTCCTCCAAGCGGGAACGCTCCAGTGCAAGGACCAAATCCAGCTCTGGAGAGCTCGAGAGGTGGTCGATGGTTCCGGAAATGTGAACATGAGAATCGGCGAACGACGCTTCCGTAGTTTCCAGCACAAGGCGGCCCCGATCCCGATCAAGTTGCCCCCGGAAGGTTATTGTCCACGGCATGGGATTAGAAGGTGGAATCTGTTCCCAGCGATGCAGCTCACTGAGCCGGCCACTGCCTTCGAGATTCAGGGTTCGAATCGACCCTGTGACGCGCAGCTCGGCATCCATGACGGCGTACAATCCCGTATTACGGCCCGTCACCAGGGGCGCCCAGTCATACACCAGTGCCTCACGCGTGCGAACCACAGCATTCAGTGGTCCGCGCAAATCTCTCTCGGGAGTCCACTCTCCAGTCACTTCCACGGCCCCGGGGGTGGGCAAAGAAAGGTCAGTGCGGATAGGGGAACCTACCAGCCGGAATCGCAAATGATGATTGGCCGGATCAAAACTCAGTTGCGCGCGCAAATCGGTAATTGCGAAGGGCTTCTTGTTTTCTCCCAACTTGAAATTGACGCGACCGTCTTCCACTTCCAAATCCAGTGGACCGGTGGTCACTTGTGGGGAAGATGATACCGCCCCCGGCGCGCCGGAAGGTGCGGGGCTAAGGAGGAGAAGTCGTTCAACGTTCCAGCCTCTTCCGGCCTCTCGGACCAGGTTAATATTCGGATGTTGAAGTCGAAAATGAGAGAAATCCAGCCGCGAGCCCAGCAAAGTTTGCCAGCGGATGTCGCACTCGATACGATCAACGCGGGTGAAGGGCTCGGACCCGAAAGCGGGGTCCTCCTGAATAACGGCGTTTTCAATGACGAAGCCCGGCCGCGGCAGCACACGAACAGATACGTCACCGAAAGTGACCTGCCGGTGCAGGGCACGCTCCAGCCCCGCCTCCAGACGGCGGCGGTAACGTTCTGCGCTGAAATAAGAGGGAATGAGCCACACTGCGACCCCGCTCAGGAGAAGGGCCAGCAAGGCGATGCGAACGCGTCGGTGGACCCGTGGACTCATCAGCGTGCAATCATCAAGGTGCGCCGCCAGCGCGTCTTGGTGGGGAAGTGAATCAGTAAACTAAAGGTCTGAGAGATCCTGTCGCTCCATGAAGTGCGCATGTACTCGTCACGAGGAGTTTCGTACGACCAGTAAATCAGCAGGGGGCGGCCCGAAATCAACTCGCCGGGAACGAACCCCCAAAACCGGCTGTCCCAACTCTGCTCGCGATTATCTCCCATGACGAAGTACTTCCCCGCAGGAACCACGAGCTCTCCCTCCCTGACATAACTGGCCATTTCGGCGCTCCAGAGCGCCGTCGCTCCGTGGAAATATTCCGAGTCAGGAGGTGGGAAATCATCTCCCGACCGCAGCATATCCGGAAAGGCGTGGTAAGCGAAAGGCTCAGAGAGGGGTTGCCCGTTCACATAGACCTGCCGATGGAAGATTCGGACCCGGTCACCTGGCAAACCGATGACACGCTTCACGAAGTGTTCGCCGGGCTCAGATTGCTCTTCCGATGGTCCCGGGAACTTAAACACAAGGATATCGTCGTGGTGAACGTCCCGATAGGGCAGAAAGCGAGCCAGCACACCGGAATGGTAAGCGAAGGCAAACTTGTTAACCAGCAGGTGGTCGCCGATCAACAGGGTGTTCTCCATCGAGCCGGTGGGGATCTTGAAAGCTTGAATGACGAAGGTGGTTCCGAAAACGGCCAGGATGACCGTGACCACCAAAGATTCAAAGGTGTCCCGCGTCGAAGATTTCTTATAAGGTTCAGCCATTTCCTACCGACTTCTCGCGCAGGCGTTCGAGTACGATTCGTGCAGCTTCCTGTTCGGCAGCCTTCTTGCTCGTCCCTCGCCCACGCGCCACCACGTTTTCACTCGCCAGCACTTCCACGGTGAAGGTCTTTTGATGCTCGGGCCCCGTCTCCTCCACAACCTGGTACTCTGCCGGCGACTTGCGAAGCGCCTGAAGATGTTCCTGAAGCGCAGACTTATAATCGACCAAAAACAACTCATCCCCGGACGCGGCCAAATCCGCCGGAAGAATAAAGCGCGCGACGAACCCCTCCACGGCCTCCAGTCCGCCGTCTCGGAAGAGCGCGGCCACCAGCGCTTCCAAAGCGTTCACAAAGAGCGCAGACTTGTTACGCCCGCCAGTCTTCTCTTCCCCCCGCCCAAGCCGCAGATAGGTTCCGAGTTCCAGACGCGCCCCGACTCGACTGAGATGCGCCGCCGCCACCAAGCGCGACCGCGCCCGAGTCAGTTTCCCCTCCTCCCACTCAGGAAAAGCCTTTACCAAGGCAACACTCACCAGGAAATTCAAGACCGCATCGCCCAGAAATTCAAGTTGCTCGTTGTCTCGACAACGCCCGGGAGTTTCCTGCGCATAGGAAGAGTGAGTGAGTGCTTCCAAGAGAAGCTGGGGATTCTGGAACCGGTAGCCAATTATGTCTTGCAAGCGATGAAAAGGATTCTCAGTCATGCCTTCAAGGCGTTACACGATCGTGAGGGCATTGGCGAGTCCGTGATCTCCCGCCGACTCCCCGACCCAGCGAATCCCCCGCGCCATTCAGGGTTCCTGGAGGTTGCAGCCACATGTTAAGGTTTTGGGGCGGCCGAACCCTGGGCCTTCCTCCTTTTCAATTCCTCGACCTGCCGATCGGCGTAAGCCTTAATCATTGTAGCCTGGCCAATTTCGCTAGCTTTCGTGAAAGCTCCAATGGCATCGTCCAACTTGCCCTCCAACTTGTAAACCTCCCCCAAACGGTAGTAATCAGTGGGATCGGGACGGTCGGTGGTCAGGGCGGTCTTGAATTCCTGCTCCGCCTTCGCCAGCTCATCTTTATCCGGGCCAGCCAGGACCTCGGACGCCAAGTCAAGGTGGACCATGCCGAGAGATGCGTGAACGGGAGAGGCAACCCGGGCCAAGCGCCTCTGAAGATCCGCATCGGTCTCATTGGGTTGCTTTGGAATCTGCGAAATAAGCTGCAGCGCACGACCGGCCTCGCTCTCTGCTTCCTGAAGAATCTTGTCTCGGTCGGCCTCGTGGTTGTTGAGATACTGTGGCTGGGGCAACATCCCAAGGCTCATAATCAAGCACATGAGGTTATCAGGTTTCAACTTCAAGCCTTTTTCAGTGTACTCGACGACTTTTTCCGCATCACCCTTTTGTTGATAACCATTTGCGCTGTAAGAGTAAACATGGCTGAGTAAGGGGCTTTCGGGATACTTTCTGGCGAAGTCTGCAGCAAGCGCAATAACCTTATCAGGGTCCAACTCGCCCTTGATGGCGTCGAACGCCTGAACTTCCTCTTTAGGGATATCCAAAGTCCCGGCTTGGCCTGGTCCAATAAACATCTTTGCCATTTGCGCACTGGCCTTCGGCCCTGCACGTCGGACGGCCTCCACCACCTCGTTTGTAGCCCCCGCCTTGCGGAGCTTTTTCTCGAAGTCCGGAGTCATGTCAACATTCACTCCGCGCTCTTTCACATCTTTGATCACTGTTTCCGCAGGAGCACTCTTGACTTCCTTCATCACTTCCTTCTCGGTCATCGGGACAGGCCCCTGCGCTTGCCTCTTTCCCTTTTCCCCGGTCTGTGGCTGCGTCTGGGCGTTGGTCGTTTCAGGTGTCTGTGACTGGATCTGGGTCTGGGTCTGGGGTTGTGGCGGCGGGGTCGGCCCCTGCCCCCTTACTTGCGCGTATAGAAGACTGGCAAAAGCGAATGCTGCCAATACCCAAAGGATTCGTTTGATTCTCATAATGGCTCTCGATTCTCAAAATTCATCTTGTGCGATTCCACATCCGATCCGTTGCGCTGAGCGTACAAGAACGACGCCCAGGTGTCAATCAGCGTAACACAGCTCTTCTCACTTATGACTTTCTTCCTTGGAGCCGAACTGCAGTGCCTCGCCAGCCTGTACGGCCCGCAAGGCCATAGGGTAGGCGGCGGCAGTTAACGACGCCGCGCGGTATTGGGCCAGCGCGTCATTGCGCTTTCCCCGCAGGTCGCACAGCCGGCCTAGATAAATGTGCGACCACGTCACGAGACGGAGATCGCGGGCCGTTTCCAGGGTTTTCTGGAAATACTCTTCGGCCAGATCCGGCTTGCGCATGTTGCTCGCTACAACGGCCAACCCGAAGAGGGCACGCTCGCTTTGGGGATCCGTTTTCTCGAGCACCTCCTGGTAAGCCAACTTCGCGTCGCTGTATCGACCTCGGTAAAAAAGGTTGTCGCCTTGATCGAGCAACCGCTCTTCCTCGGTCTTGGCAGCGGGCGCGGCTGCCTGGACGGGAGGAGTGGGCGCGGGGGCAAAGGTAACCTTGGCAAGCCTCCGCTCCTCTTCAACCGGGTCAATCCTATGGATCATGGGCTCGTAAAAGACGCTCATGGAAGCCTCTTGCTTCTCAAAGACCGCCAGAGACTCGTAGAAGTAACGGACCAGGATCAGACCCGACGCCGTCATCTCCTGCAGACTTTTCTCGGCTTCCGCCTGCGGGCGCTTGTCGAGGCGCAATTCCGCCGCCCCGATCAGGCATTGTGTGACCAGCAGTGGAAAATCCTCCTTGAAAGAAGAGGCCAGAGCAGGCGCACGGTAGGCGATTCCGCGCAGCCGGGCCTTTTCATTGATCTCCGGGGTGTATTGGGCGGCGAGAGGATCCAGAAGAAAGTGCAGGTACTGGTGACGGATTTCGTCTATCTTCGACCGCCTGGAGGCCGTAACCACCAGATAGTAATCCATTCCGTAAATCCGCGCCTGCACCTGCTCCGGCGCCCCTAACAGGTCGAGGTCGATCCGGAAGGTCCGTCCCAGATACCCGCCCAAAGGAAGGCGGAAGTACATATCGGTCATGAAAATGGCCTGGCGCGCAGCAGCGGAGTATCGAACCTCCGCTGCCTGGTAGCGCGCCTGCAATCGAGACCAGAGCTCATGGAGTTTTGCTTGTTGGTAAAAGGTTTTTAAGAGCGGAACCAGTCCGGATACTGCCCTGGCATCCGGGGGAAGGTCCGTCTGAGGAACCACCAATTTGAAGTCCAGAGGCGGTCCCAGCAGAAGGGCCAAGGAAACGTATTGACCAAGGTCCGCGCCAGGGTCGCCCTCCACGCGGTGCTCCGCGTAAAAGTGCTCCAACTTTTTCGCCACCGGCGCCTGGGCTTGCGCCAGATACTCTCTTGCTTCCTCGCGCGTATTGTCTCCCGTCACATGGCCAAGACCAGTGTCATATCCGCCGGCGTTGAGCGCCGCCATGACGCAAAAAACCTGCTCACTCGACTCCAGAATGACGGTGCCCTCCTGTTGCCGAGCAGGGGCCCATGGTGCGGCGAGCAGCAGGGCGAGCACACCCACCCCCAGACAGAGACACGGGTGGGGCCTCAGCCTGAGTGAGGCAAAAGAGAACCAATCACACCTGACGCCAGGATACGGGGAAATTGAAGGGACAGCCTCCAAAATAATCGCCACCAAACAGACTAGCCTCGGACTGTAATCCGCCGCAAGGAGAGGACCACTTGGCCATCCGTGGGCTTGCCAAACCAAGTCGCGGGCTGGAAATTACTGAAGTAAATAACCCGGTCAAGTTGGTGGATGAGCTCCGGGGAGGTCCCCCCGGATAATACGCGATACCCCATCGCGCGGCCACCCGCGTCGATGCGGGTGACCACCACCACCGGCGCGTCGCCGGTATTGAAGTCAAAGGGCGCCAACTCGAGTACGCGGGGCGGGGTCACAAAAGCCAGGGGCACATCCGGAGTCGTCGTCGCCGGGACCACCACTGAACCCATGATCAGGCAAAAGAAAACGACCGCCGCCAGGACCCCGCCCGAGGCTGGCAAGAGCATCGGCTGAAGGGCATTATCCATCCACACGCGTAGCCGCTCGAGCATGTTTCTATGCAGGCTCTGGGAGACCTCAACCCGTAATCGCAAGGCCAGGTCAGGAGGAACTTGACCACGGGGCATCCTGCGCAGGTCCGCCCGCATGCTCTCCCACACTTCCAGCTCACGCCGGCAGGAGCCGCAGTAGGTCAGGTGAAACCGGATAGATTTCAGTACCTGGGGCGCACAAAGGCCATCCAGGTAATCCGAATAGTGATTTCGAATTTCAACGCATCCTTCAAACATGGACTTTGCCAATACAACTCACGAGTTTCCTGCGAAGCAATTCCCGGCCCCGCCTCAGACGGGATTTCACGGTTCCCTCCGCCATCCCCGTCACTTGCGCAATCTCGTTGTAGGCCAACCCCTCAATCTCCCGCAAAACCACTACGGTTCGATAAGGTTGCGCCAGGCTGGCGAGCGCCCGCCTCAACAGCTTTTGCCGCTCCGCCTGCTCGAGCAGCCGATAGGGAGTCTCAGAGCTGGCCCGCGCTTCTGCCGTCGACAAAGCAACTTCCGCACCCGTGTCGTCGATGGAAAGGGATTCGTGCCAATGACGCCGCATCCAACCGCGCCGGTGGTTTGAAGCCTCATGGACCGCTATCCTGTAAATCCAGGTCTTCAGACTGCTGTCACCGTGAAATTGCCGGATTCCTTTGAAGACCTTGATGAACACATCCTGCAAAACGTCCGCCGCCTCAGTCTGGTTCTCGAGAATGTGCGAGACGAGGTTGAAGACCGGGTTCTGGTAAACTGCCAGCAAGTAAGCGAAAGCCTCTTCGGAGCCTGCCTGCAACTCCGCGACCAAGGGCGTCTCTTCATTGATTGCGGGAAGCCCCCGCTCAAGCGCTATCCCCGCGGTTCGCACGGTGTCCATTACGCCCATACGATACCACTTCCCGGCTCCAACTGCAAGATCGCGCTTGCCTTCCTCGCCATCTGTACTGACACCGCGGAGAGAAGATTTGTTCCCGAAACACTGGCCGTCCCGGCCAAGGAAAAACCGGAAAGCCGCAACCTCTTGTTGCCAGTTATGTGTTGATTCGCAATTGATTTTCCTCTAAATTGACAGAGCCGGGAAACAGGTTCTTGTCAAGCAGCCGCCGAATCATGCACGGGAAATGAGGAGTTTTGGAGCGAATTCGCAATGACCCATCGCTAGAGGAAGAAAGCGCCCGCCTTGCGGCCGCCAAGTCTGATTACTGGCACGAGTTGCCGAAGCACTGGAAGTGGTTAGGTCCTCCCTTGCGGCCTGTAGCCGAGGACATCAGTTTCTACACCGTTGCGATGAACGAATGGG
>Ga0326728_10027227_pt1 | contig 10021 bp, 10 predicted proteins | sample MB3enrmetagenome_FD_207602 | JGI IMG/M metagenome (GOLD analysis project Ga0326728, IMG submission 207602) | Lab enriched peat soil microbial communities from McLean, Ithaca, NY, United States - MB31MN | ecosystem: Environmental > Terrestrial > Soil > Wetlands > Peat | place: USA: New York... | reverse complement strand
CGAGGGATCGGCGTCGCCGTAGCCGACAAAGCCCGACGAACCCTTGGACGGGAAAACCGTTGCCTTAAGGACGAAGCGATTTGCCCCCGAATCACACAGCGAATCGACGGCTTCAACATGGATGCCGCTGCATCTCTTGCGACGCGCCAGCCGCAGCAGTCCCGTGTGGGTTACGTACCAGTTGCCGTTAATGATCTGGAGTTCGCCCGCCTTAAAGGAAAACCGGAATTCTCTCGTAATTGAGGCGAGAAGATCAATGGCACGGGATGAGAAGAGCGCAGTTTTCCTGGCAAGTCGAACATTTTCCCGAAGTAACCTCTTAAAGTTCGGAACCGGCCTGGTGTCCGATTGACGTGTAGGAAGTTTCATTAAGTCCTCCTGTGTTATCTGTGGATAACATATATCACATTGTTAACCTTGTCAAATGGTATTGCTCGGCGATTACGAAAACAACTATATTTTGGGTGTGGCCAAGACCGAATTCATAGCCTTTCGTGTTGCTCCGGAACTCAAGCGCGAGCTACAGCGTATAGCGAACGACGAACAGAGGGCTCTTTCTCAGGTTTGCGAGATGTTCCTGTACGAAGGTGTTGAGAGCTCCAAAAAGGACGGGCCCAAGTGCATGCAGCGCCTGGTCGCCAAACAGAGGGCCAGGGTCAAAGACTCCTGAGCTGGGCGGGTAAAGAGGTCGCCTCGTTGATTGAACCGGGCTTGTGTTCGTCACGTGAGCAGCATTCAAATGACTTGGTAGAGCGTGAATGCACAACCGTGCGCAATAACATTCATCTGGACGACTTGAAGAGTTGTCGTCACGTTTGCCTGATCGGTGACTAGGATCTCGTGTACGCGCCGGAGGAAAAATAGACCACGTTACGCTGCGGGAGCGGCGTGACGTGGCGGGGAAAAAGTAGTTCTTCCTCACTTTTGGTAAACCCCACCGGGCACTTTGCGGGTGGGGTGAGAGTGATTAGAAGGAAGTCAACCTTTGGTGGCTTCGCGTAGTTGGCGATGGGACGGCGGACCTTGTTGCCAGATGTGGGCAAGAGATATTCACCGAGAGGTTGCCGCAGACAGCGCCAAGGTGTGCACGTCGCACGACTCGCCTGAGCGTGGCATTGGAGCAGATTACATGGGTTTTGGGCGGAGCTGCGGGAGCTCGTTTGGCCCAGCAACTTGGCATTCTGGCCAGCGGCTCGACGCTGCTGCGGCAGTTGCGCCACAGGGTAGTGGTTGATCCAGCCCAGGCACCGCGTGTGCTGGGCATCGACGACTGGGTGTGGCGCAAGGGGCATCTTACGGTACGATTCTCTGCGACCTGGAGCATGGCAAGGTGATTGACCTTTTGCCTGAGCGCGGTGCACAGAGCACGGAACAGTGGCTTCGCGCACATCCCGGCGTGGAGATCATCAGCCGCGATCGTGCCAGTCTGTATGCCGAAGCGGCAAGGAACACTGCGCCACGGACTGGCGCGTGAGCCTGTCCTCGTGAGCCAGGGAAAGAGCCCGACAGAAGGACCTGCAATACAAAGCCTGACGGCGCAAACCAATACCAGGCATTGACTGCTTGTTAAAGACACTCACAGGTGCGCCTGCCAGTTTTTCATGTTGCGAAGGCGCGGGCAAATGCCGGTTTCGAGGCCGTCGCTCCCGTCCAGAGCCTTGCTTTTCAAAAGTGGTCATAATATGATGGTCAGATTAGGAGGATCTCATGCAGAAGATTCCGGCTGCCCAATTCAAATCGCAGTGCCTCGCGGTGATGGAGAAGATCGCCGAAAGCGGTCGGCCTGTGGTGGTCACAAAGCACGGCAAACCGGTTGTTCAAATCGTCCCGGCTGAAACCGATGAGAACGAAATCTTCGGATTCCTGGCAGGAAAGGGTCGCATTGTTGGAGACATCGAGAATACGATTCCCGTCTCGGATTGAAACCTGCCCGAATGATTCTTCTCGACACTCATATCGTCATCTGGCTTGCTTTTGAACCGGGCAAACTGTCGAAACGCGCCAAAGAAGTCATCCGCGCCGCTCGTATTCAAGGTGGACTTGCGATTGCAGGAATCACCCTTCTGGAGTTGGCCTGGCTTGCCGAAAAGGGGCGGGTAGAAACCACTCTTAGCGTCGAATCCTTCGTCCGCCAGTGCGCTTCCAAAATGACGGTGCTTCCCATTACGCCAGAGATCGCAGCACGCGCGGTCAGCTTCCCCGATCCGTATCCGAAAGATCCTCAGGGCCGTTTGATTGGAGCTACTGCGCTGGTTGAAGGGATCCAACTCGTCACCCACGACAAGCAGATTAAGAAGTCAGGCATGATTCCGATCATCTGGTAGCCAACCTCTATCCGATCAAGCGGTAAAGCTTGCAATCAGCGGGGGACATAGGGATGGGCAGTGATCTGTCCGCGGAAGGCTGGGTCCCAGCGCCCTGGGATCGATGTGCCACACGTCGGGCAGCGGCCGTCCGGAGTCAGGCGGTAGCTGGCGATGCGATACCCAAAACGCTCCACAAGGAGTTCCTGGCAATTGGGACAATTGGTGTTCTCGAGGTCGCCAACTTCGCCGGGGAGATTGCCGGCATAGATGTAACGCAGCCCGGCCTTCCTGCCAATCTCTGCCGCGCGCGCAAGCGTCTCCGGACCGGAGTCATCTGGATCCGTCATCTTGTAGTCTTTGTGAAAGGCAGTGACGTGCCACGGGATATTCGGTGAGACGCTGACCAGAAACTCCGCCAGACGGGTTAGTTCCTGATCGGAATCGTTGAATCCCGGGATCACCAGCGTGACAATTTCCAGCCAGAAGCCCATCGCGTACAGGCGACGAATGGTCTCCAGAATCGGCTGCAGACGGCCGCCGAGCTGGTGATAGTGCTGCTCGTCGAAGCTCTTCAGGTCGACCTTGTATAGATCCACCCAGGGACGCAGGTATTCGAGTACTTGAGGGGTGGCGTTGCCATTCGACACGAAGGCCGTTGCCAGACCGGCCGCCTTCGCTTCCTTGAAGATCGCCACCGCCCATTCTGAGGTAATCAGCGGCTCGTTGTATGTGCTCACCAGGATCCGGGCGCCTTGCTTGAATGCCTCCCGTACCAGCAGTTCCGGAGTTACGCCCACTGGTGGAACAACGGCATCAGGGTCGCGCAGCGCCTGCGAGGTCACCCAGTTCTGGCAGTAGGAACAATGAAGATCGCAACCCAGCATGCCGAAGCTGTAGGCGAGAGCACCACAATACGCGTGAAAGAACGGCTTCTTCTCAATTGGGTCACACTGTACCCCGCCCACATAGCCCCAGGGGGCGTAGAGCGTTCCTCCGCGGTTGAAGCGAACTTTGCAGACCCCCGCATGCCCGTCGGCGATGGGACAGCAATGTCCGCAGGCATAGCAGCGAACCCGGTTGCGGTCCAGCTTTTCGTATAATTCGCGTGCCGCTTCGCCAACGCGCTGATCGAGAATTTCGTTCAGGGTCGACATACAAGCACCATCAGGAACAAAGCCCCAAAGGCTCCCAAACCGACCTCTTTTACGCTAACACATATTCTGAGTGGTCGACTTGCTTCGTCGGACAAGGTGGTCGAGCTGGTGGAGCGGAACGGTGGGCTCACTGACCACGAAAGCCGGCTGATGCTGGATCAGGCCATCGTTACCGGCCGCAGTGGCGTATTACATTGAACAAGCCCGCCAGAAAAGGATCAGCAGCATGATCGCCGGCCATACATCGATCCTCTGGATAACCGGGCGCGTTATCGGCGCCATTGCCGTTTCCAGTACTGATCTTGCCTGGTGGGTTTCCTGTTCGGCACTGGTTGGCAATCCGCTTTCCGCAGTCACTGCGGGCTTTCCCCCTCAACCTCATTGATCAGCTTGAGGACGGCGGAGTCGGGCTCGGCGCGCTCGGCGGCTCTTTCGAAGTGGTACGAAACCCAGCAAACGCTGTTCTACTCAAGGCGGTTGTAGAAATAGCAGGCTACCTCTTCTGTCTCTGGAGCAGAAAACATTCTGACAAAGTGCAGTAGTTGCCGGGGCCGCCGTGTCGCGACGTCGAAGCAGTACAGCTCGCTTGCGTCCATGACCTCTGTCGTGTCGAGGGCCTCCTGCTTAAAGATCTGTCGCGTACCAACGAGCTTTTCAACCGTGTAATGGTGAACTCCTTCCGCGTATGAGCTCATTCCGGGCCTTATGTACGCACCGGAGCAAAAACAGACCACGTGACGCCGCGATAGCGGAGTGACGTGGCGGAGTAAAAGTGGTTCTTCCTCACATTTGGTGAAGTGGTTGCAGACTTCCAGCTATTTGGTGTTGGCGTAGGTTTTAGGTTGCATTCACGACGCGCAGGCGGAGCAGGTCGAACTTAGCGCGTCCGTACATGGAGCGCTTGATAAGCTTCAGACGATGGACATGTCCTTCGACCGGACCGTTGCTCCAGGGCTGGAGCAGCGCTGCGAGGAAGGCGCGTTCATCGCGACAAAGATGCTTTGCGAATCCGGCCAGTGGGCCAGAGGCGGCGGCTTGGCGCCACAACGGCCAAGCTGCAGAATCCCGTTCTCGAACGATGCGGCAGAATTCTCTTGCCGCGGAAGAAACGGCGGTGATCTCCGCGGATTGCCGGTACAATTCTTCGAGATACGGCCGCGCGTCGGTGGGTTCTTTCAAAAGGGGCCATGCAATTTGCCGCGGAGTCGTCCGGGGCGGAACAGGCGCAGAGGACGGCAGTTCGCAGGAAGATCCTCGCGGGCCATCGTGCTTGCGGAGCCAATCACGAAGCGTGCGTGGCCGGCCTGTAAAACCTTGTGCATGCAATTCCTGCCAAAGCTGGGCCCCGTTGCGACAGCCCTGTCGCCGGCGCATATCCAGATACTCGCGATACGGGTCCACGGTCGAGAAATGATTGCTCTGCTTGCGTTCCGGAAAGTCCTGAGCTCTGATCCAGCCCCGTATTGTTTTCCGACTCATTTCACATCGACGCGCAATCTCTCGCTGGGGAACACCTCGCTGGACAAGTTCCATGACAGCTTCGTAACGGGCCAGACGGCGCTCCCGATTCTGTTGCTGGGCTTGGCCTGCGGAAAGAAGCTGTGTTGTTTGAGGAGCTTCCTGTTGCAAGGGCGCGTCCGTTGCTGATTTCGCGTTTTTGGTTACGGCTCGCGCCACTTCCGTCAGCAAACGGTGATGCGGCAGGAGAACGTCGACCAGCGTCTCTCTCATGTTGTGCAACAGGTGCCAACGGTCGGCAACCTGAACAGCTTGCGGCGCAGCCTTGGCGGCTGCCTCGGCATACAAGCTGGCGCGGTCGCGGCTGATGATCTCTGTTCCAGGATGGGCGCGGAGCCAACGTTCCGTGCTCTCTGCGCTACGTTCGGGCAGTAGATCGATCACCTTGCCGCGCTCCAAATCGCAGAGGATCGTGCCGTAGCGGTGACCCTTGCGCCACGCCCAATCATCGATCCCCAGCACCCGCGGAGCCTGGGCTTGATCAACTGTTGGTCTGTGGCGTAGCTGCCGCAGAAGAGTTGAATCGCTGGCCAAAATGCCAAGTTGCTGCGCCAACCGAGCCCCTGCCGCTCCGCCCAAGGCTAAGGCGATTTGTTCCAGTGCTCCGCTTAACCGTAAAGTACGTCGGGCGTGCCATGGAGCCGTCTCTGGCAGCCGCTCGGTAAAAATGCGTTGTCCGCAATCTACCGCATCGCAAAAGAACCGCCGCACCCGCAGATCGATGCGGACCGGTATGCATTCCCAAGGAAGGTCGCTCAGCCGCCGACGATACCAACTATGGACACGTCGGCAGGTCCGCCGGCACATGGGGCAAGAACTACCCGTTGCGACCGGCCGCAAAAGCATGACCAGCCAGTCTCGTCCTTGAACCTGCAACTGATCCAGAACGACTTCGCCCACATCCGGCAACAATGTTCGCTGTCCCATAGCCGGCTACGCGGGACCGCCAGAGCTTGACCTCCTTGTAACGCCCCTCACTCCTCCGGCAAAGTGCCAGCCATGGTTCACCAAATGTGAGGAAGAACCGTAAAAGGAGACCACCCGCCCGGACGCTCTGCTGTGAACATCGGCAAGTCGACGCTGAGCACATTTCGCCTCGCCATATACCTCTCCCCATCAACCTCCCAGACTCAATGCTCAATCGGTTGAAGCCGATGGTGCCGCGAAGGACTATTCAAAACCCGTAGATCCATCCCAGATCACCGCATCCGCCGCGCCAGCGGCTTCCTTCTTACCCCCTAATCGAAAGCGCCCCGCATCAGCGTCGAGCCCACCCGAGGCCTTCGTGTGCGGGGCGGTTCCGATGTATGCTAGCGGTCATACGCCCGGAACCCGAAAAGTCGAGGGATTCCTCAGCCTTCAGTGCTCGATGAGTGGGTCGGTGATTCGCGTCAGAGATCTATCGCCAAGGGGTTTTCAAGCCCAACTGAACCCGCTCCGCTGCAGCGGCAGTGTCCGAATTCTCTTGCCAGTGGCGGCAAAGATGGCGTTGCTCACCGCCGGCAAGGTCGGTGGCAGTGTCGGCTCACCCAGACCCGTCGGTGCGTACTCGGTCTTGCGCCAATATACCTCAATCTTCGGCGCTTGCTTCATGCGCATCACCGGGTGGTTATGGAAGTTGGACTGCTGGATCCTGCCATCCACCAGCGTGATCTCCTGCCCCATGTGGCTCATCCCCTCGATGATGCCGCCGAAGGCGAGGTTCTCGGCCGCCGCAGGATTGATGATCTGGCTGCCGATATCCCCTGCAACCCAGATCTGGTGCACTGTCACCCTGTTCTGGGCGTCAACGCTGACATCGGCAACCGTGGCGAAGTAACCCAAATGGCAGAACCATGCAGCGATGCCCATTCCGCGCCCAGGCGTCTTGCTGCGATGCGCCCAGCCTGACTTTTCCGCCGCCAATTCAAGCACGCCTTTGTACCGCTCCGGGATGAGAACGGACTGTCCTGTCGGCTCGTGGTCACCCACGGCATCGTGCTCTCCCGCGGACCACGGTGCTTGCTTGTTGCTGAGCAGTTCAAGCTGGAACTCAAGTGGATCGCGACCGGCTGCATGAGCCAGCTCGTCAAGGAAAGACTGCGCCACCCAGCAGTAAGCGTTGTCGCCAGGGGCGCGGAGGGCTCCGGTGCGGAGCATGAGCGGCTGCACGGAGGTGTAAAGAGCGTACGCCGGCGGAAAGCCGGCAGGATACGTGTCCTGCTCGATGCCGCCGCCGGAGGTCGAGTTCTTTTCATCGCCAAAGGTGACCAGGTGATGCCGCCAGGCAGTGAGCTTGCCCTGCGCATCGAGTCCGCCTTTCAGCCCAACCGTTCCGCCCGGCCGGAAGGGGTCGTGAGCGATGTCATCTTCGCGCGACCATAGCAGCTTGACCGGCGCGTCAACGCGCTTGGCGATCCAGGCTGCTTCCACCAGGTAGTCGTTCTGAAGTCTCCTGCCAAAGCTGCCTCCCGCACGCACCATGTGAGTGGTGATGTCACTCTCCTGGATGCCAAGCGTTTTGGCTACCAGTCCGCGGCCATCGCCCGGTAAAGTGCTGGTGGACCACATCTCCAGCTTGCCGTCTTTCCAGTGCGCAGTGGCGCCCTGCGGCTCAAGCGTGACGTGTGCTATGAACGGGTATTGGTAAGTGGCCTCGACTACCTTGGCCGACGACTTAAATGCGGCGTCAAGGTCGCCATACTTACGCAGCGTGCTTGCGGGCAGGGCCTGAAGAAGTTCCTCTGCCCGCTTCTGGAAGCCCTCTGTGCTTTGTGTGGCTGCCGGGCCCAGGTCCCAGTCGACCTTGAGCTGTTTGCGAGCCTGCTGCGCCTGCCACCAGGTATCAGCCACGATCGCGATGCCAGGTTCCATGCCTGGCTCCCACGGCGTGTAGGCTACAGGAGTGATGCCGCCATCAATCACCAGGACGTGGCGCACACCTGGCAGCGTCTTGACCTGTTCGATATTGGCAGACTTCACCTTGCCGGCAAACACGGGCGCCTTTTCAATCGCTGCGTACAGCATTCCCGGGAGCAGGACGTCGATGCCGTAAAGCGGCTTCCCTGTGACGATAGCGTGTGTATCTACGCCGGTCTGCGAATGGCCAACGATGCGGTAATCCTTGGGGTCTTTGAGCTTGACGCTGCTTAGCGCGGGCGGTTGCAGCGCGGCAGCTTTGGCGGCAAGCTCGCCGTAACTCAAGGAGCGCCCCGAGGCGGCGTGAAGCACCCGGCCGGATTGCGTGGTGCACTCAGCCTCAGGCACTCCCCACGTTTGTGCAGCGGCTGTGATGAGCAACTGGCGGCCGGCAGCGCCGACGCGGCGCATTGGCTCCCAGCCCATCGGGGTATTCGCGGAGCCTCCGGAAAACTGCGGGCCGTAAATCTTCTCGTTCAGTTCTGCCTGCTGCACGTGAACGTCCTTCCAGTCGACATCCAGTTCCTCAGCGATCAGCATGGGCAGCATGTTGCGCATGCCCTGGCCGGACTCTGAGGCGCGCGCCATGATGGTTACCACGCCATCCGGTGCAATGTGGATGAAGGCCTGGGGCGTAAGGTCGGGCGGTGTCCCTGGCCCCTGAGCTGCGGCGAGGGGTGAGCGATAAAGATCCAGAGCGAGGCCGCCGCCCGCAAGGGTCGTCAGCTGTAGAAACAATCTCCGATTCAAGCGCATGAGAAGGCCCTCCTTTACTTGGGGCGGGCTGCGGCGCCCGCTTCTGCTGCTTCGTGTATGGCTTGACGGATGCGGATATAGGTTCCGCAGCGGCAGATGTTGCCACTCATGGCCGCGTCAATGTCCGCGTCCGTGGGATGCGGCGTGTGCTCCAACAAAGCGACGGCGGACATGATCTGGCCTGCCTGGCAGTATCCGCACTGCGGCACATCCAGCGCCTGCCACGCCACCTGAACCGGATGAAGGCCATCCGGCGAGAGCCCTTCGATGGTGGTGATCGGCTCGTCCGCCACCGATCCCACATGCGTCATGCACGAGCGCACCGCATGGCCACCCACCAGAACCGTGCATGCGCCACAAAGCCCGATTCCGCACCCGAACTTGGTTCCTTGCAGGCTGAGTACGTCGCGTAACACCCATAGAAGTGGTGTGTCTTGCGGAACATCCACCGTGGTGACCACATCGTTGATTGTCAGTTTAAGCGGCATCTGTTTGCTCCAATATCCACCAGCGGAAAAGGATCGATCCCGGAGACACGATTGGGTAGGAGTGTCCATTCCAGCGCTGATTTCCTGGAATTGTACCGATCGTGAGCCGGCTCCGAAAGCATTGACTTACGCCAGTAGTCGAACGACGCCGTGATTCTACACCATTCTGGGCCGGACCGCCTCACGATGGCACAGGCCCCGTTCGCGCAGCTTGCTAACCAAATAGGCCAGTCCCAGATTCTTCGGCTTGTTCTCCATCGACAGCGACCTGTTCACCCGGTATTCAACGAGCTGCCAGGCTCCCAAATCCAATCAGTTCCAAACATCGCATGGCGACCCGATCCTTCCCATCCGCCGGCATCCCGGCCCGCTCGACAGCATGCCCGACCGCCGGTCCATACTCCCTGGCCGGGCCGGCCAGAGTTCCCGAGGAGGTCCAAAACTGGGTTGGGGACGAGTTGTTTGAATGTTAAGTTGAGGAGGAGCACGAGGTGTTACAAAAAGCTGAACTCAGCTATGAGGCTGATTCAGAGAACAACCTCGGAGGCTCCTCAGAGACGAGATGTACTACATCTGACTTGACGTTCACAAGAAGACGATCAGCTACTGTGTGAAGAATGCAGCTGGTCATGTGCACGGGAGGGCAAGGTCGGATCGACCCGGCGCGAACTGGATGTCTGGATCAAGACGTTACCGCAACCTCGGACGATCGCCGTGGAAGCGGCGATCTTCACCGGGTGGATCTACGATCATCTGCTTCCGCATGCGGAAGGGACTAGAACCAGTCTCACAGATGCCTCAACAAGATTAACGTGCAGCCGAGCTGAACCATGCCCAGGAAATTGAGGGCATTGCGCTCCCATCGGGTGTTGATGCGGCGGAAGTTCTTCAGCCAGGCGAA
>Ga0326728_10027226_pt1 | contig 10022 bp, 4 predicted proteins | sample MB3enrmetagenome_FD_207602 | JGI IMG/M metagenome (GOLD analysis project Ga0326728, IMG submission 207602) | Lab enriched peat soil microbial communities from McLean, Ithaca, NY, United States - MB31MN | ecosystem: Environmental > Terrestrial > Soil > Wetlands > Peat | place: USA: New York... | reverse complement strand
GCGCGCTGGAATTGTCATCGGCGTTGAGGTGGCGCTGCCCACGACTGTTCCGCCAATGTCTACGATCGTGGAGAGGACGCGGCACGCCTGTTCCGAATCGCTCTCGTTCTCCACTTCCGTGGCGATATTGACGCTGGCCGCGCCCGGCCGCACCTCGCAGCTCACATACGTTCCCCACTGCGCCACATGCACCGGATGGGTTTTGACGAGCCATACGTGGCGGTAGATGCCCGCGCCCTCATAGAACCACCCTTCGCCCTGCGTCGTGTCTACGCGGACCACCAGGATATTCTTGGCCCCGTAGTTAAGGAAGTCCGTCACGTCATAGATAAAAGGAGCGTAGCCGCTCATATTCCGCCCGATGAAATGGCCGTTAAGCGCCACCATGCAGTCGCGGAAGACGCCGTCGAACTGGATGGACAGCCGCTTGCCGAGATCGCTCGACGGGATCTCGAACACCCGCCGGTACCAGCCGATGCTCGTCGCCGGGTAGGCCCGATCCAGCGGCTTGAAGCCGTGATTGACTAATCCGGGGTCGTCTGTGAATTCCAGTTCCACGGCCCAATCGTGCGGAAGGTCAATGAGGCGCCACTTGCTGTCGTCGAAGTTGTCTCGAGAGGGCTCGAAGAGATCCCCGGATTTGGAAAACACCCCGTCGCCATCGAAGCCGAAGTCTTGCGCCGGGTCGCTGGCGTGGCCGAGATGGAACCGCCATCCAAAGTCCAGGAGAAGCCGCTCTCGTGGGCTGCTTGGGCTGTCTTCCGGCGGCAGGGCCGCTGGGCCTGAGCCGGATGACCTCACGGCGGTAGCAGGAATTGCGGAGGTGATGCCCGCCGAGACCGCAACACCGCTCTTCAACACCTCACGCCTGGTCCATTTTCGCATCTCGCCCCTCCTATTCACAATCAAGTGCTTGATGACGGCGCCGAGTATTATACATACGACGTTAGAAATGCACCTCGACATCCATCGGCTCTTTTCTTAAGGGCAGGCGGATGCGGCCCTGCTGAGCATCGAAATCGTGCCAAGGCTGGCCGGCAATCTCCACGGACTTCAGCGGCTTCGCCTGTGGCGTTCGTACAACCAACCAGGCAGTCTTGTATTGGTCCCTGGTGGGGAGTTGGACGCGGATGCTGGCGCCATTGTTTTTCGCCTCGATGCGATAGCTCACCGGACCAAAATAGCTGGCCATGTTTCGAACCTCGATTTTCTGCCCTGAGGCCAGCCATCGCCTCGGGGCGCCTGCCGCCAGCCACAGCGCATCGGAATCCTCACGCACCAGCGAGTCCCTGAGTCGATTCACAAACTTGGCCTCATCCGGCACCTTATAAAAGGGGCCGCTCGGTGACTGCCACTGACGGAACTCCTCGGTGAACACATTCACAGCAGGGTAATAACAGGCGACGAAATCGTTGTAAAGATTGCGGATGGCTGCGGGGATTTCATTCCGCCGCAGATAGACCAAAATAGGGTTCTGCAAGTTGGCCTGGAACACCATACCGCCTCGGCTGAACCAATACCGATCGTCCACCCAGCCGTGCACAAACAGGCCGAGCGAACTCGACATCGTGGCGTTGTCCTCCCAATCGTCCAGAACCGCGTTGGCGAGAGGCCCATCCGCGTGGAATACGCCCGTGGATAATAAGATCATAGGCCCATACAACACTTCACGAGTTGCCGAGCCCCGATAAGTCGGCAGGACTTTCTGGGGATAACGCGAGTAGAAGGCCACCCGAATGGGCCCGAAAAGCCGGATCCGTTGATAGGGGCGAGTCGGGACATAGGGGACATAAGTGTTATCGCGCAACCGCACCACCGGCGAAATTTGGGAAGCGCGCGTTACCGCCGCGCGCAGGTCCTTCGCGTAGGACGCGGCCTCCTGTGCGTAATGGGAGGCGGAAGGGTCGCTGATCTCGGCCAGCGCCTCCCCCAGGCGTTTGGCGCCTGCCGCCGCGAAGGCATTTACGGAAAACCAGTGGCCCCAGTCATCGTTGTCTTCCAAGTGCCCTGCTGGGAGCAGCCCGTACTCAGGAATGGGCTCTCCGCGGTCAATAAGCTCGGTGTACTTTCGCTGCTCGAATACCCAATCTGCCGCCCGCTTCATGCTCGGGGCGACACGGCGCAGCCAGTCCTTATCACGCGTGAAGAAGTAGTGTTCCCCCAACGCCCAAAGGACTACGCCGTGGTCGAGGTTGTACTCGGAAGCCGTGTAGTCGTAGTCCTTATCGACGCGCGCGCCGTGGTAGACCGCGTGCTGGTCCCCCCGATAGGAGCCCTCGAATGGCTTGGAGCCCTGGAGGCGGACAAACGTTTCGAGATACTCCGCGGCGAGGGCGTGATTTCCCAAGGCGTCCAGCATGACGCACTGAAATGCTGCCTCATTCTCAAAGACGAGGTAGCTATAACTGGCCGCCGGCACCATATAAAGGCCGCTTTTCGGATCCTTGGTGACGCTGATGCGCATATGCGGAATCACGGCCCGCGCGAAATCCATGAAGTGTTTTTCGGGGACGGTGAAGGGAACCGAGTTCGCGGTAGCAGCGCGCCAATAATCCAACACTCTTGTCCGTGCCTGGTCGTATTCGAGACTCGCCAAGCGCGCGCATTCTTGCGCAGAGAGCCGAGGAATGAACGGGAGAGAAATGAAGATTGTTTGGTCTTCTCCCGCTCGCAAAGGGATCTCCGCGTGAATCCCCTGGAACGTCTTCGCTCCCTCGGGAACCTTGGCGAGGGAAGCACGCGCCGACTCCGGCAAGCGCACTCGCGCACGAACCAGTTGGCCGTTTCCGGCCAGCAGTTCCTCGTGGCGAAAAGAAAGCTCCTCGGCAGGATCGGTGGCGAGCCACAGATGCGAAGTCCCTGCCACCGGGCCGGGATTCCGCACGGTGACTTTCAACATCAAGACGGCGGATGTTTGTTCATTGCGCTGCGGATCATCCGGCCCGAGCGGCCCCGAGAGCAGCGTGGCAAAGCCCTCCTCGAGGTAATCTATGCCGTCCGTTGTCCACCGCGCCGTGGCTATAGGAAGGTAATTCTCCAGAACTGAAAGTGTCGAATCCTTAGCGGCGGGGCGGAAGTTCGGCGTCGCGCCTGTCCCGATGCGCCAGGATATTCGGTCACCTTCCCATTCCAGCCGCTTCAATTCCGTCCCCATGGCTTTCGTGCCGGACTTGCTGATGGCGATGTTGCCTCCCCACTCGAAGGCGAACTTCTGCCAACTCGCATCGGTGGCCAGAGGGAGGTACAGCCGTCCGCCCTGCCGCTCCACCGGGTCGAGAGCAGGGATTTCCTTCGATGCTCTTTCATAAGTTTGCTCGGGTTCCGCCGCCAGCTTCTCGCGAATCTTCTGGCCGTGCTTCACAATCGAGGAGGAAAACTCTCGCGGGTCGGAAGCCAACGTCACGTAGGATCGAAAGTCCGGAACGTACACCGGCCCCTTCTCCACATCCGGTATGGCGAAGGAGAACGTTCGATCTCCAGCCTCCAGGGTCACGATCGTCGTATCATCAGACCCAGGAAGCCCCCCCTCCGCTGCCGCCAGCCTGACGATCAAACCCTTCGCCGGCCCCCGGGTGGTGAGGTGGAAACGTTCTCCATCCGCCGCGTCGCCCGCTGCTCCGTTCCAAACCCGCACGCTTTCGAGCCGACCGTTGTAGAGCCGAACTCTGCCATCCCATGAGCGCTCCGCGGCCTCGCCCGCCCCTAACTGGAGCCGTAATTCGACGGGTTTCTCTTGCGAGCCGCTGAAGACTTCCACCTTCTCCAATTGAGGACTGGAGGCAAACACCAGCCGTAGCTTGAGTGTCCGCCTGTAGTTCAACCCCGGCAAGTTGCTGGCGTTTGGGTTCTCTGCTTTGGTGAGCGGCGGAAAGGTGTAGCGGCAAGTCGTTCCATGGCAATCCATTCTCGTTGCCGCCTTCAGCCACTGGCCCTGCCAGGGATCGTCCACGGGCTCGTCTATAGTCGGCATCTGCGGAGGCGGGTAAGGCCAGTAGCGGACCCAGTACTGTACAGTCGCGGGCTGGACTTCATGGTCCGCCCGGAATCGGACGCGCAATTCCGTGATGTCGCGCTCCTCGGCCCATTGCAGGCCGTAAATGTAACGGCCATCCGCCGACTTCTCCGCCTCGCCTGCGGCGCCTTGAGCCTCCGCGTAATCAAATGTCACCTGGGAAGTGTGCCGCTCGGCCGCGCAGCAGCGTCGGGCGAAAGGTGCGATGTCGAAATCGGTGGCGCAAGCGCAAATGTCCACACCCAAAGTCATGACGGCACAACATGCGGCGAGCAGCCCAAATCGTTTCATCGCATTCTCCTCCACTTCGAGTCCCCACCGTCAGGAGCATTCCATGCTTGACTCGCTAATTTGCTGACTCGACATATTACCACCCTACTGGGAGGAGGTTTCCCCTCTCCCTTGGGGAGAGGGTGTCCCGCTGCCGGCGCTTTCACCAGCCGGAGCGGGACGGGTGAGGGGTTAGTTCTGTCGCCAAGCAAAGTTGTCTATTGAGGATCTTCTCCCGGCAGGGCGTGTAGCACAAGGTCGGCAAGGGCATGAATGAATTTCGGCGAGTCATTCAAGCCCTTCATCACATGAAAGCTCTGGATACACAACCGCTGGGCCAACTCGCGAGCTTCGATATTGAGTTCATGAAGCGTTTCGACGTGGTCGGACACGAAGGAGATCGGCACCACAAGAACTCGCTCGCTTTGATTTGCCGCGAGGCTCTGAAGGGCCTCGTGAAGGGAGGGACCTAGCCATCGGCCCGGACCGGAACGGCTCTGGTAGCAAAGGCTGTGCGGGTTCGGCCACGCTCCCCGCTCCCTGACCAGTCTCACGGTGGCCTCAATCTGTGCCTGGTAGGGATCGCCGGACCTGATGATGCTCTCCGGCACTCCGTGGGCGCTGAAAAGCAAATGAACGTCGGAAGGGAGGCGCAGGGCTGATCCATTCGTTTTCCGAAAGGGCTCGAGACCTTCGTTGATACGTTCGACGAGGGCTTCAATATAAAGAGGATGGTTGTGGTAATCGCGGACGACTCTTATATCGACGCGGTGGCCGGTTGGGAACTTGCGCCCCCACTCGTTCAGACTGCTGCCCGTGGTGACGGCCGAGTATTGAGGATACAAGGGCAACAGCACAAGCGTCCGGACTTGATGATCCAGAACTTGGCGGACAGCCTCGTCGGTGAGTGGATGCCAGTAACGCATGGCGACGAAAACGCGCGCCTCGAGAGAATGGCGTAACTCGCTCTCCAGCCGGCGGGCCTGGAGCTCCGTCAGCTCGCGGATCGGTGACCTGCCACCAATTTGGGCATAGTGTTTTTGGACGCGCGTGGCCCGCCGCGAGGATACAAGCCGGGCCAGCGGCTCGCGGGCCAGCCGAGCAAACGGGAAGTCGATGATATCCGGATCGCAGAAGAGGTTATAGAGGAAAGGCTCGACCGCCCCGAGGGAGTCCGGTCCACCCAACTGGAAGAGGACTACCCCTACCCTTTTTCTGCCTTCTGCCTTAATTGGAGTCACTTTGTGCCCTTGGTCGCTACACTTGATTATCCTACACTGCACGGCAAAATCGCAACCCAGGCGGCTCACCACAGAGGCCATAGAGTTCGCAGACAAATCCGGAAGTGGTTTTCTCTGTGGTCTCCGTGTGCTCTGTGGTGAATCCTTTCATCGCGACAGGAGAAGAAGTCGAAGAGCCACAATGGAAATCCTGGATATGATAGGGTAGACTCCGTTGTTAAGCATTCAGGGGATGAGCGGAGCGATAAAGTCAGACCGGAGGCCACAATGAAGTTTCGTATGATGGTCCTGATACTGTTCTTGGTTACCTCCGCTCTTGCTCAGCAACCGTCGGTGCCCGAGATTCGTTACGAGTCAGTGCCGAACCCGCTCAGACTTCCCCCGCAGTTGTACCTGGGCGAGGCGGCGGGTGTGGCCGTGAACTCTAAAGGGCACATCTTCGTCTACAGCCGCGGCGGACACACCCAGTTGCTGGAGTTTGATGCGGACGGAAACTTTAAGCGCACTATCGGTGATGACTTGTACGGCTTCGTGTTCGCTCATGCCGTGCGCGTGGACAAGGATGACAACCTCTGGTGCGTGGACGAGGGCTCGAACATGGTCATTGAGTTTAACCCGGAGGGCCGCGTTCTGATGGTTTTCGGTCGAAAGCCGGAAGCCGTCGAGCATCAAGCTGCGGGTGAACCATCGCCACCCCAGCCGGAGTGGATGTTCGACAGACCCACAGACGTCACGTGGGATGCGGCAGGAGACATCTTCGTCAGCGACGGCTACGGCAACTCTCGAGTGGTGAAACACGACAAAGATGGCAACTGGGTGAAAGCCTGGGGCAAGCGGGGGACGGCTCCCGGCGAGTTCCATACGCCGCACTCGATTGTGGCCGATGCGCAGGGGAACGTGTACGTCGCCGACCGCGAAAACAGCCGAATTCAGGTCTTCGATGCGGATGGCAATTTCCTGAAGCAATGGACCAACGTCGGCGCTCCCTGGGCGCTCTGCATCACACCCGGCCCTCACCAGGTTCTCTACAGCTCAGACTCCACGGTGGGCCGAATCTACAAGCTCGACTTGAGTGGAAACCTCCTGGGAGCCTTCGGAAAGCCCGGCAAGCAACTCGGCCAGTTCGGCTGGGTCCATGAAATGGCCTGTCCCTCTGAAAACCTTCTCTATGTTAGCGAACTGCTGAACTGGCGGGTGCAGAAGCTGATCCTGCAACCGGGGCCGTGAAGTCGATCGACGGGTGGCGCCACCCGCCCGTTTGGGTCGCGAAGCCGAACCCACTTGCTGTATTCGTAAAACCACGATGGCCGACTCGGACGTTGGAGTGGAGAAACTCGCCGTAAGTGCGAACCCAGCCATTCAAGCTAGTGCTGAGGGGCGCGTTTCTGTCTCTTCTGCCTGGATCACACTCCGGCGGGAACTCTTCCGCGTCTTGTGGATTGCTTCCGTCGCTTCGAACATAGGCACGATGATGCAGGAGGTCGGTGCGAGCTGGCTTATGACTCAGCTTGCACCATCACCTCTGATCGTCTCGCTGATTCAGACGGCAGGCGCCCTGCCTGTCTTCCTGCTGTCGCTCGCTGCCGGAGCCCTTGCGGACGTGGTGGACCGCCGTCGCCTGCTCATTTTCAGCCAAAGCTGGATGCTCGGGGCGGCGGCCGGGCTGGGTATCCTGACGGTCTTTCACCTGGTCTCGCCGCTACTCTTATTAACCTTTACCTTCGTCCTCGGCTTCGGCGGCGCCTTGAACGGACCGGCTTGGGGAGCGATTGTGCCTGAACTGGTCCCAAACGCGGAGGTCCCCGCGGCCGTTTCGCTCAACTCGGTGGGGTTCAATATGGCGCGAGCCGTGGGTCCGGCGCTCGGCGGACTGGTGGTGGCCGCAGCCGGTTCCGGGGCTGTCTTTCTGCTTAACGCAGTTTCGTTCCTGGGCGTCATCGTGGTGCTCTACCGCTGGCGCCGCACACCACGCAAAAGCGTCCTGCCGGCGGAGCGCGTGGTCGGAGCCATACAGGCCGGATGGCGCTACGTGGCCCACGCTCCCTCCATTCGCTCGGTATTGATCCGTACGTCGCTGTTCATGCTTGGTGCGAGCGCCTTTTGGGGGCTGGTGCCACTCTTTGCGCGTCAGAACCTGGGGCGCGGGGCCGCAGGCTACGGCCTCCTGCTGGGATTTTTCGGATCGGGTGCGGTGATCGGCGGATCTATTCTGCCGCGCTTGCAGCGGGGACTGGGCATCAAGCGTCTGCTGCGCGCAACCACGCTCCTCTATGCGGGCGCGCTCGCGATGATGGCTGTGTGGCGCCACTTCCCGGTGGCATGCGCGGCAACTTTTGGCGCCGGCTTCGCGTGGACCACCGCGCTTTCCACCTTCAACACCAGTATTCAACTCAACACACCGGCGTGGGTGCGTGGCCGCGCTCTCGCGTTTTATCAGCTCACCTATTTCGCCGGGCTGGGCGCGGGCAGCGCCCTCTGGGGCTCCGTTGCTGAGCGTGTGGGCATTCCGCGAGGGCTCCTCGTGGCCGCCCTGGCGCTCGCGCTGGGCCTCATCTTCGCGGCGCGCTTTCCGGTCAGCTTCGCCCGGGGGCGTGACCTCGAACCGTCATCCCGACCTGGCCCGGTGGTGGTGAATGAGCCGCAAGCAGAGCAGGGACCGGTGCTGGTCACGGTGGAATACCGAATTGACCCGCAGAGGGTCGCGGAGTTCGCCTTGGCGATGCTCGAACTCCGTCGCGTTCGCCGGCGGGACGGAGCCGTGGACTGGGGGCTCTTCGAAGATATCGCAGAGCACGGTCGCTACCTGGAGACCTTCATAGTCGAGTCTTGGGGGGAGCACCTGCGCCAGCACGAGCGAGCCACTGTGGCTGACCGCCAAATCTGGGACCGAGTGCGCTCCTTCCACCTTCCTGACGGCCCCCCTACCGTCTCGCACCTCTTGTATGCCTACCACGAATAGGCTTAACCCGAATGAGGGACAGTCTTTCCCTCCCTCTGAGATGGAGCGGTATGGAAAGAGTCACACCTGCTGCGGCGCGCCCTCAAGACCTCACGGAATCCGTTTTGCCGGCATGTTGGCGCCGTTTTGGTGCAACGTCAGGCTGGTGGCGCGGCCGTTGGCATCGGTCTCAAAGGTAATCTGGGCATCGACAACCTTGTAGAAGAAATCCCGCTGGCTCTCCGGAAAAACTTGGACCTTGGGCTGGCCGGTGGCCTGGGCAAAGAGTTGGTCGCCCTCGCGGGTAATCGTCAGGATGAAGTCCGGCGCCAGTTGGTATTGGCCCACGTATCCGTCGAAGAGCTTCGGGTCAACAGTAATCTCTTTGTGCTCCTTCGGCGCGGCGGGCGCGCCCTCCCCCTCGATCCTCTTGGCTGGCATGTTGGCGCCGTTCTGATGCAATGTCAGGCTGGTGGCGCGGCCGTTGGCATCGGTCTCGAAGGTAATCTGGGCATCGACAACCTTGTAGAAGAAATCCCGCTGGCTCTCGGGATAAATCTGGACCTTGGGCTGGCCGGTGGCCTGGGCAAAGAGTTGGTCGCCTTCGCGGGTGACGGTGAGGATGAAGTTCGGCGCAAGTTGATATCGGCCCACGTATCCGTCGAAAATCTTCGGATCAACAGTAATCTCCTTATGCTCTTTCGGCGCCGGCAGCAAGGGCACATGCGAGTCCAGCAGATGCATTCCGATATCGTCGATGCCCGCGAGCGTGAACGTGTTAGACAGCACGACGATCCCTACGCGGGTCTTCGCGTCGTAGCCGATGAAGGATCGATAGCCGAAAGTGCCACCGTTGTGCCAGACGATCTCATCGTCCGCGGACTTGGTAATGAGCCAGGCGAGGCCGATCTCGCCAAATGCAGGAATGCCGGTCGCACGGCGAACCGACAGCATCGAGGCCATCACCGGAGCAAGCGGCGATTTCACGTAGCCAAGGTTGGCGGCGAGGAAGGTCAACATATCGTTGACGCTCGATCGCAGGGCGCCGCAGCCTGCGAGCACCTGAAAATCCCAGTTGGGCACCGTCGCCAGCTCGTCGTTGTGCCCCACAGCGAGCCGCGCCTTCTCGTCCGGCGAAAGCGTGATGGCGGTGCTGCTCATGCCCAGCGGGACCGTTATCCGCGACCGTACCAGCGCCTCGTAGTCCATCCCGGCGCGGCGCGCGAGCAGGTGTCCCAACAACCCGCCGCCGAGATTGGAGTATTCGAACTGCGAGCCCGGGTCGCGCGTGAGCTGATAGGTGGAGAGGAATTGATAGAGTTGCTCCGCCGCATAATCCGCATACGGATTGGTAGGATCCTTGGGCAGAAGGTTGGATGGCAACCGCGGAAGGCCCGAGGTGTGGGTGGATAGATCCACCAAAGTGATGGCGCGCCCGCCGCGCTCTGGCACCTTAACCTCGGGGGGAAGATACTTCGCCACGGGGTCGGCGAGCGCAACCTCGCCACGCTCGACCATATCCGCCAACACCAGCGACGTGAACACCTTGGTCACCGAACCG
>Ga0326728_10027225_pt1 | contig 10022 bp, 14 predicted proteins | sample MB3enrmetagenome_FD_207602 | JGI IMG/M metagenome (GOLD analysis project Ga0326728, IMG submission 207602) | Lab enriched peat soil microbial communities from McLean, Ithaca, NY, United States - MB31MN | ecosystem: Environmental > Terrestrial > Soil > Wetlands > Peat | place: USA: New York... | reverse complement strand
ACTACAAGCACCGTGTAAATTAAGCTCCGCTCGGACACATTCAACAATGCACCCTCTCTTGAGAACGACCTTTACATTTTGCCTTAATAAAAGTTTATGTTATTTGATAAACATAGATAGCTATACATCAAACGTGTAGTCTATTGTTTAGTAGACTTGACGCACTCATGAGCCAACCGTGAGTAACGTGGATTTGGGCTTGTCTTTGTATAAAAGGGGCGATCTTTTGTAGACCAGTTGAGCGGTTGATGTTGGAAAAGTCTAAATACATTTTAAACATCTATGCATTAGCAACGAAACAAGGAAATAACAAGATTCTATCGCCGCCTCGAGTGGCATTGAGATGATAATTTGCACAATAACAGGTGTTTTAGGCTTTATTGTGCAGTTCTGACCTAAAATTTTAATGGTGATTTAAATATGAGGGGTAATGCGGGGTTTACGGTTTTTGTTGAAAGGCGTATTTCTCAGCTTCGGCGAGCTGCCGATTATGATACGCAGTATCTTAGAAGTAAGTGGATTGATAAGCTTGATGCTTTGTTCGCTGTGGCTACTTCGATTGCTAAGGGTGAAGTTAATCGGCAGCGAGTTGGCGGTAGGGTGGAGTTTATAACGCCTAAGCAGCGGCAGATGTGGGCCCATGTTGCTGCTCATATTGCGTTGGTTATGGGTAACTTGGCAAAAGGGTATGATGAGCACCAGTTTAATGAGGATTTAGCTGAATTGGAACGGTTGGTAGATGAGATCAAGAAGCTACAAGCTCAAAGAACTGAGGAAGGAGATCGAGCAACAGAAGCAAATCCTGCAGACAAATGTAGTGAAACAGACATCGAAAACGTTAGTAATTCCTGAGGATCCTGTTGTTTTTGCTCGGGACTTCTTTGGCTTTTGCGCAAAGGAGTATCAGGCTGGACTTCTTCGGGACATGAGTAAGCGAATTGTAGTTCGCTGGAGCAGGCAAGCGGGTAAAACTACCTGTATTGCTTTGAGGGCAATATGGTTTGCTTGCATACATCCGAAGACATTAACCCTGATTGTGGCTCCTACCCTGCGCCAAAGCATGATCATGGCAGATCGCATCCAAGACTTTCTCGGAGGCTTGCCCAAAGATAAAAGAACGATGCTTATTGAAAAGGTTCAGCGCACAACCATCCGCTTCAAAAACGGCAGCCGTATAGTTGCTTTGCCTAATAGCCCGCAGTTGCTTCGTGGCTACACGGCAGCTCAGGTTATCACCGATGAATCAGGATTCTTCAAGGATGATAGACTTGTTTTTTACAATGTGCTTTATCCTATGCTATCAACAACCGATGGTACATTAATCGCAAGTAGCACGCCTTGGAGTAAAGATAGCGTTTTCTATCGTATGTGCCAAGCGCCAGAATTCAGTAAGCATACTATAACATGTGAGGATGTTGTCCAGAGTGGTTTGGTTAAGCAGAGTTTTATTGATGAGATGAGAAGCCAGTTACCGTTTGATCGTTTTCGGCGAGAGTTCATGTCTGAATTCGTAGAAGACATTGATGCGTGGCTAACTCAGAGTCTTATCGTCAGCTGTATTGACAGCCAACTATTGTCTTACGATTTTCAAGCTCAGCCTCAGGGTGAATTCTACGCTGGTGTTGACTTCGGTAAAGAACAAGACTTCAGCGTTGTGCTGGTGGTCGAGAAGAAAGGTGCAATTCTACGGGTAGTTCACGTCCATCGTTTCCCATTGCATTCGCAATACGCTTCAGTTATAGGTTATATCAAGAGCCTGCAGGATCGATGGAAAGTAATCCGAGCAGTATATTCGGACGTCACAGGAGTTGGCTCGTATATTGTTGAAGATATGGTTCGTTGCGGGATTCAAGGCGTGACTGGGGTAACCTTCACGGTTAAGTCTAAAGAGGAGATGGCTACGATTCTGCGAGAAAAGATGCGCAATGGCGAAGTAAAGATTCCATATGTTCCGACAAAAACGTTGGAAGATATTGATCTGACAGCTGAGTTGAATGTTGAAAAGTTTGAGCTCATGAAGACTGGGCATCTGCGATTTAGTCATCCTGAAGGCGGGCATGATGACGTTTTTTGGAGCATTTGCTTAGCAACTCTGAGTTCTGTGCAGGCGCCGTTGCCTGGTAGGGGCGCTGTTATGCCATCTGAATGGTGATTTAATTCTGAGCTTTGTTGCTGAGCGTTTGCGTGAGTTTATTAGTAATTGAATAATTAAGGTGAGTTTAATGGAGCAAAACGATAAAAAAATCAAAAAACCTGAAGAAAAAAAAGAAATGATAAGTTTGCTTGAGGACTGGCCGAGCTTTTGTGCTCGGCAGCGAGCCCTTAACGATAGTTGGCGTAAAGTAATCCCAACGTTCCGACAAGAACCTGAAAGCAAACAAGAAAACCAAAGAAGGGGTGAAATCTTTGTCTGAACAGAACGCTCAGCAAGGTGCTTATACACGACCGGGACAAGGTGTAATCAAAAATGCATCGGAAGAATTGGGACCAAAACAATTGACGTACGAGGATCTGATGAATCAACTGCATAACTTGGAAAAGCAGATTAAACAAGTTCCAAACGCTAGCTATGGTGAACTTGTCGCATTGAAAAAGAAGATTGCAGATTTGGATAAGGAGATTGTTAAGAGGGCTCGTTTGCGTCATTTAAGCAAGAAGATTAGTGAGCTTTCTAAGCACTTGCAGCAGCTTGAAGACGATGGAGATAGCCAGGGTGAAGAGACCGAGATGCTCCATACTTAATGGGGGACTCAACATTACACACATATTAAGGGAGAAAGGATTTGTATGATTGTTAGAAGTAATATTCACCCTTATGCTAAAATTTGCTTTCCTGACTCTGTTAACATTTATGATAGCACTATAGGTGAAGGCACAAAAATAGCAAGTTTCGTTGATATTGGAATTGCAAGAATTGGAAAATTTTGCATTATTGAGGCTTTCTCTTTCTTAGCTCCTGGAACTGTGATTGAGGATTGCGTTTACATCGGTCCGCATGTAACAATAATGAACGATCGTCATCCAGATGCAAAAAGCAAAACTTGGAAAAAAGAACCAGTGACGATTAAAAACGGCGCAAGTATAGGCGCTGGCAGTATTATATTTGGCGGTGTTACTGTAGGCGAAAACGCTATAGTTGATGCAGGTAGCGTTGTCTCGCATAATGTGCTTGCTGGCGCTACCATTGATGTAAAAGAGTAAGTCGTACCAAATTAAAATAACGATTGTGGCAAGGAAGTTTTGGTCGCTGATTTTCGAATTCTGAGTTAAGTTTAGATGCTCGCCAATCGCTGTGTAATTTACACTGCAGAATAGTTGGCGGCATAGGTCCAATACGGGAAACCAAACAGGGTTAACTAGGGCGGATTCTTAGTTTTGCATATCGCTTTAGCCTTGCTATAGTGGGAGCATAAAACCCATCGTCAAAATCGAAATTTCATGGAAAATCATAGAGAAGGTTAAAAAAATGGAACAGAAAGAAAAAGAGAAAGATTTTAAGAACCAACTTAAATTGCTTTGTGTGGGCGACTTGATCTGTGTTGAATGGTGCGATGTTAACTTTGGCAAGATCAGCGGTAGCGGAGCATCTATTGATGTGCTTGTGAAGAGCTGGGGGATTTATGTGGGTTTATTCGGCAACAAAACTAAGCATGTAGTTATTGCGCAGAATAGTTTCCGCTATTCCGATGGCCTCTTCGACTTGGATTATTCGGCTATTCCGCTAGACTGGGCTGAGGAGCTGTCAGTGCTGGTTAAGGAGGGTATTTCCCGAGAAGAGGCTGGCAAGCTGGTTAACAGTTTCTTGCTGGGCGGGCACTGTAGGCTTAGTCGCACATGCACTTTTCAGCGCCGTATCCTTCAGCAGGAGGTTAAGCGTTAATGGAGTATTTTATTTCCTGCAAAATTTCGTTGCTTCCTCTAAGTAATTTTTAATCTCTTAAAGCAACTCGGGCGAATTCAATTGTAAGCAAATTGTTGCTTTCTGATTATCCTTGAAATGTACGGTCAGCGTTTCGCCTCTTATTCCAGCTTTCTCAAAATCATATAACACGTACATTTCGGGGGCTTGCCTCTCTATGATATTAAGACGTAGGTTATGCTTTTCTTGTTGGATGATGAGGCGATTAGTGGTTAACCAGCCTACACCGTTTGCTAACTTGAAGGATAAGATTGGCTTTTCGCCTGGCAAGCCCTCAATTTTCATACTAACTACTCATTAACAAAGAATAAAGTATATTAAAGTTTTAAAGCAACGCATGAATAAATCTTATCGCCTCTTTCCTTCTTACTTTGTAAGCATTTAAGGTTCTCATGCCCTTTTTCGTTAAAGAAAATAAGCATTTTCCACATGAATATTCTGTGCAAATCATTTCTTCAAACCATAGAATATCCAATGAACTATCAACCTTCGAAGATTCCAATAAGTTACTTGATTTAGTTTTTATAATATTAAAAATGGCTTCTTTACTTAACAAACTCTTTTTTGAAAGTAATTCTAAAATAGTGTACTGCAGGATATGTTCCGCAATAATATTTTCTAGATCAGCAATTTCTTCAGATATATTTAATTGCTGAATTCCCCCTTTCTTATAAGTCATCAATTTTATCAGCCACCTCCTCCAATTTCCTAACAAAAGGATGATCTGGTTGCTGAATAGCTAATAACGCCATTCTCTGTGCTTGCAGAACGTCGCAGTAGCAAGGAATTTTGCTTATTACTGGATGCTTTAAAATTTCTTCTATTTTTAATGCAAAGTCACTTTCTTTATTAGGGACAACTCTGTTTTCTGGTGAAAATTTATTCAAAATAATAACTGTTTTTTTGTCTAAAATATCGAATATATCTTTAAGCATATTTTTTGTCCCAGTCAAATCAACCAAGTCAGAATTCATTATGATAATACACACATCTGAACTAGCTAAAGCATTAACTGAAGAATACTGAACCCCAGGACTCGTGTCAAAAATGCAATAATTGACGCCCATATCGCTATTAAATGAAGATAACAATGAAAAGAGCTTCTTAACGGCAGCTGCTTCCCAAGCTTGACTCTTTTGCGTCAAATTATTAATGGCTTCAACAGAAGGGTTAGCCAATCCAACTTGCAGCTTACCCTTAAGGTTATAAAAGTTAGATATGTCAATTAGCACTTGCCCTTCTTTGCACCTGCCATTCAAGAAATCATTTAACCAATATTTTACTGGAGAATTAAGCGCCTTGGAAAAAATAATTGCCATACTAGGCGCTCGAAAATCAAAATCCAACAGCGCAACGTTAAAACCTCTGTTGGCTAAAACACACGCTAAATTAGTTGCAATTACTGTCTTTCCTGTTCCTCCACGGGATGAATGTATTGAAATCGTCTTCATTTTTCATCCTCCAATTTAGGTTCAATGGAAAAATACACAGTTCGGCCTTCTCGTTTTTTCTTTATAAAGCCCGTTCTTACAAGTTGATTAGCTGAAGCGCTCTCTACTGCCCTCAATCTACCAGTTGTCTTAGCAATTTCATCAGCAGTAGCTCTCTCGAACCTGTACAAAGCCATAGCAGTTTTTCTTAATGATGCTGGAAGTGTCAGCAGTGTTATGACATCAGCTTGGGGGTTTAATGAAGTCTTAATTGAAGTTTCGTTTAAAATCTCAAACATTTTTAAAAGCTTATCATTATTCTCATTCAATGAATCTAGCTTCGTATTGAGCAATTTAAGCTGCTCAAATATCTTTGCAAGCAAATCCATCGCGGCAGATTGGTCTGTTATGTTCTCCTCCCTCAATCACACCAACGTGTATTTTTGCATATGCAAAGCAACACGATATAAGACTATGGCAGACAAGCATACACACAAAAGGAACAGCAATGATTAAAAATAGTAAGCAATAATAGAGAAACATGGATCAAAAAAGTGCTGAGTATATTAGCCAAAAAATTCTGGAAGATAACGGAGCAAAAGTCGCAGACAAGGCTAAAATAATTTTGCTTGAAGACCCCGGACTTAAAGAACTGCATGAACCACTAGAATTTATTAGTAAAAATTGGCGGGACATCACACCAGCATTAATGAGCCTCTCATGTGAAGCAGTCGGCGGAAAACCCGAAGAAACACATGATGCGGCGTTAGCCATGTGCTTGATGAATCTAAGCTTCACTATCTGGGATGACATAGTAGATAACGCAAAATCTAAGACCTTCAAGCCAACAGTCTTTGGGAAATTTGGCCAAGACATAACAATCATTACTGGCGGAATAGCCTCTTCGAAAGCATTTACCATTCTTAATGAAGCTAAAATTGAAAAAAGCAAACGCGTAAAAATAAATAAACAAATTTGGAAACTATGGACTAAAATGGCCACCGAAGAAGCAACTACCATTAAAATAAGGGCAAAGGGCACCATGTCAAGTAAAGAGAAATTTTCGAAAATAAAGTCAGAAGCGATAGACCTTGGTACATGCCTTAAAATTGGAGCAATAATTGGAAACGGCTCTAATAGCGAAATCAGGCACTTAGAGAGATACGGCCAATATCTTTCAATTATCCTAGCGTTACGACAAGATTTTCAAGTGTCGGCTAATTTAACTTTGGAGTTGTCTGAAAAGATAAGAAACAATAGGTTACCTTTTTGTATATTATGGGCAATCGAGCATTCAAGCCAACTTGATATTGAACTTAAAACTTTAAAGCAAAAAGAAATAATTGATTATTCTTCGATGAAGAAATTTATTAAGCATTTTTTGGATACGGGGATACTTTCTCATATCTCAGAAAAAATTAACAAATACAAAAAAATGGCTGACGTTGAGTTAGATCGCTTAACATCAACTTCAGCCAACCAATCATTAAAGGCATTTGTTGGTGTTCAGTCTTCACTTTTCCTTGAAAGCTTTTCAGCTGACAGTACAATGTAAGTCTTTAGAGGAGATCTGGATATTTTGGCTGTGAACTCATAGTGAACAATGTTGCTATCACTGTCGAGAAATATTTGGTTGGTATTTTTGCGTTTCTGCAGATCTTAATAAGCGAGCTTTTATCGTTTGTTTCGACAGCTTTTTCCACTTGGGAAGCGAATTCAGGAGTGGTTAACGATTGCAGATAACTTGACAGCTCAGCTATATTTTTGTTTAGATTACTCATGTTTATCACCTGGTTTTATTATTAATATATTCTCTTTTAAATTTTATCTGATTTACCAAATAATTTTTTTTGATAATTACGTATTTACATAGTGTTTTAAAAGGAATCGCTTGCTATTTTAATTAAGGTTCGATACTATGAGCTTAGTAAAAAGCGGCATAGAAATACCAAAACGCAAGTTAATATTTATTGTTTATTCATTTTTTTACATTTTTAGTTTTTACATCGTATTAGCAATGCTGGCAAATCTTCACGGTTTATTGGCAACGATAGCCCTAAATTTTGAGGTATGTATCGCTATTTTGGTTAGCAGTTTCTTTGTTAAAAAAGTCAATGATACAATCTTTAATTATATAGCGCCTTTTATCATAATAGTTGTGTCCATCATTCTTTTTATAACAAACGGACTTTTGCAACTTATCTTTATTTTTTCAATAGTACCCCTTTTTAGTGTTGGATTTCTTATCTTCTTCAATTACTTTCAACAGATTACTGTTTCTTCGGAACGAGCCCGTATTTCAGGGGTCGTTGCTTTGGCAGTATTACCGTCTTATTTTATTTTAAGATCAGTAATTCAAAATGAAGTGAATGACCTTTATTTGATTATATTTATTACTTTGTTAAGTATAGGGTTATTCCTCTTTGTTTTTTTCAGAACAAAAACAAATAATGTCGAGAGCAAAAATGATACAAAAAAATTTTTTGAAAAAAAGGTAGTTTTTCTTTATTTGGTTCCATGGCTATTATTCTCAATTGTTAATGTTACAATAGCTAAGAATAATTCAACCTATTTCTTTGAGCATACATCTGCTTCATTCTATGTTTTCTTGGTTGCTTTGCAATCTATTAGCGTTTGTTTTGGAGCGATTATAGCAGGGTTCGTTGCCGATTTTTCTGGAAGGCGGATAGCTTTAGCTGTTACTCTTAGTCTGTATGGAATCAGCGCAGTACTCGGTGGCATATCCACAAACCCTCAAGTATACTCTGTAATGTATTTCATTAATGGTATGAGCTGGGGCATTCTTTTCGTGATGTACATCTTTGTTGTTTGGGGGGATTTAGCGAATAAAGACAACTGCGCAAAAATGTATTCTCTAGGAGTAACAACTTATTTCTTATCGCTAGGAATTGGCGCGTTTATTCCCCAATCTTTCTTACCAATTAGCATCAGTTCACTTTTAACGTGCTCAATAGCTTTCTTTTCAATCTTGCCAATATTTATGGTTCCTGAATTAGGCCCCACCAATTTTATGGAAAGAGTTAGACTAAAACGATATGCTAATAAAATAGGAAAACGCAAAAATTAGGGATAAATATTGTTTGGTGATCTAGGGAACGCTGTCGCTTCTTTAATATTTGATAGTTTGCATACCCATTGGAGCACTCTTTCTATGCCTATGGCAAATGCGGAGCAGGGTTCGGCAAAGGAGGATTGCATAAAGCTCAAGAACCAAGTCTGGTCGTTATTATTTAGACCTGCTTCTTTCATAAGTTGAAGCATTGTTTCTTTTTGTGTTATCATTTGTAGGCTGCTTGCGATTTCGCCATAACCTTCTGGAGCAAGTAGATCAGCGTATAATGAAAGCTCCGGCTTCTCTGGATCTGTTTTACTAGAGAATGTCTCAGGACCATAGGGATATTTCCATATAAAAAATGGTTTATCAAACTTTAGACTAAGATGTTGCTCTAACTCCCAGTCTATTTCTTGTCCCCATACAATTTCGTAACCGTCATTTTGCAAGACATCGATGGCTTCGTCATACGTCAACTGTTTAAACGGTTTCTGTACCTTTGCCAAATCTCTGTACGTACGATTAAATGAATCGAGCGTTTCCTTAAATTCGAATGCCAGAGAACCGCAAATAAAGGCAATAAGTTCTTCCTGAATGGTCATAATATTTTCTAAGTCGCAATGTTGAACGACTTCCATTCGCCAATATTCAGTCAAATGTCTTTTACTCGGTTGCTCTTTTCTGAAGCTAGGCGTAATGGTGTAGACTTTCCCCAATTTATCCGCAAAAACCTTCCCATAAGGCAGGAAGCCTTTAGCCAAGTATGCCCTTTTATCATAGTACTTGACCTCAAATGAGTTTGGCGACTCTCCTAGTGCAGGAACAAGAATTGGCGCTTGAACTTCAATGTAACCATTATTATCAAACCAACTTCTTGCTTTCTTAAGTAAAAAAGCCCTAACTTTGAGCGAATCAACCGTTTTTTTATCTACCAACCTATTTCTCTCCGAGCTAATTCTAGGCTGAATAAAGATAAATAGCGTACGGCTTTCAAAACGTTATTACCAGCATAGTCACGGCTGGCTATAAAGAAATATCACAAAAAACGTTTGAAAGAGGATTTATAAGGTTGGAGCTTTCAGAAGGTTAATTCTTGCGTGCCTGCCAGAATCAATTAAAACAAGTTTGACCTGAATTCAAGTGGCAGTAGAAGACAAGGAAAATAAAAGCTCAAGCAAGCAGATCAATTGGTGAATTCAGGTAATTGGCTGTTGTCAGAAGACAAGTTTGGCACACCTTCTTACGCAGGCACTTTAGAAAAGTACCCTTTTCTTCTTTCCGATTTTCCGGTTGATTGTCTTCCTTAAGTGCTAATTTACAGGAACTTGAGTTATGAAAGGTTTGAATTTTCTTGTTTTCTCTCTAGGAATTTCATCCGCAAAACTAACCTCAACTTGTGTTTCTCCAATCTGTTTGATCAGCGCGGCTTTGACATCGTCAGTAGTCGCGCACCGCGCGTGAAAATCAGTTACTATTGCCTAAAAAATTACTCTGATTTTTGTATTTTCGCTTCCAAGTTTTGTTTATTTGCGTAGTTTTGTGAAGACTGGACATTCCACGCATTGTTTTGTCGTGCATAACTCCTCTGTAAATGGGCAGC
>Ga0326728_10027223_pt1 | contig 10022 bp, 12 predicted proteins | sample MB3enrmetagenome_FD_207602 | JGI IMG/M metagenome (GOLD analysis project Ga0326728, IMG submission 207602) | Lab enriched peat soil microbial communities from McLean, Ithaca, NY, United States - MB31MN | ecosystem: Environmental > Terrestrial > Soil > Wetlands > Peat | place: USA: New York... | reverse complement strand
ATTTGAAGCAGGATTGTCACCGCTTATTGGTCATGGTCAGACTAGCTTAGCAAAACTCTTTATGCTCTTCTGGTTATTTTGTATAATCTAAATGAGAAGACAGCTAATCCTTCAAGAACAAACCAAACAAGGGAGGCGAAGCGTTGGCTGACGTCAAAAGTGCCTATGAAATAGCAATGGAGAAGATAAAGGAAATTGAACCTGCTACTACAGAAGAGCGCATGAAATGGAAGTTTGTTCCAAAAGTGGAAGAACTGGCAGGGAAATACATGAAAGAAGATATCAATCTGATGACCGAACTGAGCAAGTACGATGAACAAGAGAGAAAATACGTCCTGCAGGGCGTTTCAGCAATTCTGATCAGGAATATTGACCTGCCGAAGAACGATGCTGTTCTGGATAATAGAAAAGATGATCAGTGAGCTTCATATCTCCTCCGAGCTCATTATAACAGTTATCGGTTTTACCTAGCCTGCGTCTTTCCAACTTCGATAAAGAATGCAGGCTATTAAATTATTGTGGGAAAAGGTAAGTAAGCTACCTTGATTTTGGTAATATACCTATTATAATAGAGATTAACGATAATCTCTTGTCTTTGGGTACGATGAAGTATTACCTGTACTTGGTCACTTGGGTAATATGGAGTTAATAGTGAAACCGACCTGTAATGGGTCGGTTTTTTTATTGGAGTTCGATATCATGATTGAAGGCAGATGTTACAAATGTAACCGCGTGTACTTTGGTTGGGCGTTACTTGAACCTCGAAATCAAGCCTGCCCCCAATGCGGTGCCGGGCTATTGATTACTGAAGACGGCAAAGAAACGATTCACGGATATTCTCCTTTTACCGCCGAAGAATACAAAATAAAACTACCCCCTCAAATCATATCTGATCCGGAAAGAACGAAAGATAGCACCGCAAACGAATAGAACTGCCCGAACCAATCATTTGACGTTTGAATTCAACTGCGACGATTTTATTGATCAAATGCCAAACCATTGTTGGGACACGTTTCAGATACGCAATTGCTGGTAAATATTCGGCACTAATTGACTACTTGTCTGGGAAGCAAGTATGTTATAATGCAGACAAGTAAAGCATGGCAGGTAAGAAAAAAGTGATACCCTGATTAGGTAAGAAAATCGGGGTGGTTTTGTCTCAAGTTAGCTTCGAATTGGTGTCTCGCCCAACCTAAAATGATCACCAGACTTTTAATCTGTTGGTCGAGGGTTCGATTCCCTCCGCTCTCACTGCCTTTAAATCCATTATTCGCTTATTGATACGATATTTTTGCAACGCAGGCCATTGACCCTCTGATCGGATAACCTCAATACCCTGGCGAAACCACCGGCAGGGTGTTAAAAAATTCATAACAATCAAGCGCTAATCATTGATTCGCCCACTTTCTTCCATTCTGTTTATTTATACCCACAACAACTTAACTTAAAATGTGCTTTGATTTTATTCCACGAATACTCAAACGGAGTGTAATTACGTCTGTTGCCGCTGGCGATAAAAACACGGCCGATATTGGCCTTTAGTATCAGGTATTTGATACTGACGGCTAACCAATGATGAACTGATTAAGCCTTGTTTGGTCTCTCTATTAATGTCAGAATTTTTCTAACAAATATTCCTCTATTTACTTTTGAAGACGTCTCACCACGGTTTTTTATCTGGAACGGCAGTAATAGCATGGAAATTTTCATTTGTCCGCGGTCATCATTGACCCGGGTAGTTAATAATGTAACGTAAATGCGCGAAACAGACTATCAATAAAATCAATTCTGTTGTAACGTCTCACAGTCAATAATGAAGGGAGACAAAATGAAAAAAGAAAAGGTTAAAGCAGTCAAAGCGGATAAAGTAAAGAGAAGAATAAGATTAAGCATTCAATGGAAATTGGTTTTAGCCGGATTAGCTGTAATTGCGGCATTTATGGGTTTATTTTTCGGTTACATTTTGCCAAATTTGCAAAACTACCTCGTATCTAAAGGTCTGGATGTTGAGGCAGGAATTGCGGTCAAAAGAAACGAGTACATTATTATTTACGGCATTCTTGCCGTAATTTGTTCCATCTTCGTTTTCTTCTTCAGTCGGACTATCGCCAGGAATATCAAGAAGGCAGCGAACGTGGCAAATAAACTGGCGACCGGCGATGTTGACCAGAAGTTACAGATTAAATCTAAAGATGAGACCGGAGAATTAGGAGAAGCACTGGGCAAAGTATTGGCATATTTGCAAAAGCTGTCGGATGCATCAGCGCGGATAGTTAACGGAGACCCGGAAGTAATCGTCACCCCGCAATCCGAGAAAGATACGCTGAATAAGAATTTCAGCAGAATGATAACAAATATTAAAGCGTCGTCGGAAGACAGGCTGCGGCTGGAAGATTATCTGAACAAGATACCGATGTCGATTATGGTAATAAACAAAGAGCAAAAAATACAGTTTATCAATACCGCCTGTGTGGGAACAATTTTAAAGAAACCGCAGGATTGTATTGGTGAAAAATGCAACAGTCTTTTCCATACGGATGATTGCGCCTCGGGGAATTGCGCGTCGATGACGGCAATGAAGCAGGATAAGGCTTGTACGATGGAGACGATAGCGCATGGGAGAAAAGGGGAACATCCCATAAGATATGCCGGTGCACCGATTAAAGACAATGAGGGAAATGTTGTTGGCTGTATAGAATACGTAATGGACGCCTCAAAAGAGAAAATGGCGGTTGACCGGATGACAGCGGTAGCCAATGAATTGTTGAAAGCCAGTGAGGAACTGACCAGTTCATCAGAGCAATCGGGGGCTGCAACAGAGCAGATCGCCGGTGTGAGTCAGCAGATTGCCAAAGGATCTGAGGAGCAGACAAAGAGGATCGGTGGGGTCAGGAGTGCCCTGGACGAGTTATCGCAGTCAATAGACATGGTAGCAGCGGGGAGTAACCAGCAGACAAGTGCAGTCGAGCAAGCGGCTGATATTGTCAAACAGGTGTCGGGAGCGGCCGAGCAGACGGCTGCGAATGCTCAAGAAGCAGCTAACGGCGCTACGAAGGCGGCTGAAGTAGCCCGCGCGGGTTCCAATACTGTAACAAAAACTATTGATGGTATCGCCAAAATACACAACTCAATGCAGGAAGTTTCAGCCACCATTGCCGAACTGGGGAAGCATTCCGAAGAGATCGGTAATGTCATTGAAGTAATTGATGAAATCGCCGCTCAAACCAATTTACTGGCCCTGAATGCCGCCATCGAAGCAGCCAGAGCAGGCGACCAGGGCAGAGGCTTCGCGGTGGTGGCTGATGAAGTTAAAAAATTATCGGAACGGACGGCAAAAGAGACGAAGGACATAGCAATACTGGTAGGAGCTGTACAAAAAGGTGTTGTGAAATCAATCCGGGCATCTACTGAGGGCGCAAAACAAGCGGAAGACGGAACCAAACTGGCGAATGAAGCCGGGGCGGCGCTGAGCCACATCATGGATGCCGTGAATAACATGGTATCACAAATTGAGCAAATATCGGCCGCGGCAGAAGAGATGAGCGCCTCAGCGAATGAGATGGTGAAAGTGATCGACGGGGTTAGCAGTGTTGCGGAGCGTAATTCAATCGTCGCAAAACAAATGACGACCTCCAAGACACAGGTAAGCGATTCGACGAACATGGTAGCGGCGACGATTGAAGAGAATAGCGCAGCAGCGCAACAGATGTCAGCATCGACGGAACAAATGAACGCTCAGGTGCAGCAGGTTGTTAGCGCATCGAAAGTAGCATCAAAGATGGCGCAGGAACTCAAACAGGCGGTGGCAATCTTCCGGATAAAAGATGACATGGTGGCGAGAAAGGCTGAAAGCTAGCGAAGAAGATACCCGGAAATATGATAATCTAAATCAAAGTCTAATTCAAAGTTAGCAAAACCACCCAAATATTTGGGTGGTTTCGTTTTTTTACAGCTGCAGCTTTAATTTGTTGTTACAATCGGGACACAACCCGCCGTGGGCCGCATCCACATCCGCTAAGCTGGTGCAGGTGCACATCACACACTGCCGGTCCCGGCAATGCCCCAGACCGAACAGATGCCCCATTTCATGCGTTGCTTCCCGGATGATTCGCGCAATGTTTAAATTCAAGTCCGATGCCTCACCAATCAAGCGACTAATGGAAAGCGAGGCAACTCCCGCCTTCATATCGGCTTCACCGTATACAAAATCATATCCGGTAGAATATAAATCCAAATCAGTTACGGCTAAGATTTTATCGCTGCGCCCTTTTTTCATCCGGCGTAAACGCGCTAACAGTACCGGCGACATGTACTGCTTGCGGGCGTTATCATAGGCAAAATTCAGGTTCGTGAGTTCATAGCAAATTTCCACCGGACGGCAAAACGTTTTTACTAAACTCTGCTCCAGCATTGTGCTGATTTGAGAATCAATTTGAGATAATATCACCAGGATTATCTTAGACATCGGCCAAACCCTTTGTTGTTTACAATATCAGTATCGCATAAAAACCCCGAGTGCTGCGTTTAATTTTATGGGGTGGCCGTTTTGAATCAAATCACCGACGGCGTTGAAAACATTGGAGATTAAAGGATATTTCCGCTGACTTTTTCTTTATATATTTGTTATCTTTTCCGTAAAAATTTTATTATTTTTTGACCCGGTATGTGTTATTATTTCTCTGATTCGTTACACATCGGCTAACCGGATTGTTTAAAATATGCCGGGGCAGCTAACGGAGGCTGAACGGGAATGAAACAAATGCGAACCGGACGTAAGAAATTTTATCTGATATCCACTTTTCTGCTGGCGATTATCGTATTGTTTGCCGCAACGTGCAAAGCCGCGCCTTCTTCGACCACGACGATTTCGGGACAGATTGAGGCTACTGAATTTAACGGCGTAAAGTTGACACCCATCAAATCCCAAAACAATAATGCGCTGGCCGGGACGCAAAATATTAATCCGGCAACTTACACCCTGACGATAAACGGTCTGGTGGACCATCCGCTGACGCTGACTTACGCCGACCTGGAGGCATTACCGCAGATATCTGAAGTTCAAACATTGCAATGTGTCGAGGGTTGGAGTTTTCAGGCCGAATGGACGGGGCCTTCCCTCAGCTCTATTTTTGCGGCCGCCGGTGTCCAGCCTTCGGCCACTATCGCCATTTTTCACACTACCGATGTTCCCGCCGGGTATACTTCGCTCGATTTAAGTTATATTGACAGCAATAACATCATTATTGCGTTGAAAGATAACGGTGTCACGCTCACGGCCGACCGCGGCTGGCCTTTCCAGGTAGTCGCTGAAGGTAAATACGGATATAAATGGGCAAAATGGGTAACTACTATTGAATTATCGTCAAACACTAATTTCCGCGGCTACTGGGAAAGCAACGGCTATAATAACGACGCTTCAGTGAACGGGCCGGCCGGGCAATAATAAAAAACCGGGGAAAAACAAGATGAAAGAAAATCCTTTAGTCAAACTGGAAACATTCGGACAATCCATCTGGCTTGATTACATTCAGCGCGACCTGATCGTCAGCGGCGAGCTGAAACGTTTGATCAGGGAAGACAAAATAAAAGGCATTACCTCTAACCCTTCTATTTTCGAGAAAGCCATCTCGGCCTGCCAGGATTATGACGCAGATATCCAAAAAATGACCCATCAGGGGAAAAACACCGGGACAATCTACGAAACCCTTATTATTCAGGATGTGCAGGACGCCGCCGATGAATTTCGTGCTTTATACAATGCGACGGAAGGAACCGATGGCTATGTAAGTCTGGAAGTCAACCCCCACCTCGCACGTGACACCGAAGGGACGTTGCAGGAAGCACGCCGTTTGTGGGCGTTATTGAACCGGCCGAATGTTTTAATCAAAGTACCGGCTACCATAGAGGGGCTGCCGGTAATAAAGCAATTGATTAGCGAGGGAATCAATATTAATGCGACATTACTTTTCAGCATCCCCCGCTATCAGGCTGTCGCAGAAGCTTATCTTGAGGGATTGGAAGCACGGCATGACCGTCGCAAATCCATTAACAATGTTGTTTCGGTCGCCAGTTTCTTTATCAGCCGGATTGATACACTGGTAGACCCGATGCTGGAAAAATGCACGGCCCAGGGAAACGGAAAGGCAGCATTAGCAAAGACGTTACACGGGCAGATTGCGGTTGCCAGCGCAAAGGTCGCCTATCAGTATTACCGGGAATACTTCAGCAATACCCGGTTTCAAAAGTTAGCGCCGGAAGGAGCGCATACCCAACGTCTGCTCTGGGCCAGTACCGGCACTAAAAATCCGCAATACAGCGATATCAAATATGTTGAAGCTTTGATCGGGCACGACACAATAAATACGCTGCCGGTGGAAACGCTTAACGCGTACCGCAACCACGGCGAACCGGCTGACAGAATCGAACAGGAAACAACCGGAGCCCGCCGTATGCTGGAGCAATTACCGGAAGTGGGAATCTGCCTCGATGACGTAACGCGACAATTGGAAAATGAAGGCGTGGCTAAATTTAATCAATCGTTTGACCAATTAATCGATTCACTGCGGCAGGCCGTGTATAAATAATCCGATAATTTTTCAGCAGCTATCTATTTCATCGAGCCGGTTCACCGCGATATCTGTTAACGACAGAGAAATAATGCGGGTTGAGATTAACCTGCAGCCGGTTTAGTTTCAGGTGTAGCTTTTTCACCGTTGAGTTTATCCAGCAGCGCCAGTACTTCTTCGTCGGTCGGAATATCACTCGGTAAATCGGAATAATGCATCAGACGGACGTTCCCGTCCACATCAATCACAGCCATCGCCGGCAAACGCCCGCCTTTTAACAGCTTGAACTGCTGGTTGTAAAGTTTGGCGATATCATGCTGGGGATCCGGTATCCCGATAAACGGCATTTCATGGGTATGCCACCAGGTTTGGAATGATGCCGCATCTTCCGGGCCGATAGTGATTATTTCAGTGTTCCTTTCCGTGAATTTTTGATAATCCTGACGCAACTGCGCCATATGCCGGCGGCAGTGCGGTCAGAAAAAACCGCGGTTAAAAACCAGGGCAATATTCTTTTTCCCCCGGTAATCTGCCAGATGTATCGTTCGCCCTTCGCTGTCTGTGGCAGTGAAATCAGGCGCGGCCGGATTTTGACTCTCGGTTACCATTTTTATTTAGCTCCCCATTAAACCTTCGTTATAATATGCCGGGATTTTTTATTTGGGCAATCTGCGCAGATAACGGTGCGCCTGCAGCGCCGCTTTGGCGCCTTCACCGGCGGCAATGATGATTTGTTTTTCCGGCGCGTCGGTGACATCACCGGCCGCAAAGAAGCCCGGCACAGCAGTCTCGCAGAAGGAATTTACCGGCACCTCACCGGCCGGGTTCAATTTAATTAAATCCCGGACCATATCGGAATTAGGCACCAATCCGATTTCAACAAAAACCCCGGTAACTTCCAGTTGCGTGCGGTTGCCGGTTTTCAGGTCTTTTATCACTATGCCTTCTACCTGGTCTTGTCCCAGAATCTTTTCCGTCTGCTGTTCCGTATAAACTGTTAAGTTCCTGGCATCCTTCAGTTTCTCGATCATTATCGGGTCGCCGGTCAAAGGGGTCACCGAAACCATATCAACGTGTTCCGCCGCCTTGACCATATCCATCGCCGCTTCGATGGCGGAATTACCGCCGCCTATGACGGCCACTTTTTGGCCCGTAAAATCCGGCCCGTCACAAATCGAGCAATAAGTAACTCCCCGACCGGTCAATTCTTTTTCCCCATCAACGTTTAACAGACGCGGGCGTTTTCCGGTGGCCAGGAGGATTACTTTCCCTTGAACCTTATCTCCCTGTTCGGTGTTGACCTCAAAACCACCGTCAATTTTGGTGATATTGGTGACTTTTAAGCCGATTTTCTGTTCGATGGAGAACTGGTTCACCTGCTGCTGGAATTTAGCAATCAGCTCATCTCCCTCGATAAACTGGTAACCGAGGTAGTTTTCCACGCCGTTAGTCCAATTCACCTGTCCCCCGATATCGCCGCTGACTAAAACAGTATTGATGAGTTTGCGGGCTGCGTACACCGCGGCTGCCATCCCGGCCGGACCGCCGCCGATAATTATCAATTCATACATCAGGTGTTCCTTTCCTATCCCGACAATGTGAATAGAAACATTTTTACGGGATATCAATCATAATACTATTGCCTTGTAATTTGACAGCAAAAACGGGTTCATTTTGCTTTGCCGGTCCGCCGACTGCTTTCCCGGTAGTGACATCGAATTTGGAATTATGCCGCGGACAGCTCACTACCGCACCATCCAGTTTCCCTTTGGCTAAATCACCGCCGGCGTGCGTACACCTGGCACTAATAGCGTAAAATTTACCCGCCACATTGGCAATCAGGATATTTTTATCGTCTTTTTTTATGTTTTTCATCTGCCCGGCGGGGATTTCTTCGGTTTTCGCGATTTCAATAAAACTCATGTCGCTGCTCCTTTTTAGGTCAATTATATTAATGATATTCAAGAATTATATATTTGTTATAAAATCCCCGACGGAGATATTACAAATTTATGAAATTATATCATGCTGGAAACATATCAATTACCAAATCCAGGCGGTTGACAGCATCGCACAGCACTAAATTTTATGATTCTGTAACGTTTAGGTGCACAATGTTATGACTATTTTACGATTATGATGCTATATTTTCGTATCGGTGTTTGCACCATATACCCGAAAGAGGAGGTGATTATGGCCGTCAAACACGTGCATGGTTCCACCGTCTCGCTTAACGGCTGCAAAGTGGAAATTGATGGCGACGTGGTTTACGCATTAATACCGCCGCATATTACCGGTTTTCGCGGTGCGGTACATATCAGCGGCGGGCCGGGCTGCCCCAATGGAGACCTGTACTTCGGAGATGAAGCCGACGGCGGTTCGGCAACCGGTCCGCCTGTTGATAAACATCAAAAGGCTAAAGATATCAGGACTTAATTGCTGTTGAGTGGTTTAATGATTTACAGTCCGATTAATTATCAATTTTCAAATTTTATTAGAATCAAAATAGGTAAATACCAAGATGTTATAAAAATGACATCAAACTCTTTTTAACGTTATAACTATTAGATTATCCGGCCAATACAATAGTGTTACAGGAATTCTCAGGCAAATAAGAGTGAATAAACAGGAGGGACACAAAATGCCGGTCAAAGCAAAACAGGAGACAAAAGAAACCGCCGAAACCATCAGGGAGATGTTCAAAGCCTTTGGGGCCAGTATCAGCGAAGTGCTCGAGACGCCCGAAGTCAGAGTAAAAGCTACGGAACTGGCGGAAAGCGTGGTGGACGCCGTCGTCAAGGTTTCACAAAGCAAAGTCAAAGATGCCGAGGTCCGTGCCCGGGTGCGTGATGTCGGGAAAGCCGCAAAAACACTCGGCAGCACGCTGGAGAAACATTTTAAAGACAAAACCGAAGCCGACTGACAGGTAATAGCCGCTACCAGAAAGAATAGTTGAATGTAAATAAACCTCGATAGCGTTCAGGTTGATGGAAACGACATGGAAATTAGCGACACGGCTACCCGGAAACGGAAAAACTCCCGGCATTTCAACCGGTATCGCCAATTAGCGATGATTCTGGTTAAATACAGGCTGGGTGAATTTATTCACATCATGGGTTTGGAACATTATTTGCCTTTCAGTTGGACGCCGCCGGCCAATCCCTGGAAAAAAGAAGTTTATTCGGTATCGCAGCGCACGCGCATGGCGCTGGAAGAAGCGGGGACAACCTTTGTAAAAATGGGGCAAATCCTCTCCACCCGTACCGATGTTTTACCTTCGGACTTTATCGTGGAATTAACCAAGCTCCAGGATTCATTAACGCCGTTACCGGTAGAAACCGTAGAAGCCGTGATTAAAAGCGAATTAGGCCGTCCGGTGTCGGAATTGTTTGCTTCCTTTGAAACAAAACCGCTGGGGGTGGCGTCAATCGGGCAGGTGCACGGCGCCACCCTTCC
>Ga0326728_10027222_pt1 | contig 10023 bp, 5 predicted proteins | sample MB3enrmetagenome_FD_207602 | JGI IMG/M metagenome (GOLD analysis project Ga0326728, IMG submission 207602) | Lab enriched peat soil microbial communities from McLean, Ithaca, NY, United States - MB31MN | ecosystem: Environmental > Terrestrial > Soil > Wetlands > Peat | place: USA: New York... | reverse complement strand
CGTTGGCACCTGTTGTTCCCTCACGCCCAACCAGCCGCCGGCCAGAACCCAGAGGTGCCGTCTCACTGATTTCTTGCAATGCCACCCCGCAGTCACAGGGAAGCTCGACAAAGGTGAGATGCGCCCCCGCGCCAGACAAGGCAGCGAAAGGTCTGGCGGTGCCCGGGTTTATGGGTTAAGATCGCGGCACTATGTTTGAAGTTGCTGAATTGGGGCGCAAAGTCTCAAGGCAGGAATTCGACGAAGCGGAGCCGGCCTTGCGCTCGGAGTTGCTGGACGCGCAGTTTGCCCTAAGGGACCGGAAATTCCCCGTCATTGTCATCATCTCCGGCGCGGACACCGCCGGCAAAGGCGAATTTGTCCATCGTCTCAACGAGTGGCTGGACCCGCGCGGGGTGGATACGCACGCGTTCTCCCAAGGCTCGGACGAGGAGCAAGCCCGGCCCCGTTTCTGGCGGTTTTGGCGCACCATGCCCGCGCGCGGACGGATCGGGATTTTCTTCGGTTCCTGGTATTCGGAGCCGCTGGTGCGGCGGGTTTACCGGGAGATCAAAGGCAGCCAATTGGATGGCGAACTGGATCGCATTGCTTTCTTTGAGAAAATGCTGGCCGACGACGGCGCGCTCATTATCAAGCTCTGGTTTCATCTGACCCGGAAGGAGCAGGCGCGGCGGCTGAAACATCTTCAACGGGACCCCCACACCCGGAGCCGGGTCCGGCCGGCGGATCTCAAGAATTTCAAGTTCTATGCGAGGTTTATCAGGACCAGCGAGCGCGTCATCCGCCGCACCGATTCGGCCCAGTGCCCCTGGCACCTGATCGAGGCCACCGACCGGCGTTACCTCGATTTGACGGCGGGCCGGATCATCCTGGAATCGCTGCAAGCGCGCCTCAAGGATGAAGGTGCGGGAATGGTCCCGGCCCCCGCCACCGGGCCGCCGTCGCCGCCGGCGCGCGCCAAACCCGGCCAGACCGTCCTGGATCATGTGGACCTTTCGCAAAAGCTCACCGACCGGCGCTATCGGCAGGAATTGGAAAAATACCAGGGCCGGCTGACCCGGCTGACGTGGGAGGCCAATGCCAAAAAAATTTCAACGGTCGCCGCCTTCGAGGGCTGGGACGCCGCGGGCAAGGGCAGCGCGATACGCCGGGTGACGGCGGCGATTGATCCGCGGCTCTCCCGCATCATTCCCATCGCCGCGCCGACGGATGAGGAGAAAGCCCACCATTATTTCTGGCGCTTTTGGCGTCGTCTGCCGATGGCGGGCGACGTGGCGATTTTTGACCGTTCCTGGTATGGGCGGGTCCTGGTGGAGCGGGTGGAGAAATTTGCCACGGAGAACGAGTGGAAACGGGCCTATCTGGAAATCAACGATTTTGAGGAGCAACTGGCCAACCGGCGCATCGCCCTGGCAAAATTCTGGATCCACATCAGCAAGGAGGAACAATTGCGCCGCTTCAAGCAACGCCAGGACATCGAGTTCAAGCGCTACAAAATCACCGACGAAGACTGGCGCAACCGCAAAAAATGGGATGCCTACAAGGAAGCCGTCAACGAGATGGTCGCCCGCACCAGCACGGAATTCGCGCCCTGGACGGTGGTGGCCGGCAACGACAAGAATTTCGCGCGGGTGCAGATTTTGAAGACCTTGTGCGAAGCCCTGGAGCGATTGCTCTGAGTGGTGGACAAACCGACAAAAGTTTCGAGACCGGTCATAAGCGACTTGTGGGGCGGCCTGGCCGCCATGCTGGTGGTGCTGCCCTCCTCCATTGCTTTCGGGGTGGCGTCTTATGCCGCGTTGGACAAGGAATATGTTTCCTGCGGCGTGCTGGCGGGCATCTTCGGCGCGATCGCCACCGGCCTGCTCTCCTCGCCCCTGGGCGGCTCTCCCCTCTTGATCTCGGCGCCATGCGGACCGGCCGCGGCGGTGTTGTCGGCCTTCGCTGCGGAAATGATGTCCGCGCATGGGACCGGCGGAGCGATGCCGCCGGAGCGGGTGGCGGCGCTGATGATCGGGGTCGCGCTGGCTTCCGGGGCGCTGCAGCTTCTTTACGGCGCGATTGGCGGCGGCAAATTAATCAAGTATATTCCCTATCCGGTCGTCGCCGGCTATTTGAGCGGGGTGGGCGTGCTGATTTTTGCCAGCCAGATTCCCAGTTTCCTGGGCTATTCGCCCAGCGCGGGTTTGCTGGCCGGACTCTCCGCGCCGGAGCATTGGAAATGGCAGGCGATCGCCGTCGGCTTGACAACCGTGGCGTGGACCCTGGCCGCGCCCAAGCTCATCAAAGGCGTTCCGGCCCCCATCGTCGGATTGGCGGCGGGAATGCTCGCCTACTTTGGAATCGCTTTGGGATTTCCGGCAATGCTGAACCAATCCGGAAACCCGCTTGTGCTGGGGCCGGTCGGCGGCGGCATTGGCGCTTTCGGGCCGCATTTGGCCGGGCAATGGAAAAGCCTGGGCCTCATTGAGGCGTCCGATTGGAAGCGGCTCCTCGTTCCCGCGCTCACCCTCTCCGCCTTGCTTTCCATAGACACGCTCAAGACCTGCGTGGTGGTGGATACCCTGACGCGCTCGCGCAGTGATTCCAACCGCACGCTCCTCGGGCAGGGCATCGGCAACGCCGCCTCCGCCTTGCTCGGCGGCATGCCCGGTTCGGGCATGATGGGCGCGACGATTGTGAGCCTGAACAGCGGCAGCCAGACCAAGCTCTCCGGCCTGTTCGAGGGCTGCTTGGTGCTGCTGGCGTTTGTCTTGTTCGGCAATTTGGTCGGCTGGCTGCCGCTGGCCGCGCTGGCGGGCGTGCTCATGGTGGTGGCGTGCAAAATGTTTGACTGGTCGAGCTTCCAACTGCTGCGCAACCGCAGCACTCTGCTTGACTTCGTGGTGATCTGGGCCGTCATCCTCACCGCCGCGCAATTCAGCCTGATTGCCGCCTCGGGCACGGGGGTGGGCCTGGCGGTGCTCATTTTCCTGCGCGACCAGATCCGCAGCCCGGTGCTGCACCGGAAGATTTACGGGAATGAAATTTCCTCCAAGAAAAGCCGCCTTCCCGCCGAGTCGCGGGCCTTGGAGGCCTTTGGCGGCCAGACGGTGATATGCGAGCTGCAAGGCACGCTGTTCTTCGGCACGGCGGACAAGCTGTATGTGGAACTGGAGCCTGACCTGAAGCGTTGCCAGTTTGTCATTCTGGACATGCGGCGGGTGCAATCGGTGGATTTCACGGCGGCGCACATGCTGGAATTGATCGAGGCCCTGCTGCAGGATCGGGAAGCGTTTCTTCTCTTCAGCCACATGCCGGCGGCTCTTCCGGGCGGGGAAAATCTGGAAGCCTATTTGCAAAAGGTCGGCGTCACCGGCCGGCAGGCCAACGTCAAGCTGTTTGCCGAACTGGATGAAGCGATGGCCTGGGCCGAGGACCGCCTCCTGGAGGAACACCATCTCCTGCTGGATGAAAACGCGCAGACGGCGCTGGACTTGGCGGAAATAGAACTGTTCCGCGGCATCGAGCCGCCGGAAAGCCTGGCCGCCATCCAGACCTGCGCCGCCGCGCGTTCCGTGGCGGCAGGCGGGACGATATTTCAAACCGGAGACCCCGGCGACGAGTTGTTCCTGATCCGCCGCGGCGAGGTGCGCATTGAATTGCCCGTCGGCGAGGGCCGGCATCGCACGCTGGCCTATTTCGGACGCGGAAACTTTTTTGGAGAGATGGGTTTCCTGGATCAGCGCGCGCGCTCCGCCAACGCCGTCGCCACCGCTCCAACCGAATTGTTTGTGCTGCGGCGGAGCCGCTTTGATGAAATCTGCAAGGAGCGCCCGCTCCTAAACGAAACCGTGCTTGGGCGGATGGCGGCGGCGCTGGCCGTGCGCCTGCGCCGCACCAACGTCGAACTGCGCAGCCTGCACGACGCGTAACCTGCTGCCCCCAACACTTTTTTCTTGACACGCCGGGCCGCGCTGCTAAAATGAACATATCGGCATTCCAGACTTCAATGCCGATATGTTCCTCAATTCTGTCTTTGATACACCGAAGCTTGCCTCGGTCCATTGTTGCCTTTCGGGTGCATTATCAATGCTCCGGAGCTTCTTGCTCCGGGGATGGTTTACTTTCAGAGCGACTTACCTGCGCTTTCTACCGCAGCAAAGCCGCAGCCAAGTTGTTCTTTCGAAAGAAGAAGAAGTCGAGATATTATAGCGGAGAAGAGTTCTCCACGGCCTCTGGAGGGCATCAAGGATGCACCCTCAGACGATAGAACCGGGCGCCGGATTTTTTGGAGGGGTCGTTCACGCTCATCAGGCGATTCGTAGGGGTGCCGGGCACGTCCTGCAAGGGCGTCCAGGCGTCATGGCGCAGGTCGTCAGTGTACTCCAGGCGATAGTCGAGATTGGGCTGGGCATTGAAACCCAAGAGGACGCTGGCAGAACCGAATTGAATGGAATCCAGCCAGGGCGGAGAGCCTCCCGGCACGGCCTGGCAAAGCCAGGAAACAGCGTCAGCCATGATGACCGGTGATTGGGGGCTTTTCAGGAGCGCATTGGAAATATAGACGATCGTGCCGTTGGCCGCCCGTCCCTGATGAAATTGGATGCAACAGGCCGCGTCCCCAATCAGGCTGCCGTTGGTCAACGAAATCCAGGAGACGTAACTATCCGCCGCCTGCACCTGGGTGGGGTCAATCAAGCCAAAGGCGCCGACCTGGGATTGAGGGAATGGGAAAGACCGGTTCAGGTTTGGCATGGTCGCCTCGTTGGTGTCAATCTGGAAAGCAGCGTTCGCCGGGGCGGCGTCATAATGAACCCACGGCAGCCCCAGTGAGCACAACAACCCGTTGGTCCCCTCTGTCGGACCGGTGTCCTGACCCGCATCGCAGGCATAGTAGAGGGGAGAAGGCGACGGGGACATGACCACCAGCGTGCCGCCGCCCTGCAAAAAATTGAGCAAGGCAGCCCTGCCGTCGCCGTTGGTGTTGACATTGGCGTAGTAATCGTCGTCCCCCATGTAGAAGGCCAGCGGGAACAGAGTCGCGTTGAACAAGTTGGTGTCAGCATACTGGGCAGGCGAAAGGGCGGTCCACCGGCACGCCAGGCCGTTGGTGCCGGCAAAATCCAGCGCCGGCCCCCGGTAATCAAATGTTTGCCCGGCCGGAAGCAAGGCGATCCGGCCAGCCTGAGACTGACTGAAGAAATTCTGCAAAGCCGCCTGGGCGAGCAGGGCCGTTTCATCCTTGACCCATGCCGCCGCCGCGCTGGAAAGACCGGATTGAACCCACTGCCAGTTGGTGGAATTATCTGTGCAAAGTGTTGCCCCCATGACCAGGCAGCCTTGCGGGTCCACCCCCGTCACCGCATGTCCCGCTGGCGCCAGCGCGTAGTCCAAAAGCACCATGCGATCGAACATGGTGGGCCATCCCCGCCAAGCCAGCACCGGCGTGCCATTCAAAGCCAAATTGCTGCTGCCATTGATAAACGGCGAGTCCAGAATCAACTCAGGTTCCTGACCCAAAGGCGCGGCCTCGGGTGGAGAATAAGCCACGAAGATGGCATAGGCCGGAGGCGCGGCCAGCGCAGTGACATTGGTGGCGGCATGCAGCCGCTGCTGGTAGGGAACGCCATGAATCCAATGCAGCCCCGGCACTATCCCGGCGAACGAATGAAAATCAGTCCAGTCCTGCGGCAACAGGCAGTTGCCGGCCAAAGGCAGGGTGACAAACGATCCGTTGGTCATGGGCTGAACGGCCGACTCGGCATAAACCAGCGAGGCGTCGGGCAGATAGGGCGGCGTATTTCCCGCCGGTGAACCAACGGTTATCGTGTCGCCATTCGCCACCCCGAAAATGTACAACGAACTCGGCGATTGGACTGGCCGGGACACGCCCGCCGCGCCCAGCGTCTGGCCATTCCTCGTTACCGTGTTGGTGCTGATGTTGACGAACGGATAAGAGAAACTCACATCGAAGTTGCTGGCCGCGGTCGAAACGATGGTGAATGAACATGCCCCGTTGCCGCTCGTGCGGTAGTTGGTTATGTCCGCGGCCGTGCCCCCCTTGTTAAAGGCGATGGCAGCGGCGTCACCGGCCACCACCCGCAAAATCGAGTTGCCCACCGGCTCCATCAGCGCCAGAGGTTCGGTGAACCCATAGTCGTAGCGGCCACCCCGCCCGGGGCCTGCTTCCGGCACCAGCCCATAGCCTTCCGTCAGCCCGTCATTGAAGTCCGTGAAGTCAGCCAGCGACGGTTCGTAATCGGCGCGATAGAGCGTGGGCCAGCGCTGTAACATGCCCCGCAAATAGAACCGCATTCGTTCATCCCCCGTATGGACATAAACCTGCACGAGCGTATCCAACATCTCGCTCATCTCGTTGGCGCAACCCAGCCCCGCCCAATCCCGCCCGCTGTTCGGCTCGGCCAGGAAGGCGCTGTCCACCGGCCCATCCCAGAAATCCGAGTCCATGGCCCAGACGCTCAAATAACGCCAGACCAGATTCTGCGCCAGGCTCAGAGCCTGGGCGGCATTGCTGCCGCGAACCGGGTCCGTCTTAAAAGTGAAATAGTAATCGAGAAGAAAAGACGCCTCCAAGGTCACTCCGATGGCGAAAGGCGAGGAAGGGACATCGTGGATCTCGCCGCGGGTCCAGACAAAATGTTTGGCCCAATTAAAGAGGGCGTCAATGTTCGTCGAGTAAAATGTGTTGTTGGTGCCGCGGGCGAGGTCGTAGCGGTATAGCTCCACCAGGACACGGGCCGCAAACCAGCCCTCTGCATTATGGAGCGTGGTCGCATTGGTGTCTCCGTAAGCCGGCAGCCAGGCCCCTTCCAGCGGTTTGCTCCAGTAGAGGCAGGCGTCGCCGCCGACGTAGAAGTGCTGCGCATACTGGTTGAGCAAGGTGTCAAGCTGGCTCCTGGCCGGGCCAAGCGAAATGCCCTCCTGCAGCCAGGCGTCCACCGGCATTTCCCGGTAACCCTTGAACCCGACCAGCGCCACCGTCCCGTTCGTAAAATAATCCGGGTCATTGATTGCGCCGTACAACTCCGTGCCAACGGGCTGGATGAAATCGTCCAGGCGGGCCACGCCGGGAATCCAGGCCAGGTCATTCATGGCCGGCACCCGGGGCAAGGCATTAGTGTAACGTGTAAAGAGGCGGTCCTGAAATCGCGCGTTGGGATCCTCGGTGGCGGGCAGATTTGTCTCAATCACCAAGCTGAAGGAGGCCGAGATGCATTGATTGATGGCCGGATAGGTTTGGTTGCCATAGCGCGAGCCGCCGGATGGATAGGCCAGCGCGATGAAGTTGGAGGACGCTCCCGCCTGCCAGCAATAGACGGTGGCGACCTGGCTCTCGCTTTGCGCCCAGGTCGTCCGCGAGTCCTGGAAATCATAGCCGAAATACAAACTTTGCGCCGGGTCCCACAGGCCGATCATGGGAATCGAATGACCCGCCAGCGAACAGATATATCCCCAATTGCGATTCCACAGGCAGGAGATTTCCGGGGTGCCGTTGTGCGGGTCCAGGAGGAGCGGGAAGCTATCGGCCAATGGGGTGGCATTCAGCCAGCCCCGCTGGTGCCACACCTGGGCCATGGGCATCGAGCAAACCAGAAAATGAAACGGAGCCGGCTCATTGCTCGGAAAAAGCGCGTTCCAGCGCGTCTGGTCAAAGCCCTCGAAAGTAAGTTGGAAACTGACCACGGGTTCGGGGGCCGAACCCGGGGTGGGCAGGGTCAGGCTGACAAAGTCGCTGGCCGCGAAGACGACGGCGTTGGGATCCTTGGCCTGGAGTTGCGACAGAGTCGCGCCATTGGCGTTGGAGACCACCTGACCTGCCGTCAAGGCGCCGTTGGCCGCCAGGCTGATCGGCACATGCACGCTCCCGGCCACGACATCGAACCCGCCGCCATCCACATGACCGATGGAGAATGCGGGGGTTTGCGCCAGGCAACCACGCCAGGCCAGGAGAAGACAGCAGCCCCCAACCAGGCCCCGGATCAGGATCAAGTTGAACGGACGACGTTTCATCAATAAACTTCCAGCAAGTTGTTTCACCAATGAACTGCCCGCGTTAAATATCGGCTGGCCCGGCCAGGACTTTAGAAACGATGTTTGTATGACACGCCTCAACCACGGCTGGCTCATGAAGGGAAGGCTCCGGCGTTTTCTCCCTCTCCTCCACACACTTGTGGAGGAGAGGGCCGGGGAGAGGCGGTTCTCCCCATTGCATCCGGCAGAAGCTCCCTAGGAGCGCCATCCTTGTAGAACCCCAAAAACCAAAAAAAAACTCCGAGCCGCCCCAGGCGGCGCCACATTCAGAGAATCCCGCCCTGCCGCGAACCCTGGAGCGGCGGTCTGCGACCGCCGCACTTCAGTCGCAGCCCCGCCAGGGACGGTATTCTCATATCGCCGTTCATGCCAAGCCCCCCGCTCTGGAACTCAGTGAGCGCCGCGAATTCTCAGAATGCGACAGTATAATGTTAGCGCCGGTTTCAAAATGCATTGAAAGTGCCGATTTGAAAATGCGGAGGTGATTTGCGCGTAAACTCGTCGGATCATTAAATTGTTGAATTATTTCCTTGCAATGCCTCTGATGCCGATGTATGTTTACCGGCATGAACTTTAGAGGCGGATTGACGACCCTGATCTTGCAGAATTTAAGCCGCGGGCCGAACCACGGCTATCGCATCGCGCAGGAGATCAAAGACAAATCCAAGGGAGTGCTCGACTTCCAGGAAGGTGCTCTTTACCCCGCCCTGCATGGCCTTGAAGGCAAGGGCTGGATTTCCTCCCAAACGCGGGAGGAAAACGGGCGCGTCCGCTGTTACTACAAGCTCACCGAAAGAGGACGGAAAGCCCTTGCCACCGAGAAGCAGGAATGGGAACGGCTTTCCGGGGCCTTCAACCTTATCCTTCAAGAGGCTCCATGAGCGCACCAATCAAAAGCCTGCCGGAATGGCTGACCACCGCGACCGAAAACCTTTCGGCCCCCGCCAAAGAGCGCATAAAACAGGAGATCGAGTCCCATTTTGAACAAGCGATGGAGAGCCATTGTGCGGAGGGTTTGACCGAGCCCCAAGCTCAAGCTCGTGCATTAACGGAGCTTGGCGACGCCAAAGCCGCCGCCAAGAGTTTTCGCAAAAGCCATTTGACGGCAGCGGAGGCCCAAGTCGTGCAAGTGCGATTGAACCAATAGCGCAGTGTTTCGGCGCAATGCTGTTTTTACGGGATTTATCTGCTTAGTTTTGGCATGGCATATTACTTCCTAAAGAAACATCACGCTCCACTCATTTTGCCGGGAATTTTGGCGATCATGATTTTGACTCTTCAGTCGCTTTGCTGGTGGGTTGCGCGGTGTCCCGTTGCTCGATCCCGCGTTCGCCTTCTATTCACGTTGGGGATGCTCGTCTGGTTGAGCGTGATGATGTATTGTGGTGCTTACTTGGAATGGGGTTTGGGTGCTTTTATTCTTATTACCGTAATGTCAATAAATCAGGTTGGAAGCCTCCGCCTCTGGTTCAAGATTCAGAGAGCAGACGATTTTGGGCGGGAGACGCCGCCTCCCAGTGCCACCGTGTCGTGATTGGGCTTGTGTGTCGATCGTTAGCTCGTTGGCCTGGAAAAGGCGCTGCCATTGGCCGCCTCTCGCCTGTAAGGATGAGGTTTGGATTCATGGTGTTTCGATTTGATCCTTCACGTCAGAGGGGTCAAACAATAGTTCCGCCCTTATTCAATCGTAAGTTACTTAAATGCAAGTGATTACCGTTCGCGTCGAATGGCCCAAACCTTTCTTTTCCCCATCGAAGGCCTCCATTGGCAAACCATCCGCCCACAATAGCGACGAATCATGCAATTCCAACAAGATTCTCACGCTGCGAGTTGTCTCAGCGGTTGCACCGCGGCAAATTCGCAAAGAAAGGCATTTGCCCGCAGATCACGCAGATGGACGCAGACAGGTCAAGCAGGTTTGAACAGGAGAACGCAGAGAGCACAGAGTTTTTCCCTCTGCGCCCTCCGTGTCCTCCTGTTCCAAAATTC
>Ga0326728_10027220_pt1 | contig 10024 bp, 7 predicted proteins | sample MB3enrmetagenome_FD_207602 | JGI IMG/M metagenome (GOLD analysis project Ga0326728, IMG submission 207602) | Lab enriched peat soil microbial communities from McLean, Ithaca, NY, United States - MB31MN | ecosystem: Environmental > Terrestrial > Soil > Wetlands > Peat | place: USA: New York... | reverse complement strand
GTAATTCGCGTAGGACACCAGCGAGATGGAGCCGCCGTTGAGGTGGGCCGGCCCGGACGCCTCATCCGCGGTCAGACCGGCGTCGTTGACGAACAGGCCGCTGACGTCGAGCGCGCCGGTCGAGCCGACGACGATGTTGGTGAGGCGCTCCGCGACGTCCGCGCCGTCGTAGCTCACCAACTGGCTGGGGGCGGCGTAAGGAATGTCATAACCGCCTGCGGATTCGAGGTCGACCGGCGTTGCGACGATGCTGATGGCGCCTCCGTGGGCGACCAGGGCGCCGTCGATCTCCGCCGAGTAGGCTTGCAGCGTGATCGAGCCGCCCGCCTGCACCGTGAGCGTGCTGCCGGCGTTGACGGTGATCGATCCGTAGTTTGAGGTGATCGAGACGGCGGAGAAATTGGCGGCGTTCAGCGCCGTGTCGTCGATGACGTTGGCGTTCGCGTAGGCGCTGCTGGTCGGGGTGGCGCTGACGGCGATGCTGGAGGTCGAGTAGCTGGCGCCGGCAACGGTGGCGAGCAGCGGCGCGGTGATGCTGAAGCCGCTCGGCAGGGCGTCGGCGCCGTCGAGCCAGCTCGCCAGGGTCGACGTCGTCGGATCGGCGATCGTCACCGGCAGGTCAGTGACGATCGTCAATGCGCCGGCGGTCGCCAACGTTCCTTTGGCCCGTTGCGTGGGACCGGAGACAGCGTCGGCGTCGATGGCCCCCGCCATCACCAGCGCGCCGGCGCCGGGGACCTCGTAGGAATACGCGGCGGCCCCGAGCGCGGTGGTGCTCACCGTGACCGTGAGCGAACCGCCGGACTCCCCGTAGAGGTAGCCGCTGTCGTAACAGCGGCCGGAGAGAAGCGGATCCGTGTAAGTCTCGGTGACGCCCCAGCGGGAGTGATCGACCGTGAAGCCGCCGACAACGCCGCTGTAGCGGATCGCATAGTCGGCCGAGCCGATGTCGTAGAGACCGCCGTCGGCGCCCGCCAGCCGCGTCGTCGCAATATAGGCGCCGGTATAGTCGACATAGCCGCCGTTGAGGTTGAGCGTCGAGCCCTTGGCGAACACGACCTCATTGGCCGTGAACGTCTCCGACCCGGCCTTGGTCAGCACCTGGTCGATGCCCTCCTGGACCAGGTCGTAATAGCCAGAACCGGTCGCGGCGAAGAGCGGCGAGCCCACCCACGCTTCGCCGTCCGCACGCGTTCCGGAGAGCAGGAGATTGATCGTCACCGTCTTGCCGATCAGGTTCTCCGCCAGCGGCGTGTCGGCGACGTCGTTGGCGGTCACCTTGAAGGTGTAGAGACAGTCGCTCAGCGGAACCGCAACGTCGGTCAATCCCGAGACGTCGATGGTGGCCCCGCTCTCCACCAGGATGCGGCCGGCCCCGGCCGGCAGGTCGTTGGGATAGGCCGACTGGCTCGTCCAGGAACCGAAGATGACGGAGGAGCCGATCGTCTGTCCTGGCGCGTAGACCAGGGCCCCGCCCTGGTAGTCGATCGACAGGCCGCTGATGCTGGCCGAGCCCAACGTGGCCGCGCCGGCCGAGCCGACCGAGATCGTCGCGCCGTTGTCGTCCGGCAGGATCATCGTCGCCGACTGCGGCCCGAACGTCACCGGACCCGTCAGGCCGTGAGAGTAAGTCGTCTCGAAAATGACGCCGCCGTTCGCGAGTTCCTTGTCGTAGTCCCCGCTGGAGGCCGTGATGACGATGCTGCCAGGCTGGGCGACGCTGGTCGTCGCTTCCACCACGCCGTCCTGCTCGACGCTATGGCCAAGCAAGGTGATGTTGCCGCGAGCGGCCTGGATGACGCCGGTGTTGACCAGGTCCCCCTGGATGAGATCGCCATTGCTGTCGGTGAGCGCGCCGGAATTGTAGAAGGTCAGCGCCTTGCTCGTCGTCGAGGTCGACGTCGTCGCTTTGACGCCAACGCCGGCGATGAGAGCGATCTGGCCATCGGGGGCGGAGATCGCGCCGGCGTTGCTGACCTGCGGCGCCGCCAACAGCGCCAATCCGAGATCCCCCACAGTGATCTGCGCGCCCGCCTCGACGGTCACCGCGCCTGCCGCCGCATCGGCGGTGGTCAGCAGCATGGGGATCGTGCCGTTGCTGATCTCGGATGAAGTGATCCACGCGGCGTCGCCGATTCCGTAGTTCATGAAGTCGGCGTTGCTGGTCGCAAGGTCCGTGCTGAACAGGTCGAGCGACGTGGCGACGAGCGTGTGGACATTGATCTGGCTCGATCCGCCGAAGATGACGCCGTTGTGGTCGATCAGGTAGACCGAACCCTCCGCCTTGATCTGCCCAAGGATCTGGCTCGGCACGCCGGAGGGGTCGGTGACGCGGTTGACCGCGATCCAGCTGTTGCCGGTCGTTGAATTGCCGGCGCTCTGGTTGATGTAGAGTTCGGTGGCGCCGCCGATGTTGAAGCTCGACCAGTTCAGGATCGCCTTCTGCGCGGTCTGCTCGACGGTGACGACGGTCTGGCCGCCGCTGGTCGCCTGCGTCGGCGTATTGGCGTTGCTCCACGTCGTGACCGGGTTGGCCACGCCGGGGACGGAAAGGCCGCTATCGGGGACCAAACCTCCGGCCCCAGAGGTCGAAAGGCCGTCCGGCACGTCGAGGGTCCCGGTGAGGCGCTTGGACCCGGCGAGCGCCAGATTGCGCGCGGCCGCTTGCGCCGCCTGCATCGCCTGGACCGCCTGCGCCGCCCGCGACAGCGAGCTCATCGCCTGCTCTGTCGCCGCCGTCGCCTGCTGAGCGCTGGCGACGGCCGAGGCGGCCGCGTTCGACGCCGTCGAGACCGACGGCGCGCCGCCAAGCGGACGCGCCGTCGCGCCGTAAGGCGACGCCAGGATCAGAGCCAGCGCGCTCGTCCCGGCCAGCAAGGCATGGCGCGAAAGCAGGCCGCTCAACAGACCATGTCGCATTGTCTTGCGGACCGACCCGGGACGATTCCGTTGATGGCGGCGGCGGCGGCGTGGGCGAGGAACGGTCTTGCGAACGGACATGGGGCGCCTTCTCGGCAAACAACTCGGGCGGACGGGCGGAACACGCCCCCCTTGCTATCGTGATCCCCGTTGGCTCCTCGCGACCGAAAGGAAAAAACTCCGACCGCTCACGAAAATCGGCGAAGCGTCCGGCCCTCTAGCCCAGGAGCGTGATTCCGCCTGGCAATATCGTTGCTCGCGCGCCGAACACCTGCTCGATCTGGCCGACGACCCGGTCGATGTTCTCGATCCGAAACCGCGCATTGAGCCGCTCACGGCCCAGCGTTGCGTTGACGAGGATAATCCGTCCGCGACGATAGCGATTGACCTCGGCGACCACCTCGGCGATCGGCGTGGCGTCAAAAATGACGACGCCGTCCTTCCAGGCCGTCACGGCGGTGGAATCGATAATCACCGGCGCGCCGACGCCGCGCTCGGAATACATGACCTGTTGTCCCGCCAGGAGCGGCGACACGGCGGCCTGCCGCTCGACCTGGACACGCCCTTGCAGGCAGGTGACGCAGACGCCCCGATCATCGTAACGCACATTGAAGCGCGCATCGGTCGCGATCGTGCGGCCGTCGGCCGCAATCACCGTGACCGGGCTTGACGTCTTGGGCGCCCAGACCAGCGCTTCGCCCCCGATCAGTTCGATCCGATCTGCTGTTCCCTTGGACGACAGCAGGGCGATGCTGGTTCGCGTATTCATGTCGATCGAAACGCTGTCGGCAAGCACGACCTGTCGCTGCTCGCCGACGTCGGTGCGAAAGTCCGCGGCGAGTTCGGCCCAAGACGGCCAGAGCCCGAGCGGCGGGCGGGCCGCGAGGAACGCCGCGCCGACCGCCGACGCCGCGAGCGCTCCGCCAAGAAAAGCGCGGCGTCCGATGCGGCCGTGAGGAGGCACGGCCGCCTTGTCTGCGCCGTCAAGACGGATGACGACGTGTTTCGGCGTCGGCTGGCTCAGTCCGGCGTCAAGCGCCTTCCATGTCTTGCTGGCCTGATCGAACGCCGCCGCGTGGGCCGGGCTGCGCGCCGCCCATCGCTTCAACGCCTCAATATCGTCCCGACCCGCCTCGCCGCCGACGAAACGCACCACCCAACCATAGGCTTCGTGCTCCAATGGCGTTGGGTCGAGGGGGGGCTCGTCGTATTCCGCCGTCATCGCCTAGTGGCTCTATTGGGGGTCATTCTTCTTACTATCTGATCCTTCCGGAGACCGGGGACCGAAACGTTGGACGATTTTTCTTCCCATCCGCCGGCCGCAGTGGATTAGGGCGAGTTTCAGGTCGATTTCGACCATACGCTGCGAGACGCCATAACGGGTGGCGAGTTCGCTCAAGGCGACCCGCTCCACGCGCGACGCCAGCAGAATGGCTCGCCGACGCGGCGACAGTTCAGCAAGCGCCCGTTCAAGGGCCGCGACCTCTGATTTGGCCTCGACGACTCGCGCCGGATCCGGCGCTTCGTCGACGAGATTCAAGGCGGCTCGCGCATCGTCGAGCGTCGTCGTCTCGCGTTCGGCCTGCCGCCGCTTCAAGGCGATATTGTACGCGATGCGCAGCAGATAGGGCTGCGGCCGACGAACGGCGCCGACCGGCGCGGCTCGCTCCAGCCGCAGCCAGGTTTCCTGCAGCGCGTCGCTGGCGCGTTCTGCCGACCCGAGGCGGCGCGCCAGTCGGGCTTTCAACCCGTCGTAATCGAGCAGCAGAAGCCGACGCAGCAGCTCACGACTGGAGTCGCTCATCGCGCGCGGCCTTCCGCGCGGCGGCGGGCGATCATGCGACAGCGTCGCCCGGCGATCCGACGCCCGCTCATCCTATCCGGCTCTTTGCTGACCATTTGCCGGACGACATCCCTTCGGCGCGCCGAACGGCGGAAAGATCACCATGTCGACGGGCTGCGGCATGCCTGCGGGCGGAGCGCCGACCGCGACGCCGCGGATGACGATTGCGAAAGTTTGATCGTCGGCCAATTCTCCATCGTCGCCCACTGCTTCCGCTCGCGCGACGACGCCCGAGGGGGCAATCCAAAACCGGACTAGAATTTCGCTACGCTCCAAGGCGCTCCCGCCGCTTCGGCACAGGACGTCGCTGATTTGCGCCTGGATCGTCGCAAAATAGGGTTCGTAAAGTCGGCGTTCGGCTTCCAGCGTCGCGTCGACGACGGCCTCTTCGGGCGGCGCTCGCACAATGGTGAAAGAGCCGGGCCCGGTCGTTCGCGCGACGTATCCGGTGCCGCGGAGCAAGGTTTGCAGAGCGACCGTCGCCGTCAACGAACCCGTGACCTCGGCCGAACGTCGGCTTTCCGCCAAAGCGGCGTTGTAGAAGACTTCGAGACCTGTCGCTGCGCCGTAGGCCACCAGCGCCCGCGCCAAAGGCTGGGCCGGAATTTTGAAATCGATCCTGGTGTCCGGTCGGGAGAATTGCGCGAGACACGATGCTGAACCGACTATTGAAAAGCCTGACGCCAGAAGAATCGCCAGGATCGATGCCCGAATAGGACGCGTCAACGCCGCGTTCGCATCCCAACGACAGCTACGCCGATCGTCCGCTTTTCCAACCATCGCCCCCATCCGTCCCCGCGCCTCAGGGCGGCAGATGCGGCGCGCCCCGATACGCCGGACCTTTTATGGCGGGAAGACTTCCGTATACTTCAACATCGACCGCGGCGGGACGCTAGCTGGGGAATATTAACTTTTGACGACAGCGCCGCCGCGTTTGACCTGATGGAGCGACGGCCCGCGCTCCCGGCGTCTGCGCGACAAGACATGGCTGTCGCTGAACGCCCCCGCGAGCATGCATCCGAGAGGCGCTGGTCCTTCAGGGCGCGCGGGCGCGCGCCGCGATCCGCTTGCCGCCCACGTCGAGTCCTGCAAACATCGCCGTCGCCGCTCTCCATCCGTTCATCACGAAACGCGAGCAAACGGACCCCCCTTCGCCGGAAAGCAGCAACCTCGCGCACGGCACGCAGAAGCCAGCCTGCGAAGCCCTCGCTATCAATTGAAATTTCCCGGCTTCGCGCAGTCCAAGAATCCGGAGGCGGGTCGCTGGTCCGCGCCCACGGCGCTGGCGACGCGCTTGCGGTCAACCGAGCAGCACGACGCCGCCCAACAACGGGGTTGCGCGGGCGCCGAACAGTTGTTTGACTTGGGCCACAAACCCATCCAGCTTGTTGATCTGAAACGTCCCGTTCACCACGCGTCGCCCGAGAGCGGCGTTGACGATAACGATCTTGCCGGACCGATACCGATTGACTTCGTCCACCACGCTGGCGAGCGGCCGGTCGCGAAAGATCAGCAACCCAGCCTGCCATGCCGCAACTTGCTCGGGATCGGCCGCAACCGACGGTTCGAGCCCTGCGCCGGAATAGGATATCTGTTCGCCTTCGTGAAGGCGCGCCACTTCGCCGCCCCGCTCGACTTCCACGGTTCCCGTCAAACAGGTTGCGGAGACGACGCCATCGAGGCGCCGCGCGTTGAAATGCGCCTGTTCCGTCGCAATGCGGCCGTCGCCGGCCAGCATCGCGCACGGCCCGGACGACGGGGACTTCACCGTCACCGACGCTTCGCCGGAAATGAGCTCGATCAAGGTTTCGTTTCGCGCCGGTCGCAGCGAGACGCTTGTCTGCGTGTTCAGTTCCAGCGCGATATCAGGCGCGAGGACAACCGTGCGCTGTTCGCCTTTGCCTGTCCTGTACTCGGCGGACAATTCATCAAGCGAAGGCCACAGACCGAAGGGCGGACGAACGACCCCGTAGCTTGCCGCCGCGGCGGCGACCGCGCCGCCAAGAACGGCGCGACGCGCCAAAACGAGCCCCCTTGGCCTGCGCGAGAGCGCCGCGGCGCCGGCGGCGGCCCGTTCGTCGGCAAGCTCCTGCGCCGCGATCCCCGCGTTGCGCAAAAGGCGGGCCGCGCGTCGGAAGGCCTCTTCGTGCGCGGCGCTCTGCTTTCGCCATCGCTCCAGAGCGTCAATGTCGGCTCTCGTCGACGCTCCCGTCTTGAGCCGAACCACCCATTCGAGGCCTTCGTCAAGAAGCGAATCGCGCTCGGCTGTGTCGTCAGGCGCAGTCACCTCATATCCCCTGTTCGTCGAAATGCGCTCCTGCGCGCATCGTGGTCGGCTCGAGACAATGCAATGAGCCGCCGCGAGCGCAATCGGCGGCCACCGCCGCGCGATCCACAATCACAGGCGTCCGGCAATCCCTGCAAGGCGCGTATGGCGGCCTCCCTATTGGCGAACTTCTGGCGGACGTCGCATTAGCCAGCGTCGCCTTTCCTCGGCAAGGCTTACCTCACGCGCCGCCCCGAGGCCACGCGGCGAAGGCCTCTATTGGTAGACGACTGAAGTCCAGCTATCCTGAAAAACGCGTCAATACCGAGATGAGAACTTGCTGCCGCGCCCGATGGGCGGGCGGATCGCCGCGTTTCGGCGCAGCGGCGGTCGCAGAAACGCGACCCCGAGCGGATCAGATTCGGGGACGCGGTCCCCCGCGACGGCCGGGCAAAATGCGCCCCAGCTTGTCCGCGCAATGACCGAGGGCCAGCTTCAGGTCGCTCTCGACCGTCCGGACGCTCACCTGCAAACGCTCGGCGACCTCTTGCGCCGGCGCTCCCTCAATCGAAATGCGGCGAAGCACTTCGCGCGGCCGCTCCGGAAGCTCAGCTAGCGCGCGCTTGAAGGCCTCGATTTCGGAGCGGGCCTCGACAATTCTGGCCGGATCGGGTCCAGAAGCGCGTCGATCTCCGCGGCGCCGACACGATACTTGTTCGCCTTCCGGCGGTCCTTCGCGACATTAATGGCGATGCGGAAGAGATAGTTGGTCGGGCTGCGAACAGGCGCCGCGTCCGTTACGCGATCCAAGCGCAAGAACGTCTCATGCAGCGCCTCGTAAGCGAAATCCGACGACCCCAGGCGACGCGTAAGCTTCTTGATGAGCTCGCTGTAACTTGTTACGAGGTCTCCACGCAAGCGGATCTTGTTGACATCACTCACGTCCCGCACGCCCCCATACGCCGGCGGTATCTTCGGACCACGATTGCGCGTTGCGTTTGATAACGGCGCTGCGTTACGCACTTATGACAGAAGCCGGACCTCGATCGGAGCGCGCGGCGGCGATCGAGGCCCCCCGGCGGGTCGACCGCGGAGGACCGTTCTCCCCTGATTTATCGGCGTTTCCGCTTCAAGAGGGGTCGAACGCGAGCAGAACCTGAATGGTGAGCCGATCGGGAAGTTCAGGCGGAATTGGCGGCAGCGGCTGAGCGTGCCTAATCGTGTCCAGCGCTTCCTGATCGAGCACGACTTGGCCTGAACTCGCCTTGACCCAGACGCCAAGAAGGGTTCCGTCCCGGCTCATGGAAAACAGCGTGTCGACGGTTCCCTGCAGCCGTTCGAGCCGAGCGGCGTTTGGGTAGCGCTGATATCGAGCGATGTGCCGAAGCAAGGCTTGCTGGAATTTCACCGCGACGCTGCTTGGAGGCGCGCTGACCAACGACGGCGCCGACTTGACGCCCGGAGACTGAGCGTCCGCATTTGACGGCGTTTGCATATGGGGAACGACCACCGCCGCGCCGGGCGTGGTTGGCTCGGACTGGTCCGTCGGAACGTCGGCGCGGGCGGCGACTTCGGCCTTGATCGACTGGGGGGCCACGGCGATCGGGATCGGGGCCGGATCGGACTGCGGCAGCAGATGGACCTGCACGACGGCCGCCTGCTCCCTATCGGCGGGGGTCGCCGGCAGGTGCAAACGAAACCAACAGACTCCGCCAACGAGGAGCAACGTCGCCATTGTCGACGGAATCAGCAACCGGCGCAGATCGTCGGACAGCCATCCTCCCGACGCGTCCAAGTCGGACGATTTTTCCCACGGCGACGACCCAGGTTCATCGTTCCGTCGATCGTCGTCGTCGAGGTTCATTGCAACGACCTCACCACAATCGCAACGCGGATGGGTTGCGGCAGGTTGGTCGGCGCGGGCCGAGTGGTCGCCAAGCCGCGCAGCGCCGCCGCCACGCCCGCATCGCGCTCGCGATCGCCGGTCGACTGGAGCAGGTCGATTTGCCGAATGGTGCGGGGAGGATCGATCCAGAGGCCCAACACGGCGCTATAGTTCCCGGCGCGAGTCTTTGCATCCTTCTGAAGCGCGTTTTGAATATCGGCTTTCACGCTCTCGCCGTAGTCATGCAACCGCAGCGCGTCGTCGCCATCGCCGGGTCCATGCACCCGCAGCGTGCCCAACGACAAGTCCGCCGCCGCGAGCGCAGTCGGGGGCGGTTCATCGCCGGCCGCGGACGAAGGCGCGAGGGTGACGGAATCGGAGCGAACGTACGACACGCGCAAGTCGGTTCCCGTCAGCAAAAGGTTGAGAGCGGCGTACGGCGTAAAGTCGCCTTCGACCGCGGTCGATGTTCGGCCGAGGGCGGAGTCGCTCTCGTAGAGGACCTGAACGCCCGCTCTCTGCCCATAGGCTTGCAACGCGATAGCCAGCGGTTGCGCCGGAATATGAAACGCCATAGGCCCGATGGCGCCGACAATTCCTCGCTCTTCGGCGCCGACGACGCAAATGCCCGCAATCGCCAAGGCCGCGTAGGTCATCGCGAGAAGCTTTCGCCTCCAACGATCGTCGCCGCGCGTCGCCCGAAACCCGTGTCCGACGCGGCGCCGGACGAAGAGGTCGGCTCCTTCCGCGCAGCAGACGCTCGAGCAGCGCCGACGTTCAGCGTCGCGAACTCCGACCGCGGCGCCGTAAACATCGGCGAGATCCGATTCAATTGCCTTCATAACGGCGCCTCGCGCCGCCTACGCCGGCAACGATAGACATTCAGTCGTCTCGTTTGCACGAATACGCCTTACTGAGAACCTCGCCGACCGCCGGTTTCTCGAGCTCGGCAAGACCGATTGGCGGCGGCGGAACGTCATCGTTCTATATTGGTTATGTGACAGAACGCCCAACGATTCCCGTCCTTGTCGGTCGCCGGGCGCCGTCGCGTCGACGCCAAGCGATCCGCGCCTCACGGAGAGCGACGTCCGAGCGGCGACGAATAGACCAG
>Ga0326728_10027219_pt1 | contig 10024 bp, 9 predicted proteins | sample MB3enrmetagenome_FD_207602 | JGI IMG/M metagenome (GOLD analysis project Ga0326728, IMG submission 207602) | Lab enriched peat soil microbial communities from McLean, Ithaca, NY, United States - MB31MN | ecosystem: Environmental > Terrestrial > Soil > Wetlands > Peat | place: USA: New York... | reverse complement strand
CGCGGGCACCGACGTCGCCGGCCTGATGGCGCAGCTGGCCGTGGCTTACCCGGATGCAGGGCTGCCCGGCCGGCGGCTGGCGGTGGCCGTCAACCGCAGCTATGCGGACCGCGAGCGTGTGCTGCAGGATGGCGACGAAGTGGCCCTGCTGCCGCCTGTGAGCGGAGGCAGCGGCAAGCTCTTCGAGCTCACCGACCGGCCGCTGTCGCTGGACGAGGTCGCCGGACGCGTGGCGGGGGCGGACCGCGGCGGCGTCACGCTGTTCGCCGGCACGGTGCGCGGCATCACGGGCCGGGCCCTGACGGATTGCCTCGAGTACGAGGCCTATCCCGAGATGGCCGAAGCCACGCTGGCGGGCATCGGCGCCGAGGTGCTGGCGCGCTGGCCCAGCACGAGCGCGGTCGCCATCGTGCACCGCATCGGCAGGCTCGCCGTCGGCGAGCTCGCCGTCGTCGTCGCAGTGGCATCTGGCCACCGGCAGGACACCTTTGCCGCCTGCCAGTACGCCATCGATCGCGTCAAGCAGATCGCGCCGATTTGGAAGCGCGAGATCGGCCCCGACGGCAGCAGTTGGGTCGAGGGCCCGGAAAGCCTTGCGTGAGGACCTGCCCGAGGACGCGCGAGGCAGAGGACGATGAGGGAGGATCAAATGGCCATCCCAGGGGAAGCCGGCGACGTGAGCGTGCCGCCGGCCTACGTCAAGATCGCCGTTATCGGGGTCGGCGCGGTCGGCGCGACCATCGCCTATGCCTTGATGATCAGCGGGCTGGCGTCCGAGATCTTGCTGATCGACGTGAATGAGGCCAGGGCCGAGGGGGAGGCCATGGACCTCATGCACGGCCTGCCTTTCGTGCGCCCGGTGACGGTCCGCTCGGGCAAGTACGAGGATTGCGCCGGCGCGCAGATCGTCGTCATCGCTGCCGGGGTGGCGCAGAAACCCGGCGAGACCCGGCTCGAGCTGGTCAAGAAGAACGTGGCCATCTTCCGGCAGATGGTGCCGCAGATCACGGCGGCGGCGCCCGGCGCGGTGCTGCTGGTGGTATCCAACCCGGTCGACATCCTCACCTATGCCACGAACAAGATCAGCGGCTTCCCGGCCCGCCAGGTGCTCGGCTCCGGCACTGTCCTGGACACCGCCCGGCTGCGCACCCTCATCGGCCAACACCTGCGCATCGACTCACGCAGCGTGCACGCCAACGTCGTCGGCGAGCACGGCGACAGCGAGGTGGTCGTCTGGAGCCGGGCCAGCATCGCCGGCATGCCGCTGGCCGATTTCTGCCGGCAGCGCGGCTCTCCCTGTGAGCCGGGCTTCCAGGCCGAGATCACGCAGCAGGTCTCCCGCGCGGCCTACGAGATCATCAACCGCAAGGGCGCCACGTACTATGCCATCGGCCTGGGCGTGCGCCAGATCGTGGAGGCCATCCTGCGCGATCAGGATACGGTCTTCACCGTGTCGACCTTGCTGCACGGGCAGCTCGGCATCGACGACGTCTGCCTGAGCCTACCTTGTGTGGTGGATCGAGGCGGCGTCGATGCCGTGCTCGAGCCGAGCCTCGATGACGGGGAGCTGGCGGCGCTGAAGCGGTCGGCTGCGCTCCTCTATGACACGGCGCGGGAAGCCGGTCTGTAGGACGAGGGAATAGGGAATAGTGAGTAGCACTATTCCCTACTCCCTATTCCCTATCATGGGGGGGCAGCCGTGCGCGCGGTCGTGCAGCGGGTCAGCCAGGCCACGGTCGCCGTGGATGGGCGCACCGTGGGGGCTATCGGGCGCGGGCTTCTGGTGCTGGTCGGCGTGACCCATGCCGACGGCCGCCCGCAGGCCGAGTGGCTGGGGCGCAAGATCGCCGGCCTGCGCATCTTCGAGGATGCCGCCGGCAAAATGAACCTGGCCCTGGCCGACGTGGGCGGCTCGGTCCTGGTGGTCTCACAGTTTACCCTCTATGGCGATGCGCGCCGGGGGCGCCGGCCCGGTTTCAGCGCTGCGGCGCGCCCGGAGCAGGCCAAGCCTCTTATCGCCTGCTTTTGCGAACAGCTGCGGCAGGAAGGCCTGCCGGTTGCCACCGGCCAGTTCCAGGCCATCATGCAGGTCGCCCTGGTCAATGACGGCCCGGTCACCCTCTGGCTGGACACTGCTGAAACCCCATAGTTCACACCCCGCGATTCTTGCCCGCGCATGGCGCATGCTATAATAAACTGATGTGCCTGGGCTTGTGCCACGGGCCCATCTTTATTGACGGTCGGACGTATAATGGACCCAGGAGGACCGCATGACCCGGGTTTCAGAGATCATCGCGGCGAAGAGCCAGCAGTTCCAGGCCGAGCTTGAAGAGCTGCTCGTCCACCCCAGCGTGAAAGGGGATGAGCAGGGCCTGCGCGGCGCCGCCGATTGGGTGGCGCGCCGCCTATCGGCGCTGGGGGCCCAGGTCCATTTGCTCGAGGCCGGCGACGGGCCGCCGGTGGTCTTCGCCGAAGCAGGCCAGGGGCCGCGCAGCATCCTGAGCTACACCCATTACGATGTCCAGCCGCCCGACCCGTTGGGCGAGTGGGGGTCGCCCCCGTTTCAGCCCACCCTGCGCGAGGGCAAGCTTTACTCCCGCGGCGTGGCCGACGACAAGGGTGACGTCACGGCCCGCATCCAGGCGGTCGACGTTTATCGTGAGGCCTATGGCGAGCTGCCTCTGCGCCTGAAGTTCTTTGTCGAGGGCGAGGAGGAAAGCGGCAGCCCGCATCTCGCGGCCCTGGCCGGCCGCTATGGAGAGATGTTGCGCGCCGACGGGGCGCTTTGGGAAGGAGGCAGCTTCGACGAGGCCGAGCGCTACACCTTCTTTTGTGGCCTGAAAGGCATTCAGTACGTCGAGTTGCGCGTACGCGGCGCCGCCTCCGATCTGCATTCCGCGTATGCGCCCATCGTGCCAAATCCCGCCTGGCGACTCGTGCATGCGCTGGCGACGCTCAAGGACGAGCACGACCGGATCCGGGTCGACGGCTTCATGGAACAGGTGCGCCCACCCACCGAAGCCGAGCTCGCCTACATTCGCCGCATCCCGTTCCCAGGCGACGCCATGAAAAAGATGTGGGGCATCCCCGAGTTCGTCAACGACGCCACCGACCAGCAGGCCCTGATGCGCTTCCAGACCCAGCCCACGTGCACGATCTGCGGGCTGCGCAGCGGCTACACGGAAGAAGGGGAAAAGACCGTGCTGCCCAGCAGCGCGATGGCCAAGCTCGATTTCCGCCTGGTGCCCGACCTGACCCCGGAGCTGGCGCTGGAACTATTGCGTGACCATCTCGACCGGCACGGCTACGGCGATGTCGAGATCGTGCCGTTTGCCGGCATGCCGGCAGCCCGGTCCGATCTGACCGCGCCGGTAGTGAGCGTTGCCGCGGCGGCGGCCCGCGCCGTTTACGGTCACGAGCCCGTGGTCTATCCCACGCATGGCGGGTCCGGGCCGATGTATTCGCTCGTACAGGGGCTGGGGATCCCGGGCGGCGTCATGGTCGGTGTCGGCTACGCCGGCATGCGCCTGCACGCGCCCAACGAGAACATCCGGCTGGCTGACTACTTTCACCATATCGAATTCCTGGTGGAATTCATGCGGCTTTTTGCCGCCGGGTGAAGATTGCATATCTCACGCGGCTGCGCCCAACTGGAGCGCGTGCCTGGCCGCCGGCGAGTCCGGCACACGAGTGCAAGAAAGGTATCAATAATGAAAGGCAACGGCAAAAGCAAAGACGTCAAGGATACAGATGAGGTCGAGGGCTTCAACGAGGTCGACGATTCCGAGGATGAAGACCTGTATACTGTGCTGGACGACGCCGGGCGCGAGGAGCTCGAGGAGCTCGTCGGGCTGAAGGTGGTCGGGCTCGATATCTGGGAAGAATCGCTCAGCGATCCCGAGGACGCGGGGCCGGTAGCGCCGGCAGACCGCGTCTACTTCGATTGCGATCTGCTGTTCGATGATGGCCTCGCCCTCGAGTTGTACGCCGCGGCGGCTTATCCGGATCCCGACGGTGATCCTCTCAAGGGCATGGACACCATCACCACCACCCTCGAGAAGATCGCCGATCAACAGCTGGAATTGCTCGACTTCGATGAGGCGGACGAAGAAGGCGGCCTGGCCGTGGCTTTCGGTGCGGATGAGAAGACGGCCCTCGTGGTTGTGGCCAGCGCCTGGCTCGTCAGCGAATGGGAAGAAGACGGCGACGAACCTGCCGAGGACGAGGAAGAGGAAGAGGAAGAGGACGAAGAGCCCGGCGAGGACGAAACCCAGGACGCGTGAAGCAGACCCCGCCTCATTGAATGGCTCGCAGCACGGCTCTTGGAGCGACCCTTGGTGCCGATACGTCTGGCCGCCCTCGATGTGGACGGCACGCTGAAAGAGGCGGTTTCGCCGTACCAGTACCTGCACGGGCGACTGGGTGTGGCCCAGCTCGCCGCAACCAACCGGCACCTGGCCTTGTCCGGCCGGATCGACTACGCGGAATGGCTGCGCCGTGACGTCGGCCTGTGGGCCGGCCAGCGGGCGGACGACCTGTGCAGCCTGCTGGCCGAGAATCCCTATCTCCCGGGCGCACGTGAGCTGCTGCGCGCACTCAAGGAAGCGGGCGTCTTCGTTGCCCTCGTGAGCGCCGGGTTCACGCTCAATACCGACCCGATCGTGGCGGAATTCGGGCTCGACTATGCGCTGGCCAACCAGCTCGGCATCGGCACGGATGGCTGCCTCGACGGCACAGCGATCAGCAGGGTGCCCAAAGGGGGCAAGGGCGTCTTCGTGCGCGAGCTGATGGCGCGCCTGTCCGTTCAGCCCGAGGAAGTGCTGGCGGCCGGCGATACGCAAGATGATCTCGAGCTTTTTGAGTGCGCCGGGCTCCGCCTGGCCGTCAACCCGCTTTCCGAGCAGCTGCGTGCGAGGGCAGATGCGGTGTTCGAGCCCGACCTGAGCCCTGCGGTCGCCTGGCTGCGAGCTCGAGGTTCCCTGCCCGTCAACGGAGGCGATAGGTGAAACCGTTGCGTCAGAGCTTCTACTGGGCGCTGTTCTTGCTCCTGTCAGGGGCGTTCTTGCTGCTCAAAGATCTCGGCGAGTACCGAGCGTGGGGTGACGTGGCGTGGGGCGCGCTCTTCGCGGCCGCCGGTTTGGCCTTTCTGATCTGGTTCGCCCTGGGGCCGCAGCATTGGTGGCGCGCGGTCCCGGCGTTCATCCTGATTAGCATCGGCGCTCCGGTGTTGTTGGCCTGGCAGCACATCAGCCTGGGGAACTGGAATGGCTCGGTGCTTCTATTCGGCATCGCCCTGGCTTTCTGGGTGATCCTGCTGGCACGCCGCGATAACTGGTGGGCAGAGATCCCGGCAGGCGTCCTCACCGTGCTGGCGGTGCTCCTCGGCCTCGAGGGTATGATGCGGGCGGACTTCGTGCTCTGGCCGCCCCAATGGCTTGCGGCCCTTTACGTCGGCCTGGGGCTGGTCTTCGGGCTGCTCTACGTGCTGAGGTTGGGGGAACGTGAGACGTGGTGGCCGGCGGTCCCGGCAGCTGCCCTGATTCTGTTTGGCGCCGTCACCTTCATCGGCTCGTTGGCGTTGCCGCCCCTGGTGGCGCTGTATTGGCCGGCCATATTGTTGCTGGCCGGCCTGGTGGTGCTGGTCGTGTCTTTCCGGCGGCTGTGGGCCGGCGCGTCCGCCGCGTTCGAGGCATCTTCAGCGGCCGTTCCTGACAAGGCTGCCGGCAACCGGCTGCCCGTGCCCGCCCAGGTCGCTGGCGCCCTCCTTCCGGCCAAGGGCATGGAGGTGCCCGAGTCGCCGCCGATCGAGCAGGCGCCCGCGCCTGACCTTCCCGCGCCTGGGGCGCCGGCCACTGCGCCGGTTGCTGGCGACGTCGACATCTACGCCTACCTGAAGGGCCAACCCGCCCCCAATGCCGGCGACGAAGGCAAATAGCGCCGCGTCAGGTGCTCGTGGTGCCGATCACCTGGCAAGAGATGGATGGATGCTTGCAGGCATTGCTTGCCGCAGGTCACGTACACGCAAGGGCGGCGCTATCGCGAGGTGCCCCTTTTCCTGGTCGTGCCGCCGCGGCAAGCTGCCCGTGCCTTCTGGCTCTCATTTCCCCAACGGACAGAGGTCGCTGGCGCTGAAGCTCGCGCTGGCGCTGCCCGCGTTGGCCAACCATTGCCAGGCGTCGGGATGGGCGCTGGCGTAGTCAGTCGTGTCGCGACAGGCCTGCACGATGCTCTGGCTGCCCTGGTAGCTGCTCAGGAAGGCGCTGGCTGCGCCCTGCAAGGCAGGCGTCGTGATCTGGTCGTGCAAGCTGGCGAGGTCGTCGGTTGAGCCGTTGGCCAACGATGCCAGCATGAGCCGGAAGCGGGCGAAATCGCGCAAGACGGTCAGCTCGTTGGGGATATTGGCGCACGCAGTCAGCGATTGATCCGTGATTGCGCTCTGGTAGGCCGCGATGGCCGGCCCAAACCCTGTGACCGTCCAGCCGTCGAACGCCTGGTCCGCGTCGAGGATATGCTGGTAGAGGCAGCTGGAAGCCGCTGGAGTGGCTGATGGTGCCGGTGCGGAGGCGGCCGGCGCGGCAGAGACGGCCGGCGTGACCGGCGTGGCGGAGGCGGCCGGCCCGGACTGCGCGGCTGCCAGGGTGACCGGCGTGGCGGAGGCGGCCGGCACAGGCTGCGCGGCTGCCGGCGACAGGAGGCGATAGAGGCCACCGGCCGGCGAAATGTAAGTCTGGGTCACCGTTGTCGTCGTGCCGTCCGTGCCGGTGATCGTTCCCTGGGCGAGGATGGCCAGCCCCTGGCCTTCCGGCACAGACCCGAAGCTGAACTGCGCCTCGGCCAGCGTGGGTTGGTCCTGCAGCCATGAGCGATAGGCCGACCCGTCCCAGGAATCCACGAAAAGGGTTGAAACACAGGTGGCAGGGCCCGGGCAGACGGTATCCGTCCAGACGATATCTGTCTTGCCGTCGTCGTTGATGTCGCCGACCCTGAGTACCGTGACCTGGCCGAGGCCCTTGCCGATGCCGGCGAGGACGTAGCCGGATGGCGTCTGGTGATAGACGAGCACGCGGCCCTCCTGGTCGGGGCCGGTGGCGTGCGCTTGCGGCGCGATGGCTACGACGACGTCGGAGCTTGCCGGGTTCTGGATGCCGGCCACCGTCACGCTGCCCGCGTCGATCCTCAGGGCGCCGCAGCCCACCAGCCAGGTCCGTAATCCGGCAACCGTAGCGCCCGGGGCGTTGAGAAAGGCGCTGATAGCCGCTGAGTAGCCGTCCTGCTGGCTCGGGCAGCTGGCAGGCCCCGTCGAAGCTGCGCCCGTGGATGCCGTCGGGGCAGGCCCGGCGCCGGCAGGCACGGCCGCCACGGCCGGCGTGGCGGCACTGATCGACAGGGTGGCTTCGGGCGCGGCCATGGTCACCACTGTGCTCGTGGCAGGCAGCGTGGCTTCGGGCGCGGCCGCCGTCACCGCAGTGCTCGTGACAGGCAGGGTGGCCGCGGGCGCAGCCGCCGTCACCGGCAGGGTGATGGCTGTAGCGGCCTCCGGCGTGGCGGTGATGCTCTCTGTGGGTTCCAGGGTGGTTGTGACGGCGGTCGCAGGGCCAGTTGACGACAGCTGCTGTGGCGCCGGGATCGGAGTCGCGGCGGTGGCGCTTTGCCCGGCCGGTGCGGCCGATGGCTCGGCGCTCAGGTGTGCCGGGATCCACAGGCGTGTGCCGATGTACAGCCAACGTCGCTGGACCAGCTGGCCGGGGTTGGCATGCCAGAGGTCCAGCACCGACATGCCGTTGGCTTTGGCGACGATTTGCCAGGTATCGCCCGGTTGGACGGTGTACCAATAGCCGCCCACCAGAGTCCCCGGCGACGGGGTCGCGCCGGGAATGAAGAGCCGATCGCCCGGCCAGAGCACATCGCCGGGCCTCAGCAAGGTCGGATTGGCAGCTTGCAGCTGCGCATAGGTCAGGCCATTGCGGGCCGCGATTTCGGTCCAGGTGTCGCCCAACTGGACCACATAGTAATAGCCGCCGGTCGCGCCCTGCGTGACGCCTTGTGCCAGAGCATTATGCCCGGCGGGAAGAGCCGGCCAGAAGAGCAGCCCCAGGCCCAGCGCCAGAGCGAGGCACCAGAGGTGGGAGTGTCGAGGGGTCATCTTCCTCTCCTTCGTTTGTGCCAGCCGGTGCCCCTTGTCGGGGGCGAAATGCGGCCAGTGCGTGACGACTTGTTAGGCGAGGGCCACAAATTTCCCTTTGAAGCCGCTTTCGTGATACATAGTAACCTGTAGATGGCGAAGCGGCTGCGCTCATCGGGTACCGTATCTTGCCGGCAGCAAGCTCAGCGGTCCGCGGGTAGAGCGATGAAACTGGCTTGCCAGCGCCAGACATTATAGACCTTATCGGGCAAAAACGAGAAAGGTACACGAAGAAGGAGGAGCGATGTCGAGGCTTGTCGTCTATGTATCGCCCTGGTGTGGGAACTGCGTGGATACGCAGGCGGCTCTGGATGAGTGGCACGTGGCCTACGCCAAAGTTGATATCAAGAGAGACAAGGCGGGCGCCGGCCGCGTGCGATCGTGGACCGGCTTCGAGAGCGTGCCAACCCTCGTGATCGCTGCGGAAGACGGTCTCGAACCGTGCGAGGCGCCGCTGGCGCTGCGACCTGGCGCCAGCCCGCGCGGCATCGACCGCGGCTGTCTGCTTACGGAACCCAACCGCGGCGAGTTGCGGGCCTGGCTGGCAAAGCACGGCATGCTGGAGGACTCGACCGGCGGGCCAAAGGCGAACCCTGCAGATCCCAGGGCCCGGGCTGCCTGAAGCGCGTCCCGGTACCCGGTTCTGCCATCCGGCTTTGCCTTACGCGCGTCGTTGTGCTATACTCGTTCCGTTGTTTGCCCCCGTAGCTCAGAGGATAGAGCGAGGCACTCCTAACGCCTAGGCCGAGCGTTCGAATCGCTCCGGGGGTATCTGGAGGAGCTTGCGTATGATCAAGATGGTGCTGTTGCGACATGGCGAGAGCGAATGGAACAAAGAAAACCGGTTTACCGGCTGGACGGACGTTGACCTCTCCGATAAGGGGATTGCCGAGGCGCACGACGGCGGCAGGTTGCTGCGCGAAGGCGGCTATCTGTTCGACGTGGCCTACACATCCGTGCTCAAGCGCGCCATCCGCACCCTGTGGATCGCCCTGGACGAAATGGACCAGATGTGGATCCCCGTGTACCGGACATGGCGGCTCAACGAGCGCCATTACGGCGCCCTCCAGGGCCTGAACAAGGCCGAGACGGCCGACAAGTTCGGGCAGGAGCAGGTGCATCTGTGGCGGCGCTCCTACGATGTTCCGCCGCCGGCTCTGACTCCTGACGACCCGCGTTACCCTGGCCGTGAGAGATGCTACGCAGGGCTCAGCGCGGCCGAACTGCCGCTCACCGAATGCCTTAAAGACACGGTGGCACGCTTCTTGCCCTATTGGCATCAAACGATTGTGCCTGACCTCAAGAACGGCAAGCGGGTGCTGATCGCGGCTCATGGCAACAGCCTGCGGGCGTTGGTCAAGTATCTCGACAACGTCTCTGACGACGAGATTGTGGACTTGAATATCCCTACCGGCATCCCTCTCGTATACGAGCTGGATGAGGAGCTGAGCCCGATCAGGCATTACTACCTTGGTGATCCTGAGGCCGCAGCCCAGGCCGCTGCCGCCGTCGCAGCCCAGGCCGCGCGCAAGGCCTGATAGCAGCCGTCCTCCCGCGTTGATGGCAACAAAAATGGGCGCCGCGAGGCGCCCTGCCCTTCCTCCGAGACCAGCTGCGCGGCCCGGCGGCCGCCCTACATGGCCTCCACCACAACCACCGAATTGTCTTCCCCCATGCCCGACGGCTCATAGCGATCCGCGGTCGGGTCGTTGAGCCATTTGCTGCCGTCCGCGACGAAGCGATATCTGTACGTCCCCGGTGCCAGGTTGACGGTCGCGGCCCAAGTGCCATTCTTCTGCTTCTTCAGGGGATTCGCCGAGATGCTCCACTCGTTGAAATCCC
>Ga0326728_10027218_pt1 | contig 10024 bp, 9 predicted proteins | sample MB3enrmetagenome_FD_207602 | JGI IMG/M metagenome (GOLD analysis project Ga0326728, IMG submission 207602) | Lab enriched peat soil microbial communities from McLean, Ithaca, NY, United States - MB31MN | ecosystem: Environmental > Terrestrial > Soil > Wetlands > Peat | place: USA: New York... | reverse complement strand
GAGATCACGGACGAGAAGACGGGCAAGGGCACGGGGAAATTCAAGGTCATGGTGGACTTCCCGGACACCGATCCCAACACCGGGGAACCGACTGTGACCTTGCACACGCCCGAAAGCGCTGTGAAGCGGATGAAAGACTTGCCGCAGGTCTACGGCAACCTCTTCAAGTCCGGCGTCGTCAGCGGCATCGGGTCGAGTGCGGCAACCGGCGGCCTTGCGTCGGGTGCTGGCGGCAAAGTGGACCCCAGGAAGCTCACCCAAGAGCAATACCTGAAGATTCGCGCAGAGAACCCTGCTCTGCTCGGGTTGCGCCCCCAGAAGGGCCAGTCCAACCGCTAGCCGGTCGATCATCAGGGGTTCGTCGTAAGAAGCCGCACGTTGCGGCTTCTTCTGTTTCTTGATCCTGACAACTACGTGGAGTGGCAACGATGAATCCGCTTTACCTCTCGCGCGCCGCCGTGGCGTGCTTCGACAACAACTTCGACGTGACCGGCTCGGGAGCGAACGGCTTCATTCCCGAACTGTGGGCGGCCGAGGGCCTGGCGATCCTCCAGGAGAACATGGTGATCGCCAACCTGGTCCACCGCGACTTCGAGAACGAAATCCGCCAGTTTGGCGACGTGGTGAACACCCGCCGGCCCGGCACCTTCCAGATTCGCCGCAAGAAGGACGGCACCACGCTCCAGAACCAGGACGCGAACGCCACGAACGTCCGCGTGCCGCTGGACCAGTGGTTCTACACCAGCTTCACCATCAAGGACGGCGAGGCCAGCAAGTCGTTCCAAGACCTGGTGGACATCTACCTCCGGCCGGGCATGATTACCATTGCCCGTTCGGTGGACCGCGCCGTCTTGGGCCGGGTCCACGGGTTCCTGGGCGGACCGACCGGTCGCGTGGGCCGGCTGGCTAACCTCTCGGCGCAGAACAGCAAGGACTACGTGCTGGAAGCCCGCGAGCGGCTGAACGTCAACAAGGCCCCGCTGGAGGGCCGCAACCTGGTCTTGGCTCCGATCAGCGAGACCTCGATGTTGAAGAACGAACTGTTCATCGCGGCCCAGCAACGCGGTGACTTCGGCACGGCGTTGGAAAGCGCCACCCTGGGAAGGATTCTCGGGTTCGACACCTACATGGACCAGAACGTCAACAGCGTTTCGGTTGCCAACTGCGACGTGGACGCTGCGGGCACCGTCACCGCCGCCCTGGCCGCGGGTGGCAGCGGGTCGCAGGCGATCACCGCCGGCAGCTACGCGCCGCTGGCGACGGGTGGCGAGTTCGTCACCGTGGCCGGCAACGATCAGCCGACCTACGTGACCGCGACCGCCGGGACCCCGGTGGATCACGTCACCCTCAACGAGGTGAACAAGTACGCCACCTCCGCCGGGGCCGCCTTGACGGTCTACAAGGCGTGCGCCGTGTCGGCCACCCAGCTCGCGGGCTGGGTCGAGGCCGTGACGGTGGGTGGCTACGGGGCGGGCCTGCCTCCGCAGGTCGGCCAGTTGATCGCTTTCCAGCACAGTGGCGGTGTGCGGCACACGTACACCATCATCGAGTCCTACCAAGCGGACGCGGATGGGACGCCGAATCCCGCCGGCGCGTGCCAGGCCCTCTTCCTGGACCGGCCGCTGGAGCAGGACATCACCGCCGCCGACAAGTGCTTCCCGGGCCCGGCCGGCGCGCTGAACATGGCCTTCCACCGGAACGCCATCGCGCTGGTCACCCGTCCGTTGGCCATTCCGAACAACGCGATGGGCGTGCTCTCGCACGTCGGTGTCTACAACGACATCGCCATGAGGGTGTCGATGCAGTACAGCATCGCCCAGGGCGGCACGGTGGTCAACCTGGACATCCTCGCGGGTGTCGCCATCCTGGACACGAACCTCTGCGTCGTCCTCCAGGGCTAAGCCCGCTGTCTCAAGGTCACGAATCCGCCCGGCTCGGTGCGCATCCGGGCCGGGCGGCCTTTCTCGTTTCGCAGGTGGAGGACTCGGTATGGAACTGTCCGACCTTTGGTTGCTGCTGCGGCAGTACGGGCCGTTGGTTCTGGTGGTGGGATTCTTCCTCTGGCAGAACTGGCTCCGCGAACTGCGCATGAGCAGGCGTATCGACAAGTTGGAAGGCGAGCAGCGCGCAGTGCTGCTGCCGATGGTGGAGCGCTGCACGGACGTGATCGCGCAGAACACGACCATGATGGAGCGACTGGAAAAGGCCCTGGCCAGCAGCCACTTCGAGTGCCCCTTGCGGCACCAATGCCCGCAGGGGTAGCACGATGAAGAACGCCAATCCCATCCACGATCGCTTCATGCGGCTGGCACTGTACGTCCACAAGCGCCGCAACGGCGCAACCGTATTCGTGCGCCGCAAGGTCCAGGTCCAGGCCGACACGAAGACCGGCCAGACCGAGTGGACCATCAAGACCTGGAGGATTAAGCGCGTCATCATCCTCCCTGCGAAGAATCAGCGGGAGGTGCGGCAGAACGCGGGGGCGATGACGGCCAATCGGTCGATCATTCAAGGCTCCAGTTTCGATACCGGCGGCCGGCATTTCCTTTTCGACCGCCGCGAGGTGCCCTCCGATCTCGTCCTGGAAAGAGACGACTGGATCGTCTTCAACGACCGGCACTACGACATCGAAAGCATCACGGAGTACGAGTTCGACACGGCCTGGTTGGTGATTGGCAAGGAACTGAAAGGGCGCGTGGAAGTCATTGACGAAATCCACAACCCCTGGCGACCGCGGCTGGACGCAAGCGACCAACTAACGCTCAACGACAATCCCGCAACCACCCCATAGGTGCGCGCATGGCAGTGAATCCGAATTGGGCACGCTGGGCGTTCGCATCCGTGGCGACCCTGATGAAACAGATCGCCAAAGAGGCGAACATCCCGGCGTTGATGGAGGGGTTGGACGAGCGGACGACGCAATTCATGGAGTCGGCCACGCGGGTGGAAATCCGCATGTCAGGCCCCTTCACCAAGGAACTGAGTAAAGACTACTACGAGTTGGGCGTTGACATCAACGTGCTCTTCACGAGCCGGTACGAAGCCAACGGGAACCAATACGACATCATCACCATTGTGGGGAAGTTTCACGAGGCGCTGGACAATCCAATCCCGCTGAGGCGCTACGGGGATCAACCTGGTGACGACGAAAGCCTCGTGACCTGCTTACTGCCTCGCACAGGACGTAACGACGCAGTTCGTGTGTTTCACTTTGGGCAAACCGATCAGACCGACCGGCAGAAGCAGGTGATGATCGACGCCCGCTACGTTATCGACCTTGACGGCTAGGCAACAGGAGATCAACCAACTATGGCTCGCATCGAACTGAAATACTGCACCGTCCGCATGATGGACGGTCTGAACGGAACCGGGCTGGTCAACCAGCCCACCACGCCGCCGGCACCGGGGGACACGACGCTTGCCCTCGATGGTGTGGCACTGAACAGCCTCACGCCGGCAAGGGTCCCCGTGGGCGCGACCTTTACCGTCGCCGGGGAAACGAACCCGCCGGTCGTCCCGCCCGACAGCCTGGACAACACCTATCCCCAGGTCCACACCGTCACCGGCCGCACGCAAGGGGCCAACGCGGGCGTGAACGCCAAGCAGAACGTCACGGTGTCGGGCTGCACGACTACCTTCACCCTGACGTGGGGCGGCAAGACGACGGCCGCCATCGCCCACGACGCCGACAATGTTGCCGTGAAGGCGGCGATTGTGGCGATGGACGACGGCTACGGGACCAACGATTGGGACGTGATGACGGGCGCAGGCGACACCGGCACCGTGGCCGTGACCAACAACACGACGGGCGCTGTGCCGACTCCCACGACCACGACCCTCAGCGTTACGTTCACGCCGCCCCTCGGTCCCGGCACCTATCTCGACGATGCCGTCCTGACCTTCGGGCCGCAGCAAATCGCCATCAAGATCGGTGACGGGAACCTGACCTACACCGAGCACCGGGACTACCAATACCTTCTGGACCGCGGCCGGTTGGATACCGTCCGGGAGCCGAAGGATGTCCCGATGGACGTGAAGCTGGACGCCGTGTACGAGCACATCGTCTCGATCACCGGCGAGCACGTCTGCCCGATGGAGGCCCTGAAGGGCACGGGCGCGGCGTCGGAGTGGGTTAGCTCCTCGCCCGACCAGTGCGAGCCCTTCTGCATCGACCTGGAAGTCGATTACGAGCCGCCGTGCGCGCCGTCGCAGGCGGAAGTCACGCTGTTCCCGATGTTCCGGGCTGAGACCCGCGAGATCAACTACAGCGCGGCGACGATCGTGCTGTCAGGCAAGTGCAAGGTGCGTGAGCCGGAAGTCACCCGGCCGAACGCCTAAGACGACTCCCCGGTCCTCTTTCTGAAATGACCGGTTCCGCTAGTCAATAGGCTAGCCGGCAGCGCCGGCACCATCGCCGGCGCTGCCGATCTTCTCTTTTCGATCATCTGAGGGAGACAAGTCAATGAAGATCGCAGGGATTGATCCTACCACGCTTCCGAGTGAAGTGGTTCTCGTGCTGCCCCGCGGCGAGCAGCAGATCGTTTTTCGGGCGCAGCCCGTGCGGGACATGGACGCCTTCGAGACCGTGTGCCCGCGGCCGATTCCGCCCGGCAAGATGACCCGCGACGGCTTCGTGCCGATGGAGAACGACCCCACCTACCAACAGGTCTTGGCGGGGTGGGCCAGCCAGCGGCTCGGCTACATGGTGATGAAGTCGCTGGAACCGAGCCAGATCGAATGGGACACGGTGACGGAAGGCGATCCGCGCACCTGGAAGGGCTGGGCCACGGACCTGCGCAACGGCGGCCTTAGCGACATCGAGTGCCATCGGGTGATGAACCTCGTGCTGGAGGCCAACTGCCTGGACGAGTTGAAGCTGAAGAAGGCCCGCGAGGTTTTTCTAGCTGGTCAGGAACCGAAGCCCGCGTCCTCTGGCCTCCCCACCGAACCGGCGAGTACGCCGTCTGGTGCGCCTGCCAGCGCCTAGGACTCCGGCCGCCAGGCGTCAAGCCGGCCTGGGACGACTGCACGGTCGAGACGCAAGCCTTGATCGTCGCGTTCGACCAGACGTGCGCTTACGACGAGTCTGTGCGGGACGCACGCCTGATGGGGGCAAGGATGCCCGATGCGGCCGAGTGACGGGAGGTTCCTGACCATGAAGTTCACGGGCACGCTGCTGGCACCGCGACTGGACCTGTCGGCATACCGCCGCGCGGTGGACAAGCATCTTCGTGAAGCCATCGCTCAGGCCCTTATGGCATGGTTGGAAGCGACCGTGCTGGCCGAAGTGCCCGTGTGGAGCGGGGCGTCACGGGCCACGTTTCGGGCGTTGGCCAACCACATCGAATACAGCATCCCGATTTTTCCCGTCGCCCCGAGTCGCATCAGCCGCGGGGAGGCGGAGAGCAGCGGGGCCTTGGAGACCGACGAGGCCAAGGGCCGCTACGTCTTCAAGTACCAGACAACTTTGCCGTGGCTGCTCATTAACGAGTATTTCGACGCCACGCAATGGGGCTTCAATCTCAGGAAGCCCGGCCCCTACGACTTTCAGAAGAAGGGGCAGGCCGCCTTCCGCCAGTATGCGGAGACCGTGCGCTTGCCCAATCCGTTCGAGTATCTCCGGTCCGCCAAGCTCAAGGTGAGGTAGATCATGGCTGATGAAATCATTCAACAGCTTGGATTCGATGCCTCCGCCGCCCTTGATGCCTTGGCGAAGATGGACGTGGCCTTCGGCAGCTTCGAGGGGCGTTTGTCCTCGGTGGCCGAGTCGATGGCGGTGTGGAACGCCTGCGCGAAAGACACTGTGCAGGTGTTGAAGGACATCGCCGCCAACGCCGATCTGGCAGCCGTCGCAATGGGCAAGTTGCATACGGCCTTCGGCGCGTCGCAGGTGGCGGTTCCTGGTCAGTCCGGTGGTGGCGCGGCGGGCGCGCCGGCTGCGGCCGTTGCCCCGGCCCAGGTGCCGAAGGTCACGCCGCAGATTGACAAGACGCCGATTGAAGAGGCCGACAAGGCGGCGGCCAAGTTCATCGTGTCATGGGAGACCATGAGCCGCGTTGTGATGACGCAGGCCATCGTCCGCGCGCTGAGCGCCATCCGTGACGCCATGCACGAGGCATTCGACTCCAACTTGCAGTTTATGACCCGCGTGGCCGAGATTCAGTCGATCGCTCCGGGCGTCAACACCAGCCTGGATTCGATCGCGCAGCACGTCGCGCAACTCTCCCGCGAGTTCAACATCCCCTTGGCGCAGGTCGCCGAGGCGCAGTACCAGGTGCTCTCGAATCAATTCACCACTACCGCGCAGCAAACTGAGGTGCTGACGGCGGCCTTCAAGCTGTCGAAGGTGGCGGTGATGGACGCCGGCCAGGCCGTCAACCTGTTGTCCGGCACGATGAATGCCTACCACATGGCCTCCAGCCAGGCCGAGGAGGTGGCGGCGAAGTTCTTTGCCACCATCCAGATCGGCCGCGTGCGTGGGGAGGAACTGGCCTCCGTGCTCGGCCGCGTAACGGCTGTGTCGTCGGAGCTGGGCGTGTCGCTCGACGAGCTTAACGCCATGATGGTCACGCTGACCATTTCCGGCGTCAAGCCGGCCGAGGCTGCCACGGCGTTGCGGTCCGCGATGATGGCCCTTATCAAGCCGTCGCAGGACTTGCAGAAAGAACTGCGCCAATTGGGCTTCGAGTCCGGCCCGCAAATGATCGCGGCCTTGGGCCTCGAAGGGGCCTTGCTCAAGCTGCGCGAGAGCACGGACGAGAATATGTCGGCTTTCGCCAAGTTGATTCCCAACGTCCGTGCCATCAGCGGGGCGTTGCGGGAGACGGATGACAATGGCCGGCGGACGGCGGAAGCCTTGGCGCACCTCCATGAGGTGTCGGTCGCCGCTTTCAACGAGAAGTACCGGTTGTTCATCGAGAGCGATGCGCAGAAGACGCTCACTGAGATGAACAAGCTGAAAACCTTCCTCACCACCGACCTGGGTGCGGCAATCGTCAAGGTGGTGAACCAATTCCTGTCGTTTGCCGGCGGCGCGGATGCGGTCGGTGCGGCCATCAAAGCACTGGTCCCCGTCGTGCTGACAGGCGTGGCGGTCTTCGGCTCGTTTGCCGCAGTGCTGGGCACAATGGCCCTCAACGCGCGGCTGGCGGCCCTGGGGCTCGGTCCCTTGGGCCTTGCCGTGAACGGTCTACTCGTAGGACTCACGGCGTATGCGGCCTTCGACTTCACCAACAGCCGGATCATCCAGAGCATTCGGCAGGCGGAGGACGAGTTCCATCGGGCGGAAATGGACCGCCTGGACATGGTTCGCGCGGCGTCTCAACGACGGATTGACGAAGAGGACCGCGCTAACCAGGAGATCGTCCACAAGGCCGAGCAAACCTTGGCCGAGCGGCGCAAAGACTACTTCGACATGGTGGACGCCACGCAGACGGACAACAAGCGTCTGATCGCCGATTCCCATGCCACGATGCTCAAGATCACCGAAGAGGCCGACAAGGAGGTCCACATCCTGCGCAACCTGGCCAGTGAAGCCGACCGCGCCATCTCCGATTCGATGAAGCGGAGTACCGCAATCGCCGGCAGTCTGGCGGACACCCAGTTCCGTTGGTACGAGAGCCAGTGGAAGAGCGGCTGGGAACAGCAGAAAGACTTTGCCGGCCGCGCCCTCAGCTTGGCTCGCCAGGCCGAAGAACTGATGTCCACGGCCAAGACGCCGCAGGACATCGAGGCGGCGCAAAGCATCTACAAACGGGCGCAGGCATTCGCCCAAGAGTCGATGTCGATTGCCCAGCGGCGGAAGGACACCCTCGGCCAGCAAGACGCGGAGGCGGCGATCGAGGGCGTTCTGCGGAGCGAATTGACGGCCAATGAGCAGTTGCGGGCCAGCAAGCAAGTGCAGGCCAAGCAAGCTGCCCAGGCCGCGGCCGACGAGGAACAGCGCGTCACGCGGATGCGGGAGTTGGCCAAGGCAATCTCCAAGGACATGGACCTGTTCGACAAGAAGAATCACCCCCTTGCAGGCGAGGATCGTGAGAAAGCTGTCACCAAGACGAAGGCGGGTCTTCAGGAATTCCAAAACCTGATGATGGCCAGCAAGAAGTGGGAGGTCTCCGACTGGCTCAATTTCGACGGCATGAAGCGCAAGATGCGCGAGACGATGGAAGGCACCGTGACAAAGGCCGAAGTCCGCGACCTGTTCATCGCCGATCAGTCGCTCAGCAAGCTGAATCAGCGCATCACGACGGGACTTGGACGAATCAATCTCGATGTGTTCGTCGGCGGCGACAAGTCGAAGCTGGCCGGCAAGACGATGGAGGAGCAGTTCAAGATTGCCGGGGACTATCCGCGGGAGCAGGCGACATCGGCTAAGGCCGTCAAGGACGCCGAGTTGGAGCGGGCTGATGCCTTGCAACGGATTGAGGCGTTGCAAGGGCAGATCACCGGCAACATGGCCGTGCAGAAGGACGAGACGGTCGGCACGGTGCAGGCGCTGAAGGTCGGCGCAAACATGGTCACGGGCGTCTTCGGCGGGAGCGGTAAGGCCGAACTGAACGCTGCGGTCACGATGTTCCGCGAGATCAATGAGACGATCTTGCAGATGCGGTCGCACCCTCTCCAGATTGATCCGAAAGCGCTGACAGACCTGACGGACAAGATCAAGAACCTCAAGGCAAACATGCCCTGGTCGCTTGATCTCAACATGAGTTCCACGGAAGCCAACCTGAAAAGCCTGCGGGAGATGTTCGACTATGCCGAGCGGTTGCGGGGTATCCAGTCGAAGTTCCCTAACCTCGATCAACAGATCAAGGGTGCCGCCCAAGGAATGGAACACCTGAACGAGGCGATCCCGGAGACCGGCAAGAAGGTCCAGGAAACGACCAACAAGTTCTCCATGATCCAATCGGCCATTGATGGCTTGTCGCTGGCGGGCTTCATCGGCCAGATCGAGCAAGCGACCACGGCCATGCGGGAGTTGGCTGCCGCAGCCGGTAACGTGCCATCGCCCGGCGGGGGTGGTGGGGAAATGACCGCCGCGCACGGCGGCATGGCCTTTCTGGCGGGCGGCGGACGGCCGCGGGGCACGGACGTGATCCCCGCCATGCTTTCGCCCGGCGAAATGGTGATGAGCGCGGCAACGACTCGTCGTTTCGCTTCGCAGCTTACGGCGATGAACGCCGGTGGCAAACCGTCCTACCACAGCCAGGGTGGGCATGTCACCAACGTCGGCGACATCAACGTAACCGTCGAAGGCGGCGGAACGGGCCGCCAAACGGCTCGATCCATTGCCACGGAACTGCGACGTGAGTTGCGGCGTGGCACGTCAGTCCTCTAACTTTCGGAGAATCAACGATGAAGAGCGAATTGCACATGGGCCAGGCGGCCGGCGTCGAACTGGTGCGTCCGGGCAAGGGCGTTGCCGACAAGCTGGCCCCGAAGGGGCGGTTCCACGTCGAGCACTGGCGCGGCGGCGTGAAGATCAACGAGTTCGACGTGTCGAACTACATCACCGACGAGGGCCGCACGAAGCTGCTGGAAGTGATGTTCCACAACGGCACGAAGCTGACGGCCTGGTGGATGGGCCTCGTCAGCGCCAGCAGCTTTACGTCCTACGGCCAGGGCGATGCCTACGCCCAGTTGGCGGGCACCAACGGCTGGCGTGAGTTCCAGGACTACACCGACAACCTCAACGGCGGCAGTTCCAGCACGCGGCCGTCATGGGGAGCCGGGGCGGCGGGCGTCACCAGCCATGTCGCGTCCACGACCAACGCCGCAGCGGCGGTGTTCGACATTACCAGCGGCAACACGGTGAAGGGCCTCTTCATCGTCGGCGGGACGGCGAGCCCCGGGTCGCAGACCAAGGGCGACACCACGGCCGCCGACGGCGTGCTCTGGGCCGCCGCCGCCTTCACGGCCGGCGACGTGGCGGTGCTGAACGGCGACCAGTTGAAGGTCACGTACACCGTCACCGCGTAACGATCTCTCCCTCGCGTGGGTCGGCGGCCGGGCACAGCCCGGCCGC
>Ga0326728_10027217_pt1 | contig 10024 bp, 8 predicted proteins | sample MB3enrmetagenome_FD_207602 | JGI IMG/M metagenome (GOLD analysis project Ga0326728, IMG submission 207602) | Lab enriched peat soil microbial communities from McLean, Ithaca, NY, United States - MB31MN | ecosystem: Environmental > Terrestrial > Soil > Wetlands > Peat | place: USA: New York... | reverse complement strand
CTTCCGAATATGGCCGCCCGACCATCGAAGCCTCCCGAATCAGAGGCCCGATCGATTCACACTTCACCCCCGCAGGGAATCCCCGCCGCGATCACAATCGATTCAACAATGCCGGGCAGTGCTCTAGGTTTCCTCGTCGTCGCGCGTGACCTCGGCGAGGCGCTGTTCTTCGGCCGGACTCAGCGCGGGGGCGGGATCGCGCGCGCGGCGCATGGCGAAATAGATGCCGAGCGCGCCGAGCGCGAGCGTCAGCGGCGCGCTCAGCCACAGCAGCAGCGTCTCCGGCTTGAACGGCGGCTCGAGCAGGATGAAGTCGCCGTATCGCGAGACCAGGAAGGCGCGGACGGCCTGGTTGCTTTCGCCTTTGACGATGCGCTCGCGGATCAGCAACCTGATATCGCGCGCCAGCGGGGCGTCCGAGTCGTCGATCGACTGGTTCTGGCACACCATGCAGCGAAGCTCCGACGAAAGCGCGCGGGCGCGCGCTTCGAGGGCGGGATCGGGCAGGACTTCGTCCGGCTGCACCGCGCGCGCGGCGCCCGCGGCGAGGACCAGCGCGAGGACGAGCGCGGCGCGGAGGGTCTTCATCGTCAGCGAGCCGCCAGCGCCGCCGCGGCGGCGCCGGATTTGGCCCGCGCCGGCGCGCCAAAGCGCAGACGCCGGTCGGCGAGCGACAAGGCGCCGCCGAGCGCCATCACGCAGGCGCCGAACCAGATCAGCGTCACCAACGGCTTCCAGTAGAGGCGGGCGGGGACCGTTCCGTCGGCGTTGGGATCGCCGATCGACACGTAGACCTGGCCGAAATGAAGCGTGGCGATGCCCGCTTGCGTCGTCGCCGTCTGCCGCGCCGGAAATTGCCGCCGCGCCGGCTCGATCGCCGCGGCGACGCCGCCGCCCGAGCGGACCGTCATCGAAGCGACGGTTTCGCGATAATTGGGGCCGGCGCGCTCGCCGACAGAATCGATGACGATCTGGTAGGGGCCGACCGTCTCAGGGACGCCGACGCGCATCGCCGCGATCGTCTCCGCGCCGAAGCCCGTCGCAGCGAGGCCGAGCAGGGCGATGCCGACGCCCGTGTGCGCGAGCGCGCCGCCCCAGAACGACAACGGCAGGCCGCGCGCGCGAGTAAGCGCGGTCGCAAGCGAAAGGCCCGGTCGCCAGACCCGCGTCGCGATTTCGCTGAGCGAACCCAGGACGACGAAAATCGCCAGCCCCGCCGCGATCGGCGCCAGCACCGGCCCGCCGCGCCGATAAGCGATCAGGGCGACGAAAACGACGAGGCCGGCGGCCAGAGCGACGCTGAGGCGCTGGGCGACGCCGAGAAGATCGCCGCGCTTCCAGGCGAGCGAAAAGCCGAACGGCGTGACGAAACACAGCGCGAGCAGCAGCAGGCCGGCCGTCATGTTGAAGAACGGCGCGCCGACGGTGATCTTCTCGCCGGTGATCTGCTCCAACGCCAGCGGATAGAGCGTGCCGAAAACCACGGTCGCGCAGGCGGTGGTCAGCAGCAGGTTGTTGAGCACCAGCGCGCCCTCGCGCGAAATCGGCGCGAACAGGCCGCCCTGCTTGAGCAGCGGCGCCCGCCAAGCGAACAGGCTCAGCGAGCCCGCGATGAAGAAGGCGAGAATGAGGAGGATGAACACGCCGCGCCTGGGATCGCTGGCGAACGCGTGCACCGAGGTCAGCACTCCCGAGCGCACCAGAAAGGTGCCGAGCAGCGAAAACGAAAACGCGAGAATGGCCAGAAAGATCGTCCACACCTTCAGCGCGTCGCGCTTTTCCATCACCGCCGCCGAATGGACGAACGCGGTTCCCGCGAGCCAGGGCATCAGCGAAGCGTTCTCGACCGGATCCCAGAGCCAGAAGCCGCCCCAACCCAGCGTGTAATAGGCCCAGTAGGACCCCATGGCGACGCCGAGCGTCAGGAAGCTCCAGGCGATCAGGGCGAAGGGGCGCACGAAGCGCGCCCACGCGGCGTCGATCCGTCCCTCGATCAGCGCCGCGGCGGCGAAGGAAAAGACGATGGAGAAGCCGACATAACCGAGATAGAGCAGCGGCGGATGGATCGCCAGACCGGGATCCTGCAGGATCGGATTGAGATCGCGGCCCTCGAACGGCGCCGGCGACAGGCGCGCGAACGGATTCGAGGTCAGCAGGATGAAGGCGAGAAAGGCCGCGCCGATCAGGCCCTGGACGGCGAGCGCGTTGGCGCGCAGAGTCGCCGGCAGCGAGCGGCCGAACGCCGCCACCAGCGCCCCGAACGCCGCCAGGATGAGAACCCACAGCAGCATCGAGCCTTCGTGGTTCCCCCAGACGCCGGAGAACTTGTAGATCGCCGGCACGGCGCTGTGCGAATTCTCGGCGACGTTGAGCACGGAAAAATCCGACGTCAGATGCGCCCTCGCCAGCGCCGCGAACGAGACGAGAATGAGCGCGAACTGCCCGATCGCCGCGCTCGAGCCGACGCCCATCAGCGCGCGATCGGAGCGCCGGGCGCCGATGAGCGGCGCGCTCGCCTGGACCAGCGCCAACGCGAGCGCGAGGATCAACGCGAAATGTCCGATTTCGACGATCACGGCTTGGCTCTCCCCTCTTGCCAGCGGCCCTGTTTCTTCAGCGCCTCCACCACTTCGCGCGGCATATAGCGTTCATCGTGTTTGGCGAGGATCGTTTCGGCGCGCAACCGGCCCGGCGCCTCCAGCACGCCCTCGGCGACGATGCCCTGTCCCTCGCGAAACAGGTCGGGCGGCAGCCCTTCATAGGAAACTTTGACTTGGTTGGCGCCGTCGGTGATGGAAAAATCCAGCTTGTCGCCCGCCGACTTGACGACCGAACCGGATTCGACCAGGCCGCCGACGCGCAGCCGCGCGCCGGCCTGAACGTTCTTCTGCAGAATCTCGCTGGGGCTGTAGAAGAAGACGATGTTGTCGTTCAGCGCATAGAACGCCAGGCCGACGGCGGCGGCGACGACGCCGAGCGCGGCGGCGATGAGCGCGAGTCGGCGGCCCTTGCGCGTCACCCGTCAGCCTCCAATTCCCAATTCCTGCGCGAGCGCGTCGAGGTCGCGTCTCGCCCCCGCGTCGCCGGCCAGCGCCTTGCGCGCCGCGGCGAGCGCGTCCTTGGCCTTGTCCGGTTCCTGCAGCACCGAATAGGCGCGAATAAGGCGCCGCCATTCGCTGGCCTCGCCGCCGCTTTGGGCGAGGCGCGTCGCCAGCCGTTCGACCATGCCGCGGATCATTGCTTGCTGCGCGTCGTCCGAAGCGGCTCCCGCCGCGCTCGCCGGAGGGGCGCTCGACGGCGCGGGCGGGGCGGACGGGACGCTCGCCGATACGGCGCTGTCGCCCTCGATCCCCAGTTCCCGCGCCAGCGCGTCGAGGCCCGGCCCCGCCGCCGCGTCGCCGGCCAGCGCCTTGCGCGCCGCGGCCAGCGCGTCGCGCGCCTTATCCGGTTCGCGCAGGACGGCATAGGAGCGGATCAGGCGCCCCCATTGGTTCGCGTCGCCGCCGCTCGCCGCCAGGCGCGTCGCTAGCCGCTCGACCATGCCGCGGATCATCGCCTGCTGCGCGTCGTCCGAAGCGGCTCCCGCCGCGCTCGCCGCGGCGGCGGGAGTCTCGTTCGACGCGGCGGGCGCCGGGGCGGGCGGGGCGCTCGCCGATGCGACGCTCTCGCCCTCGAGCCCCAGTTCCCGCGCCAGCGCGTCGAGGCCCGGCCCCGCCGCCGCGTCGCCGGCCAGCGCCTTGCGCGCCGCGGCGAGCGCGTCCCGGGCCTTGTTCGGTTCGCGCAGCACGGCATAGGAGCGGATCAGGCGCCCCCATTGGTCCGCGTCGCCGCCGCTCTCCGCCAGGCGCGTCGCCAGCCGCTCCACCATGCCGCGGATCATCGCCTGCTGCGCGCCGACCGCCGCGACGGCGGGAGTCTGGTTCGACGCGGCGGGCGCCGGCGCGGACGGGGCGCTCTCGCCCTTGACGGCCGCCAGCCGCGCCTCGAGCGCGGCGGCCCATGGCGCGTCGGGGGGCGTCACGCTCAACAACCCCTGGTAAATCGCGATCGCTTTCGGCTTGTCGCCGTCCTGCTCGGCGGCGAGCCCGAGATAGAATCGCGCCGCGGGCAGGCCCGGCTGTTCGGCGAGCGCCTTGTCGAAGGCGGCGCGCGCGTCCGCGGTGACGACGCCGCCCGCCGCGCCGACCAGCGCTTCGCCGTAACCGGCGCGCCGATCCGCGCTTTCGCCGTCCAGCCGCAGGATCTCGGCAAAGGCGGTCGCCGCTGCGTCGAAGCGTCCGAGGTGCATATAGACCGGCGCGATCACCGCCCAGCCCTTGGCGTCGTCGGGCGAGGCGGCCAAATGCGCCTCGAGGCGCGCCAGCGCCGCCTCCACGCCTTCGGCGCTCTTGGCGTCCGCCACGCGGGCGGCGAGCGGCGCGTCCGGCAGGTCCGGCCGACCCAGGTCGGCGTAAAGGGCGAGCGCGACCAAGGGAACCGCGACCAGGATCAGCACGGCGCCGATGCGCCGCGGCGTCGCGGCTTCGCCCGCGCCGCTCTCGACCGGCGCCGCCCCGCTCGCCGCGATCAGGCGCCGCGCGGCCTCGGCGCGCGCCCCGGCGGCTTCCTCGGCCGGCAATTGCCCGCGCTCGACGTCGCGCTCGATTTCGCCGAGCTGCGCCTTGTAGAAGGCGACTTCGCTCGCCGCGTCGGCGCCGCCCCGGCGACGAAACGCCAGCGGCCACAGCGCGCCCAAGACGGCGAGGCCCGTCATTACGGCAAGAACCAACCACAGCATCAAGGCGGCCTCTTAAGGCGGGGCGGCGCGACGAGCCGACGAGAAGCGGCCGGACGCTTGCTTCGAGCGGCGCCGGTATTGCGCCGGGCGACGCGCGGCGGTTCTTAAAGCATATTTTCGGCGCTGGGAAATAGACCTATTTTCCCTGGACGCCGGCATGGCGAGGCAGGCGATCGGCTCGAACGCCGCCCCGCAACCGTCATTTCTTGAGCGACGCGCACTACGCGTCTTGAGCGACGCGCAATACGCGCCGATATCGGCCATGTCCTGATCGCCGAGCTTAGTCGCCATCGGATTCATGACGGGATCGATGAGCTTGCCGGACTTCAATTCCTGGAGCGCATCGACGATCTGCGTCTCGCTCCAGCCCGCCAGCGGCGGAAAAGGACCGACGCCTTCGCCGTTCACCCCGTGACATCCGGCGCAGCCCGCGGTCTTGGCCTTGCCCGCCTGAGCGTCGCCCGCGGCGCCAGCGACGCCGCAGGCCCAAAGCAAACCCAGTATCGCCACGCTCGTCAACAAACTCAGCTTCATCGCCGGTTCCCTCGTTGACCCGTGAGGCGGACCCGCGCCGCGGGACTGCTTCACGACAGGGCGCCGGCGGCGCCTCGAAAGCCGGTTCGATTTCGCCGACGCAGCTTTTGACGCCAATGGCGCCGTGGAGCAAATTGCCGGCTCGGCGCGGCGAAGCGCGCGCATCCCGGCGGCCGCGCGAAGCAGGATAGAGCGAGGAATTGATGAGCGAGGCCTATCCGCGCGACATGGCCGGCTACGGCCGCACGCCCCCTTACGCGGATTGGCCGGCGGGAGCGCGCGTCGCCCTGCAATTCGTCGTCAATTACGAAGAAGGCGGCGAAAACAACATTCTGCACGGCGACGCCGCCTCGGAGGCGTTCCTGTCGGAAATCGTCGGCGCGGCGCCCTGGCCCGGGCAGCGCCACATGAACATGGAATCGATCTACGAATACGGCTCGCGCGCCGGCTTCTGGCGCTTGCATCGGCTGTTCGCCGAGCGCGCCGTGCCGGTGACGGCGTTCGCCGTCGCCACCGCGATGGCGCGCAACCCGGCAGCCGTCGCGGCGATGAACGAGGCGGGCTGGGAGATCGCCACCCATGGCTACAAGTGGATCGATTATCGCGACGCGCCCGCCGAAGCGGAAGCGCGCGACATCGCCGAGGCGGTGAGGATTCACACTGAAATCGCCGGCGCGCGGCCGCTGGGCTTCTACCAAGGACGCTCGTCGATCAACACCATCCGGCTCGGCTGCGAGGAGGGGGGGTTCCTCTATTGCGCCGATTCCTACGCCGACGATCTGCCCTACTGGATCGAGGGGCCGAAAGGGCCGCAGTTGATCGCGCCCTACACGCTCGACGCCAACGACATGCGCTTCGCTACTCCGCAAGGGTTCAATTCGGGCGATCAATTCTACTGCTATCTCAAGGACTCGTTCGACACGCTGTACGCCGAGGGCGCGAGCGCGCCGAAGATGCTGTCGATCGGCCTGCACTGCCGGCTCGTCGGCCGCCCGGGCCGCGCCGCCTCGCTGGCGCGGTTTCTCGACTACGTCGCCGCCCACGACAAGGTGTGGATCGCGACGCGCCTCGACATCGCCCGCCATTGGATCGCCAAGCATCCCCCTAGAGGCGGCTGGAAGCCGTCGAGACTGACGCGCGCGTTGTTCGTCGAGCGCTTCGGCGGCGTTTACGAGCATGCGCGCTGGGTCGCGGAAGCCGCCTACGACGCTAAGCTGAGCGCGCGCGAAGACAGCGCGAAGGGCCTCGCGCGGGCGATGGCGCGGGCGATGGCTAAGGGGAGCGAAGCCGCCAAGCGCGCGCTGATCGCGGCTCATCCCGATCTCGCGGGCGGGCTCGCGCTCGCCAAGGCTCTGACGGCGGACTCGACGCGGGAGCAGCAAAGCGCCGCCCTCGACCGGCTGAGCGGGCAAGAGCTCGAGCGCTTCGCCGGGCTCAACGCGGCCTATCGCGCGCGCTTCGGCTTTCCCTTCGTCATGGCGGTGCAGGGCAAGTCCCGACAAGACATTGTCGCCGCCTTCGAGCGGCGGCTCGGTCGCGACGCCCCGGGCGAATTCGCCGCGGCGCTCGCCGAGATCGATTCCATCGCCGCGCTGCGGCTGCAGGAAATCCTGCCTTGAACGGCGCCGTCCGCTTCGTTCGCGGCCGCATCGTCAGCTTTCGCGACGATCCGCGGCTCGCGGCCGAACGCGCCGTCTCGCTGATCGAAGACGGCGCCGTCCGCATCGAGAACGGCGAAATCGCCGCCGTAGGGGAAGCGCCGGCGATCCTGGCGCGTGCGCCGCCGGGCGCCGCGATCGACGACCATTCCGGCAAGCTCGTCATGCCCGGCTTCGTCGACCCGCATATCCACTATCCGCAGACCCGCGTCATCGGCTCCTATGGCGCGCAGCTCCTCGACTGGCTGCAAAAATACACTTTCGTCGAGGAGCAGAAGTTCGCCGATCCCGGCTACTGCGAGGCCGTCGCGCGCTTCTTCCTCGACGAATTGTTCCGCCAGGGAACGACGACGGCGTGCGTCTACTGCACCATCCACCCCGAGTCGGTCGACGCTTTCTTCGCCGAAAGCGAACGGCGCGGCGCCCGCATGATCGCCGGCAAAGTGATGATGGACCGCAACGCCCCCGCCGCGCTGACGGACAGTCCGCGGCGCGGCTACGACGAAAGCAAGGCGTTGATGGCGCGCTGGCGCGGACGCGGGCGGCTCGGTTACGCGATCACGCCGCGCTTCGCCGTCACTTCGAGCGAGGCGCAACTGGAGGCCGCCGGCGCGCTGGCGCGCGAATGCCCGGAGGCCTACGTGCAGACGCACCTCAGCGAGAATTTCGCCGAGATCGCGTTCGTCAAGCGGCAGTTTCCCTGGGCCGACACCTATCTCGACGTCTACGATCGCTTCGGCCTCGCCGGCCCGCGCTCGCTGTTCGGCCATTGTCTTCATCTCGAGGAGTCCGAGGTCGCCGCGCTGGCGAAGAGCGATTCGGTCGCCGTCTTCTGTCCGACGTCGAACCTCTTTCTCGGCTCTGGACTGTTCGACAAGAAGCGGTTCGACGAAGCGAAGATTCGCGTCGCGCTCGCCACCGACGTCGGCGCCGGCGTCAGCTACTCGATGCTCCGGACCGCCGCGGAAGGCTATAAGGTCCTGCAAATGAACGGCCAGCCCTGGCCGGGCGCGCAGGCCTTCTATCAACTGACGCTCGGCAACGCCCGCGCGCTCGGCCTGGAGGGCCGGATCGGTTCGATCGAGCCCGGCCGCGAGGCCGATCTGGTCGTGCTCGACTCCCGCGCGACCCCGGCGACGGCGCATCGCATGGAAGTGGTCGACGGCGACCTCGCGGAGGAATTGTTCGTGCTGGCGACGATGGGCGACGATCGGGCGGTCGCCGAGACCTATGTCGCAGGAAGGCCGGCGAAGGCGGGGGGATGAGCGGGGCGGGGGCTCGGGTCTGGGGCGCATGGCTAGGCGAGACGTTTCGCGCCGCCGAAATTGCCCGCTGAAGCGGGGTTTCATTGACGCCGGCGCGTTTGCGCGCGACCGCGGATAAAAAGCTATGCGGCGCCGGAGCGGCGTATTGGCTTGAAAAACCACATCTTTTCGTCGCGCTGAGCCGGCGGCCGTACAGAAAAAAGTACTTCGGCGGGCCGGCGCCGCCGACGAGGCGCGCGGTCGCGGCGGTCAGGTTTGAAGCGGTGAAAACGGTCGGCAGGGCGTTGAGACAAGTCGGGATGTTGATTGCCGCGCCGTTCATCGGTTTGGCTTTCGTCGTCCTCTTCCCGCTCGTCGGCTTGGCCATCCTGGCCTGGATGGGGGGTCGGGCGGTGCTTGGAGCCGACGCGCCGGCAAAAAATTGAACTTGGACGGTCGACTGGCGCCTCGCGCGGTCCACGAGCGAGGCGAAGGCCGGGGGATGTTCCCCCGGCCCTTTTTCATTTGGCGTCGGCGCTCGAAGCAATTTGAAGGCAATTGCGCGTTCTTGAGGAGCAACGCGACTTCGGCGAGTTTCTCTCCATCCCGCGGATCGAGGGCGAGAAGACCCTTGTTCCACGCGGATGCGCGTCCAGGCCTTAGAGGAATCGTCTCTCGCTCCCGTTGAAGCGCGCGGCGGCCGCGTTCGCTTTCGCCGACGAACGGCGCGCGCTCCCGCCCGAGATCGAAAGGCGCGCGCTGAAGCGGTCCGGCCGCGCGGGGCCGCCTCAGGCTTGCCAGGGATACGAAGCTGTTGCAAATTGGCGTTGGAGCCGACCGCCGTCTCGGCAACGCTGATTTGCTGTTTCCTCGCCGCTTGGAACAAGCGCTGAATGTTGTCGGTATGGAGGCTCGTTTGAAAGTTGCATTCACACTGGCGCTGGGGGCGGCGGCGGCGCTGTCGGCTATGGTTCTCGCCGGCGCGGGAAGCAAATCGCCGCTATGCCAGGCTCAAGCTGCGCAGCCGATGGCGTCTCGGGTGAGCTTTGCCGAGGATGTCCTCCCGCTTCTGCAATTTCGATGCTCGAGCTGCCATCAGCCGGGTGGAGAAGGATACGAAAAAAGCGGATTGGATTTGACCTCGTATGCGGGCGTGATGAAAGGCACCAAGTTTGGCCCGATGGTGATTCCCGGCGATCCTGAGGCGAGCAACCTGATGAGATTGCTAGATTGGCGCGCCTCGGCGGAAATTCGTATGCCGCATGGAAAGAAACAACTGTCGATCTGCGATCGAGACACCATCCGCACGTGGATTTTTGACGGCGCGAAAGACAACTGAGCCTTGCCGCGGCTTAAGGTCGCGCTTCGCGACTTTCGCAGCCCATTTCGCGCGGCGTCATACGGCGTCTTAACCCGGGTTCGCCGCCGAAGCGGCGCGACCCCTCATCCGGTCGGCCAAGGCCCGTCGAAAGACGGGCGTCTGTCGACGCCCTTTGGCCGACCCCTTTCTCCCGCAAGGGGAAAGGAGGGCGCGTTCGCAACGGCTACTCCGCCGCCTTCTTCATTTCGGGGTAGGCGCAGTTCGCCGCGGCCTCGGCGTTGGCGCGGCGCAGCGGCACGACGCGCGCCTCCTCGAACGGCAGGCCGAGAGCGGTCCACACGTCGACCAGCGCCTCGACCAGCCCCGCGACCTGCGCCTCGGTGTGGCGCGGCGTCGGCGTGATGCGCAGACGCTCCGCCCCCTTGGCGACGGTCGGATAGTTGATCGGCTGGATGTAGATTTCGTGGCGGCGCAGCAAAAGCTCGCTCGC
>Ga0326728_10027216_pt1 | contig 10024 bp, 6 predicted proteins | sample MB3enrmetagenome_FD_207602 | JGI IMG/M metagenome (GOLD analysis project Ga0326728, IMG submission 207602) | Lab enriched peat soil microbial communities from McLean, Ithaca, NY, United States - MB31MN | ecosystem: Environmental > Terrestrial > Soil > Wetlands > Peat | place: USA: New York... | reverse complement strand
GCTGGGCGTGGCGTCCGCGGCCAGGTCGCCGAGCGCGAACTGAATGCCGGCCAGAAAATGTCTCAGAATCCAAGGCTCCCAGAAATCGCTGGCGGTGTGGCCCAACACGCTGTAGAAGACGCGCCCCTGGCCGTAGTTGCGAATCCAACTGACGGCGTAGTCGCCGTCCGGGCGCGAACACCCGACGCAGTTCTGCGGCGTATCGGGGGTCATGGTAAGCAGGATGTGCAGCTTCTCCCGGGAATACGGCGGGGTGGGGAAGCGGAAGAACTCGTCCGTCCAGGGAAATGGATCCGGGCCAATGCCCTCAACCAGCGGGCTCTTGGGGTCGTCCACCTTGATGGTCACCTTCTCGTTGTTGGTGGTGTGAGGGCCGCTGTAGGATCCCAGCATCTCGCCGAACTCGGGCCAATCCAGCGAGGCCCGCCCGGTTCCGTGATAGCCGATCAGGCCGCCGCCCTCGCGCACGTACCGCAGCAGCCCCTCGCGAACTTCCTGCGCATTCAAAATTGGCCCGACGGTGTTGTTCAGGAAGAGTGCGTCGTACTGGCGCAGCTTGTCGTACCGCAGGTTGGCCAGGTCGTTATTAAAGACCGGCTCGTAGGCACCGGTCTGCTTCCCCATGGCCTGTATGGCCACGTTGGAATTTGGCAGCGAGCCGTGCCCGCCGTAAGCGGCCTGCAGGTCTACTACCAGAAGCTTGCGCGGCTTCTTGGGCTGCGCGGGCGCCGTCTTCGGCACCGCGGCCTCAATCTTCTGCCGGGCTTCCGGCGTCGCATTGAAACGCGTCGCGGTGGTCTTCGAGGTCTGGTCCATGGTGTCGCCCAGCGCCACAATCACCATCTTGTCCAGGTAGGCGACCGACTGCGGAATCTCCGCCGGCGCGCCGGTGGTGGTCAGTTCAGTAGGCTTGATGCCCAGCCGGTTCACTTCCCTGAGGAACTCCTCCAACCCCGATGTGCCAGTGAGGTGCAAGCTGATCAGGCGTTCCTTCACCAGCTTCAGTCCGTCCAGCAGCTTGACGTTGTTCGTCATCCACGCGCCGATGTCCGGGCAGACGCCCATGCGCTTACTGCGCCCCTCCAAAGCCTGCATCGCCGTTTTCGCGTCCCGATCCACCAGTGCGACGTTGATGCCGTATTCGTTGGCCAGTTTGTCGATGGCCGCCAGTTGTCCGGCCGCGGGTTCGCTTACGATGGTTTCGACCGCCAGGCTCTTGGCGAACTGAAAAAGTTTGCGCGCCGCCTCTTCGCCGGCCGGAATATCGTGCGTGTAATAGGCCGGCATGGTGACGCCCGCGGAGCGCAGCTTCTGGCGCACGGCCGCGACCTCGGCGTCCGCCAGGTTCCAGTCGAAGTTCCTGGAGATCTCGGCGCTGACCTTCTGCCCCGCGTCCCCTTCGATGCTCTTGGCGCCGGCCGCCGCCGTTTTATCTACGGCCTCGAAGAATGTGGCTTGCGGGAAACTGCTGGCGTGAACTCCTACCCGCCATCCGATCACGGTCCATGCGGCTTGCTGCGCCAAGGCTGGGGCAACCGCTCCGCTCGCCAGCAGGGCGAGCGCCAGGGATAGATTCGTTTTCATATGTTTATACGGATTTCTCAGGCGCATCCGGCACCTCGAAGCGCCAGGGACTGCGCATGGGCTTCGAGAGTCTCTTGTTGGCCTGCTCGTCGTCGATGAACAGTGCTTTCTCCACGTCCCAGAGAAGCTTGCGCTTCAGCCGCACCGCGATGTCGCCGGCCTGGCAAATCATTTCGGCGCGCCACGCGATGTCCACCGGCGATACATTGGCCTCGCCCGTGCGAATGGCGTTGATCAAATTGCCGCGATGGTCGCTGCTGCGGATCACGTGGATTTCGTTGGGCCCGATGGTGGTCTTCATCAGCGATTCGGGGTACGTCTTCATACCCTGCCGGCTGACCCAGATCCAGCCTTCGGTCCCGATCAGCAGGTCGCTGTTGCCCGGCCCGAACTGGTTGAACTGCCGGTGCGCGGTGGTGCCATCCATGAACTTGATCTTTACGCCGTTCGCGTAGGTGTGCTCGATATCGTAGTTGGCGATGGTATCGCGGATATCGTCGTACAACGTGCCGGTGCCCTCGGTGGTGACCGGCAAGGTGTTGTCGGCATCGTTGACCCACTGGGCGATATCGATGTCGTGAATACCCCATCCGCCGGCCAGGTTGCCCAGCCCGTAATCGGAGATGCGCAACCAGATCACCGATGTGCGCAATTTGCTGTATGGCACATACGGCGCCGGCCCCAGCCACATGTCCCAATCGAAGCCCGGCGGGACCGGCTCGGGGACCTCCTGTGGCTGGCGTCCACCGCCGCCCGAGGACGCGATGGCAATAGTCTTGAGCTGGCCAATTCGCCCGTTGCGCACCATTTCGCAGGCATTGCGGAAGTAGAAGCTGGAGCGCTGCTGCGCGCCCCACTGAAATACCACGCCCGACTTCTTTACCACGTCGCGCACGGCCTTGGCGCCCTCGCCGGTGAGCGCGCACGGCTTCTCGTAATACATATGCTTGCCGTGCCTGGCCGCCGCGATTCCCATGAGGGGAGTCCAGCGCTCGCCTGGAGCCATCAGCACGGCGTCGATGTCCTTGCGCTCCAGCAGCTCGCGGAAATCGCTGTACAGAGCGCAGGCCTTATCGCCGTTGCGTGCGTCCACCAGTTGCTTGGCTGCCTGCCGGGCGGTCTCCTGCACGTCGCAGATGGCCACCACGCGCGTGTCGTCCCTTTGCAGGAAGCCGCGCATATCGCCGGTGCCCTGCCTGCCTACGCCGATGCAGCCCAGCGTGATGCGGTCGCTGGGCGGCGGCGCGCCAGCCGCGCCCAGTGCCGACGCCGGAATGATGGTGGGGAACCCCATGACGGCTAACGTTCCCTTGAGGAAACCTCGCCTGTCGGTCCTCTGAGTGTCCATCGGAGAAATACCTCCTGTACTCAGCAGGTATATCACCTCGCAACGCGGCCTGCAACCAAGCCCATGGCCCAGACATGCCAGCGAGTGCCGCGGGCGTCATACCCGCGCTATCATGCAAGCGAGCCGCTTCACGGCTCGAACCGTCGGAAAGGATACTCATGAATCGCATCCTCCTCCTCGCACTTATCGCACTTACGCTGCAGGCTCAGGATTACACGCTCGGCGTAGGGGTTTACCCCGGCGATCCCAAGGAGAACTTCGCGCCGGCCATGCGCATCGATTCCAATAACTACCGCAACCTGGCGCTCGACCGTCCGGCTTATCACTCCTCCAGCTACGATTACAACCTGACCGCCCAGTTGGTGACCGATGGCATCAAGGAAACCGCGCTGCCTCGGTGGATCTCGACCTCGACCAGCGCGCAGGGCGTTCTCGATAAGGTTGAACGCGAGCTCTTTCTCGATGGCAATTGGGTGACCGGTGTGGATCTGCCCGGGCCCAACGCCTGGGTGCAAGTCGAGCTTGCCGGCGGCGCATCCCCGCTCGAAATCGACCGCATCGACATCGACGGTTCCGTCAAGTCGCCCTCCGGCGAACCCGAAATCTGGGCGTGTATGGTCACAGGCTCCAACGATGGCGCCGCCTGGGAGGAACTCGGCCACATGGAAGGCATGGCGCGCCCGTCGGGCGATGTCCGCCCCTCCATCCGGTTCGCTGCGCCCTCGCGCCACCGCCTCTACCGCGTGGCCTTTTCCGACCCGCGCGCAGTCTCCTGGCGCGTCAACGAAGTCTCACTGTTCCGTGGCGGCCATCCCGTCCGTGTGGGCGGCCCGCATCAGTTCTCGAGCGCCTGGAAAAGCGCCGGCGCGGGCGAAGAGTGGGTCTACGTCGACCTCGGCGCACCCTGCACCTTCGACCGCGTCAGGCTCTACTGGATCCGCCGCGCCGTCCAGGGATCGCTCCAGGTATCCGCCGACGCCGTCAACTGGAAATCCGTCGCCGCTCTGCCCGCCTCAGGCTCTGCCGACGACTTGAAGCTCGCTCCGCCCGCGCAAGCCCGCTACGTCCGCGTCCTCATGCAGAAGCCCGCTGCGCCCGAGGGCTACATCCTCAGCGAGATCGAAGTTTTCGGCAAAGGCGGCCCTGTCCCGGAGGCCAAGCCCGGCCCAGAACCTTCCGATCATCGTCTCGAACTCGCCGGCGGCGGGTGGCGCGTCGAGCGCGATTCGCTGGTCAAAGCCGATGGTTTGGCGCTTTCCAAACCCGGCTTCGCCGATTCCAACTGGGTGGTGGCCACGGTCCCCGGCACGGTGCTGGTGAGCTACCTCAACGCCGGCGCCATCCCCGACCCCAATTTCTCCGACAACCAGAACATGGTCTCCGACTCGTTTTTCCAGGCGGACTTCTGGTACCGCAACGAGTTCTCCCTTCCGCCCGCGTTTTCCGGCAAGCAGGTCTGGCTCAACTTCGACGGCATCAACTGGAAAGCTGAAGTCTTCCTCAACGGCGAGAAGCTCGGCCGCATCGACGGCGCCTTCATACGCGGCCGCTTCGATGTGACTTCCAAGCTCCTGGCGGGCGGGAAAAACGCCCTCGCCGTGCGCATCCTCAAAACCGCCAACCCAGGCAGCGTCAAGGAGAAGACTTTTCAAAGTACCGGCAAGAACGGCGGCGCACTCGGCGCCGATGATCCTACCTTCCACGCGTCCGTCGGCTGGGATTGGATCCCCACCATCCACGGCCGTGAAACCGGCATCTGGAACCGCGTCTATCTGGAAGCCACCGGCCCCGTGACCGTGGAGAATCCGTTTGTCAACTCGACTCTGCCGCTCCCCGATACCACCCGCGCCACCGTCGCCATCTCGGTCACGCTCGACAATCACTCCGCCACCCCCGTCTCCGGGACCCTGCGCGGACGCTTCGGCACGGAGTCCTTCGATCTCCCCGTCACTCTCGAAGCGTCCCAGGCGAAATTGGTGAAACACACTTTGCAAATCGCCAACCCGAAGTTGTGGTGGCCTGCCGGATACGGTCAGCCCAACCTCTATGACGTGAACCTGCAATTCGAAACCGCCCCCAATGCCGTTTCCGACGCCAAGAGTTTCCAGGCGGGCGTGCGGCAGTTCACCTACAGCGAAGCAGGCGGCGCGCTAAGAATGTGGATCAACGGCCGCCGCTTCATTCCCAGGGGAGGCAATTGGGGCTTCGGCGAATCGATGCTGCGCTACCGTGCCCGCGAATACGACACCGCCGTGCGCTACCACGCGGAAATGAACTTCAACATGATCCGCAACTGGGTGGGCCAGATCGGCGAGGACGAGTTCTACGACGCCTGCGACCGCCATGGTGTCGTCGTGTGGCAGGATTTCTGGCTGGCCAATCCCTGGGATGGCCCCGATCCCGACGACGATGCCATGTTCCTGCGCAACGTCCAGGACTACGTGCTGCGCATCCGCAACCACCCCTCCATCGGCCTCTACGTGGGCCGCAACGAGGGCTTTCCGCCCAAGCCCATCGACGACGGCATCCGCGCCACGCTCGACGGTCTCCATCCGGGCATGCACTACATCCCCAGCTCGGCCGACGGCGCAGTGAGCGGCCACGGTCCCTACCAGGTTCAGCCCATCAAGTTCTACTTCGCGCAACGCGCCACTCCGAAATTCCACAGCGAGATGGGTATGCCCAACGTGGTCACCCTCGACAGCCTGCGCCTCATGATGCCGGAATCCGCCCTGTGGCCGCAGGGCGCAATCTGGGGTCTCCACGACTTCACCGCTGCCAGCGCGCAAAACGGCGACAGCTTCCGCGCGCGCATCGAAAAGAGCTATGGCCCCGCCGACAACGTAGCCGATTGGCTCTGGCTGGCCCAGTTCGTAAACTACGAAGGCTACCGCGCCATGTTCGAGGCGCAGAGCACCCACCGCATGGGCCTGCTCATCTGGATGAGCCATTCGTGCTGGCCGTCGTTCGTCTGGCAGACCTACGATTACTACTTCGAGCCGACAGCCGCCTACTTCGGCGCCAAGAAAGCCTCCGAGCCTCTGCACATCCAGTGGAACGCCGCCAGCGATGACATCGAAGTGGTCAACTACAGCGCCGGCGCGGTGGCCGGCCTCACCGCCCGCGTTCAGCTCATCAATTCCGATGGGGCGGTGAGGTGGGAGAAGTCCGCCGCCCTCGATAGCGCCGAAGACAGCATGGCCGCGCCCTTCAAGATGGAGTACCCCGCGGGTCTCACGCCCGTCCATTTCATCCGCCTGGAACTCAGGCAGGGAGGGAAACTGGTTTCCGACAACTTCTACTGGCGCGGAGTGGAAGAAGAAAACTATCGCGCGCTGCGAACGTTGCCGAAGGTCGCGATTGGCGCAGCCACCACCAGCGACCGCCGGGGCGAACGGTGGTTCCTCACTACTACGCTCACCAACGCGTCACAGACTCCGGCGCTGATGGTGCGTCTGAAAGCCGTCCGCGAGAAGACTGGAGACCGCATCCTCCCCGCCATCTACAGCGACGGTTACGTGGCCTTGATGCCGGGTGAAAAGAGGGCAGTCACGACTGAGCTGCGCGATGCCGACGCGCGCGGCGAGAAACCACGAATCGTGGTGGAAGGGTTCAACGTCGCGAGCGCAGGGAACTGAGCGCTTCCGAGCCGGGGGCCCGAAGCTGGGTTCCGGACGTGCGAAGCTATTGGATATGAAGGCGACGATCGAACTACCCGAGCCGGTATTCCAGACCCTGCTGGCCCTGGCCGAGCAGCAGGGTTCCAGCCTTCAAGCTGTGATACTCGAGGCAATCAAGAAAGAAATCGCACCTGGCCCAACGCCGGATAAAAGGCGGCATCGTGTGTCATTGCCACTCGTTCGCTCCAGACACCCTGGTTCGTTGCGCTCACTGACCAACGCCGAGGTCGATGACATTCTCGGCTGATAGCGGGCGCCTTCCCGACGTCAACGTCCGGATCGCAATTGCCGCGGACAGGCATGTACATCACGACATTGCACGCCAGTGGTTCGATTCCGCCGTCGCCCCGGTCTGCTTCTGTCGCGTCACCCAGATGGCGTTCCTCCTAAGTGGCTAAATGGAGAACAGCAGCGGCCTGAGGGGTGTATGTCGGCTCTAAGCTGCGTCGGAGACAGAGTCCGCCGGCGGCAGGCCGCCCCAGATCAACACGTCGGGGCAGAGATCCACGCCGTCCGGGAACACGAGGGTCCCTGCCTCCACCCGAAACTGTCGAAACCGCTCCGGACTATTGCGGATATCGGCAAAAACCGGCCCCGTGAGGTGTTCCGCCAGGTCGCGCTCGATTACCCGGCCGTCTGTCAGTTTGAGTCGAACGCCGTAGCCGTCGAGGGGCGCGGCCTCCTGAATGCGTACTAACTTCATGCCGCCTTCATTCTGTTCCAGCCCATCCGAGAACCATGGCCAATGCTGGTCTCGGGCTCGGGGCTCGTCGCTGTTGAATAGGAAAGTCCGGTCTCATTCGCCAGCCTGCCTAAGGACTGCCACGTGTGTTTTTGCCGACAAACTGAATCCTGAATAGCTAAGATGTTCGAGTAACGGTTCGATCCGAGGAATCCGGCCTTCTACTTTCGCGCGCAAGAGGATTCCCAGCGTACCTGTGAAGGTCAACTTCATCGCCTCGGCGTGCAATCGCGCAAGTCGCTCATCCAGGATCACCACGGCGCCTGGAACCTGCGTTCCTAACGCCAGAACTTGCTTTTCCCCGGCGCCCAGATCCGCCGCGGTGGGCACCCTGCCTAACCCTTCTGGGGCCTGAACCGTCAGCCAGGGCAGTGCGCGGACGTCCGGCAAATCGACACCAATCGCCCGGCCGCGCTCTAATTCATCCACCACGGCGGGCGGAGTGATGGTTCGGGTATAGAACTCGGGCAGCAAATGCAGGAAACCGATCTGGTGCAGGTACTGGATCGGCGAGGTGTCACAGATCGCGTCAGGCACTCTTGAAATCGTGGATCAGTTCCTCTTCAGTGAGGTCGAACGTGTTTACACCATAATCCGCTAGGTGGCTGAGGAAATATGGTTTCGGCACGCCGGCAAGCTGCGCAGCCGCCCCCGATGAGAGCTGGCCCATCTCGTACAGCTTGACGGCCGCAGCGAGGCGAATCCTGGACGCAAGAACTTCCGGCGTCGCCTTCAAGGCAAGCAGAATCTCATCCGGTATGGAAAACGTGACCTGACTCATTGGTGGCCCGTTCCTATTCTACCGCGGTATGATCGAGCGGCGCGATGCCGACACGCGGGGCGAGAGGCCCCGCATCGTAGTGGAAGGGTTCAACGTCGCGAGCAGCGAGAACTGAGCAGCCAAAGATCCGCCAGTACGCGCGCGGCTGGAGCATCGGCGGCAAGGATGTCGGCAACAGTTGTCCGTCTTGGTGTATACTGGATGCACCTGAGGGGCAAACTGGGATACCTTCAGTCAACACTCACCAAAAAGGACAATCTACATGAAGCGATTTACGGTAACTCTGTTGATGATGGCGCTCAGCGCCGGGATGCTGCTGGCACAAGCTCAAACCAAGGCCGCGGATACAAAGAAGCCGGCGGCTTCGGCCAATGCCGCCAGCGATGAGCTCAAGCAGATCGAAAACGATTGGGTGGATGCGTCGAAGACCAAGAACGCGGAAAAGCTAGGGGACATTCTCGCCGATAGCTGGGTGGCACTTGGCTGGGACGGCCAGCGGACGGACAAGGCCAAGGCCCTGGCGGAAATGAAGACGCCTGGCAATTCGCTGGATACCATTGAAATGGGTCCCATGACCGTTCGTATTTTCGGTAACACCGCTGTGGTAACCGGAAGCGATACCGAAAAGAGCATGGAGAACGGCAAAGATACCAGCGGCAAGTACGTTTGGACGGATGTCTTCGTAAAGCAGAACGGCAAGTGGAGGGCGGTAGCGTCGCAATCCACCAGGGTGCCCAAGTAGCCCGCTAACCGCTCGCCCATCGGAAGGCCAAGAGGGCTCGTTGATCGTGGGCAAGCTAAAGCATCCCCCACCAATGGTGCATTCTCGCGCTAAAATCTTCAGTGATGAATCGCACTATCGGCTCGCTTATTCTGTTCGCGGCCTTCGGCGCCGCGGCGTTCGCCCAGCCTGAGGTGATGGCTTGGGGTAACCTGACCGGCCTGCGCGTCGATGGCCACCTGCTCGAGCTCAGCACCAGCATGTGCGTAGCCCAGCCTGAATTGGCGGGGGTGAGTTGCACTGGCCGCGAGAAACAGCAGAACAGCTACTCCCGCAACGGCAAGACCGAAACCGTCACCGTCCAGATGCGCACCCCGCGCGAGTTCCGCGAACCTGGGAGCGCCGGCTGGATAATGGCTGCCACCGAAGTGGTGGAAGACACTGGCCCCGCCACCGCCAAAGTCGATCTCGAGTTCACTTCGCCCGCCGAGGCCGACATCGGTGGCGCCTTCCTCGGCATCGAACTCCCCGCCCCGGTCTTTTCCGGCGGCTCCGTCGAGCTAATCGATCCCGACCCGCCCACCGCCGCGCGGACGTCTCTCGCCGCCGGCGAGGCCGAGCAGAATGAGTACCTGCGCGCCACCGCCACGGGCGCGCGCTTCATATCCCGCACGCGCCAGATTGAGGTGACGTTCAACGAGCCGACCCAAATTATCGTCCGCGACGACCGCCGCAAGGGCAGCTACAACCTCCAGGTCCTGCTGGCCGTGCTGACGGGCAAAACCACGGCCGGGCAGACCGGCAAGAAGAGCTTCTCTTTCAAAGTCACCGGCGAGATCGACAAGAACCCGGTCGATATTACCCTCGATGCCTCGCATCCCGGCCAGTTGTTCGATGGATTCGGCGGCAACTTTCGCCTCCAGAACGCTCGTACCGACCCCCAGGTTATCGACTACTCCCTGGAGAACATCCGCGTGGCGTGGGGCCGCGTTGAGATGCCCTGGTTCCTTTGGCACCCCGAGGAAGCCACCGATCCTCTAGCCGCCGCCCGGGCCGGCAACGTGAATCCGCGAGTTGTGCAAGCCATGGAGATGGCCCGCAGGCTGGCGCAAAAAGGAATGCCGGTCATAGTGAGCGCGTGGCACCCGCCCAGTTGGGCCGTCCTCGG
>Ga0326728_10027214_pt1 | contig 10025 bp, 7 predicted proteins | sample MB3enrmetagenome_FD_207602 | JGI IMG/M metagenome (GOLD analysis project Ga0326728, IMG submission 207602) | Lab enriched peat soil microbial communities from McLean, Ithaca, NY, United States - MB31MN | ecosystem: Environmental > Terrestrial > Soil > Wetlands > Peat | place: USA: New York... | reverse complement strand
GTTCGGCCGCGCGCAGCGCGGCGCCGGTGTCGGTGGTGAAGAACGGGTTGCCGGTGCCGCCGGCGAGAAGGATGACGCGACGCTTGACGAGATGGGCGAGCGCCGCCTGGCGCGAATAGGGTTGGCACAGCGAAGGCATCGCCACCGCCGAGAGGACGCGCGCCGGTTGGCCGATCCGCTCGAGCGCGCCTTCCATCGCCAGCGCGTTCATCACGGTGGCGAGCATGCCGATCGAATCGGCGCGCGCGCGCTCGATGCCCTTGTCGGCGCCGAGCAGGCCGCGAAAGAAATTGCCGCCTCCGACCACCACCGCGACCTGGACGCCGAGGTCCGCCGCGGCTTTCAGATCGGCGGCGATGCGCTGCAGCGTCGGCGCGTCGAGGCCGAAGGAATCGGGCCCCATCAGCGCTTCGCCCGAGAGTTTGACGACGACGCGGCCGAACATCGGTCTGGCGGGCGGGCTGTCGCTCAACGCTCATCTCCTCATCGAATCGACCGGCCGATGCGAAAAGGGCGGCCACGCGGGCCGCCCGGATGATTCGCCAGCTTAACTCGGTTCAGCCGGTTTTTCGACGCCTTCGCCGAGGGCGAAGCGAACGAAGCCGCGAACCGCGATCGGCGCGCCGACCGTCTTCTCCGCTTCCTTGACCGCCTGGGCGACCGATTTGGCGGGGTCGTGGACGAAGGGCTGATCGAGCAGGCAGACCTCCTTGTAATAGGTCTTGAGCCCGGACTCGACGATCTTCTCCAGCACCTGGGGCGGCTTGCCGGCGTTCTTTTCCGTGAGCACCGATCTTTCGCGCGCGATGGTCGCCGGATCGATTCCCCGCGGGTCGAGCGCGAGGGGGCTGGCGGCGGCGACGTGCATCGCCATCCGACGGCCGAACGCGGCCAAAGCGTCGTGGTCGCCGGTCGATTCGAGCGCGACGAGAACGCCGATGCGGCCGAGGCCGTCGGCGATCTGGCTGTGGACGTAGCTGCCGATGGCGCCGTGCGCGACATGCAGCCCTTGGGCGCGGCGCAGCGCGATGTTCTCGCCGATGGTGGCGACGGCGTTGGCGATGGCGTCGGCGACCGTGCCGCCGCCGGGGTAATGGGCGGCCTTGACCGCCTCCGCGTCGACGTCCGCGCCCTTGTCGAGGGCGACCGCGAGGACGCCGCGCGCCAGCGCCTGGAAGTCGTCGTTGCGGGCGACGAAGTCGGTTTCCGAGTTCACTTCGACGACGACGCCGAAATTGGCTTCGACCGCGACGCCGACCAAGCCTTCCGCGGCGACGCGGCCGCTCTTCTTGGCCGCCTTGGACAAGCCCTTCTTGCGCAGCCAGTCGATCGCCGCTTCGATGTCGCCGGCCGTCGCGGCGAGCGCGGTCTTGCAGTCCATCATGCCGGCGCCGGTCTTCTCGCGCAGGTCTTTGACTAGCGCGGCGGTGATTGTGGCCATGGCGTTGTTCCCCAGAATGGAAGCGAACGAAGCAGCGGGCGAAGCCCGCCGGAAGAGGGGTCGCGCCGTCAGGCGCTGCCGGCGAAGGCGGCGCTCGCGCGCCGACCGCTCGCCTCTTGTCCCGCTCCCGCAACGGGAGAGGGGAAACCGATGCTGCGGCCGATCACGCCGCGGCGGTGAGCGTGCGCGCCTGATCGACCCAATGATCCCTGGCGACGCGGCCGCTCAACTTGAGATCGGCGTCGAGCTTGTCGGACTCGTCCTGGGTCATCGCGGCGATCTGCCAATAATGGAACACGCCGTGATCGTTGAGCTTCTTGACGATCTGCGGGCCGACGCCGGCGAGCTTGGCGAGATCGTCGGGGGCGCCGCGCGGGGCGGTCAGCAGCTCGAAACGCTCGGCCCCGGAGGCCTCGGGTTCGCCGGGTTCGGGCAGCGGCTCGGCGATCGGCGCCTCGGCGGCGCCGAGGTCGACGCCGGCGGCGCCCTGGCTGCGCGAAATGCCGTCGATCGCCGCGCGCGCGACGAGGTCGCAATAGAGCTGGATGGCGCGGCTGGCGTCGTCGTTGCCGGGAACGGGCAGCGTGATGCCGTCGGGATCGCTGTTGGTGTCGAGGATGGCGATGACCGGGATCTTGAGCCGGTTGGCCTCCTTGATCGCGAGCGCCTCCTTGTTGCTGTCGACGACGAACACCAGGTCGGGCACGCCGCCCATGTCCTTGATGCCGCCGAGCGCCTTTTCCAGCTTCTCGCGCTCGCGCGACAGCATCAGGCGCTCCTTCTTGGTCAGGCCCTTGGCGCCTTCGCCGAGCATCTCGTCGAGTTTGCGCAGCCGCGAAATCGAGGCCGAAATGGTCTTCCAGTTGGTGAGCGTGCCGCCGAGCCAGCGGGAATTGACGAAATATTGCGCCGAGCGCTTGGCGGCCTCGGCGATTTCGGCCGCCGCCTGGCGCTTGGTGCCGACGAACAGCACCCGCCCGCCCTTGGCGACGGTGTCGGAGACGGTCTTCAACGCGTGGTGCAGCAGCGGCACGGTCTGGGCGAGATCGATGATGTGGATGGAATTGCGGACGCCGTAGATATACGGCGCCATCTTGGGGTTCCAGCGATGCGACTGGTGGCCGAAATGCGCGCCCGACTCGAGGAGCTGGCGCATGGTGAATTCAGGCAGAGCCATGAAAAGGTTCCTCTCCGGTTGAGCCTCGGCGGATCGATGAGGCGAGGAAATCCCCGCCACCGGAGCGAACCCTTATAAGCAGGGCGCGCGAAGATCCGCCTGTGGAATGCGCGGGGGATACAGGAGGGCGGGGCGAAAGGCAAGCGCGCGGGCGAATGGTAGACGCCGCCAGCGCCGCGAAAATCGCCCTCGCGCGCGGGGCGGACGACAGCCGAGTTGAAGAGCAACCGCGGCAAATTTCCGCGCGAGGTGTCGACGCATTCTGGCGGCTTCGAGGGTTTGGCAAGACGATGCGCCTGCCGGCGAGCTTGGTCGGCTTTCGGCAGAAAGCGCCGTCGACCTCATGGAAACGAAGGGCGATTATATCTTTTACAAACCAAGCGACAAATTACCCTCGTTTCGTGTAGCCTCGGGCTCACGACGAGGGATCGTCACACTGCGATCTGAGCGGCGCTGCAACGCCAGGCTCGATCAAGGCACGCCGGAAATCATCCGTCGGCTAGGTCACTCTAGCCGAAGGGGTCGATTTTATCATGGCAAATCCGCTTCCGAGCAATACACTCATTGGTGCGGCGTTTTCCCCCGATTTTTCAGGCGAGAATATTTTTCGAAGCCGCTGTAGGGTCGGCCACAACGAATCAAAGCGGGGTCGCAGGGAGATGCGCGATGCAGACGTGCGAGGCGCGGTCCGGTGCCGCCTCGCCGCCGTTCATTATGGCGACAGCAACACTCGTATCGTCGAGGAAATGGGCGTCTGGTCGTCGTCTGTACGCATCGATATTGCCATCATCAACGGCGAGCTGACAGGGATCGAACTTAAGAGCGACCGGGACACGTTAGGACGGCTCCCGCTTCAAGCGGATTTATACAGCCGAGTCTTTGACAGAGTCGAACTGGTCGCTGGCGCACGCCATGTTCAAAAGGCGATGTCCTTTGTTCCTGATTGGTGGAAAATCACCATCGCCACGATGACTGATGGATGCGTCGAATTGGCAGACGCGCGACCGGGAAGCGCAAACCCCGCTCCCGATCCATATTTAGTCGCACAGCTTCTCTGGAAAAACGAAGCGATCGAAGTGCTGGAATCGTTCGGGCTGGCGGTCGGCTGGCGCAGCAAGCGCATCAAATTGTTACATGAGCGCCTAGCCGCCGAGCTGCCCTTTACCGTCTTATCCGAAAGCGTCAGACTTGCCTTGAAGAGACGTGACGGATGGTTACGGAAGCCGCTCGGCAACCAAGGCCAGATGGCGCTCGATGCCTAGCTCAACCCAAGTAGCGCGGTTACCGGCCCCTGGCGCGCCCGCTGCAATTTTTGCGATACGATCGTCAGCTTGGCAGTCCTTAAGGCCCCCGAAGAGAGGATCGGCTACAAGAGCTTTTGCGTGAGCGCGGTATTGGGTCTCCATGGTTTTGCCGGATGGTCCAGTTGTCCGAACTCCCTTCATGATGATCCAATTTGGATCAGTCGCGTATCGCACGCTCACGGTGGCCCTCACCATCGCGACCCCCGGTGGTTCAGCCATATCAGGATGGATTGTCGTCCAATCACCATAGTCGATCGGGTACGCGAGGTGCGGACGAACAGCTTGCCACAGCGACCAGTCTCGGCGTGGTACGTTGTTTCTTCCAACGTGAAGAGTTGTGTAATCCTTTGGAGCGGAAGACGCGGAAAGTGCAATCGATCCCCACGCCGAGGCTGTTGGCGCGTGGGTTTTGATCGAATGAAGCACGAAAGGATGGAACGAGCCGGGATCATAGTCGGCTGCGTGACCAGCGCTTATGACAAGATCGACATCGGATGTTTTCCATGCATTGTTTGCAATCCACATAGCGACATTAGGTAACTGAGCAAGAGACGATTTGATGAGGACGCGGGGTCCATGTTTATTTAGCAGACCTTGTACTATCTTGACATAAACGGGATCGGCATTTGATGATATCGCGGGGATGGCGGTTATTCTACCAGATTGAAGGGAATTGAACAGAGAGACATATGTGTGCGGGGAGCCCGTCACTTCGAAATTATACGATCCATCGAGCGCAAGCGTTCGTGGTGCCCACGATGCTTGGAGTTTCGCGGCAAAGGTCGCTGGTGGGTCGGCTGTGACATGGAAAACTGGAAAAATCCTTTGCTTTGCGGTGTCGGGCAATTTTCCAAGAGCGTCAGCTTCGCCGGCCTTGCTGCGAAGCATCGGAACATATCGGTAAGCCATTGGGTTTCTCTTTTCCGCGCCAGTTAATGGCGCTTTTCGTTCTTGCCATTAGCTTGTTCGTGCGGCTGCGCCGGCGGCTTTGACTTATGCCGCGCGACCTTCGCCAGCGTCGCGTCGAAACGTTCCTCTGATTCGTCGCAGCCGAGAGCGCGCGCGGCGTCAGTGAATTTGTTCGTTGACTCTCGGCTCCATGTGGTGATTTCCTAGATGGCATGGCTAGGTTATTCCTATTCGCTGACGAAGCGGGGGACTTCACGTTCAACCGCAATCCCAATGTTAGCGAATTTTACGTGATTTGCACATTCACTTCCGATTCATGCGCCGTCGGTGAACAGCTTTTAGAACTGCGTCGTCACCTTGCCTGGCAAAAAATTGAAATGGGCGATTTTTTCCATGCCTCGACAGATCGTCAACAAGTGCGCAATCATGTGTTCAATGTCGTTTCAAACGCCAACATAGAAATACAAGCGACAATTATGGAAAAATCCAAAGCCCAACCGCAAGTCCGAATTTCCGAACATCGGTTTTATAAATATGGCTGGCACTACCATTTTAAGAATTCCTCAAACCTATATCTGAACAAACTCACGGAGCTTCATCTTACAGTTGCCTCTATTGGCACGAAGCGCAAAAAACTTGAATTCGAAGACGCTGTCAGAGATGTAATAAGTCAGAAAATTACAAACAAGCCCTTGCGCGTATCGTTTTGGCCCTGTCACAGTGACCCATGCCTGTGGGCTGCCGACTATTGCACTTGGGCTATTCAAAGAAAATACGAATCAGGCGGAAGAGATGTTCGATCATACAACCTTATCAAGGCTAAAATTACATATGAATATGATTTATGGGCGCGTGGAACAATACATTATTACTAGAAAAAGGTGCGGCCGCACTCCCAACTACCTCTCACGAGAAGCGCCCCATGGGCTCTTATCATCGGGTGCCAACCGCGTCCTAATTATGCACATCTAAGCTATTCTGTCAATAGAATCAATGCCTTTCATTAACAGGATGCGTTAGTTCCCTGATATGTCAACCGCTTGCCAAAGATATCTTAAGAGCGCTTTGGCCGAGCGCCGAACGGTTCGAGTAGCGGAAATCGAACTCGGCGACATAGCGATGCAGATGGTTTTCGCTGCAATGCTGGTAAACGCCTTTCATGCCGCGCTTGAAAATCGAGTAGTAGCCCTCGACCGTGTTCGTATTGACCTTCACGCCGGTCTTGCGTTCGGTATAGCCATATTCGCCGCCCTTAAGAGTTCGCCTCGGTGAGCGTGACCAGCCCAAGGAGCGTCCCGGAGTTCGGGCAATACGCCTCCCACACCAAGCTGTCGGGATCGCGTCTCAGGTCCACCACGCAGGGCGCCCGATCGCGACAGCTCAGGCAATGTCGCTGAAGTTCGGCGAAGATCTCCGGGTACTCGCGTTGGATCGCGGCGGGGTCGAGCTCCAGCAGCCTCATCCGGCGCCGCAGGAGATTGTCGCCCTCGTCCGACGTCGTCGCCTTGCCCGTCGAACCCTCGTCGCCGATCGGCATCGAACGCTCCCGCGTTTTCGCGGCCCAACCACGCGGTCAAAAACCGCCGTCGCGCAATGACGTGAATCAAACCCGCGGGGCGGCCCCGCTTCACCGCCGCCGCGCCGCCAGGGCCGCGAGAATCGCCCGCGCGCGCGGGGCGGCGAACAGCGTCTCGACGTCGAGGGCGCATCGGCGCCGCCAGTTGGGGCGCTCGCGGTCGGTTCCGGGCAGGTTGGCGGCGTTTCGCTCCCCCGCGAGGTCGTCGAGCTGCGCGCTCGCCAGCAGCGAGCCGGCGCCGGCGAGGAAGGCGTGGACGGCGGCGGCGAATTCGTCGGACATCGGCGCCGCGAGGTCCGCTCCTTGGTCGACTAGGCCCAGGCCGACCAGGGCCGCCTCGAGAGCGCGCTTTTCGCTCGCGCGCTCGGCGAGCTCAGCCTGCGCGCCCTCGAGGCCGACGAGCCCGAGGCTCAGGCGCTCGGCGATGTCGGCGCCCAGCCACCAGCCCGCCAGCGTCGGCAGGTCGTGCGTCGCCACGCAGGCGATCGACAGCGCGGGATAGGCGGCGGGCTCGGAAAAGTCGGCGCCGCGCCGCTCGAACCACAACACCCGCATGCCGAGGACGTCGGCGCGCGCCAGCGCGTCGCGAAAACCCTCGGGCACGGTGCCGAGGTCCTCGCCGACGACCATGCAGGCGCTGCGCTGGCTCTCCAGCGCGATGTGGCCGAGGAGATCGTCGAGGGGATAGGAAAGGTAGGCGCCTTCGGCCGGCTTGGCGCCGTCGGGCACGACGAACAGGCGCGTCAGGCCCATCGCGTGATCGATGCGCAGCATGCCGGCGCAGCGCATGTTGGCGGCGAGCAGCGCCGAGAAGCCGCGCCAGCCGTCGCGCGCCGAGGCGATCGGGTCGGGCGGCGGGACGTTCCACACCTGCCCCTGCGCCGAGAACGGGTCGGGCGGCGCGCCGACGCTGACGCCTTGCGCGAGTTCGCCAGCGCGCGCCCAACTCTCCGCGCCGTCGGGCGCCGCGCCGACGGCGAGGTCGCGATAGAGCCCGATGTCGAGCCCGGCGGCCTTGGCGCGCGCCGCCGCGCCGGCAAGTTGCCGGTCGGCGAGCCATTGCGCGAACAGGGCGAAGGCGACCGCATCGGCGCGCTCGCGCGCCTTGTCTTCCAGCGCCTTCGGCTCGCCGTCGCGCAGCGCTTGCGGCCAGCGGCGCCAGTCTTCGCCCTGGCGTTCTTCCGCGATCGCCTGAAAGATGGCGAAGCGCCGCAGCGCCTCGCCGCCTTCGCCGACGAAGCGCGCGTAGTCGGCGGCGAGCGAATCGTCGGGGCGGGCGACGCGCGCGCGCTCGAAGGCGGAAAAGCGCGCTTGCAGCGCCGCGCGCTTGATCGCCCACACCGCCTCGTAATCGACCAATTCTCGGCTCGCCGCGATTTCGCGCGCCAGCGCGGCGTCGATCGCGCCGTCGCGCGGCAGCCCGGCTTCGTCGAGAACGTCGATGTGGATGGGATCGACAAAGCGCCGGTCGGAGGGGTGGTAGGGGCTGCAGCGCGCGCGGTTCGACTCGAACATCGCGTGCAGCGGACTGACGCCGAAAAAGGCGGCGCCGGCGCGCCCGGCCAATTCGCCGGCGAGGCCGAGCGCGGTCAAATCGCCGATCCCCTGATCGCCTGCGGCGCGGCGCAGGGCGTAGAGCTGGGCGGCGAGGCCGAAGCGTCGGCGCAGCGCGCCCCTCGCGCCGTAGGCCTCGGGCGGCGCGACGGTCAGCGCGCATTCGACGCCGTCGAGGATGAGACGATGGCGGCCGATCGGCAGTTCCGGCAGGGCGATCTCGCGCTCGGCGATCGTGCGGCCGTCGGCGAGCTGGCGGCGTCGCAGCTCGCTCGCCGCGGCGCGCCAGGCGATCGTCCGTCCGTCCTCGGCGACGAGGGTCGGCTCGATCGGGCGCTCGGGCGCGGCCGGGTCGGCGCGCGCGGGAGCGGACAGCGCGCGATCGAACCGCCGCACCAGCGAGAACGGCAGGCGGCGCGCGCCGGTCTCGTCGACGAGACGCGCCAGGCTCTCGCGCAGCGCGGCCTGCGAGCCGACCGGCAGCCGCAGCGCCGTCAGCAGCGCCAGCTTGGTCTCCGGCGAGACGACCGTGCGCCGTCCCGCGACGTCCCACCAATCGGCGGAAATCCCGGCGGCGTCGGCCAGAGCGTCGATCTCGCGCGCGTCGGGCGGGCGCAGCCGAGTCACGCCGGCCGGCGCGTCGGCTTCGGCAAGGACCAGCGTCGCGCGCGCGCCGATGCGGGCGCGGTCGGCGATCGGCAGGGAAACGTCGGCGAGCGAGTCGTCGCTGGCGTCGACGAGCGTCCGCCACGCCTTGCCCTCTCTCGGCGGCGGCAGAATCAGCGAGGCCGCCCGCGCGCCGCGGTTGAAGGCGAGGGCGACGCGATCGACCCCGCCCGGCGCCGGCGCCGCGAGGACCGCGACCAAAATGTCGCCGTCGTCCGCCTGCCATTGCTCGGGCGAGGCCAGCGGCCCCTCGGCGTCGCGCCATTCGACGTCGGGCAGGCCGCTGTCGTCGAACGGCTGTCCGCTCAACCAGGCCGCGCGGCCGAGCGCGGGATGGTCGCGCCGCGCCTTGGCGAGGCGTCCGGCAAAGGCGATCAGCGCCGGGTCGGCATGGCGCCAGTCGATCCAGGAGATCGCGTTGTCCTGGGCGTAGGCGTTGTTGTTGCCGTGTTGGCTGTGGCCGAGTTCCGAGCCCATCGTCAACATCGGCGTTCCCCGCGCCAGCAACGGCAGCGCGAGCAGATTGCGCACGTCGCGCGCGCGCGCCGCCTGGACCGCGGCGTCGTCGCTGGGGCCCTCGACGCCATGGTTCCACGAGAGATTGTCGCTGGCGCCGTCGCGATTGTGCTCGCCGTTGGCTTCGTTGTGCTTGTGCGCGTAGGCGACGAGGTCGGCGAGCGTGAAGCCGTCGTGCGCGGCGACGTAGTTGACGCTTCTCGCCGGCGAGGGCGCGGCGCCAAAAACGTCGCGCGAACCGGCCAGACGCGTCGCCAGTTCGCCGCGCATCCGCGCGTCGCCGCGCCAGAAGCGGCGCGCCGCGTCGCGGAAGCGGTCGTTCCATTCGCCCCAGCTCTCGGGGAAGGCGCCCAGGCGATAGCCGTCCGGGCCGACGTCCCAGGGCTCGGCGATCAGCTTGGCTTGCCCGAGAACGGAATCCCCGGCGATCGCCGCAAAGATCGGCGCGTGCGGATCGAACCCGTGGGCGCGCCGACCGAGCGCGACGGCGAGGTCGAAGCGGAAACCGTCGAGCCCGCCGAAGACCATCCAGCGCCGCAGCGCCGCCAACGCCATGCGCACGACGACGGGAGAATCGAGCGCGAGGCAATTGCCGCAGCCCATGTCATTGACGTAGCGCGCGGCGTCGTCGGGCGCGAGACGAAAGTACGCCGCGTTGTCGAGGCCGCGATACGACAGGGTCGGCCCGAACTCATCGCTTTCGCCGTTGTGGTTGAGGACGACGTCGAGGATCGCCTCCAGCCCGGCGGCGTGCAGGGCGTCGGTCGCCGCGCGCACCTCCGGCCAGCCGCCCGGCGCGAGCCGCGGGTCGGGCGCGCCGAGCACGACGGGATTGTAGCCCCAGGCGTTGGCGAGGCCGAGCGCCGGCAGATGGCGCTCGTC
>Ga0326728_10027212_pt1 | contig 10025 bp, 7 predicted proteins | sample MB3enrmetagenome_FD_207602 | JGI IMG/M metagenome (GOLD analysis project Ga0326728, IMG submission 207602) | Lab enriched peat soil microbial communities from McLean, Ithaca, NY, United States - MB31MN | ecosystem: Environmental > Terrestrial > Soil > Wetlands > Peat | place: USA: New York... | reverse complement strand
AACGGGGTTTTACGGACTGAGAAAACTCGTCCGGAATGGCACGAAGCGTCAGGGCACGACTTCAGTCGTGCCGAAAAAGCAACAAAGAAGCGTGGGCTTTAGCCCCTGCGGAATTTGATCTCTGGATGCCCAAACTCTTAGAGTTATGAGTTTGAGACGAAAAAGTAAACGCAGGAAAGAACTGCGAATCAGATCAGAATTCTGATAGAAGGATTACAAGAAGCCATGCCCGTTTCAAAGATCATCTCCAGTCAACTCGAGAACGCCTCCTGGATTCGCCGCATGTTTGAGGAAGGCGTCCGCATGAAGCGCGAGCGCGGCGCCGATGCTGTCTTCGATTTCTCCCTCGGCAACCCCGATCTTGAGCCGCCCGCCGCGGTGCTGGATGCCCTCCGCCGCGTTGTGGCCGCCAATCGCCCCGGCTCCCACGGCTACATGCCCAATCCCGGCTACCCCGAAGCCCGCGAGGCCGTCGCCCGCAAGCTGCGCAACGAAACCGGCCTGCCCTTCACAGCCGAAGACGTCTTCATGACCGTCGGCGCGGCAGGCGCCTGCAACGTGCTTCTCAAGTCGATTCTCGATCCCGGCGACGAAGTCATCGTTCTGCTGCCCTACTTTGCCGAGTACCAGTTTTACATTGCCAACCACGGCGGCCGCATGGTTCAGGTGGAAACCGACGAAACCTTCCTGCCTGTCGTCGAACGCATCCGCGCGGCCATCACCCCCCGCACCCGCGCCATCCTTCTCAACACGCCTAATAACCCCACCGGCCGCGTCTACCCTGAAAGCGTTCTGCGCGACCTCGAGGCAATGCTGGCCGAAGTCGCCCAGCCCATCGTCGTCATCAGCGACGAGCCCTACAAGTGCTTCGTCTATGACGGCAAGCGCCAGCCCGAAGTGTCGTCCTTCATCGCCAATACAGCCATTACAAGTTCGTGGTCCAAGTCCCAGGGCTTGCCCGGCGAGCGCATCGGCTATCTGGCCCTCTCGCCGCGCATTGCGGATGCTGCGCCCTTGCGCGCCGCCTGCGCCTTCAGTAATCGCATCTTGGGCTTCGTCAGCGCGCCCGCCATCTGGCAGTGGGTCATGATGGAAACCGCCGAAGTGGTAGTGGACGCATCTTCCTACGAGCAAAAGCGCAACGTCCTTTGCGATGCCCTCCAGAAGATCGGCTACGAAGTGCGGCCGCCCGAGGGCGCCTTCTACATCTTCCTCAAGACGCCCATCCCCGACGACGTGGAATTCACCCGGCTCCTTGCCGCCGAAGGCGTGCTTGCCGTTCCCGGCGTCGGCTTCGGCCGCTCCGGCTACGTTCGCCTCTCGCTGACCATTCCCTTGGAGCGTATCGAGAAATCGATTGCCGGATTCGAGCGCGCATTCCGCTCCGTCCCCCGTTAGAATCTTCACAAACGCGGGTTTCACACGCTGCGGAAAAACTCGTCGAACCCGCCTCAACAGCTTTGTTTTGTAGCAGGACTGCACTTCAGCGGGTGCCCCACCCTCGCCGCGTTTTTGTTTTTGCGGCTAGGGTGGGATAGCACGATGCCCGCATTACAGAAACTGCGATAATGCTTTAGGCATTCGCAGCCGAATAAGCGTCAGGGCACGACTTTAGTCGTGCTGAAAGCCTTCTGCAATCAACGTGGGCCTTAGCCCCTGAGGGAATGCTTCTCCCGCTCAATCACAATCGGGCAACGGCTCGACGGGAATAGCAAAAAAGGAAAATATTCTATGATGTTAGACATGCGAAAGTGGCGGAATTGGCAGACGCACCAGCCTTAGGAGCTGGCGGAGAAATCCATGAGGGTTCGAGTCCCTCCTTTCGCACCATCCTTCTTTCTGAACAGCGATACCCGAAGGGCACTATCCTTCGGGTATTGCTGTCTGCAGAGCGGAATTACATTCTGTCGAAACGGTGAAGAATGTGATCCACAATGTGGTTCGCCTTTTCAATGTGATCCATCGCATGATGCTTCAGTCCATGCGCAAAACCATTGTCCTCTTCGCGGTTCAGATCGTCCCAGGCCGCGGTTCCCGCTTCGCGCGCCTTGCGGAAACGGTTGCTCGGAGTAATGCCGGCATCGATCGGCGGATGATCGCGAAGATCCTTGCCATCCTCAATCGCGGCTTCCTTGATCTCGCGAATGGCGGCATCGATCTCATCGATCGCATGTTGCGACTCGTCGTCGATTCGCTCATTGGGAGTCAACTTGTCCAGATACGCGCGCATCAGGCGAAGATCGCTTAAAGCGTGCATGTACGCAGGGTGCCTGCCAGGAACCTGGGCATTGGAAGGCATGGTTCCTATCGCAAAGATGGCGGCAGCAATAGCTCCGAAAATCAATGTCTTGCCAAACTTCATTGAGTCGTTCCTCCGGTGGTATAGCGCTTGGTTGGTCGTCGGTAATTCCGTTTTACTGGCAGGCTGAATAGTGTCTGCAACGGTTAGGACACCATCCGCGGTGAAAAGTTGTCAAGCTAGAGGACTCGCCCTCGTCACCTCGCCCCCGCCAGAGTAATCTGGAGAAATCATGAGCACACCCGCACAGCCGCAAATGAACCTCGTCCAGACCCCCGACTACCGCGAGTCCTACGCCAATAGCGTGCAGATTCGCGTCAGCGTTTGGGATTTCCAGTTGATCTTCGGCCTCGCAGCCCCCGACTCTCCCGAGCAGATCACCATCCGCAGCCACTCGGGCATTTTTCTCAGCCCCCAGCAGGCCAAGGCCCTCTGGAACATGCTTGGACAGAACCTGGCCCAGTACGAGCACGCTTTTGGCACGCTTAACCTGGAGCCGCAGGCCCAGGCCTTCCAGCAAGGACCCGTCAACTAGAGATCCGGTCGCTTGAAGTTGTACTAATGTTGGGTGCCCCACCCTCGGCGCGCCTTTGTTCTTGCGCCTAGGGTGGGAAACCACGAACCCTCAGGTACGGAATCACGCGGTCAAAGCCCTCAACCAGGGAGCGATCCATTGCATCTCAAGAGCATTTTCAAGCCGCGGCTGGACGCGCCTCTACCCGCCTGGATGATCTTCCCGGTGGTCTTCGCGGCCCTTTACGCCAGCCACTTCACCCTCCTCCGCCTGCCCTACTACTGGGACGAAGCCGGCTACTACATCCCTGCCGCCTGGGATTTCTTCCGCACCGGCTCGCTCGTTCCCTTCAGCACGCTGACCAACGCCCATCCGCCCCTGCCCAGCATCTATCTGGCCCTCTGGTGGAAGGCCTCCGGCTTCCTTCCCGAAGTCACCCGCACATCCGTCGTCATCGTCGCCGCCTTCGGCCTCACCGCCGTCTGGCGTCTGGCCATGCGTCTGGTCGGCGTGCCCGCGGTCGCCTTCTGGACCGTCGTTCTCACAGCTCTCTATCCCGTCTGGTTTGCCCAGAGCACCCTCGCCCACGCCGACATCTTTGCCGCCGCCTGCACCCTCTGGGGCTTGGTCTACGTCCTGCCCCCGCTGAGCCGCGAGCTGCCCCGCCAGCCCTGGATCGCCGCCATCTGGTTCTCCCTGGCCGCGCTCTCCAAGGAAACCGCCATCGTTGTCCCGCTCACCCTGGCCCTCGTCAGCCTTGTCGAAAGCCGCCGCGCCCCCGGTCGCTCCCGGACCCGCCTCTGGAGCGAGGCCGCTTGGCTCGTCGCCTGCCTCTTGCCGCTCGCCGCCTGGTACGCCTTCCACTACTGCAAAACCGGCTTCCTCTTCGGCAATCCCGAGTTCCTCCGCTACAACGCCCAGGCCAACCTCTCGCCCTTCCGCATCCTCTCCGCCTTCGGCTACCGCGTCCTCCATCTCACCGCGCACATGAACCTGTTTCTGCCGGTCGGCATCGCCCTTGCGGCCCTCATCCTCGACCCGCTTCCCGACTCGGCACAATTGCCAGGTGCCCCATCCTTGCGCCTTGTTTCCAGCGCAAAGGTGGCAGACCAAAACTCTCAGCTCCGCCCCACCATCGAGCCCGCCGCCCTGCGCCGCATCCTGTTTCTCCTCCTGGCCAACGCTCTCTTCTTCAGCGTTCTCGGCGGCGCGCTGCTCACCCGCTACCTGCTGCCCATGTATCCGCTGGTGCTGCTTCTGGTCGTAACCACCTTTTATCGTCGTGTCCCTTACTGGCACGCCCTGGCCGTCTTCTCCGCGACGGTCTTCATCCTGGGGCTCTTCCTCAATCCCCCCTACCGCTTCGCCCCGGAAGACAATCTGGCCTATGCCCGCGTCATCCGCCTCCATCAGGCCGGCATTGCGGAGCTTGAAAAGCGCTATCCCGGCTCGACCGTTCTCTCCGCCTGGCCCGTCAGCGACGAGCTTCTCCGCCCCGAGCTCGGCTATCTCGATCAGCCCTTCGCCGTCTACCACTTAGAGGACTTCACCGCCGAGCAGATCGCCCGCGCCGCCCAGGAGCCGGAAAAATACTCCGCCGCCCTTGTCTTCAGCACCAAGTACGACCCGCCCTCGCTGCCCTTGAGTCTCGGCCCCCGCGCCGAAGCCGTCGACGAGCGCTACTTTGGCCTCCACCACGATCTCCCGCCCGAGCAGATCGCCCTCCAGCTCCACGGCGACCTCGTCTGGAAGCAGCAAGACCACGGCCAATGGATAGCCCTCATCCGCTTCAGTCGCCAGTACGACGCCCGCATGGGGAGAATGGAAGATCTCATCGCAATGAGAAATCGCTGGTAGGTCAGGGCTTTAAACGCTGCGGAGAATCGTATTCAAAATGGCACGAAGCGTCAGGGCACGACTGGTAGGTCAGGGCTTTAGCCCTGACTGCCGCAGGTGCCGCAAAATCGATGGGGCTTTAGCCCCTGAGGGAATGCCTTATGTGAAATTGGACTTAATCAGAGCTTCCCTGAGCCGCCTGAGTCGAGGTAACCGCATTGCCGGCAACTGAATTGATCATCTTGATTGCCAGCTCCGCGTACTAGACCTCAAAAGCGACTCTTCCTGGAATTGGGCTCCGATCTCCGGTGTGTAACGCGTCAGGCGATTTTTGCCGTCCCGCTTGGCTGCATACATGGCGCAGTCTGCCTGGCGGATCAGAGCCTCAGCATCGGCGGCGCTCTCCGGATAGATGCTGATGCCGATGCTGCCGCTGATGGTGATCTCGTTTCCTTCGATGCGGAATGGAGTGAAGAGAGCCTTTAACAGGCTGGCGGCGATGCGCTCCGTCTCCTCCTCCGCGCGGATGTCTTTGAGAATGACCATGAACTCGTCGCCACCCTGGCGGGCGACAATGTCAAATTGGCGGACCCGCTTGCGCAAACGCTCAGCGACCTGCACCAGCAGAACATCGCCGATGGAGTGACCAAAGGTGTCGTTGACGACCTTGAAGCCATCCAGATCGATAAAGAGCAGGCCGATCAAGCCTCCGCCAATGGTTTGATCCATGAGAACAGAGAGCTTCTCCGTCACCATGCGGCGGTTGGGCAGTCCAGTAAGAGGGTCCTGAAGCGATTCGACGACTGCGGCGTCACGAGCTCTTTGCAGCTCCACTTGACGATGCTGCAGATCGGAGATATCGATCGCCGTGGTCTCGTAGATCGTTCCCTTGGGCGTGTCGACGGGGGTGATGTTCATCAGAAGGTGCAAGTGACTGCCGTCAACGCGGCGTATCGCGGTGTCGCGATTGCTCTGCATCTCCTTTTTGAGCAGGGATTTGCGCAGTTCCTCGCGCTCCTCCGGATCGGCCTCGAAATCCCAATAGGAACGGTCTGCAAGCTCCTCGCGCGAGTTGAAGCCCATCAAGCGGATGAAGGCCATATTGAAATCGATGAACGAACCATCGGGGCGCCAACGGAAGACCGGCGCAAGATTGCGCTCGAAGAGCCTCTGATACTGGGTGGCGAGTTGCAACTCGCTCTCCATCGAGGCGCGAATAATCTCGGTTTGCTTGCGGACGGTTCGGCGCAGCATCACCACCCAGATCAACACCGCGAAGACGAAGGCAACCAGGGTGCCTGCCACCACGAGGAGATGCTGGATCGAGAACCATCCATTGCGGTCGACGGCGATATCGGAGGGGGATTGAAGCAGCAGTTGAAAGGACTCCTGCGGTTTCACGTTCTCTCTGCGCATCGCCGCAACTCCGGTCAATTCGACATAGGATCCATTGGGCAGGCCGGCCATCTGGCTGGTGGCGCCGTTGGTGAACAACCGCGCGCTGAAACTCTCCTTCCCCGCGGAAAAATAGTAGATTTGCTCGGAAGCACGATTGTCGTGGCCGACCAGACGGGCCTTCAGACGCACCCGGTACCCGTAGAGCGAGAGTCGCACAATCTCGAAAGCGGTCACATCCCTGGGGGCGATGTAATCCTTCGATGAGTTTGGCGCGAGGAATACGAACGAGTTGTAGAGCGTAACCGGAGTCAATTCGCCATCGCCGGGATAGCCCACCACGTCTACTAGGTCACCGGGATGCAGCGTACTGGTGTCAAAAGCCTTTACGCTTGTGCTTCCTGACGCATCTTGAAGCACAGCTTGCCCAGGGGACTCCCATGTCACCCTGCCGCGAACATGTACGGGGTGAAGAAAGCGCTGATTGAAGGCCGCCAGGCGCAAGCTGGAGATAGGCGAGGCCGGAGAGGTGTAGTTAACGACCGGCGCATTGTCCGTCTTTTCAACATCCTCGAGTCGATTGAGGTAGATCTGCACACCCCCCATCTTTCCCGAGGCGTCAACGTGGATCCCGCAGACGCCCTTCAGCCGGACAGTCGATCCGATGAGGCTCAGCGACGCGAAGTCCGGCGGGTGAGGCATGATGACCCAGGCCATCGATCTGCCGTCATAGATTTGATAGCAGACACGGTCCATGAATTGATAGCAGGGGCGCAGCACGCCTTCGGTGCTGACGAATTCGCTTACGGCAGCGCCGGCGTTCAGATCGGAGAGGCTGAGGGAATGCGCTGGAGGAAGCTCGGTCGAGCCGAGAAGATGCACGGCTGGATGCGTCAGGTAAGGGCCCGTAGGGCTAATGACGGCATCCGCATCCAGGCGAATGCGGGAGAAGGGAGGATAGCTCGCCGACGAGCTGGGAAGAGAGATGAAGACCGCACCGGTGGAGTCCTGCACGAAGAGAATCTTCCAAACGGAATCATAGTAGGTGATGATCCCTTGCAACTCGACGGGGTAAGACTGACCGATGTGGCTTGTTCCCAACTGTTGAATCTCTCGAACGGTCCGCAACGGCCTTTGCTCCGGTGCAGCTTGGGTGCCAGGCTGAGAGACGAAGAGAAGAACAAACAGAGGCAGAAGACGAAGAGCAGCCTTGGTGCAAACGCCATACCGTTTCTGAACTGACACGCCTTGTTCCTTCATCGTTTTATGACCGTCTGAGCCGCTGATGGAAGCTCCGAACAACTTTATTCCTCCGGGCAAGAAATCCATTAGGGGCAACGGCCCTAATGGATTTCGTTGTACTATAAGCCCCCTTCGGCTCCGCTCAGGGCAGTTGCTTGTATCTGGGAAAGCAGAAGCAAACAATCCGGTTGCACAATAGCAAGCCGAAACAGATGCCACTTCCACCAAACTGCTGAAGGCGCAGGTTATGCTTCATTCCTGGTATTCCCCTATCGGCAGAAACGACGATTCTATTTAGACCAGTTTGGCTGTTGGTGCAGAGTTGATTTCAGATTTCCCCATCCCTGAATCGCTCCTTGATTCAAGGATGCGAAACCATGAAAAAGTGCATATCCGATCGCCTGGCGTACGCTTTGCTCAAGCCATAGATTGCACGGGCTTTCCCCTTCGAACACTCCGGGCTCTTTGCTGGCCGCAGCTTGTCGGAACCAACTCGATCCCGGCCTGATCGGCTTCTGCTTTCGGCAAGTGACGCCCGCCGCAAGAACGCATGGATCTGTCCATCGGCGCCAAAATGAAGCCTGTCCTTTGTCGCGATCGGGGCTTGACATGGTTATTTGTACATTGTATATATACATTCAACAATGAAACGCGAGCCCACACTCCGTATCGATTCCAGCTCGCCCGTACCTGTCTACCGCCAGGTCGTCGACAATCTTCGCTCGCTCCTTGTCGAAGGCGCGCTGCAGCCGGGCGACAGCCTTCCCACCGTGCGCGAACTCGGCCTCGAGCTCGGCGTGCATTTCAACACCATCGCGGAGGCATACAGACTGCTGGCCGCAGAGGGCTGGCTCGACCTGCGTCGCCGCCGCGGCGCCGTCGTCATCGAGCGAGCCATCCCGGAGCAACAACCCCAAGCAGCCGCGCAGTTCAGCCACAGCCTCCGCCAGCTCATCGCTCAAGCACGCACCGAAGGCCTGCCTGTGCGCGCCATCCGCAACGAACTGGAACGCCTCATTCGGGAGCTCTCTGCATGACTTTGCAATCTTCAACCATTCTCTTCCTCGCTGGACTCTGCGCTATCTCCGTCTTCCATCTATGGACCTCGCGCATCAATCAGTTCTACTTCTTTGCGCGAACGGTTCCTTCCAGCTTTGCCAGCACGCCTGGCGCGCTGCGCATTACGCAAAGGTACAGACGGAACGTCCTGGCAGGCCTTGCCGCATCGATACTCACCTTCCTTGCCCTGGTGTTTTTCGTGCGCCTGCCGGTCTTTTCCTGTTTTGTCATTGCTCTAACCGTCCAGCTTCTGAACGATACGATTGCTTTTAGCCTCGCCCATCGCGACACCGGCCTTGCCCTTGCTGACCTTCCGCAGGATCCTGTTGCCAGAGACGCGGATTCTCCGGAATCGGATCGCCGCATTGTCGTCGCGCCGCTGCTCGCGATGAGCGCTTCCGGCAGGCCCGCCTTGCTGGCGATGCTTCTGCCCCTGTGCGCCGCCGGCCTCTTGTGGATTGCTTCCCTGGCCCTGATGCACATGAGCTTTTCCGCTTTGGCAAACGCCGTCGACGCAAACGGAGGAGCATTTCTGAGCGGATTGGGAACAGGCCTGCTGACAGCCAGTTGCGGACTCTTCCTGCTTCTCCGCTACGCGGCGCGAAGTCGCACTCCTCTGGCTCGTTTCACGGTGCGCAGTTGCGTGCTGTTGGCCTGGATCGGCGCCGCCGCTCTCGCCGCCACATTTCTTTCCATCTCCTTGCACATAGCTTTCACTCCGAACATGAAGCGAGTTATCCTGGCGGCGATATTCGGCTTTGGTATTCTCCGCGTTCTTTATGCCTGGACGCGCACAAATCTGTTTACCCCGCCGCAAGTCGAGCAAAACGGCGATCAGTTCTGGCGCTGTGGACTCTTCTATTGCAACCCCTCCGACCCTGCCATCTTCATTCAGAAGCGAAGCGGGCCGGGCTACACCCTGAACTTTGCCAACTTCCTCTCCTGGCTGCTCGCCTTTTTGTTTGTCGCCGACATAGGATTCTTGTTTTTCATCGACATCTTTCACAAAGTATGGTGATGAGAGGCGAGTGACGCCTGTAACATAGGTGCTGTTCGAGTCAACGTTGTGAAGGGACTCCATTCCGTTCACGCAAAAACTGCGTCAAGAAAGGGAAACTGACTTCGATGAAGACCTTCGTTCATGTCTTGTTGTGCCTTTCATTGCTTGTAACTGCTGCCGGAGCGCAGGATAAGAAGGCCACCGGCCTTCCGCCCCTGATCGATCGAGAACTGATCTTCGGCAATCCCGAAATTGCCGCCGCGCAGCTCTCCCCGAATGGACAGTACATCGCTTTTGTAAAGCCCTGGAAAGATACCCTCAACGTATGGGTGAAGGCTGTTGGCGAGCCATTCAGTGCCGCCCGGATGCTGACCACGGAAAGCAAGCGGCCCATCGCCGGGTATTTCTGGACGCGCGATAGCAGGTACATCCTCTACGTCAAAGACAACGACGGCGACGAGAATTACAACGTCTATGCGGTGGACCCATCGGCAGTTCCAGCCGCGGGCGCCCAGGCTCCGGCCTCTCGCGATCTCACCGGCCTCAAGGGCGTGCGCGTGATTCTATACGAGGCGCCCAAGAGCGACCCGGATATTGTCTATATCGGACTCAACGACCGCGATAAGGCCTGGCACGATCTCTACAAGCTGAGGATTTCGACCGGCGAAAAGACCCTCCTG
>Ga0326728_10027211_pt1 | contig 10025 bp, 7 predicted proteins | sample MB3enrmetagenome_FD_207602 | JGI IMG/M metagenome (GOLD analysis project Ga0326728, IMG submission 207602) | Lab enriched peat soil microbial communities from McLean, Ithaca, NY, United States - MB31MN | ecosystem: Environmental > Terrestrial > Soil > Wetlands > Peat | place: USA: New York... | reverse complement strand
GGCATGGCGCAGATGGTGGTGACCGACCACGAGACGCTCTGGCGCGATGGCGGGGAGAGCTTCACTTTTCGCACCCGGGCCGCCCCCGGCAAAGGCGGCGACCAGGGCGCCTACGACTATGCCCGGCTGATGCAGGACCAGCTCGGCTTCGTCTATGGCCCGTACAATAACTTCACGGACTTCGCGCCGGTGAACGAGTTCTGGGATTTCGACCTGGTCGCCCGCGACCCGCACAACCAGCTCGAGCACGCCTGGATGCGCTGCTATGCGCCCAAACCGGCGCGCGCGGTCGAGTACTGCGCCCGGCTGGCCCCGCAAATTCAGGCCAAGTTCCACTTCAGCACCGCCTATTGCGACGTCCACACCGCCGTGGCGCCGTGGCACCGGGTGGACTACGACCCGCGCGTGCCCGGCGCCGGGACCTTCGCGGCGGTTTTTTATTCCTTTGGCGAAATCATGCTCCTCCAAAAGCGGGCGTGGAACGGCCCGGTTTATTCCGAAGGCAATTATCATTGTTTTTACATGGGCCTGACCGACGGCAACTATGGCCAGGACCAAAGCTACCGTCCGGCCGAGAACCCGTGGCTGGTCGATTTCGATCTGCGCCGGATGCACCCGCTGGGCTGCAATTTCGGCATGGGCAGCCTGGACATGTTTTACGCCGGTGCCCCGCCGCCCCGGGGCACGCCCGAGGAGCGGGAGGCCGAACTTGATCGTTTCCTGGCCGCGACGGTCGCCTTCGGGCACCCGGGGTTTCTGGTGATGGAAGGGGGCTACGGCCATGCGCTGCGGAGCTACTATATGCTCCAGCAGCTTGCCAGCCGCTATTGCCTGGCAGACGCCCAGGACATCCGATACGTCACCGCCGAAGGGCAGCTCCTGGACACCAGCCGGGCCGTGGCTGGCGGCGCCTTCCGCCGTTCCCAAGTCGTCACCCGCTATGCCGATGGCACCGTCACCGCCGCCAACGGCAGCCGCACCGAGCGCCTCCGTTGCCTGGCCTTCGGCCGCAACCTCGATCTGCCGCCCAACGGTTACGCCGGCTGGACGAGCGATGGCACGGTGGAGGTGATGAGCGGCGACGCCAACGGCCACCGCTGCGATTACGCCGCCACTCCGGCCTATCTTTACGTGGATGGCCGCGGCGCCTTCGCCCGCTTTGCCAAAGCCGCCGGCAACGGCCCCGGCGTGTGCCGCATCCTGCCCAATGGCCAATATGAAGTCATCCTTTACCAGAATGCCGACTGCGGCTTTGCCATCACCGCCGCCTCCGCCGTCGCCCTGGACCAGGACAACCACGAACTCGGCCCGGCCCAGCTTCGCGTCCAGGACAGCCTAACCTACGTGACGCCCGTCAAAGGGGCGTTCAGTTGCCGGCTGAGGGGCGAGTGAGGAAATTGACATTCTACGCCGGGGAGGCCATGAAGGTGGCGGCAAATCAAAACCAATGCTGGCGTCGATTGCGATTTTCCTGGCGGTGATGGTGACGCTGAACCTGATCGGCCTGACGATCGCCGCTTATTTGCTTCTCCGCAGGAAGTGACTGTGGTAGAAACGGGCTCCGTATGGACCAGACTTTCACCTTCCGGGTCAACGGCCAGGCGCGCACCGTGACGACGGACCCGGAGCGTCCGCTGTTGCAGGTGTTGCGGGAGGAGCTGCAACTGACCGGGCCCAAGTATGGTTGCGGGGAGGGCCAGTGCCACGCCTGCACGGTGCTCATCAATGGCAAAACCACGCCCTCGTGCATCACCCCCGTGCACAACGCCGACCAGCAGTCCATCCAGACCATCGAAGGGCTGGCCCAAGGGGGGCGGCTGCACCCGGTCCAGGAGGCTTTCCTGGCGGAGGGGGCGTTTCAATGCGGCTACTGCACGCCGGGGATGATCCTGGCCGTGGTGGAGTTGCTGGACCAGAGCCCGAAACCGGATGACGCCGAGATTCGCACGCGCCTGCAGGGCCACCTGTGCCGCTGCTGCAACTATCCAAAGGTGATCAAGGCCATCCATCGCGCGGCGGGCCAAGTCTAAAGGTGGAAGGAGAATCCGCATGAACGATGAGCCAATGAACCCGGAGGCCGGGGAGGCCGGCGAGGCGGAGGCAGTCGAGGCAGTGGGATACGATTTCGGCTTAAGCCGGCGCGGGTTCGTACAGGTCCTGGGCGCGGGACTGCTGGTGGCGGTGAGCGCGGCGCCGGCGCTGGGGCAGCGGCGCGGGGGGCGATTTGGCGGCGAGGGGGCGCGCACGATTGCGGCCCGAATCCACTTCGGCAAGGACGGGAGCATTACGGTCCTGACCGGCAAGGTAGAGGCGGGCCAAGGGGCGCGCGCGGAGCTTAGCCAGGCGGCCGCCGAGGAATTGCGCGTGCCGGCCAGCCGGCTCGAGCTGGTGATGAGCGACACCGGGTTGACGCCGGATGACGGCGTCACCGCGGGCAGCGGCAGCACGCCGCGAACGGTGCCGGCCGTGCGGCGAGGTGCGGCCGCGGCGCGGCAGGCGTTAGTGGATTGGGCCTGCCGGCAGTGGGGCGTCGAAGCCGGCGCGGTGGAGGTGCGGGAGGGAAAGGCAGTCCATGGCGCGAGCCAGCGCGCCCTCAGCTACGCGGACCTGGCTGCCAGTGAGGACGGGCCCAAGGCGCTGCAGCAGGCGCCGGCCTCGGGCGTGGCCCTCACGCCCGTGAAGGAGTGGAAGGTGCTGGGCCGGCCCCTGCCCCGGCCCAATGGGCGGGACATCGTGACCGGCGCTCACAAGTACCCGTCGGACATCATCCGGCCCGGCATGTTTTACGGCAAGGTCCTGCGCCCGCCCGCCTACGGGGCGAAGCTGACGGCCATCGACCTTGGACCGGCCAAGGCGATGAAGGACGTGGTGGCCGTGCGGGACGAGCAGTTTGTGGGTGTGGCCGCGCCGACGACCTTCGGAGCCGAACAGGCGCTGGCGGCCATTGCCAAGACCGCGCAATGGGAGCGGGTCCCGCATCCCTCGAGCAAAGAACTCTTTGCCCACCTCAAGGAGAGCGCGCGCGGCGGGCTGCCGGCCAACCCGTTCCAGGAGCAACTCGCCCAGGCCAGGCAGGTGCTGCGCCAGACGTACGAGGTGGCCTACGCCCAGCACGCCCCACTGGAACCCCGCGCGGCGGTGGCCGAATGGTCGGACGGCCGGCTGACCGTCTGGACCGGCTCGCAGAATCCTTCTGGGTGCCGCTCGGAACTGGCGCGCGCCTTCCATCTCGCGGAAGACCGGGTGCGAGTGATCGTCCCCGACTTCGGCGGTGGTTTCGGGGGCAAGCACACCGGCGAGGCTGGCGTCGAGGCCGCCCGTCTGGCCCAGGCGGCCGGACGCCCGGTTTCGTTGCGCTGGACGCGCGGCGAGGAATTCACCTGGGCCTACTTCCGTCCGGCGGCCCTGATCGCCATTGAAGCATCGCTCGACGCGCAAGGCTCCTTGACCTCATGGCACTGCACAAATGTGAACTCGGGCGGCTCGGCCCTGGAGACGCCGTATCGGGCGGGCAAGAGCCGCTGCCAATTCGTGCCCGCGGATGGCCCGTTGCGCCAAGGGTCCTACCGCGCCCTGGCCGCCACGGCCAATACCTTTGCGCGCGAGTGTTTCATGGACGAACTGGCGGCGGCCGCGGGCGCCGACCCGCTCCAATTCCGGCTGGCCCATCTTGAAAACGCCCGCCTGCGCGCCGTCCTCGAGGCCGCCGCGCGGCGCTTTGGCTGGCAGGAAGCGGCCGCGAACAAGACCCCGAACCGTGGCGTCGGGCTGGCTTGCGGCACCGAAAAGGGCTCTTACCTGGCCGCCTGCGCCGAGGTCGAGGCCAATCGGGTGGAGAACCAGCTCGTCGTGCGCCGGGTCACGGAGGTATTCGAGTGCGGCCCCGTTTTGAATCCCGACAACCTGGCGGCGCAGGCCGCCGGCGCCCTGATCATGGGGCTGGGTCCGGCCCTGCGCGAGGAAATGCGCTTCCAGAACGGCGAGGTCCTCAATCCCACCTTCCGCAAGTACCAGGTGCCTCGCTTTCAGGATGTGCCCGAACTGGACATTCACTTCCTGGACCGTCCCGACCTTGACCCGGCCGGCGCCGGTGAGACGCCCATCATTGCGATCGCGCCGGCGGTAGCCAACGCCCTGTTCCGCGCGACCGGACAGCGCGCCCGGACCATGCCCCTGCTGCACGCCAACTGGGCCGACTGATTGCGCCCCTCCGGGGCGAGGGCGGGGTCCGTGCCCGACACTTTTGATCTTGCCCCTTTTCCCTCGCCACTCGTCACTTGTCACTCGTCACTTGCCACTCATCACTCGTCCCTCGTCCCTCGTCCCTCGTCCCTCCTCAACCCCGGTCTCTGCCCGCGGGCCTGGGCGGCCCAAAACTCCTGTTCAACGGCGGCGTAGATGCCGTAAAGCCCCCGCGCATCCCGGTCTCGCGAGACGCGAATCCAGTAATCGGGCTTGCCGGGCTTTGGCGCTTCGAGAAAGCGGGCGCCCTCCCGCCGTATCACTTGGGTCACTGGCCGGTCCGTGCCGTCCGGGTTGAGGATGCCGAAATCACTGTTTTCGTTCAGGCGAAAGCCGCCGGGATACCACCAGAAGAAGACGCCGTCGGCGCCGGATTCGCGCAACATGCGATAGAAATCCGAGGAGAAGCGGGCTTGGAAGGCCTGTTTTTCCGGGTCGGGGGCGTTGTGGTTGGCGTCCCAGGCGTTGTAACCCATCTCGGCCCAAACCAGCGGCTTGTCGGGGTCGCAGAGGCGGGCGTAGGCGGCGGTGAACTCACCGGCCTTGACCCGCTCCCAGTCCCCGATTCGCCCGTAGGCTTCGGGCTCCCATACATCCACGAAGATGAGGTCGTTGCCCGCCATCCGGTAGAACTCGATAAGTTCCTTCATTTCCTTCCACTGAAAGTCCATCGGGGTGCCGGGGCGGAGGGATTGATTGACCCGCAGGCCGAGTTTTTGGCACCGGCGGAAGAAATCGAGCAGGTTCTGGGCCCGAAGCGATTCATGATCGATGAAAATGCTCACGGCGTTTAGATTCATGGCCTTGACGCGGCCCAAGTCGCGCTCGATTACCGCCGGGTCATAGGCGCCGCGTCCGAGCCAATGCTCGAAGAAATGGTGGTTGGCGACGCCCAGGCCGGTCGATGGCATGTCGTCGTCCATGGGCGTGAAGATGGCCCAGGCGCCGCCGCGCAACGGGGGCGCGAGATGGACGACCAGCGCGGCCACGGCGCCCCGGTAATCGCCCGTCCGGCTATCATAGGCCCCGAGCAGAGGTTCCCACCGAAAGGGCCGGTCCTGGTTGAAGCCGATGCCTCGGGGCCGCGGGTGCAGGCCCAGGAGGCCGGCGCGGGCGTTGGCGGCGGCGCCATCCGAGCTTTGCGCATGGGGATTCAGAAGAACCGCCCCTTCCGCAGCCCGCTCCCAGGGTTCCAGCGGCTCTTTCTGGTGGTCGGCCCGGACCAATACCGGGGTGGTGATGTCGAAGAACTGGTAAGCCGGTGAGAGCGATTCCAGGAGTGGGACCGAGGACAGTGGGGGCGCCTCGTTGCCAAAGGGATTGGGCGCCGTGCCCAACTCGGCAAAGCTGGAAATCCAAAGGCCCCGAATCAAGTAGCGGGGCGATTCCCAGGCGGGGGCGCGCAAGGCCAGCAGGTCGCCGCCGGCCTTGAGATAGCCCTCGATTGCCGGCGCGCTGAGAGCCGGCGGGGACCGCGCCGCGGGAAGCATGAGCAGTGGATAACGCCCGGGCGTCAGGCGCGCCGGATTGGTCAGGACCCCCGTGCCGATGACCTCCGGCTCATAGCCGGAGGCCTCGATTAAGGCGGCCAAGCGCCTCTCCAAGGCCGGTTCGGGGCCGAGCGGGATTTCTGAGAACAGCGCCGCCCGCGGCGGCCCGGGCGGAGGCCCTTGCGCCGCCTCGGCGGCCATGGGCAGGCACACGATCGCCAGGCAAAGAGCCGCAAGCGTCAGGGCCGGCTGTCTTGTCCAAGAAAGCCGCATCCGGGTTATCTGGTCCGGTAAGCGCGCCGGCTGCGGCCCGCGAGAGGGCCGGCCGCGGTGCCGGAGGACAACTGCCTCGTCGGGTATGGCGTGGAGCCTTAGGCAGGCGAGGCTTTCATCCGGAGTCATGGTCTGATGGTAGGCGAGGCGGCCTCATTTCCCAGCCGGAAACCGGGTCTGGTTAAAGGGGTCGCGCCATTAAACGCCGGAACCGCCTATTGAATCACACCCCGGCTCGGGCGGCGGATCGGAGGTGCCGGGCGCAGCGTCTGGTTTTGCCCCGGGGCGTCTGGCAATGGCCCGAGCCGAGCAAGGGCGAACTCTGCGCTTTCTTTCGCCTTGCCGATCTTGCCGGGTGAGGGAGCGGTGGACGGGAACCGGATCGGACGGCCAATCAAGAACGCAGGCGCGGAGAACGCACAGAGAGAAACGCCGTTGCGGCCCTTGCCCGGCACTTTTAGACCCCGGTTCCAAAGTATCTGGACGTTGCTGTGCAGTGACGAGCAAAAACATCGGTGGCCGCGCCGCTTTGCTCGTCACTCCCACGCGGCGTGTCCGGTTACCTCTGAACCGAGGTCTAACACACCTCGGTCCCGCTGTGCGCTTGCGTGTTGGGCTGGGGCGGCGTAGGCTCGCGGCATACGGACTCGTTGCCATGAAATCGCAGGCGCTTCCTCCCCGGCGGGGACTGCTGGCCCGGAGCCGGCGGTTGGGGTTTACGTTGATTGAGTTGCTGGTCGTGATTGCCATCATCGCCGTTCTGGCCAGCATGCTCTTGCCCGCGCTGTCGCGCGCCAAGGCGAGGGCCAAGGCCATCAAGTGCCTGAGCAACGTCCGGGAAATGTGCCTGAGTTACAACCTTTACTCCCACGACAACAAAGACGAGGTGGTGACGCTTTACCTGTTCACTACGGCCCCGGCCGGGGCGCTCTACCCGGGTTCGGTCACCTGGTGGGCGGACATTTTGCGGCCCTACCTGGCGGGGACGAACGTGCTGATCTGTCCCAGCGTGCTGGGCGGGGTTGCGTCTGTGGCCGGGGGGCCGGGCGGCCTGGGTGTGGCCTTGAGCCATCCCGAGCTTTCGGCGTGGTCCACAGATTGGCGGCCCAACTTGTCCTGGCTCAACCACCCGGTCAAGAAGGCGCCCTTTGTGGACGCGGGCCTGATCGGCAACCCGCGCGAACCCAACCCGGACAAATGGGTCGAGGTGCCCGACGAGCAGGCACTCTATTGGCGCGTGCCCTCCAACCAAGGCTATTACGACGACGACCCCGAACGGGCCGTGGGCCGCCACCTGAGGCGCTGCAACGCCGGCTTCGCCGACGGTCATGCCGAGACGATACGCGTCAGCGCCCTCGGCCTCCAATACTACCCCGGCGTGGCGCCCAACGGCAAGGCCGCCACCGGCATAGCGTGGCTCGGCGGCAATGGCCTGTTCGACGATCGCTGGATGTGGTCCTGGGGCCAGTGACGAGGCGCGCTTACACCTTCTTGCATGGCCCCTCCCGCCAATCCTAATCTCACCAAAAATCTGGCGGTCGCGGGCTTGGCCGTTTGCGCCGCCGCGCTTTCCCTCTATCTGGCTTTCGGCCGGGGCGGGCCGCGGCTCGACCTCACCAGCTACGAGGTCCTGGGCGTCGTGACGGCGGAAGAAACCGCCAAACTGGCGGCAGGCCAAGGCCGGGTGATGGTTATGGCCCGGGACACCGGTCCAGCCAGGAACCCGTCCGTCGAGGCCGAGCTGAGCGCCTTCCAGCGGACGCTAAAGAAGTATCCGGGCCTGAGTTTGGTCACGGAAAGAATCCCTGTGAACCCGATGCTCATGATGGCTACCGGCGGCGGCGTGCCGCCCGAGCAGTTTCTCAAGGCGGTGGAAAGCCATCCGCGCCTGGCCGTGGTGGTGCTGTTCTTTGGCTTTCCGCAACTGACCGAGGCGGAGCTGGACGCGCTGAAACAATCCGGCGTGAAGATGGTGGTGGTTTCCTCGCTTCGTCCGGGCTACGAGCAACTGCTCGAGCGGCGGGCGATCCAGCTTGCCATTGTGCCTCGGGCCAGCGCGGCCCCGCCCGGCGCCTCGGCGGCGCGGACGCTGCGCGAGCGCTTCGACCAGGAGTACCTCGTGCTTACGGCCAGGTAACCAGCAATCCAATGAGGTAATTCGTGTCGAGGTGGATCATGTTGCACGCCGGCTCTCGCGAAGCGAAGGGGTCCCGGAATTCTGAATCGTGTTCATAGCTTGGCAGCTATGCTGCTTTCATATGCCATCTCCAACTGCTCCTTGAGCCGAGCCAGTCCGGGTTCGACTCCGTCCCGGACCTGGCCGAGGGCCTGCGTCACACGGGATTCATCGCCCATCTTCAGCCGCTCGCTCACCCAACGGCGCGCCACCGCTGTGTGCTGGCATAGCCACCACGCCAACACCTGCTTCTCCCGTATCCCCTTGGGCCGCGTAGTCAATTCACTTGATGGCCGAAAAGCCGGTGCCGCGCATTGTAGCGCTGCGTGTAGGTGCCCTGAAACCATTTCATTCCCACCACCAGATTGGGTTCCGGCGTATCCACGACCCCTTTGCTTTGCAAAATCGATACCAGCAGGCGATACGACGTCCATTGCGCCGAGCCCTTCCCAAAGATGGTGGTCTATCGCAACGCCCGGTTCAGAGGGGCCGGGAGCCTGCTCCTCCCTCCCGCGGCGCGCACAGGGTTTCCCGAGTTTGTGGAACTGGAGCAGGCCAACGGCCAGTCGGTATTCATATCCCGACATTTCATTTTCAGGTTCTGCGAGCCCGGCACCGAGCCGGCGCCCGAGGTGGTCGCCTCCAAGTAGCCGGACGACCTCGACGCGCTTCGTCCGCTACCGGCCTGAATTCCAGGAGCCGATGCCGGCGCTTCATCGCGGCGCCATCGAAGGATTCACCCTGGGCCTGAGCCAACAACAGGACGAGGCCCGCGAACATCGGGGTCTTGCCATTTGGACAATCGGTTCTGGATCGCGGCCAACTGCTCGCGCAGAGAGGCATCCGAGGGAAGCCGCCGCCAAAACGTGCTTACGCTCGTTCCCGCGCGCCGTGACGCGACACCGCCCGCCGGGCCGCTCGATGCGCAACGCCCGCGCCGTGAGCTTATGGAGCCAGCACAGGCCCACTTCGTCAAGCCCAAGATGTCCATATGACAAGATGTGACCCCAGTGGTCAGTTGACACGGTCGCCGGCAGATGTGATAGTCCAAAAGTCCGGTCACCCGTGAAAAGCACCGCCAAAACCGTCGATGAATACCTGAAGGGCCTGCCAGAGGATCGTCGAGAAGCCATCAGCGCCGTGCGGAGTGTCATTCTGGCCAACCTTCCAGAGGGCTACCAGGAGTGTATGAGCTACGGCATGATTGGCTACGTCGTTCCGCACAGCATTTACCCGAAGGGCTACCACTGCGATCCCAGGCTCCCGCTGCCTTTTGCCAATCTTGGCTCGCAAAAGAACCACATGGCGCTCCATTTGTGCAGCGTTTATGGCGATTCGAAAACGGAGCAGTGGTTCCGCAAGGCATGGCAGGCGACCGGCAAGAAATTGGATATGGGAAAAGCCTGCGTCCGTTTCAAGCGTTTGGAGGATATTCCCCTCGATATCGTAGGCCAAGTGATCGCACGTACTCCCGTGGCCAGCTACATCGCACGCATCGAGTCAATCCGCAGCTCGACATTGGCGAGCCGTGGCAAATCTCAATCCCGTGCTGCCAAGCGGTAGTTTGTAAAAAGCGCCCGCCTGCGCCTGGTGACTTTTCCCCTGGTCGCCGTCAGCCGGAAGTGACGGTTCACGCGGCGGCGGTGGCGGGGCGGTGGACCGAAGAGCCGCCCAGGGCCTTACCACCAGAGAAAGGTCGGGGCCGGAGCGGCGTCCCAAAACGGGTCGCTTGCGGACACGGTGGGGAACTTCAACTTGTAGCACAAGTGGATGTCTGCCATCACAAACTCCCCGGCCGGGTTTGGCCGCGCTCCTCTCCGAAGCCGGGAACCGCCCCGGCCTGC
>Ga0326728_10027209_pt1 | contig 10026 bp, 5 predicted proteins | sample MB3enrmetagenome_FD_207602 | JGI IMG/M metagenome (GOLD analysis project Ga0326728, IMG submission 207602) | Lab enriched peat soil microbial communities from McLean, Ithaca, NY, United States - MB31MN | ecosystem: Environmental > Terrestrial > Soil > Wetlands > Peat | place: USA: New York... | reverse complement strand
TGAGGATCCAGAGCATCCAGCGCGACTCATAGAGTTTGTTGCGCCACAGCAGAAAAACGGAGAGCACCATGACGGCGATGAAGATGGTTCCGAGTCCCACCATGACGTGGTAGCTGTAATACAACAGCTCGATTTTGTCCGGCCACTGGTTCACAGGAAAGGCGTCGAGACCCTGGACATTCGCGCTCCAGTGCTTGTAGGTGAGCAAGCTGAGCATGCGCGGGACTTCCAACGGATTATCGAGTTGGCGCTTCTCCACGTCCGGCTGGCCCAACACAGCCAGCGGCGCGCCTTGTTGCGACACAAACAGCCCTTCCATTGCGGCCAGTGTGGCGGGCTGATTTTGCGCAACCATTTTTCCTTGGTAGTCGCCGGTGGGCGTAAGTTGCAGAATCGCGGCGATCACGCCGACAATGACGCCGAGACGCACAAACGTGCGGCCATAGGGCAGGTCGCGCTTGGTCAGAAGATAGAAGGCGCCAACAGCGGCCATGACGAAGCAGCCGGTCTGCACCGCACCCAACATGTTGTGCGCGTATTGCCAGAGCGCCCAGGGGTTCAAGATCAGGTGCCAATAGCTGGCCAGTTCGATGCCGCCAGTGGCGTTGAGCCGGTAGCCGGTGGGATGCTGCATCCAGGCGTCGGTGGCGACGATGAGATAACCGGACATCCACGAGCCGAGGAAGACGAAAAACGCCGCCCACCAGTGGCCGATTCGCCCGAGACGTTTCTCGCCATAGAGAAACAGCCCCAGGAAACTGGACTCCAGGAAAAAGGAGAAGACTCCCTCCATGGCCAGGGTCTGCCCGATGACGCCGCCGGCCGCCTTGGAGAATTCCGCCCAATTTGTGCCGAACTGAAATTCCATGGGGATGCCGGTCACCACTCCGAGGGCAAAGTTGATGCCGAAGATTCTGGCCCAGAAACGCGCGGCGCGGTTGTAATGCTCATCGCCGGTGCGGAGTGCCAGGGTCTTCAGAATGACCAGCAGGAGCGCCAGGCCCATCGTCAGTTGTGGAAACAAGTAATGATAGGTGACAGTAAATGCGAAATGCAGGCGGTGCACATCCAGAGCTGATCCCATGCGATCACCTCAATGCGGGATTGCTGCGAACGGTCCATATGGGCCGCAAGGGAGCGAAAGGGGCGGACGATACGCGGCCATTCTCCACCTTTTTGGCGGGAGAGGCAATCGAAGATTGCTCCGGTCTTCCGACTTGGTCTTAGTATTTTTGGTGGAAAACGGCTTTGTTGACGTCGGGCCAGAACTCTCTGAAGAGGTTGCCAAGGCCGTCCTGAGCGATTTGGCTGATCCAGCGCTGGTAGGTTTTAACCAACTGATTCTGATCTGTGGGGTAATAGGTGTTGCCAATGCCGGCGGCGGCTCCAGCCCCGACGGTCTCGGATAAATTGAGTGCCCTTTTCCCCGAGTCTCTTCTGGTGATGAACAGGCGGCTTAGGGCATACCCGCTGCGTTTAAAGAATCCGCCTTTGCCAAGCGTGTAATAGCGCGCGTCTTCTTTGGTCAACGCCGGGACGAACGATTCCACCATGTAGTTCTCAACGGTGTCATCGGCAAAAGTGCGCGCAAAATAGTTTCCATAACCGGCAGCACCCTGGCCAAAAGAGGGCTCCGACTTTCCCGCCATGGCGGTTCCGGCAAATATGCCCGCATAAATGAAGGCCGAGTAGTCGAAGCTATCCTGGGTCGCCATCCAGAACCTTTCCTTGAAACTCTGTGGGGGCAGGTAGGTGTTGGCGCTTACGGAACGGAAATTAGGGATGATCCACAGAATGCGGTTGGTCTGCTTGCCGGATTGCTCTGGCTCGACCTTGGGTTGCGGCGAGTCGGGTTTCGCGCTGATCGCTCCATCGGGGGCTTTTGGGGCCGGAGGATCTTGTGCTGGTGTCGCGGCAGTGCCACTAGGCATGTCTTGCCCACTCGAGGGCGGCGCTGCGGGGCTCTCCTGAGCGTAAAGCCGCGACCCTCCCGCGGCTAAACTGAATAGCAAACTCGCGGCAAGAAGTCCCTGACTGATCCTGTCTTTCAATGTTCCTCCCAAGCTTTTATCCTCGACGCACCAGCCGGTCCCATCAACGATTTCTCGCTCGAAAACGGCGTCTGTCTCTATTTGGATACTTGGGAGGCGATTTCGGATGCTTTTGAGGAAGCTCTTTTTTTGTTCCGTGACCTGGTTGTCTGGGCAGTATTGGGGTGCGCGCGGTTCTGAGGCGGACGCAGAACCTGTTTGCGAGGAAGAGCGGATTTGATGCCGGAGGCGCGGCGTCGTTCCTATTGAAAAGACGCCACGGCTTCCGGGAGTTCCTCGAACGTCGTGAAGAGGTTTAGCAGCCCCACCATCTTGAGCGTCTGAACCGTAAATTTGGAGGGCTTCAGCAGCCGTATCGCTCCGCCGCCCCGCTTCGTGGTGGTCAGAAAGCGAACCAGCATGCCGATGCCGCTGGAATCGATTGTCGGGACTTCTTGCAAATCGAGAATAATCCGGTTGTGCCCTTCGCCGAGAAGTTTGGTCATGGTGGCATTGAAGCGGTCGAGCGCGGGACCCATGCTGAGGCGCCCCTTCAACTTGACGACTTTCACGCCGTCCTGCATTTTCGTTTCGATCTCCAAAGGTGCGTCTCCCGGGCGGCAGTCCGCTTGCCGCATACCCCAGCATTGACACTCGCCAATTCTCTTTGTTTGAGCGCCCGGACAACTTAGTGAATCTACGCCGAAAAAGCAAGGTACCCAGTCCGGCGGCGGGAGTTCCGATTCGGGAGGGAAGTGTTGGCGACGGAGTAACCTCCCACCCCCGGGTGTTTTTGTGAAGCATGTCAAAACAAAGGGGTTGCAGGCGCGAGTGTGCGCAAGTATGTGAAAACAGGGGAGTTAGAAATGCACTGTTTTGATTTGCAAAGCCTTTGTTTTGATACGGATGCGCACTGTTGTTGCGGAGGGTGAGTGTGCTGGGGATCTGCGGAGCGCGGGCGGGCTTGTGCTGAGTATTCACAAGTCATTATACCGCTATAGTTACCAAGTGTCAATATTTATTTATGAGGTACTAGTTCCGAAACCGGGACTTGCCTGGAATTGGAAATCCCAAGCCCACCCTCTTAAACGAAGGGGCACCAAGAGTTGCCTTTGCCCCTATCGCCCGGCCCGCCCTAATCAGTGTGGCTACCTGTAGGCGCATTTCTCTTCCAGCCAAAAAACGCGTTGAGAGGTAAGAACAAGGCAGTCACCATCACCAGAAAAATAGAAATGCGTTCCAGCCCTACCCGTCCCGGACCTGGACTGTGGACGGCAGCTTGAAGCCAGACAGAAAAACTGAACGACTGAGATGCCTTGACCATCAGAATGAGAGGCAAAATGTAAACAGGAAAGATGAAAACTGACACCACAATAAAGAGCACAAACCAAGTCCAGCGCATATTTTTGCGGTATCCATTCCAGATCACAGCCAAGCCAATCATGATGACTGCCAGCGAGGCAAAGCCCACAGGTGAAACCATGTTCGGGACCCGCAAATAGTCTGCTTCTTGAAATGTTAATTGCTTCCAAGTAGAAGCATAGTTCAGGTTCTCTGGAACAAGCACAAGCAGGCATAGGCTTAGTAGCACGCTTGAAACGGCGACTCGTGTTGATTTCACGTGTTTGTTTCTCTCTCTTTCACGGGCGGGTGGCCCGGGCTCAACGTGGTGGAATCTGTGGACATGGGAGACGCGGAGAGGATATCACTTCGACAACTCTCGCGGAAGTGATGAGAGACAGAGGGTGCCCCAGGTTCGGTGTGGGAACCTGGGTCTTGGGGTCGCCATGCCGGCTGGGCTGAAGCGTTACTACGGCAAAGGGCATTTGCACTTCATTACCTTCAGTTGTTATCGGCGTCTGCCGTTGTTGAAGACAATGCGTGCGCGCGACATCTTCGTGCAAGAGTTGGGAAAAATCCGCGACGAGACAGAGTTTTGTCTGGTCGGGTATCGAGCGACGCCCAGGTTTTGGTGACTCGCTCTCGATGCTCCACCCGGCCGTCAGCGCGCGTGATCGGCGGGCTTGAGATTGCCGCGAAGGACGGTCACCGAAGCCGCAGGTAGCGTGAAAGAAGTGGCGGAATCGGCATTCACAGTCGAAGAAGCGATGGGGCCGTCCGGATCAGCGGTGCCTCCATTGAGCCTGGGATGCCACTGGTATTGCGCCTTGCTGAATGTTTTCACCGTGACCGGACCGGAGAAGAAGCTGGCGCCAGCGGAGGTCGCGTTGGCAAAAGAGATGTGCACCTGGTGCGCATTTTCCTGGTCCTTATTGATGATCAGCAGAGACCACGTGCCGTCGGGACGCGCGGCGGCGTAAGCGGTGACGAGGACGTTGTTCGCGCCGTCGCGAATGTCGCTTTCCGCCGAAAACAGCTTGTGTACGCCATTGCCAAGTTGCATCCACTCGAGGTTGATGAGCTGGCTCGCGAAAAACTGCGACAACGGCTGCTTGACCTTCAGATCGGCGTCGGTGGAAAACATTCCGAAGGTGCCGAGCGAGCCATTGGTGCCGCGATGTACGCCGAGCGGCAAATAGTGGAAGTAGTAGACGGCCGCTCCCCCGCCATTCAGGAACGCGGCGATGTAATCGGCCAGCCAGAGAGCCCCCCAGACGTCCACATACGCTTCGGACGATTGCCAGGAAATGTTGGACTCCGTGATCATCAGCGGGACATTCGCGGGAACGCCGTCTTCCCGCCAGATTTTCATGATCCCGGTGACGAGATTGGCTTCGTCGTACAGGTTGCTCCATTGAATCTTGCCGGGGTCCATCGGGTAATGCTCAAACGAGAAAAATGCCAGTTCGCCGAGCTTGCCGCGCGATTTCAGGTAGTCAATGAAGCGCCGCGTCCACGACGTTTGTCCGTTGGCGTCGGGCCACGTTTCGATGTCGCGATTCACGCCGGTGAAAATGGGGCCGCCGAGTTTGAGTTTGGGATTAAAGCGGTGAAGCGCGGCGGCGAACTGCAGATAAATCTCCGCGTAATCCTCGGGCGGCGTGTAGTGCCCGTCCGGCTCTTCGCCCATCTCGACGTAAGAGACCGGATAGCCGCGATTTTCGAGGTAGCGCAATTCGGCAACGGCGTCCTCGGGTGTTGAGTAGAGCATGGCGATGGGAATCATGGCGGGCAGCCCGCGGGTGTAGCCGCCGGTAAAAAACAGATCGAAGCCGACCTGGTCGCCAGCCTTCTCGTCGAGATTCGCGGGTTCGTGCCAGGGATCAACGGAGGAGCAATACGTCATGGTCTGATCCTGATCCGGCGTGTGGCGGACGAGGTCGTGAAATTGGCCGTCAGACGAGATTGTGCCGATATAGAGTTCGCGAATGGCATAGCCGAGGCAGTTGCGCTTGTCGGCGGAGCCATGCGTGTCGCACGTATTAGAGGAAGCCGTCATCAGAATGCGAATGTGCTGCACGGGAATGGCAGCTGAAACGAGTTGCAGGACCGTGCTGCCGCCCTTGCCGTCGGTGATGCTGCCGTTCGGGAACGTCTGCCACACGCCGGCAGTAGGCTTCTTGATGGGGTCTTCCCCGGTGAAGTACTGCACCAGATAGTGCGTGGCGTACGGTTCGCCCCAGTGAATGCGGATGGCGCTGACGTCGCGCTTGCCGGCGAGATCCACGATGACCCACTGCGGATGCAGGGCATCGCTTTCACCCGTGAAGGCCTGGGTGAGATACGGGTTGCTTTTCCAGTAGGAATCGGGATCGCCATCGGTAAGCCGGGAATAGCCGTCGGTGTCCGTGCCATCATCGCGGGTGACGCCGCGGTGAGGCAGCGCGTAGCCGTAGGAGTGGCGAATGGGTTCCGCACCGGGAGTGGCGCTGCCGATGAAGTAGCCTTTCCCGGATGGATCACTCCACGTGCCTTGTGGATTCCAGTGCCACGCTTCGATGTGGAGTTCGGTGTTCTGGCGGTAGGTTACGCTCTGCCAGCCTGCGGAAAGAACCTGTGAGATGGTGGGCTCAACGTAGAGCTTGTCCGCGGCGCCGTACGGGAGGCGGTCGATGCCGGCGCCCAGCGCTTCCGTGGGACGAATGGAGTTGGTGGAATGGCTGGGAGCGGAGTCCACGACAATGGTTTGCGCGAACGAGGGAGCGGCGGCAAGGGAGAGGAACAGTGTCGTGCAAGCGGCGACGCGGGCGAAGCGGATCACAGGGAAGCACGGGCGGGCGGAGATCGTCATGATTTTGTCCTCAGCTTTCTTTGCTATGCGCGTGGTTCATCCGGGGTATCCATTCACAAAAATGGAGCATTAAACCGATTCAATACTACAAGAATCTACCCCATGCGGTTCGCGGCGTCAATCGGAAATGTCGGAAGTTGCCTTAGCGCAGTGAAGTTGCACCGCCCGCGGTGCGAACGGTATGGGTGAATCGACTTATTGGTTTACTGGGAAAAGTGATTGGAGATTGAATGGTGGGACCGCCCGGACTTGAACCGGGATTGCAGGTTTAGGAAACCTGTGCTTTATCCATTTAAGCAACGGCCCCGCAAACTGATTTTAGCACGATTTTCCAGGGCGGCTTTTGCGCGACGTGCCGGTTGAGATCTCTCGGGGCGCAAACGGCGCGCCCCTCAAGATGACAGGGTGCCGTTGCGTTTGAATAGCGTGAGAGTCTTGGCTCGTGAGAAGGTGCGGTTACAAGAACCTTGGCGGGCTGGTGGAAAAAAGGAGTGGCACGGCAACGGTAAAACAGTGTGATACTATGCGCCCAAGACGCATGGAAGCAAACGGCCGCGCGTGCCATTCCGGAGGAAACCATGAACAGCAAGTTGAAGTGGATCGCGATTGCGATCGTAGTGGTGATTCTGATTTTGTTCGTTCTGCCATTTTTGATCCCCGTTAACAAGTTCCGTCCCACCCTCGAGGAGAAGGCCTCGGCGGCGTTGGGACGCAAGGTAGAGGTGGGGAATCTGAGTTTGTCGATTATTCGAGCCTCAGTGGGGATTGACAACCTTTCCATCAGCGACGATCCCAAGTTCAACTCGGGGCCGTTCCTGACGGCGAGCTCGGTGAGGGTCGGCGTGGAATTGCTGCCGTTGATCTTCTCCAAGCAGGTGAATGTCACGGAGATCGTCATCGAAAAGCCGCAAGTGACGCTGCTGAAGGATCCCAGCGGGAAATGGAATTTTTCGTCCATCGGCGGCAACGCGCCCGCGGAGACCAAGCCCGCGGAAAGCAAGCCGGCGGAGCCCAAGCAGGCCGAGCCCAAGAAAGCAGAACCCAGCGCATCAGGCGGCAATGCGGCCGAGTCTTTGTCCATCGGGAAACTGGAACTGAAGGATGGCCAGATCACCATAGGCAACACGAATTCGCAGAAACGCAGCGTCTATGCGCCGGTGAATCTGACAGCCAGTAATGTCTCGACGACGAGCCAGGTTCCCATTCTCTTCTCGATGGGGCTCCCTGGCGGCGGCACGATGAAGATTGAGGGCAAAGTGGGGCCGGTGGACGCGAAGGATGCGTCGCTCACGCCCCAGGACGTCAAGCTGACGATCAGCGCATTGGACCTCGGGAAGACGGGCTTCCTCGATCCTTCCCTGGGTCTGGGCGGCACGGTGGATCTGAACGCAAACCTCTCCAGCAAGAGCGGAGAAATGTCCACTAAAGGCAGCCTGAAACTCTCCAAGGCCATGCTGATTGCCGGCGGCAATCCAGCGGGCGTGCCCGTGGTGCTGGATTTCGACACCCAATACGATATGGCCAAAGGCGCGGGGGTACTGGATCCATCGACGGTGAATATTGGAAACGCCAAATCTCATTTGAACGGCACGTACAAGTCCGAAGGCGACGAGTTTGCCGTGGACATGAAATTGACGGGTGAGGGACTCCCGGCAACGGACCTGGAAGCGTTTCTCCCGGCGCTGGCGCTCAACCTACCCCAAGGCACCAAGCTGACCGCTGGCACACTCAACACAAACCTGCACATCACCGGGCCGACGAATAAGTTGGTGACGGATGGCAACATCGGCTTTTTCAACGGCAAGCTTTCGGGCTTCGACCTCGGGCAGAAATTGTCGGGCATCGCGGCGCTGGCGGGAATCAAATCCGGGAAGGACCTGGACATTGAGAAGATGACGACGGACGTGCACATGGCTCCGACGGGCTTGCGCGCGGACAACTTCAATCTGGTGGTGCCGGCGCTGGGAACGGTAGTGGGCGGCGGGACGCTGGATGCGAAGAACAATATGGACTTCAAACTCGTGGCGACGGTGAACAGCTCCATGCTGGGCGCAGCAGGGGGCGCGGAGGGCGGTGCGCTTGGCGGTGCCGCTGGCAAATTGCTGGGCGGCGGCGCGAGCTGCAAGAACGGCGGAATCAAAGTGCCGCTGCAAATTCACGGCACGACCGCGAATCCGCAATTTACGCCCGACATCGGCGGCGCGACGGCCAGTCTGATGAAATCGGAGCTGACCTGCGCGGGTGGGTCCGTCGGGAACTTGGCTGGACTGGCTGGAGCGTCCGGCACCAAAGGCGTGTCGGACGTTACGAAACAGTTGGGTGGACTGTTTGGCAAGAAGAAGCCGTAATACGATTCAATCGCGAAAGCGTCAAATCATGGGACAGGTTGCGAAGCCTGTCTTTTTGTGGCGATGCGCTTGACCTTAGGGCGAGTTCCCACTAGCCTCAGAAGTCTGCGTAGATTGGGAATCGATCGCGGCCTTCGCACGAAATATAAGGAGTGAGGTATGAGTTTGAAAAGCGTTCGCAAGCGCCCGGAAGTCGTTATGTTTGCTGCACTCTGGCTGAGTCTCTCCGGTGCCGGGCGGGTGGCGGCCCAAGGCGGAGAGCCGCGGAGTTTCGCGATTCGCGGTGCGAAAGTTGTGCCCGTATCAGGCGCGCCGCTGGAGAATGCGACGGTGGTGGTGTCGCGCGGAGTGATCACGGCGGTGGGAACGAATGTAACCATTCCCGCAGACGCTTGGGTGATCGAAGGAAAGGGATTGACGGTATATCCGGGGCTGGTGGATGCGTTCACGGACGTGGGCGTGGCGGCAGCAGCGCCGGCAAGCGGCGGAGGCGGCGAGGGCAACGCCAAACTTCCGATTTCAAAAGGGCCCGAGGACCGGCCGGCGACCACGCCGTGGCGCAATGCCGCGGATGAAATCAATTTGGGAGACGCGCGGATCGAGAGCTGGCGCAGCGCTGGATTCACGACCGCGGTCTCTGCTCCCAAGAGCGGGATGTTTCCGGGCCAGGCCGCGTTGCTGAATTTGGCCGGCGAACGAGCGGGGAATCTGGTGGTGAAGGCGCCGGTGGCCGTGCCGGTTTCCTTGCAGGCGCCGGGAGGATTTCGGAGCTATCCGGGGTCGCTCATGGGCGCGATTGCGTATGTGCGCCAGGTCTGGCTGGACGCGAACTGGAGTGCGCAGGCGGAGGTGGTCTACGAAAAAAATCCGCGCGGCGTGGAACGCCCGAGGTACGACCAGAGCACGGAAGCGCTGAACGATGCGCTGCGGAAGCACGCCGTGGTGCTGATTCAAGGGAATAGTTCGCTGGAGATACGGCGGGCGCTGGCGCTCGGAGAGGAATGGAAAGTCAACAGCGTGATTTACGGCGGGCAGATGGGCTACGAAGTGGCGGCGGAGATTGCGGCAAAGAAGGTGCCCGTGCTGGTGGACTTGAAATGGCCGGAAGCGGCGAAGGACGGCGATCCGGAGGACGTGCCGTCATTGCGGACGCTGAGGTTCCGGGATCGCGCGCCGTCGTCGCCGGCAGCGCTGCAAAAGGCCGGGGTAAATTTCGCATTCTATTCCGGGGGAATAACGGCGGCCAATGACATTTTGCCGGCGGTGAAAAAGTCGATCGATGCGGGATTGAGTCCCGACGCGGCCCTGCGCGCGCTGACTCTATCGCCAGCGGAGATATTTGGCGTGGCGGATGTGCTGGGCTCGATCGAGAAGGGCAAGATCGCAAACCTGGTGGTGACGGACGGAGACCTGTTCGACAAGAAAACAAAAGTGAAAATGGTGTTTGTGGACGGGC
>Ga0326728_10027208_pt1 | contig 10027 bp, 9 predicted proteins | sample MB3enrmetagenome_FD_207602 | JGI IMG/M metagenome (GOLD analysis project Ga0326728, IMG submission 207602) | Lab enriched peat soil microbial communities from McLean, Ithaca, NY, United States - MB31MN | ecosystem: Environmental > Terrestrial > Soil > Wetlands > Peat | place: USA: New York... | reverse complement strand
CAGCGCCTGGCGCAAGGCATCGAGCATGTGCGCTTCGCCGCCTTCCTTGCGCAACATGCGCAGCGCGTGAATCACCAGATCCGGGTTGGCGGTGAAGTCCTGGTGGACCTTCACCCGGTCGCTGAAGGAAATCACCGCCGTTTCTCCGGCATCCGCCGCCAGCAATTGCGTAAACAGAATACCGCTGCCGCCCAGCTTATCGACGACGGCTCCGGAATTCGAGCTGGCCTGGACCGCGACCACCAGGGAGATGGGATACGTCATCCAATCCATCTGTATCGCCTGCGGCACATTGTTGTCGTACAGAATCAGGTCTTCGGGCGTCAGCCCGTCGACGTATCGCCCTTTGGAATCGGTGACAGTGGTGGGTGCGACTACCAGCGGAACGGTGCTTCTGAACTGCGCCCCGGCGGAGCAAGCCAGCACGACGATGGCGGCGGCGACACGCACTGGGAAAAGCCTAGCAGCTTATGGGCCGCTCCTGGTATACTGTGATGCGTTTCCTTGCTGCCACCAGTCTCCCCAACGTCAAACCCTGTCGCCCATGTCCACGAGTCCGCCGCCGGAACCAGACGGTGGATGGCGGCGGCTCTTTGCGCCATCACGCTGGCGGCGTATGCGAATTCGTTTGGCCTGGGTTTCGCCCTGGATGCGCCGATCGTCATTGCCAAAGACACCCGCATTCGAGCGGCAACCGCCGAGAAGCTGGGCCTGATCCTGCACCAGGACTACTGGTGGCCAAGTTTTATGTCGGGACTCTATCGCCCGGTCACTACGGCCTCATTTCTGCTGAACTACGCAATCCTCGGAAACCGTGAAAAGGCCACAGGATACCATTGGGTCAATTTCCTTTTGCATCTAGGCAACGTCTGGCTGGTGTACGCACTATCTTTGCGGCTGTTCAAGCGCGCATGGCCGGCGTTCTTCGCGGCCGCGTTGTGGGCGGTCCATCCGATCGGCACTGAATCCGTCACCAACGTTGTAGGCCGTGCGGACCTGCTGGCGGCGATGGCGGTTCTCGGCGGGCTGCTGCTCTATGCTCGCAGCCGAGCCGCGCGGGGCCTGCGCCTGGGGCTCGTTGCGCCAGCCCTGTTTGCCGTCGCCACGGTGGGCGTGTTTTCCAAGGAGAACGCCGCCATTCTACTGGGGTTGATGCTTCTCTGGGACGTCAGTTTCGGCATGGGCAACTGGCGGCGGGGTGTGTTGAGCCGGGCTCCGGCGTATGCCTCGGCCACGGCGTCCCTGGCCCTGCTCTGGTGGGTGCGCCAGCGTGTCTTCGACCCGCTGCCACTGCCTGAATTCCCATTTGTGGATAACCCGCTGGTGGCGACCGCTTTCTGGCCGGCGCGGCTGACCGCCATCAAGGTGATCGGCTTGGACCTATGGCTGCTCGTCTGCCCCTTTCACCTCTCCTGCGACCGCTCGTATAACCAGATTCCGGTGTCTGGGTGGACGGACATTCTCGCCTGGCTCGCGCTGGCAGTGGTTGCCGCCATTGTGTTTCTCGTTCTGGCGCGGAGCCGTAGCGACCGCTTGATCTTCTTTGTGGCGGGATTTTTCGGAATCGCGCTGCTGCCCACCTCCAATCTGCTTTTTCAGACGGGCTCGATTATGGCCGAGCGGTTCTTGTATCTGCCATCGGTGGGGTTTGCGATGGCAGTGGTGGCGCTGGCGTACCGTTTGAGGCGCGAGCGGCTCACGGCCGCCATTCTCACGGCCGTCATCGCCCTGTTCGCGTGCCGCACGTTCGCGCGGAACTTCGATTGGAAGGACGACCTGGCGCTCGCCGCGGCCGATGTCCAGGTGGTGCCGAACAGCTTCAAGATGCACGGGATTCTGGCGAACGCCCTTTTCAACCAAGACCGACGGCGCAATATCGGCGTGGTAATCGAAGAGGCGGAGACAGCATGGAACATTCTCCGCGATCTGCCATTGGAATTGATGTTCCGGCAGCCCCCTAGCAACCTGGGGGCATACTACCGGACGAAGGGCGATCTGGTGGGCGGCGTGCAAACAGCGCAAGGACGTTCCTGGTATCTGAAGTCCCTGGCGGTACTGTTGAAAGGCCGTGATGCCGACAGGGCAGCCGAGAAGGTGTATGACGAAGCCATGCGCGCGCACGGCAAGCCTCTCACGGCGCGCTCCGGGTTCCCCGTACTCTACTTGAACCTGGGACTGACCTACGCCAGCCTGGGGCTGAACGCCGAGGCGCTGGAGGCGTACCGCCAGGGACGGGGCGTGGAACCGTCCTCGCTGGATTTTTATGACGCGATGGCGGCCGTGTACCTGGCCGGGGGGAATCCGGATGGGGCCGCGGTCGCGCTGGACGAGAAGACGCAGGTAGGCGGCAACAACCTGGCCACGATGTCCGCTTTGCGCAACCTGTACGCGAAGATTCCCGGCGGCGCCTGTGCCATCGTGGAGGAGGGCGGCGTGTCCAAGCTCAACATGGCCTGCCCGCGGCTGCGCGACGACCTTTGCCTGGCATGGGCGGACCTCACGCAGGCGTTGGTGGAAGCGCGCAAAACCGGCCAGGCGCGTAGCGTCAAGGACATGGCGGTCGGGCGCTACGGGTGTCCCGCAGGTCCATTCCAGGCGGTGTTGCCGGACGGGCCGGTGTTCTAATATAAACGAGGATCGGCTCCGATTCTATTCGCAGGAGACGTGGATGATGGATCGTCGGTACTTTCTAACGACCGCCGGCATGGGCGTAGCGGGCGCGATGGCGGGCAATCTGCTCGGAGCGCAGCCTGAAGTACGAGATCATCTATCCCGGCGACTTCGCCAGTGGCGCGGAACTCATGGCCGCGTTGGATCGTTGGTGTCGTCCTTGGGGGCCAGCGCCTTCCACGTTTACTGCGGCTACGCGGGCTGGACCGGCCCTCAACTGCGCCACGAAGTGGACCTTCGCGAATGGTTCATTTTTCCCGGAGACGCGGCGACGGTTTTCGACCCCGACCCGGGATCGCTGTGGTCCAGGCTGATTGAGAAAACGGAGACGCTCGTGGCGATGAACCTGCGCTGGCAGGTGCGGCGATAACCAGATTGGCCTACCGCTTTGGCAGTGGCGCTTCCAATTGTCTTCCCGCGAGATTCACGCCGAACTTAGGCGCCTTCGAGGTCCCATCGACTCGAATGCGAAGAAATGTTCCCGCGCCTTCTTTTTCGAAGAGCCGGTCAACGGGCTTCAGGACTACTTTCTTCCACCCGGTAACCATCTGGGAAACGGTCGCTTGCAGTTTGAGCGTGCCGCCGAAATCGAGAGTATCGCTATCCAGATTGTAATCGCCAGCCAGATCGATGTCTGCCCCTGGAATTCCGAAAGATAACTTATGGAACCGGATTGCGGCATTCTCAAGATGAAACACCCCCATCATACGGGAGACTACTTGATCGCGGTCCGGATTCTGGGGCTGCCCGCGCGCTCGCTTGCTCAAACTGTCAATCTCATTTTGAATCGTGGAATGCAAAAACTTGCCCTCCAGCACTTCAAAGCGTCCATTCAGTTTCAGTTTTTCTCGCACTTTACTTGTCAGCGGCGGAATGTCGATTTTCGCGTGAAGCACGAGTGTCCCTTCCATAAAAGGAGAGCCTTTCATCGCCAGCCGAAGTACGTCACGCAGATTTCCGTTGGGCATCGCCACATCCAGACTGATCGCACGGGGCTGGTTGGCTTCATGCCGGATGATGCCACCGCTGGTCGTGAAGCTCGTCGAGCCCAGAGTGGCCGCCACCGGCTGGAGGATGGTATTACCGTTGGTCCCATCCACCAGCACCGCGAAGCGGGCTAACAGCGGCACGGGGCTGCCTGTCATGCGCAAATGGAAATCCGGGACCGAGGCTTCGCCACGAACTGTAATGGCAGAGAGTTTACCCTCGAACCGGCCGCTGGATCGCAAAGTGCCCGCAATCCCGGCGAAAACTCCCAGATCGGCGTTCTCAAACAGATAGCCGCCTGTAATGGGGGTGTCGCCCGGTTCACTTGCGCGCCAGGGTCCAAATGTGCCCGTGGCGTGTATCTTTCCCGGAGGTTTGGCATTAGTGAGCGAAGCATCGTATTTCATGGGCGCGCCGGCTTCCCCGGATTCCAACTGCAAACTTTGGATATCGAACCGCAGCGGAAACCTCTGAGGATTCCTGGGCTGGAGCACTAACCCGGCGTGCTGAATGTGCACCTTCCGGATTACCACCGCGGGGTTGGATGCGTTCTGCTGGCTGTCCGGCTCCATGTCCGCCGAGGATGGCGGGCGCGGGCGCTCACTGCGCGGCGGTACTTGGATTTCCATCCCGTCCACAAAGACTTGGGAGACGACCGTCGGTGGGTGGAGAAGCGATTCCAGGTTTACGTCGCAACGGAACTTCTGGATCACGAACAGGGGAACGGAATCAGGCCGGCCCTTCAGCCGCATAGAGAGGCCCTGTCCTTCAATACGCGCCGAGGTCCCCCGGCCGCGCGCAAGGACGAGACGGAGCAGCGACATTTCTGGAAGCCGGATGTGCAGCGCCTGAAGCTGCACATCGCTGTCGAACCGCTGGCTCAAGTAACGCATTGCCGCCTGGCGCGCATAAGGCTCGATGCGTGCAGCCAGCACCGACGCCGCGATTGCCAGACCAGCCGCCATCAGCATGGCCACAAGGCCGATCGCGACAATCCAGTTCCGTTTTCTGGCCCTCATTGACGCTTTCCACCCTCCCTCTTCATGGTGCGGCGTTCCCATCTTGTGTCCTTCAACTTCAGGTGACGGCTCGGGAGCCAGTTTCCGTTACCGGAAACTGTGCTTTTGGCAATGGAGAGGAAGCCCCAGGCGCTGTGCGCCTGCCAAGACTAGCCAGGGTCGCAACCTTCTTCTGGCTGGCAGCCTTCGTCCAGGTGCCCTTTTCCGCCGCAACCTGGGCGCCCTGTTCGGGAACGGCGGCCAATTCCGTGGGAAGGGGCAATACGGAAAATGGGGCCTGAAAACCACGTCGTTCGTCACGCCTGATCGATTCTGGGCAGCGTAGCATCCAGCGGCTGCGTTCGTGCAGCCGTCCGTGTCGCCCGTGCAGCCGTCTTGCATTTCCTGACGCGGTGTTGTATCCGAGGAGTGACATGACCTCTCGCGAACGGGTATTGGCCGCCATCGCTCATAAAGAGCCGGATCGCGTTCCGCTCGACCAGGGTTCGATGCGATCCACCGGCATCATGGCGATTGCGTACAACCGCCTGAAAGCGCACCTCGGTGTACGCGAGCCTCCCACCTTGGTGTACGGCCTGATCCAGCAATTGGCGCAACCCGACGCCTGGTACCTGGACGATTCCACGTAGACGCAATCGATCTCGGCGGGGCGCTCACCACGCCGCAGGACTGGAAACCGTGGACTCTCCCCGATGGATCGCCAGCCATGGCGCCGGCCTGGTTTTGCCCGGAACGCGCCGACGGAGAAACGCAAGCTGGCCCGGTTTCTCGACCGGCTTACGGAATTGCTGGAGAACCTCTCCCGGATTCTGCCGAAAGTGCGCGGATCGGTCGAGATCCTGGTGGTTGGCGATGACCTCGGCATGCAAACGGGACCGCAGATGTCCCGCGCCACCTATCGCGAACTGTTCCTCCCGCGGCACAAGCGGATCTACAACTACGCAGGTGCGCGACGACGTGCGCCGGCGGCTGGAGATCTTCATGCCCGGCGGCGGGTACGTGTGGAACCAGGTGCACAACGTCATGGCCGATGTGCCGCCGGAAAATGTCGTCGCCATGCTGGAAGCGGCCCACGAGTTCGGTTGCTACTAAATGACAGAGTATCCTCTTGGCAATGGCGCTTAAGAAAAGGCGGCGCAAGAAGGCCAAGGAGTTCCGCCAGCATTGGAGCGCGGCATCTTTCAGCGCGGCCGCGGTCCGGCGGTGGACAGATAACCTCCCTCCCGTGGGCGACCAGACCCGCGTGGCGAGGAAACCACAGGCTCGGAGCGCGCCCGCCGCCTTGATAACTAGACGATCGGCCACCGCATAGCCGCGCGCCGGCTGAGCCTCGGACTCCCGCTCGTTCAGCAGGTGACGTGCAAGATGGCGTTCGTGTCACGCGGGTGTTGTTTCAGTTCTTCGATTGCTTCAACCGTCGGAAGGATCAAAAGCTCGATCTTACGGCGCTTGGCTTCTCGCTTCACTTCCTCCATGACCGGCAAGGCGCCGCTTCCGGTGCCGATCATGAGGCGCCCGCATTTCCACGGTATCTCCTCTTCGAGCGAAAGTGGTGTGTGGCCGAAGGCCTCGCGGAATTTCTTGGAGGGCTTCTTGTTGCGCTTGCGCACCTCTCCGCGGTCGATCACCACGTCGTGGTCATAGGTGACACCGTCGATGCGGAGGGAGCCGAAGGAGAAAGTTTCGAAGCGCACGGGCGCCTCCGCCAGCATTATACGCCCCCCACGCTCCGGAGAGCCGGTTGGTGCTTGCGGATGTACAGTACGTCTGACTGCGGGAAGATCGAACTCTTCGAACCCGATCTTTGCGGTAAAGGGGAAGGGCCTGTTCCCAATCAGAAACCAAAGACGGCAAGGAAACGGCCCAGCCCGCCAACCTTTCGGCACCCTTGTGATAGACGGCCCCGGCGCCAGACGCCAGAGATCTGGAGTGGCCTCAATGGTCAAGCGGCACCGTCTTACCGCCGTAGAAACCGCTTTGCGTGGAGGTACAGGTTGACCAGGCACACGGCCACCGCCACGGAAACCAGCACTCGCTCTGGCACATCCGGGTATACCACTGCTTCCAGGTAGTGAACCAAGAATGGCTCCCGATAGACTGCAACGCCGGCCTTGGATTCGAGCCACTGTTCGAGCAACGTCAACGGACAGGGCCAGGGTGCAATCTCGATGAAAATGCCGTAGATCAGGGAGCCGAAATGGAACCACCGCAGCACGGGCCGGTTTCGGGCAACCAACCAGCCGAAGATGACCCAAACGATCCAGGTCAAATGAACTGCCAGGACCACGGTCGCCAGGGCGCCCCAAGCATTCATTTCGGCCTGCGGTTCCCTTACAACCGCACATCTCCATTATCCCAACGTTTTCGGCGATTCGGTCAATTCTCGCACGCCACGTCTCCGATAGCCTACGCTTCAATTCCTCCCTCACACTCTCCCTGATCCTCTCCTCCACCTGTCCCGGCCAAATCCCTTGGGCCTTGTGCTACTGGTAGCGGTGCTGGTCCCAGCAATACTGGTCCCTCCCGCTTCCACCATGCTGCCCGGAAGTTTCGAAACCGGGACGAGCCGGTCTGCGGACTGCTCCTCGATCTGAGTATCTCGGTTCACGTGTCGCGGCAAAGTGGAAATGTCCTATTCTGGCGCAAGTTCAAGGTACGGCCATCGCACGCACTTGGCCTGCCATTCCCTCCATCAAGATTGTCTTGCATCAGGGCCAGCCGTCAAGGCTTCCCTCCGGCGCAAAGGCGGGCGGCCTTGACGGCACCAAGGCCGCGATGCGTCAAGAGTTCCTGAGAGGAGGGAATGGCAGGACTCGGACTGGCGGTGGCCCGCAGAAATAGGACATTTCTACTTTGCCTTGACGCACAATTCCGCCCGCAGTGAACGAATGCACTGTCAGGTTGACGTTGCCTTCGCTCGGTGCGGGGGCTAACCTGTATCGCACCTACGAGGTCATCGCTGATCGGTTCGGTGGCGACGACGGCATCGTCAACAAATTGAAGGGCTGCTCGAACAATGAACTGGAGCGGTTCAAGAGGACGGTCAACCATCAAGAGGCCATTGGAGCCTTTTCACGCCACGCAAGACCGGTGCCACTCAGAAGCGCCGCCGAAAAATAACGTGGCAACCGTGGGAATGCGAATGACGAAACGGCCCGCCTCTTATAGGCGTGGGCGTCGAGCGTTTGCTGAATCCAGTTCAGTATTATGGGCAGGAATGGGAGATAGCGATCTGACGCCATCGCTCTCCTCTAACCGGCAGGCTGCACCACGCCCTCTGCCGCCGCCGAGGCCGTCTTCACGACAGCCTTTCTAGCCGGCGCTGTTCTCTTAGGCGCCCTTGCGGATGAAGCCTTTGCCACCGTCTTGACAGGGGATCTTTTCCGGACAGCTTTCTTGGAGGCTTTCTCCTGTTGGGCCTTGGCCGCTCTGACCCTTGCCCACCGTGCCTTTGTTGCGGCGATGATTCTTGCCATACCAGCCTTGCTGATCCGGCGCTTGGGCTTCGGCGCTTCCGGCGTGGCCAGCGCTGGCGGCTCAGACTCTGCCCGGATCTTCGCCCATCTACGCTGTTGGGCCTCCTTCATGCGTCGTCGAGCAGCAGCAGAGAATTTCTTCCGTTTCCCGGTGGGTGCTTCCGGCGTGGTGGGAGTGGCGGAGCCACCGGGTAGCATCGCGCGGAGTTCAGCAATCTTGGTATCGATCTGCCGCTTCTGCTCCTCGAATCCAAAGATGGCGGCGGTGATGATTTCGCTCGTAAGTTTTGTCGGCATTCGGTCTCCAGTGAATAAAATAGTTTACCGCTTATTTGACGCAGGCACGGCTGCCGACTTTGCCGGACCCTTCGACCTCCGTAAAGACCCCCCGGACAGCTACCGATATCAGTACATAACGCTTCCCGACATAGCCGACTTCCGACGCATAGATGGCCGTGCCGGCGCCACTTTCCGAGCGGCGACGATTCAGGACTTGGCATACTCAATTGATTAGCGGACCCCCGGATCGGGTACAGTATAAGACGTCATTCGTTCTGGGCTCGAACTAAATGTGAAGCGCGAGAAGTTGCGGAGGTTTCCATGGCTCTACGCCGGATTCGTACCATTCTCAATTCCCTACTGGCGCTGTTGGCCTTGGCCGGCAGCCTGGCGTCTGCTCCGACGGCTCCCTGGACGATCCCCCTTCGCGGGTCGTGGGTTCAGATCGGGGCAGCGGCCCAGGGTGACGTGATACTGGCGGGAAAGGATCGTGCAAGCGAAGTCGTCGTGAGCGACGACGAGAACTCCGCAGTGCACCAAGCCGCGGAGTTTCTGGCGGGCGACATCGAGAAGATCAGCGGGTATAGGCCACCCATCGTGAAGACGCCGAGCGGGGATCGGGTCGGAATCCGGCTCGTGACGCTGGGCCACGGAAGGCCGCCGGCGGCGATCGATGCTGGCGCCATGCAGGGTCAATGGGAGAGCTACCGGATCGTGACCGCCGGCCGCACCGTGTGGCTCGTCGGGTCGAATCCGCGCGGCACCGCGTTCGCTGCGTACACACTATCCGAGCGGCTGGGTATCGATCCGCTGTACATCTGGACCGGCTACGCGCCCGAGCATCGCGACCCGTTGGTGCTGAAGCGCACGAGCTTCGCGCAGGGTCCACCGGCCTTTCGCTATCGCGGTTTTTTCCACGATGACGAGGACCTCCTGCCTCGGCCTTTCGACGCCAACGGGTACCCATTGCAGACCGGTGACGTCCCGCTGGACTGGTACAAGAGGTTCTTTGAGACCGCGCTGCGCCTGCGGATGAACATGGTGGCTCCCTACACGCGTGTCCACCGGCGCTACGAGGTGCAGAAGCTAGCCAGCGACTGGGGACTCTACTACACCTCGCACCACTACGACATCCTGGTTTCCAACCCATTCGGCCTGACGACGTACAACCTAGCCGCCGAGCGCGGCGTGAAGCCGGATTGGAACTGGTTCACAAACCGCGAAGGCATGCTCAAATTCTGGCGCGGCGGTCTGATGGAGAACAAGGATCTGGACGTGATCTGGCCGGTCGGCATGCGCGGAACCTCAGACCGCCCCTTCACCTTCCCTCCGGGAACCACGGACGATCAACGGGCGGCAACGTTTCGCGAGGTGATCAACGAACAGGTCAAGATGGTTCGGGAGGTGCTCCCCAAAGACAAGACTCCGCTCTTCCACTTCACCATGTACTCGGAAATGCTGCCGGCATACCAGCGCAATCCCGCCGCGTTCGATTTGCCCGACGATGTCATCATCGTATGGCCGGATGACAACGACGGCCATATGCGCGGCCTGCCGGCGTCGTTAGGGAAATGGAAGCACGGCGTCTACTACCAC